>OFHG01000512.1_pt1 | contig 15504 bp, 11 predicted proteins | sample 1521931 | NCBI WGS metagenome assembly OFHG01 (sample SAMEA2468438, study PRJEB22500) | soil metagenome | biome: Glassland; feature: Farmland; material: Clay | place: Australia | collected 2013-01-31 | depth 0.55 m
GGAAGGAGGCGACGGCGCCCCGGTCGATCTCGGGCGTCCAGTCCGGGTGGGCGAGAAGGGCGCGGAGCTCGGAGCCGAACAGGAACAGCCCGCCCGCCTCGCCCCAGTAGAGCGGCTTGATGCCGAGCCGGTCGCGCACGAGCCACAGCGTGCGGTCCGCGCGGTCCCAAAGGGCGAAGGCGAACATGCCGATCGCCCGGCCGACGGCCTCCCTCACCCCCCATTCGGCGCAGGCCTCGACCAGGACCTCGGTGTCGCAGGCGGAGCGGAAACGGCGGCCGCGCGCCTCCAGCCCGCGGCGGATGTCGGCGAAGTTGTAGACCTCGCCGTTGTAGGCGATGACGTAGCGTCCGCAGCTCGAGGCCATCGGCTGATGTCCGCCGGGCGTCGGGTCGATGATCGCCAGCCTGCGGTGGCCGAGCGCGAGCCCCGCCTCGGGGTCCGTCCATGCGTCGCCGTCGTCGGGGCCGCGGTGCACGAGGGTCCCCGCCATCCCGAGCGCGAGCGCGCGCAACTCGTCCCGCCCTTTGCGGCGGGAGGAGTCCAGGAACCCGGCTATCCCGCACATGCGGCGGCCGGAGGGATCCCGGCCGGAAAGGCCGGCGGGGCGGGATAGGGCGAGGCGAGCGCGGTCATGGCGGCGCCGAGCATAAGCCAAACCGCCCCGCCGAGGGGAGGCCGGATCGAGACCCGGACGGCTGCGGCCCGAGGAGACCCGCGCGCGATCGGCATTGTGAACCGCCGCGCGGCGCTTACACTGCGGTCTCGAAGGTCCTTGCCGGCCTGCCGGTGGCCGGGGACCGCAACCTCGAGGCTGCCCCGCGGATGATCTTCGCCAGCCCGCCGCCCACCCCCTCGCGCTTTCGCGCCGCGATAAGCGCGGCCACCTGCGCGGACGAGACCAAATGCGTCGAGGCGCTGCTGCGACGGGCGGACATGCCGGCGCCGGCCCGCACGCGCATCGAGCGCACCGCGCGGGCCATCGTGGAGGGCGTGCGGCGGCGCACCGAGGCCGCGCCGCTCGGCGAAGGCGGGCTCGACGCGTTCCTTCGGGAATATGGGCTCTCCTCGCCGGAGGGCGTGGTCCTCATGTGCCTGGCCGAGGCGCTGCTGCGCATTCCCGACGCCGACACGGCGGAGCGCCTCATCCACGACAAGATCGCCGGCGCCGATTTCGAGAAGCACCTGGGCCACAGCGACTCGCTCCTCGTCAACGCCTCGACCTTCGCCCTCATGCTCACGGGCCGGTTCGTCGGCCTCCAGGACATCCGGGAGCAGGGGGTGGGGCCGGCCTTGAAGAGGCTGGTGGCGAAAAGCGGGGAGCCCGTGGTGCGCCGCGCCGTGCTGGCCGCCATGCGCATCCTGGGCCGCCAGTTCGTGATGGGCCGCGACATGCCCGAGGCGCTCGCGCGCATGGAGGAAGGGGGCGCCCACCGCTACCGCTATTCCTTCGACATGCTGGGCGAGGCCGCCTGCACGGCGGCCGACGCGGAACGGTACATGCGCGCCTACGAAGGCGCGATCGCGGCGCTCGCGAAGCTGCCGAAGGCCGGCGCCGGCAAGGGCGCGTCGGATTGGGACGCGCCCGGACTGTCGGTCAAGCTCTCGGCGCTGCACCCGCGATTCGAGGTCGCGCAGGCGGGCCGCGCCGTTCCCGAGACCGCCGATCGGCTGCGCGCGCTGGCCAAACAGGCCAAGGCCGCCGGCGTCAACCTGACGGTGGACGCGGAGGAGGCGGATCGGCTGGAGCTCCAGCTCGACGCCGTGGAAAGGACGGCCGAGGACCCGGAGCTTTCGGGCTGGAACGGGCTCGGGCTCGCGGTGCAGGCCTATCTAAAGCGCGGCCCCGCGGTGCTCGATTGGCTCGCGGATCTGGCGGGCCGCACCGGGCGGCGTCTGGGCGTGCGCCTAGTCAAGGGCGCGTACTGGGACACGGAGATCAAGCGTGCGCAGGAACGCGGGCTCGACGGCTATCCGGTCTTCACCCGCAAGGCGAACACGGACGTCTCGTACCTTGCCTGCGCGCGCCGGCTGTTCGAGACCCCGGCCCGCTTCTATCCGCAGTTCGCGACCCACAACGCGCACACGGTGACCGCCGTGATCGAGATGGCCGGCGGCGGCCGCGACATGGAGTTCCAGCGGCTGCACGGCATGGGCGAGGCCTTGTACGAGGAGGTCGCGGAAGGCGCGGGACAGGGCATCCCCTGCCGAGTCTATGCGCCGGTCGGAAGCCACGAGGAGCTTCTGCCCTATCTCATGCGCCGCCTGCTCGAGAACGGCGCCAACACCTCCTTCGTCAACCGGATCTCCGACCCCGACGCCGACATCGCGGAACTGACCGCCGACCCGGTCGCCAAGGTGCGCGCCGTCGGGGGCAAGCCGCACCCGCGCATCCCGCTGCCGCGCGATCTCTACGGGGCCGAGCGGGTGAACGCGCGGGGGCTCGACCTCTCCGATCCGGCGACCCTCGACGCCCTGGCACGCGGGATGGACGAGGCGGACGAGGAGCCGCGCCGGGCCGCACCGGATGCCGCTGCCAAGCCTTCGGGGCGATCCGCGGGCCGGCCGCGGGCCGTGGTCAGCCCCGCCGACCTGTCCCGCGTCGTGGGCGAGGTGGTGGAGGCGGGCCCGGCCGAGATCGAGGCGGCCTTGGCTTCGGCGCAGGCGGCGGCGCCCGATTGGGACCAGGTGCCGGCCGACGAGCGCGCGCGCTGCCTGGAGCGCGCCGCCGATCTGCTGGAAGAAAATCTCCCCGCCCTCATGACCGTGATCGTGCGCGAGGGCGGCCGCACGGTCCCCGACGCCCTTTCGGAGGTGCGGGAGGCGGTCGATTTCTGCCGCTACTTCGCCCTTCGCGCGCGCAAGGACTTTGCCCAGCCGGTCGAGCTTCGCGGTCCGACCGGCGAGCGCAACGCGCTCGGGCTGCACGGGCGGGGCGTGTTCGCGTGCATCAGCCCCTGGAACTTCCCGCTCGCGATCTTCACCGGCCAGGTGACGGCGGCGCTCGCGGCCGGCAACGCGGTGATCGCCAAGCCCGCGGAGCAGACGCCGCTCGTCGCAGCCCAAATGGTCCGCATCCTCCACCGGGCCGGCGTGCCGGAGGCGGCGCTGCACCTGCTCCCCGGCTCCGGCGAGGAGGTGGGGGCGAAGCTGGTCGCCGATCCCCGCATCGCCGGCGTCGCGCTCACCGGCTCCACCGAGACGGCGCGCGTGATCGCAAAACAACTCTCCGCGCGGCCCGGCCCCATCGTGCCGCTGATCGCCGAGACCGGCGGCCAGAACGCCATGATCGTCGATTCCTCGGCGCTGCCCGAACAGGTGGTCCACGACGTCCTCGCCTCGGCCTTCGACAGCGCGGGCCAGCGCTGCTCGGCGTTGCGGGTGCTGTTCGTGCAGGAGGACGTGGCGGACAAGCTCCTGGACATGCTTTGCGGCGCGATGGCGGAGCTCGTGGTGGGGGACCCCGCGCTGCTCTCCACCGACGTCGGCCCCGTGATCGACGAGCCGGCGCGGGAGACGCTGGCGGCGCACGCCGCGCGGATGGCGGGGCAGGGGCGGCTCCTCCACGCCGTGCCGCTGCCGCCCGAGGCGGAGCGGGGCACCTTCTTCGCGCCGCCCGCCTTCGAGCTCGACCGCCTCGATCTGCTCACCCGCCGCGTGGTCGGCCCCATCCTTCACGCCATCCGGTTCGACGCCGGACGTCTCGACGACGTCGTCGCGGCGGTGAACGCGACCGGCTACGGCCTGACGCTCGGGATCCACAGCCGCATCGAGGCCACCATCGAGCGCATCCGGCGCCGGGCGCGCGTCGGCAACATCTACGTCAACCGCAACATGATCGGGGCGGTGGTGGGCGTGCAGCCTGTCGGCGGAGAGGGGCTCTCGGGCACCGGGCCCAAGACGGGCGGCCCCCATTATCTTCCCCGCTTCGCCGTCGAGCGGAGTGTGAGCGTCAACACCGCCGCGACCGGGGGCAATCCGGAGCTCTTGTCCCTCTCCGAGGACGAGGCCGGCTGAGCCCGCGCCCGTCTTCAGCGCAGGAGCGCGCTTTCGGCGAGGCCGTTCAGAATGAATTGCACGGCGAGCGCGGCCAGGATGATGCCCAGCACCCGGCCCACCACGTTCACGCCGGTGACGCCCAGGTAGCGCACCATGCCGCTTGCGAAGCGCAGGAACCCGAGCGTCAAGGCCATGACCACCAACATCACCGCGAGTATGGCCGCCTGAAGCGGCAGATCGCCCGCCGCGCGCGTCATCAGGAGGAGGATCGAGGTGAGCGCGCCCGGGCCGGCGATGAGGGGTATGGCAAGCGGGAACACCGAGATGTCCTCCTTGGCGCCGGCCTCGCGGTCCTCGCTCACGGTGGTGGAGCGCAGGCCCGTGCGCCGCACCAGGACCATGTCGATCGCGAGCAGGAACAAGAGCGCGCCGCCGGCGATGGTGAAGGCCGGCAGCGTGATGCCGAGGAACAGGAACAGGTACTCGCCGACGAAGGCGAACACCAGCAGCGCGATGGTCGCGGTCACCGTGCCCCGGAGCGCCATCCGGCGCCGGAACGCCTCGTCGCCCCCGGCCGTGAGCGAGAGGAAGATCGCCGCCACGCCGACGGGATCGACGATCACGAACAGGGTGATGAAGGCGTGGAACAGGGTCTCGAACATGGCGGCGGAAGGACCTGGCCGGGGCCTCCCCGGCGGCTTCGGCGGCGCGAGCGGTGCCGGGGCGCAAGACTTTAGACTGCTGTTCGAATCAATTCAAATCCGCGGTGGACGATTTGTTGCCGCACTGCAGCAAAAAGCGGTGATGACAATAAAAAAACGCCCGGGACTAGCTCTTTGTCTTGTGGATAAAGCCTAAACTTTGCCCCGACGTTGACAATAGAGGTATGTAATGGCATGATATTACTGCGAAAAATCTTTCGATTACCTGTGGCCGTATGCGGCACCGGAAATCGCGGATTTTTCACGGCGGAGGCGCGACCGCTTCACCAAGGCGGAGCCGTCCGTCTGCTGCAACAAAAGTCGGTCGAAGACCGACCAAGGGGGGTATCACTCATGACCAGTTTGGTCGCGCTGTCTGTCAGTATCGGCGTGCTGGGTGGCGTCGCCACTTTGCTCGCGCTCTATCCACCGCTACAGGGAATCTATCAAGTCTGGATCGGGTTCATCGCCTGGGCCACGTTCTTCGCAACCGGCGGAAACAACGCCGCCGTCAAGACCACGATCGTCGCCGGCATCTGGGGCGTGATCTGCGCCTTCGTCGCGGTGCTCGTGATCGCGGCGGTGCCGATCGAGGGTCTCGGCATCCTGTGGCCCGCCATCGTCGTCGCCGTGACCGTGATCATCCTGGTCCTCGGCGCGCACGTCGAGGCGCTCTCGAACATTCCCGCGGGCGTGTACGGCTATGCCGCGACGGCCGGCTTCACGTTGGTGGGAGGCAAGCTGAGCACGGACGCGCTTACCACGTTCGATGCCGGTAATCCGCTGATCGTGGCGATCGTATCGATCGTCGTCGGCACCATCTTCGGCTTCGTCTCCGGCAAGGTCGCGGGCGCGCTGGGGAAGGGCTAACCGTCCCGGCGGGACCGGATGCCCCAGGGCTTCCGGGCCCATCGGACTCGTAAGCATCGAATCGGGCGCCGCCCTCGGGCCGGCGCAAAAGCTGCCTTGACCTCGACCGGGCCGGTTCGGCCCGGTTCTTTTTTTGCCTGTCCCGCGTCGAGGCGGCGGCGCCCCCGCCCCCGTGCGGGACGGCGGGTCCCGGGCCGAGCGGACCGGAGCCAAGCTTGGGGTTGGCTCGGTCCTGTCCGGCCATCATATTGTTTCTCTTCGTGATCCGTTTCGATCCCTGACCGCCTCGCAGTGGGCCCGCTTCGATGTCCGACAAGCCGCGATCGCTGCCCGTCCCCTCGACCCCGGCCGAAATCCGCGCCTTCCTGGAGGCCGCGCATGCGGCGCCCAAGCCGGCCTCGGGCCCGCGCGGGCGCCTGTTGTTCGCCATGGACGCCACCGCGAGCCGGGAGCCGACCTGGGACCGGGCCTGCCAGATCCAGGGCGAGATGTTCGAGGCCACCAAGAGCCTGGGCGGCCTTGAGGTCCAGCTCGCCTATTTCCGCGGGTTCGGCGAATTCCGGGCCACGAAATGGCTGGCGAGCCCGTCCGCGCTCGTGCGGTCCATGACCTCCGTCTTCTGCCGCGGCGGCCATACCCAGATCGAAAAGGTCCTGCGACACGCCATCGCCGAGACCAAGGCGCGCAAGATCGACGCCCTCGTCTATGTCGGCGACTGCATGGAGGAGGACGTGAACGCGCTGACCGCGCTCGCGGGAGAGCTGGGTCTTCTCGGCGTGGCGGCGTTCGTCTTCCACGAGGGCGACGATCCGGTGGCGCGGCGCGCGTTCCAGGAGATCGCCCGGCTCACCAAGGGCGCCTATTGCCCCTTCGACGTCCGCAGCGCGCGGCAGCTTGCCGAGCTCCTCGGGGCGGTGGCCGTGTTCGCGGCGGGCGGCGAGGCGGCGCTCGACAAGCTGGCGCAGGGCGGCGGCGAGGCGGCCGGCCACATCGCCTCCCAGATCGGCAGGCTTCCCCGTCCGGGATAAAGGCGCTCGGCGATGATCGCGTACGTCCTTCTCGGCGTCGTCCTGCTGTACGGCGCGCTGTTGTTCATTCAGTGGCTTCAGAGCGCCGATCCGGCGCGCATGGCGAAGTCCCTGAAGATCACGGCCGCGACCGCGATCGCCGCCGTCGCGCTGTTCCTGGCGCTGACCGGCCGGCTGGCCGGGGCGGTCGCCGCGCTGACCGCCGTCGCGCCGCTGTTCATGCACTGGCGGACCTGGCTGCGGCGGCTGCGAAGCGCGGCCGGGCCCAGCCCCGGCCAGCGCTCGCGGGTCGCGACCGCCTGGCTCGCCGTGACCCTGGACCACGACAGCGGAGAGATGGACGGCGAGGTGCTGGCGGGGCCGCGCCGGGGACGCAGGCTGGCCGACATGGACGAGGCGGAGCTCCTCGACCTGCGCCGCGAGTTGGGGGCCAGCGACCCCCGGGCCGGGCCCTTGATCGAGGCCTACCTCGACCGCCGACTCGGGACCGCGTGGCGCGCTGCCGAACGGGCCGGGCCCGGCGAGGAGGAGAAGACGGCCGCGCCGCGGGGCTCCGCCATGACGGCGGAGGAGGCCTACGAGGTCCTGGGGCTCGGGCCGGAGGCGAGCCGGGACGACATCCTCGCCGCCCATCGGCGGCTCATGGTGCGACTCCATCCGGACCAGGGCGGATCGACCTATCTCGCCGCCAAGATCAACCAGGCGCGGGACGTGCTTCTCGGCCGGTGAGGCTGTCGGCGAAATTAACCAAGCCCGAGAGAGGATTAACCGAGCATAGGCCAGGCTTCCGAGGCGGCGGGGCGTGGCCGTGTTGCGCCGGCAGGCGTGCCTGTGGCACAAGAACGTCGCCCGGCGGAACGGGGCCGGGATTGCAGGGACATCGGACGGGATGACAGGACCGGTTCGCAAGGCGGTGTTTCCGGTGGGCGGCCTCGGCACGCGCTTCCTCCCGGCGACCAAGGCCATGCCGAAGGAGATGCTCCCCGTCGTGGACAAGCCCCTCATCCAGTACGCGGTGGAGGAGGCTCAAAGCGCCGGCATCGAGGAGTTCATCTTCGTCACCGGCCGCGGCAAGACCGTGCTCGAGGACCATTTCGACCACGCCTTCGAGCTCAGCCACACGCTCGCCCAGCGCAACAAGAAAAAGGAGCTGGTCGCAATCACCGAGATCCTGGAGGAGCCGGGACAGGTCGTCTACACGCGCCAGCAGCAACCGCTCGGCCTCGGCCACGCCGTGTGGTGCGCGCGCCGCCTCATCGCCAACGAGCCGTTCGCGGTCCTTCTCGCCGACGATCTCGTGCTCTCGCGCACCCCTTGCCTCAAGCAGATGATCGACGTCCACGCCAAGGTCGGCGGCAACCTCGTCGCGGTCATGGACGTGCCGCCCGAGCACACCGACCGCTACGGCATCATCGACGTGGAGCGGGAAGACGGCCGGCTCGTCTCCGTCAAGGGGCTGGTGGAGAAGCCCGCGGCGGCCGAGGCGCCGTCGACGCTCGCGGTCATCGGCCGCTACGTCCTCTCGCCCGAGATCTTCGAGCACCTCTCGCGCCAGAAGAAGGGCGCGGGCGGCGAGATTCAGCTCACCGACGCGATCGCCGCCATGATCGGCACGGCGCCGCTGCACGGGCTCCGCTTCGAGGGCCGCCGCTTCGACTGCGGGGACAAGGCGGGCTTCCTGGAGGCCAACATCGCCTTCGCCGCGGAGCGCGAGGAGCTGCGCGACGCGGTGCGCCGGATCTGCCGCGCCCATGCAGGATCCTGACGGGCCGGGCCCGCGGCCCCGGCCGACGCCAAGACACCGAAACCAGCGAAGGGACTGTCGATGCGAGTGGCGATGATCGGGACCGGGTACGTGGGACTGGTCTCGGGCGCGTGCTTCTCCGAATTCGGCGTCGACGTCGTGTGCGTCGACAAGGACGAGAGCAAGATCGCGCGCCTCAGGAACGGCGAGATCCCGATCTTCGAGCCCGGGCTCGACGCGCTGGTGGCCGCGAACGAGCGCGCCGGGCGCCTCACCTTCACCACCGATCTGGCCTCCGCGGTGGCCTCCGCGGAGGCGGTCTTCATCGCGGTCGGAACGCCGAGCCGGCGCGGCGACGGCTACGCCGACCTCACCTATGTCTTCGCGGCCGCCGAGGAGATCGCCGCGGCGCTGGACGGCTACACGGTGGTGGTCGACAAGTCGACGGTTCCGGTGGGCACCGCCCGCGAGGTGGCGCGCCGGATCCGCGCCGTGCGGCCGGACGCCGACGTCGACGTGGTCTCGAATCCGGAATTCCTCCGCGAAGGCTCGGCGATCAACGATTTCATGCGGCCCGACCGGGTCGTGATCGGCGCCGACAGCGAGCGCGCGCGAGAGGTCATGCGCCAGCTCTATCGGCCGCTCTACCTGATCGAGCGCCCCGTCCTGTTCACCAGCCCCGAGACGGCGGAGCTCACCAAGTACGCCGCGAACGCCTTCCTGGCGGCGAAGATCACCTTCATCAACGAGATCGCCGACCTGTGCGAGAAGGTGGGGGCGGACGTGCACGACGTCGCCCGCGGCATCGGGCTCGACGGGCGGATCGGGCGCAAGTTCCTGCATCCCGGCCCCGGCTACGGCGGCTCGTGCTTCCCCAAGGACACGAAGGCGCTGGTGAAGATCGCGCGCGACGCCGGGGCGCCGGTCAGCATCGTCGAAACGGTGGTCGCCGCCAACGACGCGCGCAAGCATCGCATGGCGGAGCGCATCCTGGCCCCGCTCGGACCCGACCCGCGGGGAAAGACGGTCGCGATCCTGGGGGTCACGTTCAAGCCCAACACCGACGACATGCGCGACGCGGCGAGTCTCGAGATCGTGCCCATGTTGCAGAAGGCCGGGGTCGCGGTGCGCGCCTTCGACCCGGAGGGAATGGGCGAGGCGGCGAAGCTGCTCGCCGACGTGACCTGGTGCGCCAACGCCTACGAGGCCATGGAGGGCGCGGACCTGCTCGCGATCCTCACCGAATGGAACGAGTTCCGGGCGCTCGATTTCGCGCGCACGAAGTCCCTCCTGAAGCGCCCGCTGATGATCGACCTGCGCAACGTCTACGAGCCCGACGTGATGCGCGCGGAGGGATTCGACTACCACTGCATCGGCAGGGGCGCGCGACCCGCCCGGTGACGAAGCCCGAGGAGTCCTGATGGCCGAGCCCCATCGTTTCCACCCCACGGTGCTCCGCGAATACGACGTGCGCGGCATCGTGGGACAGACCCTGTCCCCCGCGGACGCCCGGGCCTTGGGCCGGGCCTTCGTGACGGATCTGCGCGCGTCGCGCGCGTCCGCCGCGCCCACGGTCTGCGTGGGCCTGGACGGCCGGCTGAGCTCGCCCGAGCTCGAGGCGGCGCTCGTCCAGGGCCTCACCGAGGCCGGCGCCGATGCCGTGCGCGTCGGGCTGGGGCCGACGCCGATGCTCTATTTCGCGGTCAAGGAGCTGCACGCCGACGGCGGCGTGATGGTGACGGGATCGCACAACCCGCCCGACTACAACGGGTTCAAGATGCTGCTGGCGGAGCGGCCCTTCTACGGCGAGGACATCCAGCGGCTGGGCCGCATCTCCGCCGAGGGGGCGTTCGCGAGCGGCCGGGGCGGCGTCGACACCGTGGAGATCGCGGACCGCTACATCGCGCGTCTGCTCCAGGGCTTCCGCGGCGGCCGGGCGCTTCGGGTCGCCTGGGACGCCGGAAACGGTGCGGCGGGCTCCATCATGGCCGCGCTCGCCGCCCGGCTTCCCGGCCACCACCTGCTTCTGAACGAGCGCATCGACGGAACCTTTCCCGTCCACCATCCCGACCCCACGGTGCCTGAGAACCTGCGCCAGCTCCGCGACGCCGTGCTTAGCGAGAAATGCGACCTCGGCATCGCCTTCGACGGCGACGGGGACCGCATCGGCGTCATCGACGACGCGGGCGCCATCCTGTGGGGCGACCAGCTCATGGTCTTCCTGGCCGAGGAGGTGCTGGCCGAGCGTCCCGGCGCCTTGATCATCGCCGACGTGAAGGCGAGCCAGGTCCTGTTCGACGAGATCGCCCGCATGGGCGGCCGGCCGCTGATGTGGCGCACGGGCCATTCCCTCATCAAGGCCAAGATGGCGGAGACGGGCGCGGCCTTGGCCGGCGAGATGAGCGGCCACATCTTCTTCGCCGACCGCTACTACGGATTCGACGACGCCCTCTATGCCGCGGTGCGGCTGCTCGGCATCGCGAGCCGCATGGACGGCCCTCTGAGCGCCGCGCGCGCGCGGCTGCCGCGGGTCGTGAACACGCCCGAGATCCGCTTTCCCTGCACCGAGGAGCGCAAGTTCGCGGTGGTGAAGGAGGTGGCCTCGCGCCTGGAGGCGGCCGGGGCGGAGGTCGACGCGGTGGACGGCGTGCGGGTGCGCTCGGCCGACGGCTGGTGGCTGCTGCGGGCCTCGAACACCCAGGACGTGCTGGTGGCCCGCTGCGAATCGCCGACCGAGGCGGGGCTCGAGCGGCTGAAGCGCGACCTGCTCGCGCAGCTCGCCGAGAGCGGCCTGACCCCGCCCGCGATCTGAATCTCGTGATCCGGCGCGGCTCGGGCGGCCGCGAAGATGCGGACGCCGCCGCGCCGCCAGGCAAAAACGAAGACCGGAAAAAACTCGAAAGAGCCGCGAGTCCGCCGCTACTGGGCGCCCGACGGCTGGCCTGCTCCGGCCGTGGCCACCGAGACGTCGTCGTCGGCGGTGACCGCGACGCATTCGATCTTGCGCGCCGTCAGGAGCTCGCACGCCTTGCGCGCCCGCTGTTCGGTCAGGCCCATGAGCCGGGCGCGATAGACCTTTCCGTCGTCGGAGTTGAGCGCCTCGATGCTCCGGCGCGCGTGACCGAGCAGGTACGGCGCCGCGCGCGTCGCCCGGGTGGCGGCGACATGGGCGGGCGCGTAGTGGCTGAAGGCGCCGACCTGGATGCCCCAGGAGTTCCCCTTGTGCGCCCGCTTCGTCCGCGCGGGCGTGTCGCCTTCGTCGGTATCACCCTCGGCCAGGCTTTCGCTCGACGCGGCCGGCGCGACCGCCGCCGCGGCCGTCGCGTCCGCGACGATCGTCGGCTTCGGCGCCAAGGCCGCCTCGCGCACCGTGCCGCGCAGGAACCCGGCGTCGAGCAGCGAGGTCATGATCGCGTTGCGCGACCTGGGCGTCCGCCCGCCCAGCACGACGCCGATCAGGCGGCGCCCGTCCCGTTTCGCGGAGGCCACCAGGTTGAAGCCGGAGGCGTGGATATAGCCGGTCTTGATGCCGTCGGCGCCCGGGTAGGTCTTGAGGAGCCGGTTGTGGTTCTGGAACGTCAACCCGTCATAGGTGAACTCGGGCGTGCCGAAGAAATGGTAATACTGCGGAAAATCGCGGATCAGCGCGCGGGCGAGCATCGCCATGTCGCGGGCGGTGGTGACCTGATGCCTGGCGGGCAGGCCGGAGGCGTTGCGGAACTCGGTGCTGGTCATGCCGAGCGCGTGGGCCTTTTCGGTCATGGCGCCGGCGAACGCGGATTCGGTGCCCCCCAGCCCCTCGGCCAGGACGACGGCGGCGTCGTTGGCCGACTTCGTCACGATCCCGAGGATGGCGTCCTCGACCGTGAGCGTGTCGCCGGCGTTGAGGCCCAGCTTGGAGGGGGCTTGGTGCGCCGCGCGGGCGGAGACGGTGAGCTTGTCGCTCAGTTCGATGCGCTTGTGCTCGAGCGCGTCGAAGGTCAGGTACAGCGTCATCAACTTGGTGAGCGACGCCGGATACGTCACGCGGTCGGCGCCGGATTCGTGCAGCACCTGGCCGGTGATGGCGTCGATCATGATGGATGAGACGGCCGCCGAGGCGGGCGCGGTGGCGGTGAGGCCGAGGCCCGCGGCGAGGGCGAGCGCAAAACCGTAGGAGCGAACAGTGCGCCCCCTGCCAGAACGGACTGGAACCGCCGTGGCCCCTGACAAACCTGTCTCCCCCGACTTAAGCGACTGTTAACCCAAGGCCGAGTCTATGAAAAGCGCCTCGGGATGTCCACCAGTCTCCTCGACACCCGTCTCACTTTAATACCCGATCCCTCTTAATAATTCGCTAAGCGTGAAGCCGCACCCCCGAGGATTGCGCCGCGTGCACGGCCACGGCCGCCCGGCGCGCGCTGCGCCTCCTCGCACAGCCGGTTCGGCGCCCGATCGCGGCCGAGCGTGCCGGCGGACTCGCCGGCAGCGGAAGCCGCTTCATTGTGCACCGCACAAAAAACGTTGACCCACCCCTGAGCCTCAGATACCTTTAGCATATTGCGATGCAAAAACCTGCATCGCCAAGGGGATCGCGCCGGCGGACATGGCGAATGCCAGCTTTAACCGCCGGACGCGTGGGCGTGATAGAGCACAGGAGCATCCCATGACGACATCCAAGGACGTACGCCCGGGCCAGACGGGCACCCCGGCTCCGGGCAAAGGCGCGCCGAAGGTGGAAACCGAATCGGCAAGCGCGCAATCCGCAGCCAAGGCCGAGCCGGCGAAGAGCGGGGGCCTCCCCCCGCAGCCCTCGGTGCCCAGCGCAGGCATGCCCGGACCCGCTAAACCGGCTTCGATACCTGCGGCCGGCGCGAAGGCGCCGGCAAACGTCCCTCCGGCCGGGGGAGAGACGGCTCGTTCGGCGGCACCCGTCCGCCTCGAGACGTCAGCGGCCGGCAAGGCCTCGCCAGAAGGCGCATCCAACGTGGTGCCGGCCCCGGTTCGCCCGGCCGCGCCCGTGACGAGACTGGTGACGAAGACGGCCGCCGCGGCCGGAAAAGCCACCGCCGGCGCGCGCAAGCGCGCGAAATCCCCCGCAATCGGAAAGGAAACCGCGATGACGAAAGCCACCGCCACCCCTGCCGGCAAGAAGACGGCCGGCGCCAAGAAGACCAGCGGCCCCCTGGGTCCGTTCATGTTCCCGGCCGCGTTCCCGGCCACCTTCCCGTCCATGGAGAGTGTCTTCCCGGGTCTGGAAAAGCTCCCCTCCTTCAAGGGCCTCGAAGGCTTCAAGGGGTTCGAGGGGATCGCCGAGCAGAACGCCGAGAACCTCAAGGCGGCGGTCGCCGCCGGCACGGCGTTCATCAAGGTCATGGACGCGGTGAGCAAGGAGATGGCGAGCTTCGCCACCGATTCCTTCACCGCCGGCGTCACGGCGGCGAAGGAGATCTCGGAGTGCAAGACGATCGCCGACATGTTCGAGCGGCAGAGCGCGTACGCCCGGGCGGTCCTGGAGCGCATGATCGCCGAATCGACGAAGCTCTCGCGCCTTTCGGTCGACGCCGCCAAGGACACCATGGTGCCGACCCACGCCCGCACGGAAGAGGCGACCGCGAAGTTCATGAAGGCGATGGCCGCCTAGGCGCAAGCCGGGCGGTCCGGCGCCGCCGGCCGTACCTCGAAGATCGCTTTCGCACGGCCCGGCGCATCGCGCGCCGGGCCGTCTTCGTCTCGACCCGCCGCCATTCGGACCCGAAGCCGTTTCCCCGGGGCGCTTTGCGCTTCGCCGCCGCAGTGCGCCGCCGAGGCGCCGCTCCGGCTTAACACGGCGGTAACCCGGCGCCGTCTAGAGTCGAGTTTGCAGGATGGGCCTTTCACGCGGCGGCCACGATCCAATATTATTGGGCATGGCATGTGGGTCACGGAGCAACGTGTCGACGACGGCCATGACACGAATGGGCAGCAGCGGCGCGGACGCGCCGACCACCAAGGTGGTGGTCAAGACCCGGCCCAAGACGAAGAAACCGTCTATGTACCGGGTCATCCTGCTGAACGACGACTACACGCCGATGGAGTTCGTCGTTCACGTCCTGGAGCGGTTCTTCAACAAGAACCATGAAGAGGCGACGCAGATCATGCTTCACGTCCATCGGCGGGGGGGTGGGCTTTGCGGGGTCTACACCTCTGAGGTCGCCGCGACCAAGGGGGGGCAGGGGGGGGACTTCGCGCGGCGGGACCCGCATCCCTTGCAAAGCACGCTCGAGAAGGAATAATAAGGAGAAAGCCCCAGATGTTGTCGCACAACCTCGAGCAGAGCCTCCACAAAGCGCTCGCCTACGCGAACGAGCGCCGGCACGAGTTCGCGACCCTCGAACACCTCCTTCTGGCCCTTTCGGAGGACGGCGACGCGGTGGCGGTGATGCGGGCCTGCGGCGTCAAGATCGACCGGCTGCGCCAGGAGCTCATCCGCTACCTGGACGGCGACCTCGCCGGCCTGGTGTCGAACCGGGGCGAGGACGCGAAGCCCACGGCCGGCTTCCAGCGCGTGCTGCAGCGCGCCGCCATCCATGTCCAGTCCTCGGGCCGCGACGAGGTGACGGGCGCCAACGTGCTGGTGGCCCTGTTCTCGGAGCGCGAGTCCCACGCCGTCTATTTCCTGCAGCAGCAGGAGATGTCGCGCCTCGACGCCGTCAACTACATCTCCCACGGCATCGCCAAGGTTCCGGGGCTTTCGGAGCGCCAGCCCATCCACGGCGCCGACGAGGACGTCGTCGGCGACCGCGTGGTCCGCAAGGGGCACGAGGCGCTGGACGCCTACTGCGTGAATCTGAACGAAAAGGCGGCGAAGGGCCGGATCGACCCGCTGATCGGCCGCGAGGCGGAGGTGGAGCGCACCATCCAGATCCTCTGCCGGCGCACCAAGAACAATCCGCTCTACGTCGGCGAGCCCGGGGTGGGCAAGACGGCGATCGCCGAAGGGCTGGCGCGCCGCGTCGTCCACGGCGACGTGCCGGAGGTCCTCCAGGGCGTCACGGTCTATGCGCTCGACATGGGGGCGCTCCTGGCCGGAACGCGCTACCGCGGCGACTTCGAGGAGCGCCTGAAGGCGGTGATCGCCGCGCTGGAGGCCCCGGGAGGGCCCGCCACTCTCGTCAGCGCCGGGAGCCAAACCCGGATACGA
>OFHG01000513.1_pt1 | contig 15475 bp, 11 predicted proteins | sample 1521931 | NCBI WGS metagenome assembly OFHG01 (sample SAMEA2468438, study PRJEB22500) | soil metagenome | biome: Glassland; feature: Farmland; material: Clay | place: Australia | collected 2013-01-31 | depth 0.55 m
TATACTCCCGGTAGGAAATCTTGTTGTCCTTGAAGATCATCGCGGTGCGATCCGGATACTTACGGGCTGTTTCTTCCAAGGTGGCAGGAATGGTGCTATGGGGATAATCAATGTGCGCTGGAACGTGAGGTTCATAGAACTTGAGCCAAGGCTTTTCCTTATACATGCTAGACCTCCTACTTACTTCAAATCGCGACTTCGATATCCTAAAATCCTCCTGGCAACCACCAACCTGTTGATCTGTCCCGTACCCTCGAATAAATCGTTGATTTTGGCGTCCCGCATCAACTTCTCCAGTAATAGCTGGCGCGAATAACCGAGCGGGCCAAGCAGCTCCACTCCCTTCTGCGTCACTTGTGTGACCACCTCGCCGGCCTTGACTTTGCACATGGACGCTTCAAGCGTGTTCGGCTTTCGCTCGTCCATCAGCCAGGTCGCTTTGAGCGTGAGCAACCACGCGGCGTGAATCATCGCTTCCATCTCCAGCACGTCGCGCTGGATGGCGCTGAGCTGCGTGCGCGGGATACCATAGGGAATCGTGATGCCTTCCGCCGCCAGCAGCTCCTTCACCAGGTCGAGCGTGGCACGCGCGATGCCCAAAGCGCTGGCGGCAACCAGCGGCCGGGTCGCATCGAAGGTTGCCATGGCGCCTTTAAACCCTTTTTCCCGGCTGGCGATCTCTTCGCCGCCCAGCAGGTTCTCAGCCGGGACACGGCAATTATCAAAAATGAGTTCGGCGGTATCACTGGCACGAATGCCCATTTTGTGTTCAAGTTTGGTCACTATCATGCCCGGCGTGTTCGCTTCGACCACGAACGGGCGCATCCCGGCGCGTCCTGCTGATGGATCGATCGTGGCCCATACCACAACGAATCCCTGCGAGTCAATCAATGCCTTATGCCCACAGGTCCCGAAAATCTTATGGCCATTGATCACCCACTCGTTCCCGTCTTTCACAGCACGCGTGCGAATCGCAGCCGTGTCCGAGCCGCAATGCGATTCAGTCATTGCCATGCACGACCAAACAGGCTTCTTTTCCGAAAAGCGTGTGAGAAATTTCTTCTTTTGCTCCGGCGTGCCAGTCGCTTCGACAGCCGCGCCGCCCAGCCCTGTGCCTGGTGTACAAAGATAAAGCCCGGCATCACCCCACGATAGCATTTCCACCATAAAACTCATTCGTTGATAGGCTGTGTTTGTCCCGTCCCCTGTATCCGTGTTCGTAGCGCCCCCACGATAACTTCGCCCGCTTGCCTGCGCCGTCTGCCACATCGAGTTGATGTAATCCCACGGAATTTCGTGCTCGTGTTCATCGTAGTATCTCCCCTGCCCGCGCATTTCCCCCGCTGCGGTTTGCTGCAATAGCTCGCGCTCCTGGGCGATAGCCTGCGGTACTTCAAATTCAATCATCTTTGATATCCCTCAGCCGAGTTTACAATTTACGTCTCTCTAAACGATCACCATGCCTTCGAAGGTTGGAAAACCGCGTGCATTGCGCAGCCACATCTCCACAGGATGATCGCGAATGTAGCCGTGGCCGCCAAGGATCTGCACCGCGCGATCTGTACACCTCAGCGCCAGGTCGTCGGCCGTGATCTTGGCCAGATATGCTTCACGCGTGGCGTCCTGTCCCTGATCGAGCAGCCAGGCCGCTTCCCAGGCCATCAGCCGCGTGGCTTCGATCTCGGTTGCCATCTCCGCCAACATAAAGGCAATCGACTGGCGATGGGCGATCGGCTCACCGAATGCTTCGCGCTCCTTAGCGTACTTGAGCGCGTATTCATACGCGCCGCGACTCACGCCCACCGCCATCGCCGCTAAGGCGGTACGCGAGGCGTTGATGATCGGCGCGAAGTCGTGCCCTCCCTCGCCGCCCAACCGCTCCGTAAGGGTCACTTCGCAGTTCGACAGCCTGACACCGTAAGTCGGTAAGGCATGGATGCCCATATTTTGCTCGCGTTCACCGATGGAGAGGCCAGGCGCATCTTTACGCACGATAAAGCCCTGTGTCTGTCCGTCGAGTGCGGCATACACCAGAAGATATTCTGCCTGCGCAGCCAACGGCACGTAACCCTTCTCGCCATCAAGCACCCAATGATCGTCTTTCCTGCTGGCAGTCGTCCTTAACGCTTGTGGCTGGAAGTCATGCCGCAGTTCGATCAGCGCTGCGCTGGCCGGCAGGTAACCTCCTTCACAGAACTTCGGCAGGTAGGTCTGCTTTTGCTCTTCGCTACCGGCGAGCAGCACCGGCAGTGCGAACAGGCTGGGCGCCAGGATCGACATCGCCGCCGCAAGATCGCCATAGGCTAGCTCTTCGGCGGCCAGCACCATGGTTACTGCCGAGCGGTCGCCAAACCCACCGTACTTTTCCGGGATCGACCCTTGCAACACGCCAAGCTCCCAGCCTTTATCAATTAACGCTTTGGGTAATTGACCCGTCTCGTCTGCCTCGTGAGCGGCTTGGCGCATGTCTTTCATGGCGAACTTGAGGGCGGCATCGACCAACATCTTCTGCTCTTCAGATGGCTCGAACGAATACATTCATTGCTCCGATCAATATCGATTGCCCACCCTTGGCATGCAAGCGTTATTGTTTATCGAGCGCAAAAAAGCCCCTGCAGATATAAGACGGTTGCTCTCACAATTCATCCTTTGACATCGGTAGAGGTTGATTCGATAGCCTGAAGAAAGGTGCCAAACGACGCGCAGAGGCGATGTATACTCGATGATTCTCAGGGCGGTTATTTTGCAGGATGTGTTTCTATGATATACACATCCATGGGAATGGTCAAGGTTTGATCTCCTTCAAAGCCGCGCTCAAATTAAAACCCAAACTGGCCACTATCGATCCATTCGGCCTTGGTCAACGACCACCAATCCTTTGCCAAACCTCGTAGAACATATTCGTATGGTAGCCAGCCATAGCCGCCCTCTCCCCAGCCCGTTCCCCACGAATTGCGGATCATCAAAGCACCGGTATATTCGGTCCCTCCTACATTGGTATTTTTGATCTTCATATCGTCATCGTATCCACATACAACGATGGCATGACCACCCAGCACGCTTTCACCCGAGGTCGGAAACGGGATTTGGCCACTCTTAGAAGCCTGATCTATCGACGAATAGACTGTAAACCCGAACATAGACGGATATCCCCCAGCTATCATCGTTTTGATTTGGGACAGGATCTTATCGGGTGTGGTACCAGGCGGATCCAGGCGGAAATAACTGAGCGAGCGGTATTGCTGAGCATAAGCGTAAAGAAAAGCCGGAGGTTCCTCGTCAAAAGTTGGCTCACCCGCGGTACCCGGATCTTTCCGGTCCGTATAGGCCCAATACTTCTCCGGGGGTACTCCGAAGAGTACCATCGCTCCCATGGCGGTTCGTATTTGCGCCCCACTGTCACCCGTCAAACCTAATAACTTGCGGGTAACCTTGTATAAGAACAATCTTGAAGCATCAATATATTGCCCTGAGGAACGCCTTTCGAAATACTCAAGCAGCGCCACGCCAGCGTTGGCAGTGCATGATCCCAATTGACCCTGGTTTTCGATCGGTGAAAAAGAAGCGTGTAAATCGGCGGTGTTTTTGATCGCATTAGCTGGGGGTTTAAACAATTTGATATCGGTCAACAATTTGTTCACTGAACGCTTCTCACCAAGTGCCTTTACGCGAGTTGGTACTTCCTTGGATTCGATGGTGTAATCCCGGTAATCCGGTAAGTCAGGCAACCAGCCCATTCCTTGAATTGCATTCGTATTGTCCATCAGGTTTCACTCCTTCTAAATAAATTCCAAATTCTCTTAGTTTTGATGTCGTAGGGTAATTAAATCACCTTATAGTCATAAAAACTATTAAAGACAGGGAAAGTGATTTTCCGGTACTGATATTCCTGTGTGGTGAGATCTCGATGAAGGTAAGAGTAGAGATCTAGGCTGCTTCACCCCGAAATGAATCGGCCTGCACCTTGGGTGGACCGGTAGGAGAAATCAGCTTGTGTAACCAAGCCAAACAGTCTTGACCTGGGTGTATTCGGAGATAGAATCCTCCCCCAATTCGCGCCCATAGCCGCTCTGCCGGTAACCCCCAAAGGGAGCGGCAGAATCATAAAGGCCGTGACCGTTGATCCAGACGATGCCGGCCTGGATCTCTTGTGCAAAACGGGCGCCTTTGTTCAAATCGCGTGTCCAGATGGAGGCAGCCAGGCCATAGGTGGTGTCGTTGGCACGTTGGATGAGCTCGTCGAAATCCTCGAAAGGCAACACACATAGCACTGGGCCGAAGATCTCTTCCCGCACGAGCGCCATGTCTTCGTGCACTTCGGTAAAGAGGGTCGGCTCCAGATAATAGCCGCCTTCAGGCAGGCCTGCGGGTCGTTTCCCCCCCAATTTGACCACTCCTCCCGCTGCCTGCCCCTCCCGGATATACCCACGCACCCGCTCGAGCTGCTTTTGGGAAATGAGCGGGCCTACCTGGGTTTGGGGGTCGAATGCAGACCCCACCCGGATTGCCCGAGTCTGATCCATGATTCCATTGACGACCTGATCGTAAACTTTGCGCTCCACGTAAAGGCGCGAACCGGCGATACAATTCTGCCCGGCGTGCGTGTAAATCGCCCATACTGCCTGGTCCATGGCTTTAGGGAGATCCGCATCGGCCAGAATCACGTTAGGAGATTTACCGCCTAACTCCAATGAAATCCGTTTCAAATTTTCAGCCGAGGCTCGCACGATCTGCCGGCCGACTTCCGTGCTGCCGGTGAAGGCGATCTTGTCGACGCCGGGATGGCGCGCTAAGGCCGCTCCGGCGCCCTCTCCGAAACCGGGCACGATATTCACTACTCCCGGCGGAAATCCGGCCTCGGCGACCAGCCTGCCTACCCATAAGGCGCTTAATGGTGTCTCTTCGGCTGGCTTCAATACCACGGTATTGCCGCAGGCCAGGGCTGGTCCGAGTTTTCCACTTACCCCTTCCAACGGATAATTCCAGGGAATGATCGCCCCGCACACACCCACGGCCTCTCGCAGGGTGGAAACCATATAGCCGGGGACGGAGGTGGGGATGGTTTTACCCTGGATTTTGGTGGTCCAACCCGCATAATAGCGAAAATCGTCGATCATAGCCGGGATTTCCCCATGGCGAGTTTTTTCGACAGGCAGGCCTACATTTAAAGTATCCAATTGCGCCAGGTAATCGGCGTCTCTTTCGATCAACTCGGTCAGCTTCCATAATAAATTCGCGCGCTCCGCCGGGCCGATTGCCCGCCAGGCCGGTAGAGCTTGCCTGGCAGCTTCTACCGCGGTATCAATATCTTCAGCCTCTCCTTCGGCCACCTGGGCGATCACCGTTCCATTGGAAGGGTCATAAACCGGGAAAGTTTGACCGGAGACAGATGGAAGCCATTGCCCACCGCTAAAGATTTTCAATGGCTGCTCGGAAAGGAAATCTTTGACCTTGGAAGAGAGTACGTTTAGAGTTTGCCCGTCCATTTTTTCACCGCAGATCATGTATGGGAATTTTCGCTCTCGACCCGCATCAGGGCCTCAAGCTTGCCGGATGCGCGCCGCCAACAAAGCCACGAAGATTACCAGCGTGCCCATCAAGAAAGCCAGGCCTGTTTTCGACCAGGAGAAACCATCGATAAAGGTGCGTTCGGGAAAAGCGCCAAAAGCCCTGGAATCCATCCCAACCGCCAGGTTCTCCACCCGGCGCAGGCCGGAAACCAGCATGGGCATCATATAACGCCGGTACATTTGGATTCTCTCGGCGATGGGGTTGGTCGAAGGCCGGATGCCACGCACAGCCTGGGCCTCCCGGATCACCACTAACTCGGATTCGTAGACAGGCAAGCTGATCAAGGCGATAAACAGCATCCAGGCGTAGCGATAGTTGAGCCCTAGATGGATCAATCCCACCACCAATTCTCGGGGGTTGGTGGTACGCACAAAGATGTAAGAAGCCCCCATAATCGCTACCACTCGGGCGCCAAATAACACGCCCATTTCGACGCCATCTTGGTTGATTGGAATAAACCAGATCCTGAACAACAGGGCACCTTCGTGGCGGGTGGTGATGTGGAAAAAGAAGAGCAGGCTTCCCAGAAGAAGAAATAAACGCCAGGACTTATAGACGTCTGCCAGCGGGATCTTGCTTAAAAATATTGAGATTAGCAGTAGCACGAGGACTTCCAATGCGACCTGCCAGGATTTCCACATTACGAAAGGCAAAGTAGAGACCAGCAACAGCCACATGAACTTCGACAGCGCGTCTTGTTGGTGCATAAAGGAAGCAGCTGCGTGATAACCAAACAGGCGAGAGGCCATTATCCTTCCCCTTTCGGCTGCATGGCGATATCCGCAAATAAATCTTCCACTGCCTGGCCAAATCGATCCAGGGTAATCGTACTGGCCGGGATGGCGTACCCTTTTTGCCGTAAGGCCTGCACCAATTCGCTAATCGGCGGCGGGATCAATTCAGCCTGTTTCATCAAGCTGTCTTGATTGAACAGTTCAGCAGGCGTGCCGCTATATAGTTTTTTCCCCTCGTGGAGCACGACCGCTCGCTGGGCATATTCGGCTACCAGTCTCAGATCGTGGGTGATGATGAGGATCGTGACGCCTTTCTTCTGCAGTTGATCGAATAAGAAGTGGATCATGTGGAGCAGGTTGCCTTCATCCAATCCGTAAGTTGGTTCGTCCAGGATCAGTAATTTTGGCTCAAGAACCAACATGGTAGCCACACTCAAGCGACGTTTCTCGCCGCCGCTCAAGGTAAACGGGTGCCGGTTTTCGGCGCCTGCCAGACGCAAGGATTCAATCGTCTCGCCCACTATTTGGTTAATCTCATCCGGGGGCTTTTGCTGCACTTCCAGTCCATATGCGATCTCTTTGGCCACACTTTGAGTGAGGAATTGCTGCTCGGGATACTGGAAGACGTAGCCGGTCAGGCGGTGAATTTCGTGTCGCCTTAGCCCGGTGATGTCCCTGCCGCCCAGTTTTACGGTTCCGCTTTTGGGGGGCAGCAGGCCCACCAGCAGTCGGGCCAGGGTCGATTTCCCCGAGCCATTTTTACCCAAGATCGCCACGACTTCCCCTTCACGCACTTCCAAGGAAATGTCCTGGATGGCATTCGTGTTTGAATTGGGATAAGAGAACTGGATATGTTCAGCTTCAACAATCGCCGGCGGGGATTCCCGTGTGTATTCCCGGTGGTGATCCGCTACCGCCATCGCCCTGGGAGGCGGGCTTATCGTAAAGGAAACGAATTCGGCTACGCTCAGTGGTAATTTTTCGAAGGAAAACCATTTCTTAGTATTGAGCGCCGCATGCACGATTTGGGGGAGGCCGATAGAATGATCCGTAGTCAGCTTGTATTCGTATTTCTGCAGAAGCTCGCGCGGTTTTCCATAATCAATCACCGACCCACCTTGCAGAAGGAGCAGTTTGTCGGCCAGGTGGATCATCTCATCTAATTCGTGCTGGACCAGCAAGATCGTCTTTCCCTCCTGGCGTAACCGGCTGATGAATTGCAGCACCTCTCGTCCAGATTTAGCATCCAGGTTGGCGGTTGGCTCATCCAGCAACAAGCCAGGCACCCCCATTGACAACACAGAAGCAATGGCCACCTTTTGTTTTTCGCCGCCTGAGATCTCAATAACCGTGCGGTCTGCAAATTGGCCCAGCCCCACCGCCTCTAAACTCTCTGCGACACGCTGAGAACAAATCCCAGGCTCGATCTTCAGGTTCTCAACCCCAAAAGCAACTTCATCACGAATGAATAAATTACAAAATTGGCTTTCCGGATCCTGCATCACCAGGCCAATACGCCGCGCAATCTCGGCTACGCTCAGGTTGCGAATGTCTTCGCCGCTGATGGCGATCTTCCCTTCCAATTTGCCGCCATAGAGCTTGGGAATAAGTCCTTTCAAACAATGCAACAAGGTGCTTTTCCCTGAACCGCTGGGTCCCGTAACGAGCACTAACTCCCCCGGCTCTACATGGAAGGAGATATTTTTCAATGTGGGAAATTTACTTCGTGGATACCAATAGGACAAGTTTTCTACGTGTATCATTGAATCTCTGCCAGCGTGAAACGGATGAAGGAAAAGCGATTTCCCGTCATCGAGTATTGAGCCTGGAATATAGACCGGCATGAGATGATGGTGGATAAGCAGAGGCGTTTTATAAGCCACCCCGCTTATCCACCATCCCAGCGAGCATCTTTCAGGAACTTTCAGAAGCACCGAGGCCCACGGTGCGTAGCAATCCGCTGGAAGCCAGCCACTTCGCCAAAGCGATCCCCGGAAGGCAGCTTTCCAGGACAATGGCGATGATTCCTACGATGAGGCCCACCCACAAGAGCAAGTTAGGTTGCCAACCATACACAAACGCCGTGACGACATTGGTTAATGGAATGTAGAGCACCCCAAACAGGAACACAATCTGGGTGCGCCTCTCCGGATTCCAGCGGAAAATCAAGCCGGCAATCTCTCCGGCAATGCCTCCCGCAAACCCCCAGTAAACGTCAACAATGCCCGATGGATCACCGGTGAGCATGTTGGCAAACCCCGAAACGACCATGCACAAAAGAAATACACCCGGCCGGGGCAGCAGCCAGCCTGCCATAGCAGTAAAGATCACGAAGGGTTGAAACAAGGCTGCACCGATCACGCCAAAGGCATCATTAAGTGCTACCCAGGCCAGTGCAATCGGCGTGGAAAGCGCACCGTTAATAGCACCAAGGACAACGATGAGTGCTAGTTTCGAGGTGGTCCAGGATTCCCTGGTGTTGACAATTGAAGAGTCTGACATGTTTGACCTCACATTTGGTGAACAAATTATAAAGAACAAGCCGAAACGCTTATAAAGGCTGGCGGGCAGAGGGCATTTTCACCCTGACAGGGTAACGAGTCTCTGGCCAAACATTGAAATTTGCCATGATGATCTCTTCGGCTTCATAGAGGGTTTGCGTATCAGCCAGCGCCAGGGGCAGCGGGTTGACTTCCATGATCACCCCGGGATCGAAGAAAAGCGTCACCGCCGCCAGAGGTGAGACATAAATTGGCCACAAGCCTTTACAATAATGGATCCCCAGTTTGCCGAGCGCAGCGTCTCTCGGCCATTGTTCGACCTCCTCTCCTGGAAAGTGCTGCAGGACCCTGTCCAGGTCTGCCACATCCTGGGGAGTAAGTCCGTGGGCGCCGAGAAATCCGCCTTTTTGCATCACGCGGGCCACATTTCGGTCGAGATGCGCCAGCGGTAACTCTGCATCACACCCGTAGCCACTCAAGGCGAAGATGCCCCCCAGTTGATCCGTAACATAAACTGAAATGGCATCCGCCATGGGGGACTGCACGGATGTTTCCTCACCGCTGTAGAATGAATCGGCGCCAATATCCACTGTGATCAATAGATCCAGAGAAAACTTATTCATCACCTCCTTCACGGCATTGAGCACACCCTGGGCGCCGTGCGCCAGGCTAATACTAACCGTCTGGATTCCCAACTCCTGGGTGATTACGGCTTCATGCAGCGTGCAGTTTTCTGCTTTTTGATCTTTTACCTGGGTTTCGGGGAAAATAAGGGCCACGTCCGGTTGGATACGCTCACTGGGCACCAGGCGGTCAAGAGAGACCACTTCGCAACCCATCGAAAGAAAGCCTGCTTCATCGAACCACTTCACTGCGTACTCACCCAAAACAAATTGCGACACACCCAGGCGCTTAAGATAATTCATCACCGGGATGGTCTGGATAATATCCCCACCCCCACCGCATCCGAGCAGGAAGGCACCACTTGCTTGAAGCGTCAAATCCAGAATTGATTTTTTGTCAGGGATCATGATTTGTGATCACTATCCGTGAGCCAATCCGCGCGGGTGATATCCCGGTTCCGCCTGCCCAATAGGCGGTAAAGGTGATTTTCGGCCTCCTGCATGGGGTCTTGAAGGTTTTCATTGGTCTTTCGGATCAGGTTAGGGAGGCCCTTCTCCTGTTCTTCATGCCATTCTCGGGCAAACTCGCCACTTTTTATGTGACCAACGACCTGCTTCAAGGAATTGCGCATCGCATCCAGGTTCAAGTACTTCAGCGAAGTAACCTGTTGGCCATATTGGCTGGTACGCGAGTGCAGGCGGAGCTGGTTATACATGCCCATATCCCGGGCTGCCGCGTACATCTCGCTAAGCTCTCCCGAGCCATACAGCTCCAACAGGACTGCTTCGGGAGAATAGCCGGCGTCGGTCAAAACATCGAACATCACCCGATAGAAATAGATATCCCCTGATTGTTCGGAGAAAAGATCGACCACAGCTTCTTCTTCGAAAGAAGACATGACAACCCCCATGCGAGTCGATCCTATGCCTTTGGCGATTGCCAATGTGTATTCGAGGGCCTTCCCGCTGGCATCCTGCGCAACAGCGATCAGGCTGGGAAAACCGATGCCTCGCAAAAAGGTATCGCGCACACCCTTGCCAATCATACGCGGTGCAACCAGGACTACGTCGACGAATGGGGGTGGGCAAATATACTGAAAATGAATATTGTAGCCACTGGCGAAATTGAGCACCTGTCCTTTACGCAAGAAAGGAGCGATCTCTTTCTCATAATATTCGGGCATTACCTCGTCTGGGAGCAACAGGAACAGGATATCTGCTTTCTGCGTAATTTCCTGAAGAGAGTAAACCGGGAAGCCGTCTTCACGTGCATTCTCGACCGACCATGCGGTTCCACTACCAGCGATCACCTTCAAGCCCGAATCCCGCAGGTTTAGTGCCTGGGAACGGCCCTGGTTACCGTATCCGATAAAGCCCAAGGTGAGATCTTTGAGATAATTCAGGTCAGCATCGCCATCGAAAAATAACTTTGCCATAAAATATTCTCCTGTTCTTATTGATAATTTTCGATATCGTGAGAGATCAGCTCCGCAGTTTCCATATCCTTTTCTAAGCTGTTCAAGCCCACTCGGATATGGTTCTGGATAGCAGCTTTAGCAATGGTCAAATCTTTGGACTTGATGGCCTCTAATACGGCGCGATGACCTTCAACAAAACCCTCGTATACGGGAAACGAACTGTTACAGGCAAGTACGGCGATACGAATTTGAGCTCTCATACTTTCCCAGACGTTCAATAGATATTTGTTCCCCGAGATCCGGCATAACTGTTCATGGAACAGGGTATCGAGCTCGGTGGCGCGAAACACTTCATTCTTGAGCTCTAAATATTCCATCTTGGAAACAATTTCTTCCAGGACGTGAATATCGCTCTCACTGGCGCGTTTAATCAGCAACGAAATGGCTAATTCTTCCAATGCGGAGCGCAATTCGAAGATTTCGATGATATCATCCAGGCTTAATTTGCGTACAAAGTAGCCGCGATGTGGAAAATACACCAGGAGGCCTTCCTTTTCCAGGTTACGTAAAGCTTCCCGCACGGGAGCACGACTGGTCTTGAATTGTTTGGCCAGCCTGGATTCAGTCAAGCGCTCTCCGGCCTCAAACAGTCCGTCGATAATGCCATCGTGGATAATTTTAAGAACTTCTGTGGCCAGAGTATTTCGATTTGGGGTGGGTAGAGGGTAATCCATAAGAAGTGATCTTTGTTTCAGACTTGACTTTCATTGGCATATTTATTAGAATGGTAGATATTGTATACTGTCGACAATATACAGTTTAATAAAATATAACACTTTTATGAAATACTTGTCAAGTGGTTCTTTAGGATTCGCCGTGGTGAGACCCAAAGACCCTCTCAAGTGATTTAAACCTCTTTTCTAAATCAGTTAAACAGTTGTAGCGGGTTTTCGTATAACTGTAAAAGGACAGCATAATTCTCCGAGGGTTGGCTATGCTTCAAGGGTATAAAGGCAAAGTCCTCCATGTAAATCTAACCAGGGGATCCATCCAGGTCGAAGCGCCGGAAGAGTCCTTCTATCGCACCTATATTGGCGGCAGTGCCATGGGGCTTTATTACCTTTGGAAGAACACGCCCGCCGTTGCTGACCCCCTAGGGCCACAGAATACCCTGGTCTTTGCCTTATCGGCGACCACCGGCGCGCCGGTGCTGGGCCAGAGCCGGGTCACCGTCGTGGCGAAGTCGCCGCTTACCAATGCGGTCGGAGATAGCCAGGCAGGTGGATTCTTCCCGGCGGAGCTCAAATTCGCCGGTTTTGACGGCATCGTGATTACCGGCGCGTCAAAGGCGCCCGTATACCTTTGGATCAAAGATGGTAATGTTGAGCTGCGTGATGCCTCTCACTTGTGGGGCCATATCACCAATGACGTTCAGGCCAGGCTCATCGAAGAATTAGGGGACTCGCGCATTGAAATCGCCCAGATCGGGCCGGCGGGGGAAAGGCTCGTCCGCTTTGCAGCGATCATAAATATGAGCAATCGGGCTAATGGCCGCACCGGTATGGGGGCCGTAATGGGGAGCAAGAATCTCAAGGCTATCGCCGTTCGGGGCACCAATAAAAAGATCACTATGGCGGATGGCGAAGCCCTCAAGGTGTTTAACCGAAATGCGCAGGCAGTTTTTGCCAGGGATAGTGAAATTCAGGGGCTTTCTCAATATGGCACGGCGGAAAGCGTGCCCCTGCAGGATTTATGGGGTGGGTTACCTACACGCAACTGGCATAGCGGGACCATGGGTCAGGAGCGTGCCAATGCCATTTCCGGCGAAAGGATGTTCAAAGAGATTCTGCGCGGCGCCGCACAGCAAGATCAAAAGCGTCAGGGAAGGGACACCTGTTTTGCCTGCTCCATTCGCTGCAAGCGTGTGGTTGCCTCCACATGGCAGGAGAAAGCCATCCATCCCCAATCCGGTGGCCCCGAGTACGAGACCCTGGCTACTTTTGGCTCATACTGTGATATCGACGATTTGCATGCAGTGGCCTACGCCAACCAGCTCTGCAACCAGTACGGCGTGGATACCATCTCTGCCGGCGCCACCATGGCTTTTGCCATGGAGTGTTTTGAAAATGGTCTGCTCACCTTGCAGGATACCGGCGGCATCCCATTGAACTGGGGAAATTCCCAGGGCATGCTTGCCATGCTGGAAAAAACATTGAAACGCGAAGGAATCGGGGACCTCCTGGCAGAAGGCTCTGCACGCGCCGCAGGACGAATCGGCCAGGGGGCAGAAGCTTTCGTGATGGCCTCCAAGCAGCAGGAGATCCCGGCCCATATGCCTCACCTCAAGCGCTCGTTGGCCTTAATTTACGCCGTAAACCCTTTTGGTGCGGACCACCAGTCCAGCGAACACGATCCCTCCTACGAGCCGGAATGGTACCGGACCAACTTTAAGAAATATGGTCAAAAGCTCACCGATATCGGATTGACCAACCCTCAGGATTCCATGGTCCTCAACCAGGAAAAGGTGCGCTTTGCCCTGATCTCCCAGTACGCATATTCGGTTTTGGATACGGCCAATGTGTGCCAGTTTGTTTTTGGCCCAGGCTGGCAGCTCTTGGGAATGCGAGAATTAGCCGAATTTATGAGTGCTGTCACCGGCTGGGATTTCTCCATTGAGGATTTATTGAAAATCGGCGCCCGGCGACTGAATATGTTACGTGCTTTTAACTGCCGGGAGGGCATCACCCGCGACAAGGATACGCTTCCGAAGCGCTTCTTCGATGAGCCCCTGCAGGGCGGTGACAGCGATAGCGTTTCGATCAACCGGCAGGAATTCGAGGCTGCATTGGACGAATATTACCGGCAAGCCGGATGGGACCTTGCGACGGGGAACCCGTTCCGGGCGACTTTAGGTGACCTGGATCTGGCCTGGGTCGCCGACGAATTGGGGATTTAGGTAAGAGAGCTTTTCATGGTGCAACATCTTCGCACGGATATCTTGGTGATAGGGGGCGGCGCAGCCGGGTCACGAGCTGCCCTGGAAGCGCACGACCTGGGCCTGGATGTCCTGTTGGTGGTCAAGGGGTTATTGGGAAAAAGCGGCTGTTCGATCTTCGCCGGGAGTCTGGATTACTTCGCTTCCGAGCAGGCCGGAGATACGGCGCAATCCATTCAAAAAACGATGGAATTCCTGGGAAAATACACTCACTACCTGGGAGACCAGGAATATTTATTGAAATCAACCCATTTCCACCACGAAGAATTCTTCCCCTGGCTGGAGAAGCTGGGCTTGTACATCCTGCGGGATGAACAGGGTGCCATCGTCACCGATATTCCGCACCGGACCCAGGCCTGGACGCCCAAGATGGGGATGTCCGGCGCCACGCTGATGAACGCCCTGCGCAAACAGGTGCTCCAGCACCAGATCCGCTTGCTGGAAGAAACTTCGGTCACCAGACTGCTCAAGAAGAATCAGCGAGTGGTGGGGGCGGTGGCGCTGGACTTTGCCCAAGGGGAGCTGTATGTGATCCGGGCCAAAGCGGTGGTGCTGGCGACGGGCCATTCGAATTACCTGTCCAGGCGTTCCACCGGGACCCGCGAAGGAGCAGCCAATGGCTGGGTGCTGGCCTACCAGGCCGGGGCACGCCTGCAAAACCTGGAGATGCAGTGGTATCACGTTTCGGACGTGCGCAAACCAGACGCCTGGATGCGCTTGCATTTGTACCCCAACCCTTTACCGGGCACGAAGGAACGGGCGCAGCTTTATAACAGCCAGGGAGAAATGTTCTTTGACGGGAATATGTACCCGGAAAATCCTGTTCCATACATAACGCAGCTCAAACACCTGGTTCAACAGGTGCAAGCCGGCAAGGCCCGTTTCGATGGGGGTTACTACACCAGCTATAAACATGTAGAAGCACAGGTGATGGACAAATGGCTGCACCAGACGGAATTCTTCCGCAAGCTGGGGTTGGATCCTCTAAGGGATATGTTTGAGAATGGGGTCACCTGGCACATGAATGTGGGAGGCGTACACGCCAATGGGGAGACCCTGGAAACCGACCTGCCTGGTTTATACGTGGCGGGATCTGTGGCGGCCCTGATTACCGGGGGCCTGCCCAACACGGTTTACGATGGCATGATGGCTGTACGGCACATTCGCGAAAGCCTGGGCAAGCTAAGCTGGGAGGATGCTGAGCCAGGGTCTGAAGAAGCAGAGGTTCGGCGCTTGATAGAGCTGTTCACCACCCAGCCGGAGAAGGGGCTGCTGCCTGCCCAGGTAAAAAAACAGATTCGCGACCTGATGTGGGAGCATATGGGTTACGTCAAAAGTGAGAAGTCTATCCAGGATGGGTTGGCTGCCCTGCAGCGCGTCCGAGCCGAATCCATCCCCAAAATGCGCCTGGGCACGCATTCGAAGTGCTTCAACATGGATTGGATTGAAGCCGTGGATGTATTCGATATGCTGTCGGCCTGTGAACTGTTGATGCGTTTCTCTTTATTCCGCAAGGAAAGCCGAGGTGGGTTCTATCGCGAAGATTACCCGGTGACCGATAACGTCCACTGGCTGAAGCACGTGATGGGGTGCAGCGAAAATAGTGAGCTGAAATTGTACACTACGGATGCTG
>OFHG01000514.1_pt1 | contig 15467 bp, 14 predicted proteins | sample 1521931 | NCBI WGS metagenome assembly OFHG01 (sample SAMEA2468438, study PRJEB22500) | soil metagenome | biome: Glassland; feature: Farmland; material: Clay | place: Australia | collected 2013-01-31 | depth 0.55 m
CACCAGGCCCTCCCAGCCTGGTACCACCAGCGCACCGACTCGCCCGGCACACCACGATCGCCCAGGTCAGCCAGCGAATGGAGACTGCCGTACCAGTCCCACTACGTCTGACCTGCGGCTCTACTCACCCAGCACCGAATTACGCGGAACGCAGGGCAGGCCGCCGTTTTCTTTGGGAACTCGTCTTCCAAGGTCAGCTGGCAATACCTGCTGCGTGGCTGGGCTGCCGCATGAGCGCAAGGAGCTCCGCGCAGTCGGCTACCTGATCCAGCCTGCTGATACCGGCGAGAAGCTCCCCGGCGGGACCGGGCCCTAGCCTGGCCGCCGCATTCCGGACGAACTTTTCCCCGACCTGGGCTTCGGTCGCCCTGCAATGGGGGGTACCGAGCGCATGATCCTGGCGGATGTTCAGCGCGGTGCCGTCCGTGCCGGTCAGCTGGACCCGAACGCCGCCACGCGGCACCGCCGGATCGGGCGCCAACGTCACCCGCTGGTCGATGAGCGCGGCGAGGTCCGGGCTGGCTGTGTGCGCCGGGCCGGTGAGGTCGATATCGAATCGGCCATGCAGGAGCGTGACGGCCGTGACGTAGTGGAAGGACAGCAGTGCCTCGAAACAGCCCGCCGGGTGGGCCAGGCTGCGGTGCGCCTCATAAGTCGCGACGGGAACCCGGACCTCTATCGCAGCCACGTCGGTTATCGCGGGCAACCGCTGCCCGCTGCCCAGAAGAGCGGTGAGCAGCGCCTGGACCGGCGTCGCGCCGGGCCACAGCCTTACGGAGATCTGCTCCAGCTCCCACACAGCACCGAGATCGGCGACCGCTGCCGCCGGGTCGCCGGGAGAGTAGCAGCTGAACAAGCCGCCATCGGGTGCCTCGAAAGGCTCCGCGGACGCCGTGAAGCCGCCTGCCGCCAGGCGGGCGCTGAGCAGACCTGCTGCCGCGCCGCGAGCCTGGTGGAATTTCACCGCGGTGGTGGGCCAGGCTGCGAACGTACCGGCGGCCTGGCTCACGGCCAGGCTCATCGCTGACTGGAGTTCTTCCGGGCCGAGGCCAAGCAGCAGTCCCGCTGCGACAGCCGCCCCGACCGGTCCGACGACTCCCGGTGAATGCCAGCCCCGCCGCCGGAACTCGGTGTAGTTGATCGCGTGCAGCAGCCGACTCGATATCTCCAGGCCCGCCGTGACCGCCGTCAGGAGTGCAGTTCCTGAGGCATGCTCCAGCTCGGCGACGGCGAGCGCTGCCGGGACCACCTCGGGAGTGAGGTGACAATGCGCGGGCGTGTAGACGTCACAGGAGGTGACCGCGGTCGTCAGGTAGGCGTTCGCCAGGACGGACCCGATGAGGCTGGCGCGCGCGGCATCGCCGATGATCGTCGCATCCTGGGCATCGCCCAGCTGGCGTGCCGCACGCAGTATCTGAGGAGTCTCCTCAGCAGCCCAGCCAGCGAGGGCGCAGCCAACGGCGTCCAGGATGAGGGTGACCGTGTGAGCAGCCGCCGATTCCGCGACAGCCTTGCGCTGCAGCCCGCATGCGAACTCAGCGAGCCTGGCCGCCAGGGCGGGCGCAGGCCGGTCACGTTCCGCCACGCCCGTCACCCGCTGCCGGGCGTGACGACCATGGACTTCAGGTAGCTCATCGCTTCGGCCGCATACAGCGGCCCTTCCCGGCCGATGCCCGATTCGCCGATGCCCCCGTAAGGCAGCTGGTCGAGCCGGAAGTTCGAGGACCGGTTGACGATGACGCTGCCGGCCCGCAGTTCCCGGAAGCAGCGCGCCGCGGTGCCGAGTGACTCAGTGAAGACTGCCGCCTGGAGGGCGAAAGGCGTGCTGTTGGCTGTCTCGATGGCCTCATCAAGGCTGTCATAGCCCTCCACCATGACGACCGGGGCGAAAACCTCGGAGCAGTACAGCGGCAGGTCGTGCCCGACCCCGGACAGGACCGTGGGTGCGATGACCGCCCCGTCGCGCGTGCCGCCAGTGTGCAGCGTGGCACCCTTGGCCACGGCCTCGCTGATGGCAGCCTCTACCCGGATGGCCGCGGACTGGTGGATCAGCGGGCCGATATCGGTGCTGTCGGCCATCGGGTCCCCGAGACTCAGCGCGGCCGCCTTAGCGGCCAGCGCTTCGGCGAAGTCATCGCAGGCGTCCCGGTACACCAGGATGCGCTGTACGGAGTTGCAGCTCTGCCCGTTGTTGGAGAACCCGCCGGCCAGGCACTCCCGCAAGGCCAGCGGGATGTCAGCGTCGGGACAGACGAGGTTCGCCGAGTTACCGCCCAGCTCCAGCAGCACCGGCCGGATGCCCGCGGCGGCGCGGATCGCCCGGCCCGCCTCCGTCCCCCCGGTAAAGCTGACCAGATCGACCCGGGGGTCTGCGAGTAGCGCCGCGCCGGTATCCCGGCCGCCGGGAACCACGTTGACAGCACCAGGCGGGAAGCCTGCCTCGGTGAGTATTTCGGCGAGGCGAAGGGCCGGCGCGGGAGCCTGGGGGGCGGGCTTGACCACCACGCAGTTCCCCGCCGCGAGGGCGGGCGCAACCTTGTGCGCTACCAGGTTCAGCGGCGCGTTGAACGGCGTGATCGCGGCGACAGTGCCGACCGGGCAGCGGGTGATCAGCGCGATGACGCCCGCGCCTCCCGGCGTCGCATCGGGCGCGGGACTGGCCGGCTGCAACGCCTCGGCAGCGGACGCGGCCGCGCGCAGCGTCCATGGCACCCGCGCTGCTTCCCGCCGGGTATGGCCGATCACCTTGCCGGTCGCCTCAGTGATCTCCTGGGCCAGCTCGCCTGCCCGGGCGGCGACCATGTCAGCGGCCGCCCGCAACAGCTGGGCCCGTTCATGCGTCGGCATCGCCGCCATCTGCGGTTGCGCCTCTTCGGCGGCGGACAGTGCGGCCGTGACGGTTACCGGGCCGGCCACGCCGACCTGGGCCACCACCTGCCCGGCCCAGGGCTCGACGAGCTCGGAGAACTCGCTGACCGGGACGAAGCGGCCGCCTACCCAGGGCAGCAGTCGGGCAGGCCGGCTACCAGCCATAGTCTGGCTCCGGCCCTGGCAGCGGCGGCAGATCCCAGCTGCCGGTCCCCGGTGCAGCCACCGACGCGTCCACCCGCACGTCCAGGACGGTCGGCCGGTCGGACTTGATGGCGGACTCGACCGCGTCGGCGATCTCGTCGGGGCTGTCTATCCGGGCGCCGTCGGCACCCATGGCCTTGCCGATAGCCGAGATGTCCGTGCTGTAAAGCTCGCCGGTGGCGGCGTGGCGGAACCGGGTCGCGATCTCACGGTCAGCACCGAAGAACGTGGCCTGCTGGCCCCTGATCGAGCCATAGCCACTGTTGTTCCAGACCACCCAGATGGCAGGCACATCGTGCTCCACCGCAGTCGCCACGGCGTTTGCGTGCATGAGGAAGCAGCCATCGCCGCACACTGTCACCGCGGGGCTGTCCGGCGCGGCGAGCTTGGCCCCGATCACCCCGCCGACCCCGAAGCCCATCGAGGCGAATCCCCAGGCCTGCAGGAGCCGCCCGGCGGGCGGCACGGCCAGTTGCTGGAGCAGCCAGTTGTGGTGGACGCCGACGTCAGCAAGCACGTTCGCGTCTTCGGGCAGCACGCGCTGGAGTTCGGCGACCAGCCGGTCCGGACGGATCGGTACGGCTGGGTCAGCCTGCCTGACCGCTATGTCCGCCTGCCACTGCCGCTTCCAGGCCAGCGTCTCGGCCAGCCAGCCCGCACGGCGCCCGGCATGCCGCGGATCCTGGGCCATGACGGCGAGCAGCCCGGCGGCAAGTTCTGCCGTGTCCGCGATGATCGCCAGCGTCGGCGGGTAGTTACGCCCGAATTCCTGGGGGTCGATGTCCACATGGATCAGCCGCGCGGGAGGGATGCTGTAGGTGACCCCCGGGCACCACCAACTCGTCGCTCGTTCCGCGAACCTGGTGCCGAACGCGAGGGTGCCACCCGCCTCGCCAGTCGCCTGATTCGCCGCGTGGGGAACGTCGGGGCCAGTCGGGCGGCCGCCAGCACCGGCACCGGAATCCACTCGGCGCAGGTGACGCCGACGGCGGCGGAGATCAGCTGGCCGCCGGTGGCGGCCCAGGGCTGGGAAAGCTGGCCGTGCGGCACCGCGAACAGCAGCACCGCCGACGCCCCCATGGAGCCGACCATCAGCCAGCTATCGCCGACGGAAAGATAACGTGAGCTGATCCAGGCCGTGGCCAGGATGCCGGCGAAGGCGCCCATCGCCGCCACCCACCGCTCGGCATGACTGACATGACGAGCGTCCACACCCAGCCAATTGCGCATGTTTCCAAGCCTCAAGGCATCCCTCCCGGCCCGGCGGCGGCCACCCGGGCAACAGCGCGGAAACTATACCGGGGGCCGGGGCCACCTGCACCCAATGCCGGCCATGCCACCGATGACAAATTGACGTCTCTGCCACCCTCGGTCCAACCTCATCCGGTGGGATGCCGGGTGTGCCCGGCCCCGAAACGCAACACCAAGGAGACAAGCAATGAAGCACTATGACAACAACCTGAAGGTCGCACATCCCGAGAGCAAGCACGGCTACGCCGACATGGACGTCCGGTATGAGGAGGAGATCGGTCTGGCGTGGTTCTATATGCAGGCCAAGCCGCGCCCCTGTTTCACCTCGCAGCTGGTGCACGAGATCCAGGACTGGTTCAAGTCCCTGGTCGATCCGGAGCGCATGGGGCCGTGGAAGCCCGGTTATGTCGTCATGGCATCCAGGATTCCCGGCGTGTTCAACCTCGGCGGCGACCTGCAATTGTTCTCGCAGGTCGTGCAGCGTGGAGACAGGGACGTGCTGATGGAATACGCCGCCGCGTGCAACGACATCCTGTTCCGCAACCACACCGGCCATAACGCCGACATCACGACGATCGCCCTGGTGCAGGGCGATGCCCTGGGCGGAGGCTTCGAGGCGGCCGTTTCGAGCGAGGTTCTCATTGCCGAGCGAAGCGCCAAGATGGGACTGCCAGACATCCTGTTCAACCTGTTCCCCGGGGCCGGAGCGTACAGCCTGCTGTCGCGCAAAATCGGGGCAGCCATGGCCGAAAGGCTCGTGCTCAGCGGGCGCCTGTATACCGCGGAGGAGATGTTCGACATGGGCGTCGTCGATGTCCTGGCCGAAGATGGGCAAGGGGAGATAGCGCTCTACGACTACATCAAGCGGGAACAGCGCGCCAGGAACGGCTACCGCGCCTTCAGGAAGGCCAAGCGCCTGGTCAACCCCGTGACGAGGGAGGAGCTGATGGCCGCGGCGGCGATCTGGGTGGATACCGCCTTCAAGCTCGAGCCCAAGGACCTGCGGATGATGGAGCGCCTGGTCACGCGGCAAAGCACCAAGGTGTCCTAAGCCGTGTCCATCGCAAGGGGTCGGGGCCGGTGCAGCCCCGGCCCCCGGCGGCGGGGGATCAGCCGTGCATGGTACCGATATGCTGGTGCAGCTCGCGGCAGCTGGACTCGATGGCCGCCGCCAGGCGTTCGGTGTAGCCGAGCATGCGCACGCGGTCCAGGCTCTCGGCATGGCCCGATTCGATCTCCGCACACAGCTTCGCCACGCCCTGGGCGCCCAGCATGCCCGATGAGCCCTTCAGCTGGTGCGCCAGGGTCATAAAGCGCGCGCGGTCGGCATTCTCTGCCGCCTGCGTCAAGTCGACGAGCAGGCCGTGGCCGTTCTTCTCGAAGGCCTGCACGAAGCCCTCCAGTTTTTCCTTGCGGCCGATGATGCGGAACAATTCGTCGAGCTTGCTGCCATCGAATCCGGGATCGGCCCCGGGTTCGCGTGCCTCGGCGGCCGGCTTCGCCTGCGCCTCGACGATGTCGGCCACGGCATTGAGCAGGGACTCCGCATTGATCGGCTTGGTCAGGTAGTCGTTGGCGCCGGCATCCATGCAGGCACGGATCGTCTCGGGCAGGGCATCGGCGCTGAGCATGATCACCGGCGTCCTGGCCGTGGTATCCAGGAAGCGGAAGCGCTTGAGCACATCCAGGCCACTGATCTCCGGCATGCTCATGTCCAGCAGCACCGCGTCGAAATCCTCCTCCGTCAGCGCATCCAGCGCCTGCTCGCCGTCCTCGGCCAACGTCACACGATGCCCGGCACGCTCCAGGATCTCGCGGATGACCTCCTGGTTCACCGCATTGTCCTCCGCCACCAGGATGGACAGGGCATGGACGCCACGCTTGCGCCGGTAGGCATCGGCCAGCGAGATCACCTCCGGTGACATGCGCTGGGTGACGCTGGTGACGTGCAGGGCGTTGAACAGCAGAGATTCGTCCAGCGGCAGGTGCAGCACCGCCGTATAGCCCTTGGCATACATCGCCCGGTCGGTGCCGCGGTTCGGCTCCTCGTCGATCAGGATCATATCCGGCTGCGCCATGGCCTTCTTGCCGCGCACGGCCTGGGCCAGCAGCTCCGGGCTCATCTTCAGGGCGGCGCGCTCGACGAGCACGACATGGCAGCCATGGCCGGTGCTCCAGGCATCGTGCAGCCCCGACATCAGGTGGGAGGCATCGTCGACGCGCTGGCAGGCGATGCCCCAGCGCTCCAGCAGCGGCGCCAGCACCCCGGCCATGGCATCCCCGGCCAGCACCTGCGCGCGCAGGCTGGGCAGGCTGCGCGGCGCATCCTGCGGCTGCATGCCGAACGGCAGCCGGATATGGAAGCTCGTGCCCTCGCTCTCGCGACTGGTGAAATCGACCTGGCCGCCCATCAGCTGCACCAGGTTGCGCACGATGGTCATGCCCAGGCCGCTGCCGCCGTAACGGCGGGTAACGCTGCCGTCGGCCTGCGTGAACTGCTCGAAGATATGCGCCTGTGCCTCGGCCGGGATACCGATGCCGGTATCGGTGATCTCGAACTGCAGGGTGCAGCTAAGCTCCCCGACCTGCTCGGCACCGACGGCCAGGCGCACCCCGCCGTGCTCCGTGAACTTGACGGCATTGCCGACCATATTGACGAGGATCTGCTTGAGCTTGCGCGCATCGCCGACCAGCCGGAACGGCGCATCCGGGGCGATATAGGTCTCCAGGGCGATCTGCTTCTTGCCGGCCAGCGGCTCGAACAGCTCCATGGAACCGCGCACCAGCTGGTGCAGGTCGAACGGATGCGCATCGACGGTCAGCTTGCCGGCCTCGATGCGGGAGATGTCGAGCACGTTCTCGATCAGGTCGAGCAGGTGGTGGGCGGAATCCTTGACGATATTCGTGAAGCGCCGCTGCTCGGCATCCAGTTGCGTGCTGGCCAGCAGGTCGCCCATGCCGATGATGCCGTTCAGCGGCGTGCGTAATTCGTGGCTCATATTGGCGATGAATTGCGATTTGGCGCGATTCGCCGCCTCCGCCCCCTCGATGGCGTCATGGAGCCTGCGGATCAGCTTGGCCATGAACAGCGGAATGATGAGGATGAGGATGAAGTTCCCGAACGCCATATAGGTATGGCTGCTCCAGAAGGGTGAGGACAGAACCACCAGCGCGAACCCGGCCGTGGACAGGCCCATGGTCAGGTAGATGTAGCGCACCCCGTAGCGGAACCCGTAGCCGGTGATGATCCACAGATACAGGGCGGTAAACAGGCTCCCCACATCGCTCGCACCGGTAAAATACAGGCACACCGTGGACACCCCGACGTCACCGATCGCGGTCAACCCCCGTCGGATATGGCTTACGCCCGGATAACCCAGGATGGACAGCGCAATGGCTATGGACACGACCCAATAGGCGGCCGCCACCGGCAACAGGATCGGATCGTACGCGTAGCTGAAATAGACAAGGATCACCGTCACCACGAGCCATCGGGTCACGGATTGCGGGAATTCGGGATTCGCGGATACCTTCTTCATCATGGGCCGATCGGAAAGGTAAAGGATGAACCTTGCGTACGCGCCTTGCCGGCCCGCGCTCCCATGAGTCGGTGGGGTCATGGTGTTATATGTAGCGTATCGTCGGCTGTTAGCAACGTCATCGTCCCCGAAAATCTTTGGACGACGAGCATACTGGAAGAAGGATCAGGCTGCCATGGCTGCCGCTTGGCGTTGCTTCAGAAGCCGATGTCGACCTGCACCATGCCGTTCTCGATGCGCACCGGGAAGGTCTCGATGTCCTCGTAGGCCGGGGCGCTCATGGCCTTGCCGTTGCGGATGCAGAAGCGCGCCCCGTGCCGGGGGCAGATGATCTGGTCGCCCTCGCAGCGACCGCTGGCCAGTTCGCCGCCGTCGTGGGAACAGAGGTCCTCGATGGCATACAGCTCGCCGTCCAGATTGAACACGGCGATGGGACCCGCCTCGGAATCGATGACCTTGCGCGATCCTGCCGGCAGCTCGGATGCCGGCGCTGCGTCCAACCAGTGGCTCATGCCTTTCCCCTCACTCAGAACAGGCCGAGCTGCAGCTTGGCCTCGTCGCTCATCATCGACCGGTCCCATGGCGGCTCGAAGGTCAGCTCGACGTCGACATCGGTGACATTGGCCACCGAGAGCACCTTCTGGCGCACATCGTCGACGATGAACGGCCCCATGCCGCAGCCGGGGGCGGTCAGCGTCATGACGATGTCGACATGATTGCCGCCATCGTCGGTGTCCACGACATGGAAGTCGTAAACCAGGCCCAGATCGACGATATTGACCGGAATCTCCGGGTCGTAGCAGGTCTTGAGCACCGCCCACAGCTCGTCCTCGTCGACGGGACCCGCGGCGGCGCGGCGCTCCTCCTTCGCCGGCGCCGGCGCGGCGGCATCGCGGCCCAGGGCATCGGCGTTGGCGGCATCGATGCGCGCCAGGTTGGCGTTGACGACAACGGTGAAGCTGCCGCCCAGCTCCTGGGTGATGCTGACATGGGTGCCTTCGGGGATCGTCACCGGCGTACCCAGCGGGATCAGCACCGCATCGACGTCACGCAACACCCTGATCATGTTCCCGCTGCTCATCGTTACTCCGTCTTCGCCACCTGCGCGTTTCCCTTGACGGCTGAGCGCAGCGTATGCCAGCACAGCGTGGCACATTTGATGCGGCTGGGGAACTCGCGCACGCCGGCCAGCACCGCCAGCTTGCCGAGCCTGGCCTCGTCCGGGGCCTCGGCAGTATCGGCGGTGACCATGTGCTGAAAGTCCTCGAACAGCGGCTGGAAATCGGCGATGGGCTTGCCCTTCAGCGCCTCCGTCATCAGCGAGGCCGAGGCCATGGAGATCGCACAGCCCTCGCCCTCGAAGGACACATCCTCGATGATGCCGTCGTCGTCGAGCTTCAGATAGACATGCAGCCTGTCGCCGCACAGCGGGTTGTAGCCCTCGGCCTCTCGGTTGGCTCCATCGAGCCTGCCGAAGTTGCGCGGGCTCTTGTTGTGGTCGACGATGACCTGCTGGTACAGGTCCCTCAGCTCAAACATGATCTTTTCCTACGGCCTTGGGCATGCTGCCCCGGCCTTGATGCGTTTCGTAAAAGCGCGGTTTTCCTCCGCTTACGGGCTCGCAGGCCCGCCCGCCGCACGTCCGTGTACGAAACGTTCATGCGAACATCCCCTGCGCCTTGGCCAGGGCGGCGAACAGGGCGTCGACCTCGTCCAGCGTGTTGTAGGCAGCGAATGAGGCACGGGCCGTGGCCGGCACCTTGAAGTGCTGCATCACCGGCATCGTGCAGTGGTGGCCGGCGCGGATGGCCACGCCCTCCCGATCGAGAATGGTGCCCAGATCGTGCGGGTGCACGCCATGGATCGTGAAAGCCAACACCGTCGCCTTGTTGGCGGCGGTGCCGATGATGCGAAGGCCTTCAAAGCCTTCCGCCTTCTGTGTGGCATAGGCCAGAAGCTGCTGCTCGTGCGCGGCGAGATTCGCCAGGCCCTGGGCGGTGAGCCAGTCCACGGCAGCGCCGAAGCCGATGGCGCCGGCGATGTTCGGGGTACCGGCCTCGAACTTGTACGGCAGTTCGTTGTATTCGGTGCGCTCGAAGGTAACCATGGCGATCATGTCGCCACCGCCCTGGTAGGGCGGCATCGCCTCCAGCATCGCCTCCTTGCCGTACAGGAAGCCGATACCGGTCGGCCCGTACATCTTGTGGGCGCTGCTGACGTAGAAGTCGGCATCCAGCGCCTGCACGTCGACGGCGAGGTGCGCCACGGCCTGGGCGCCGTCGACGAGCACCTTGGCCCCCGCCGCATGCGCGAGATCGATGATCTCGGCCACCGGGTTGATGCTGCCCAGCGAGTTCGACAGGTGCACGATGCCGACGAGCTTGGTGCGCTCGGAAAGCCTGGCCGCAAACTCGTCCATGACCAGCTCGCCGGCGTCATTCATCGGTGCCACCACGAGCCTGGCGCCGACGCGTTGGCACAGCATCTGCCAGGGCACGATGCCCGAATGGTGCTCCATCTCGGAGATCAGCACCTCGTCGCCTTCGCCGATATTGGCCCCGCCCCAGGCCGAGGCAACGAGATTGATCGCTTCGGTGGTGCCGCGTGTGAACACGATCTCGCGCGTGGAAGCGGCATTGACCAGGGCGCGCAGCCTCTCGCGCGCGCCCTCGTAGGCAGCGGTGGCACGCTCGGACAGCGCGTGCACGCCGCGGTGCACATTAGCGTTGTCCGCCGCATAGTAATGGCGCACGGCCTCGATGACGGCATCGGGCTTCTGCGTCGTCGCCGCGTTGTCGAGATACACCAGCGGCTTGCCGTACACCTGTTGATGCAGGATCGGGAACTGGGCGCGCAGGGCGTCGATGTCCAGGCCCGTTTCGATGGCGGCGGCACTCAAGCCAGCACCTCGTCGGCCGCGGCCAGGCGCGACAGGCCCGAGCGCTCCAGGTAGCTGCGGATCCCGGCATGGGGCATCAGTGCCAGCACCTCGTCGGCGAAGGCGACCGTCAGTGCCTGGCGGGCCGCCTCCTCCGAGAAGCCGCGCGAGCGCAGGTAGAACAGCTGCATGGGATCGAGCTGGCCGACCGGGGCCCCGGGCGCGCACTTGACGTCGTCGGCATAGATCTCGAGCTCCGGCTTGGTGTCGACCTCGGCATGACGGGACAGGATCAGGTTGGCATTGGACTGCGCCGAGTCCGTCTGCTGCGCGTCCGGGTGCACGACAATCTTGCCGTTGAACACCGCGTGCGAACGGCCGTCGAGCACGCCCTTGTAGAACTCGCGGCTGGTGCAGGAAGGGGCATGGTGGTCGATGCGCGTATGACAGTCGGCATGCTCGCGCCCGGCGGTCATGTAAAGCCCGTTCAGCTCGCAGCGGCTGCCCTCGCGGGCGAGATCGGCCACGAGGTCGAGCCTTGAGAACTGGCCGCCGAGGCTCACGCTATAGCCGAGGTAGCGCCCGGCCTGCTGGTCGATGTGCACGCGCCCGATATGCACCTGCCTTGCCCCAGGCTGCTGCAACCGGTAATGGGTCAGCTCCGCGCCATCGCCCAGCCGCACCTGCGACACGGTATTGTCGAGGCCGCCGTCGCCGATACTGGCGTAATGCTCGATAACGGTGGCGCAGGCAGCCTTGCCCAGGTGGATATGCTGGCGTGGATGCGAGGCCACGCCCTCGCGGCTCAGGAAGATGGCGTGCACCGGCCTTTCCAGCCGGGAGTCTTCCGGCACGTGCACGGCCAGGCCGTCGGCGAACAGGGCGCCATTGGCGGCATTCATGCCATGGTACAGCGGGGCTTCCTGTTCGGCAGCATCAAGCGACAGCCAGTCGGGAGGCGCCGCAAGCAGTGACGCCAGCGGCCCGGCATACAGACCATCCACAGCCAGCGGCGCGTCGGAAAGCCCGGCATGGAAGCGCCCGTCGACAAACACCAGGCGCAGCGCATCCAGCGGCAGGCGCAGGGCATCGAGCACGCCGACGTCGAACACGGCCTCGGCCGCCGCCGGGACCAAAAGCCCTTGCCACCAGGGGGCCAGGGCACGGGGAAGATCGGTGTATTTCCAGTCCTCATGGCGCGTCGTCGGCAGCCCATGGCGCGCCAGGTAATCGGCGCAGGCGGCGCGATAGGCGGAGACGGACGCATCGCCCGGCAGCCCGCGTGCGGCCGCGGCGAGCCCCGTGGCCACCGCATCGGGAGCCTGCTGCATGGCCGTACTCACGCGGCCTCCTCGAGCACCCATTCGTAGCCGCGCGACTCCAGCTCCTTGGCCAGTGACTTGTCCCCGGATTTGAGGATGCGGCCGCCGGCCAGCACGTGCACGACGTCCGGCTCGATATAGTCCAGCAGGCGCTGGTAATGGGTGACCATGACGATGGCTCGCTCGGGACTGCGCAGCTTGTTCACGCCGTCGGCAACGATGCGCAGCGCATCGATGTCGAGTCCCGAATCGGTTTCGTCGAGAATGGCCAGTCTCGGTTCCAGCACCGCCATCTGAAAGATTTCGTTGCGCTTCTTCTCGCCGCCGGAAAAGCCCTCGTTGACCGAGCGCTTCAGGAAGTCCGGCGCGAGCTGCACCAGCTCGGATTTCTCGCGCACCAGGCCCATGAAATCCATGGCGTCGAGCTCGGGCAGGCCCTGGTGCTTGCGCTTGGCGTTCAGTCCGGCCTTGAGCAGGTAGACGTTGTTGACGCCGGGGATCTCCACCGGGTACTGGAAGGCCAGGAACACGCCCTCCCAGGCGCGCTGTTCCGGGCTCATGGCCAGCAGATCCTGGCCGTAGTAGTCGATCGTGCCGCCGGTGACCGCGTAGCCGTCGCGGCCGGCGATGACGTTGGACAGCGTGGACTTGCCCGAGCCGTTCGGGCCCATGATCGCATGCACCTCGCCGGGACGCACGGTCAGGTTGATCCCCTTCAGTATCTCCTTGCCGTCGACGGCGGCATGCAGGTTCTCAATCTTCAGCATCGTGATTCCTTTGTTGAAATGATCAGCCGACGGCGCCCTCGAGGGACACCGCCATCAACCGGTTGGCCTCGACCGCGAACTCCATCGGCAGTTCGTTGAACACGTCCTTGCAGAAGCCGTTGACGATCATCGACACGGCATCCTCCTCGGAGATGCCGCGCTGGCGGCAGTAGAAAAGCTGGTCCTCGCCGATCTTCGAGGTCGTCGCCTCGTGCTCGACGATGGCCGTCGGGTTCTTGACCTCGATGTACGGGAAGGTGTGGGCGCCGCATCGGTCGCTGAGCAGCAGCGAGTCGCACTGCGTGTAGTTGCGCGCCCCCTCGGCATCCTTGCCGATGCGCACCAGCCCCCGGTAGGACTGCTGGCCGTAGCCTGCCGAGATGCCCTTGGAAACGATGATGCTGCGGCTGTTCTTGCCCAGGTGCACCATCTTGGTGCCGGTGTCGGCCTGCTGGCGGTTATTGGTCAGCGCCACCGAGTAGAACTCGCCGACCGAATCCTCGCCCAAAAGCACGCAGCTGGGGTACTTCCAGGTGATGGCCGAGCCCGTCTCGACCTGCGTCCAGGAGATCTTGGCGCGCGCGCCCCGGCATTCGCCGCGCTTGGTGACGAAGTTGTAGATGCCGCCGCGCCCCTCCTCGTCGCCCGGGTACCAGTTCTGCACCGTCGAGTACTTGATCTGCGCATCGTCCAGCGCCACCAGCTCGACGACGGCGGCATGCAGCTGGTTCTCGTCGCGCTGCGGGGCGGTGCAGCCCTCGAGGTAGGACACATAGGCCCCCTCCTCGGCGACGATCAGCGTACGCTCGAACTGGCCGGTATTCGTGGCGTTGATGCGGAAATAGGTGGACAGCTCCATCGGGCAGCGCACGCCCTTGGGCACATAAACGAAGGATCCGTCGGTGAACACCGCCGAATTCAGCGTCGCATAGAAGTTGTCGGTGTACGGCACCACCGTGCCGAGATAGGCGCGCACCAGCTCCGGGTAGTCGCGCACCGCCTCGGAGATCGGGCAGAAGATGACGCCGGCGTCCTTCAGCTTCCCCTTGAAGGTCGTGGCCACGGACACCGAATCGAACACGGCGTCGACCGCCACGCCGGCCAGCATCTCCTGCTCGCGGAGCGGGATGCCGAGCTTGGCATAGGTCTCGAGAAGCTTCGGGTCGACCTCATCCAGGCTCTTCGGCCCTTCCTTGGTCTTCGGCGCCGAGTAGTACGAGATCGCCTGGTAGTCGATCGGCGGATAGTGCACATGCGCCCAGCCGGGCGCGGCCATCGTCTGCCAGTGCCGGAAGGCCGTAAGCCGCCATGCGAGCAGCCAGTCAGGCTCCTCCTTCTTGGCGGAGATCAGGCGGATGACGTCTTCGTTCAGCCCGGGGGCGACGGTATCTGCCTCGATGTCGGTGACGAAGCCGGCCTTGTACTCGCGGCCGACCAGTGACTTGGCCTCAGTGTCCATCGGCAACCTCCCGTATCAGCAGCGCATCCGCACCACTCAGGCGGAAGATGGGGCGGAAGTCCGGGCTGGCCATATCCTCGAGCGAGATCATATCCAGGGCGTCGCGGATGGCATCGTTGATCTTCTGCCAATGGGAGCTGGTGGTGCAGAACGGCAGTTGGTCACAGGCGCTGCCCTCCAGGTTGCATTCGGTCAGGGCGATGGAGCCCTCCAGTGAGGCGATGATTTCGCCCACCGAGATCTGCGTCGGCGCCCGGGACAGGCGGTAGCCGCCGTGGGCGCCGCGGATCGACTCCAAGAGCCCCTGGTGCAGCAGCATCTGCATGACCTTGCTGACGGTCGGCAGCGGCACGTGCGTGGACTCCGCAAGCATGGCAGCGGTGAACGTGCTGACGTCGGCTGCCGCCATATGCGTCATCAGCAGGATGCCGTAATCGGTCAATCGGGTCAGTCGAAGCATGGCACCTCACCATTAAGTCGGACCATTCTAGTCCTATTTAACCGGGCACGCAATGATAGGCCATGGATCAGGAGCGCGAGGAGGCACGCCGGCTTCGGGCATGAAAAAAGCCGCCCGGAGCATGGCTCAACGGGCGGCTTGGTTAAATTCCTGGCAGTGACCTACTCTCCCACAGCGAAACTGCAGTACCATTGGCGCGTAGGGGCTTAGCTTCTGAGTTCGGGATGGGATCAGGCGTTTCCCCCTAGCTATGACCACCAGGAAACCGGTGACAAGCTGGGCGATGATCGAATGTCTTAACGTTGCATGGTCAAGCCACACGGGCAATTAGTACTGGTCAGCTCCATGCATTGCTGCACTTCCACACCCAGCCTATCAACCTGGTAGTCTTCCAGGGCCCTTTAGGGAGCTTAAAGCTCCGGGAGAATTCATCTCGAGGTGGGCTTCCCGCTTAGATGCTTTCAGCGGTTATCCCTTCCAAACGTAGCTACCCTGCGATGCTCTTGGCAGAACAACAGGCACACCAGAGGTTTGTCCATCCCGGTCCTCTCGTACTAGGGACAGCTCCTCTCAATTCTCCAACGCCCACGGTAGATAGGGACCGAACTGTCTCACGACGTTCTAAACCCAGCTCACGTACCACTTTAATCGGCGAACAGCCGAACCCTTGGGACCTGCTCCAGCCCCAGGATGTGATGAGCCGACATCGAGGTGCCAAA
>OFHG01000515.1_pt1 | contig 15452 bp, 17 predicted proteins | sample 1521931 | NCBI WGS metagenome assembly OFHG01 (sample SAMEA2468438, study PRJEB22500) | soil metagenome | biome: Glassland; feature: Farmland; material: Clay | place: Australia | collected 2013-01-31 | depth 0.55 m
CCGCCTGCGCCCTGCTCCACGGGTACACGCTCCCCGCGGGCGCCACGGTCCTCGGGGTGAGCCACCGCGGGGCGACCTCGACCACGAACCAGGCCCTGGCCCTCGCCCGTCGGTCCGGCGTCGCGACCCGCGGCCTCTGCGGCCTCCCGGGGACGCGGATGGCCGAGGTCGCGGAGGAGATGCTCGTCATCGGCTCCGTCCACGACCATTCCTGGGCGAACACGATGAGCTACACGACGCAGCTCGCGGCCTTCGCGCGGCTCGCGGAGGACGTGGCGGACGAACCGCGGGAGTTGTTCCCGGACGGCCTGGACGGGCTCCCTGCCCTCCTGGAGGAAACGCTCGCCTGCGAGGCCCGCGTGCGGCGCCTCGCCAAGCGCGTGGCGGCGCACGGCCGCGTCACATTCCTGGGGAGCGGGCTCGACCAGGTCACCGCCCTTGAGGCCGCCCTGAAGATCCGAGAGACGTGCAGCTTCCCGGCGAGCGGATACCACGTGGAGCAGTTCCTCCACGGCCCGTTCCTCTCCCTGGACCGGCGCGAGGCGGTCATCGCCCTTCGATCGAGCGACGATGACGAGCGGGAAGGGGAGATCCTGGGGGGCCTGGCGCGGACGGGTGCCGACGTGACCGTCGTCGGGGAAGCCGCGGATGTGGACGTGCGCGTGCCTCCGGCCCCCCCGGAGCTGCGTCCCGTCCTCTCTGTCGTGCCGCTGCAGTTCCTCGCGTACTACGCGGCGCTGGAGCGCAAGGCGAACCCGGACGTCATGCGCTCGGACCGGGTCCGCTACCGTGCGGGGCTGGAGCCGCTGTTCGCGCCTGCGTGAGATCGTCCCGGAGGGCCACGACGGCTGTCGCCGCGGTCCCGTTGCGAAGCATGAGGTGCAGGGTCATCTCGCCGCTCCCGTAGGTGATCGTGAAGCGATCGACCTCGGACTTGTAGAGCCGCGCCGGACGGCGACGGCCTTCCGTCACGTACCCCGCCTCGGAAATCAGATCCAGGGAGAGGAGGCGCCGGATGCGGCGATAACAGGGGGCGATGGGGATCTTGTACCGCTGGGAGATCTCCTGAGCTGTCAGGGTCTCCTGGTGGAGGGCGATGAGGATCCGCAGCGCGTGGTCGTCCAGGAGGGACTGGCCGTCCTTGTCGTAGAGGAGCAGCTCTTCGGCGATGAGCCGGGTCCGAGGGGCGGGGCTGGAACCCTCCGTGGAGGGGGGGAGCGCCACGGGACCGCGAGTCCCGGCGGACCCATAAAAGGCCTGGGCTCCCGTTATCAACGCCCGCCATCGAGGCGACGGGAGGCCGCTCCCGGCGGAACGGTGGCGGCCGGATGCATGTTGCGGAAAAGGAAGTAGAACGAGGTGATCGACGAAACGTACATGATGGCCGTGACGAAGAAGGGGAGGCCGAGCAGGCCGAGGGAGAAGAAGTAGCCGCCCATGGAAGGACCGAACGCCCGCGGCACCGCGTCGAAGGTGTTGATGATGCTCGAGGCGGTCGCGCGCTCGTCCGGGGCAACGAGCCCCATCGTGAAGGACGTCTGGATCGGCCCGGCCATGTTCATCAAGACGCTCCTCGCGATCATGAGGACGCCCGCGAGCATGTAGGTGGGCATGAAGGGGATGGAGACCAGGAGGGCCACGGACGAGATCTGGGTCCCCACGATGGCGACGACGCTGCCGTGGTCGCGCGCGAGGCGCGGGGCCAGGAGGGACGCGAACGCGGTGAGGAAGTTCATCGCGCCGAAGTACGGCGCGATCACGGAGACGTCGAGGTGGAAGCGGAGGTAGAACCAGAGGGAGAAGAGCGGGAGGATGACGCCCGCGCCCAGGCCGATGAGGCCGAGGACGGACAGGCGGACGATGATGGGCATGGACTTCCGCGGCAGCCTCATGAAGGACCGCCGGGGACGCAGACCCTCCGGAGTCGCCTCGCGGACGTCTCGGACCCGGAGGTGGACGATCAGGGCGGCCGCGACCCCGAGGAGGGACTGGATGAAGAAGAGCGGTCGGAACGAGTCGACGGCACCGAGGCCGAAGTACGGCGCGAAGATCGTCGTGGGTGCGGCCGCCGCGAGGGACCCGGAGGCGTAGGCGATCCCGGCGAGGAAGCTCAGCATGGCGAACGTCTGGTTTCGGTTGTCCTCCGAGGAGGTCTGCCCCGCCAGCATGGCCACGAAGGGCGCGTTGGCGTTCGCGGTCGAGACGCCCATCATGGCGGCACCCGCGAACACGAGGACGGGGTCCAGGGTGAGCAGGAACACGACACCGGCGAGGGCGCTCATCAGGAGGCCCAGGACGATGAACCGCTTCCGTCCGAAGTTGTCCGCGAGCATCGCGATCGGGATGGAGAGCAGCCCGCCCACCAGCCCCTGGGTCGAGACGACGAGCCCGATCGTGAGCGGGCTCATCCCGGCGATCGCCAGGTAGATCGTGAGCATCACGGTCAGGAAACCGCTCGAGAAGTTCGTGAGCATGCGCGCGGCGATGAGCGGCCACGCGTCCGCCGGGATGGCGCGGGCCGACGGGAGGACGCCCTGCGCGGTGCGGGACACCCGCTGGAACAGGGAGGGGTCAGGGGACGCGGTGGAGCTCATCGGGCGTGCGCCTTGGGGGAAACGGCGCGCGGAGGACGCGCACCAGATGGACGCGGGCCAGCGCGCCCTCCTTCTCAGAAGTTAGGGTCAACGAAATGGACAACGGGGACGCGGTTCCCGAGACGGCGCTCCACGTGACGGTTCAGGAGACAAAAGTAAGGTGCCGAGGGCCTCCCCCGCATGCCTCGGCGGATCTCGTCGAGACGTGGCCCGTCTAGGACTTCCGCAGGAACGGCAGGCCCGTGCGCTTGTTCACGCCGACCTTTCGGCCCTTGGGCATCTCGTCCATGGGCTTGCCGGACTTGGGCTTCCTCTTGCTGAAGAAGTAGATCGTGACTTTCGGTCCCTTCTTCAGCTTCACATCTCGCGAGTACAGCGTCCATCCCTGGTACGTGTACGGCATGTTTGACCTCAGTCCCTCCATACACTAGGGTGTCAAAAGCGTTTCCCTCCCTTAGAACAGAGCCGTGTTGACATTCAAACAGCCATATCAAAGTCATAATGTAGCCCATCTTTGGCCCATGGAGGGCGAGCGACGCGATACCGAAACCCCCAAATCCTCTGCCCGGATGCGTGCGGCGTGGGCGTCCCCTCAGCCTGCCTGACCCTGGGCCTGTTCGGCGCGGACATGGATTTCCTGAAGCAGCTCGGTTCCACGATCGGAAAGAAGGGCACGGAGAGCGACCTGCTCTTCTGGAACAAGAAGGAGGGCGAGGTGGCGATCACGGCGATCGCGCCCGCCACGTACCCGGAGCGCGTGACCCCGATGCTCCAGGTCGCCTCCCTGGCCGACTTCTCCGTGCTGGCCGCGGACGCGTTGGACGCGGCCTTCGGGGAGACGGTCATCGCCCTCGGGGCGCAGGGACGCCACGGCCTGCTCATCCTGAGGAACCCCGACACCGCGGACCGCGCGAGGGCCATCGCGAAAGACCGGCTCCCCGGCTGGGTCGCGATGGAGTGGCAGGGCGACGAGTCCGTCCGCCGCTTCCGCGAGTTCCTCCCCGGGATCGACGTGGCAAGGGACGCGGGCTCCCTGTGCACGGTCGTCCTGGACCATGCGTTCGCGGTCCGCGGCGTGGGCACGGTGGCCCTCGGGTTCGTGCGGCGGGGAACGCTCCGCGTCCACGACGAGCTCCGGCTCGCCCCCCTGGACAAGAGCGTCCTCGTGCGGTCCATCCAGCGCTTCGACGAGGACCAGACCGAGGCCCCGCCAGGGAGCCGCGTGGGCGTGGCCCTCAAAGGCGTGGAGGCGGACGAGATCGAACGCGGCGCGGTCCTCACCGCGGACGCGGCGGTCGTGTCCTCGGCCGAGGCGACCGTCCGCCCCTTCCACCGCGTCGAGTTCGCGAAAGATCCGGTGGACGCGGGCGCCCGGGGCTTCCACCTCCAGGCAGGGCTCTACTCCCGCCCGGTCGTCCTCGGCGACGTCGGGACCTCCCTCAAGGCCGTCGCGGACCGGCCGATGCCCCTCATCCCCGGGGAGACCGCGGTCCTCGCGGTCCTGCGGGGAGCCGGCGGTCTTCGCATCCTCGGGCATGGCCCCGCGGCACCCTAGGGGCACCGGCCCCGGGGAACCGTGCCCAAGACCCTCGCGGACCCGGACCGCAACGAACGCCCGACCCCGTTCCGGAAGGGCGTCGGCCCCTGCGTCCTCGGGCGGCGGAGCGTTCGCCGGGTGCAGGACGCCGGGCGCGCACGTCGGACGGGGAGCGTCTCCGGTAGAGACCGCGCCCCTCGGAAGACGGCCGCCCGGAAGGTCCGGCGCATCGCAACGGATATCAAGGGGAATCTGCCATCCATCGTAATTTATATTAATAGGGACATAGCTAATCCTGCTCCAGGATGGGATAGCCGTGCAAGCACCTCCACCTCCGATGATGCCGACGTATGGGACGTCTAGGGCGCAGTGGCTCGTGGTAGGGGCTGTCGGCCTGGGTCTGTTGCTGCTCGCGGTGGGCGGCGTCGTGATCAACCTGGGCCACAACCCGAGCGGACCGAATGACAGCCTCGTGACGACATGGGGACCGTCCGTGATGGACTTCGGCCTGTTCCTGCTCGTGGGCGGGCTGATCCTGGGAGCGGTCGCCATCGAGAACCTGGACATCTTCATCCGCCTGTTCCTGCTGATCCTCGCCTTCGTCGCCCTGCTGATGATCCTGTCGAGCCCCGCGACCTTCTTCCTGTGAGGTGGCGCGATGCCAACCATGGGTGAGAAGCTGTGGGAAGTCGCGAAGTCGCCCCCTCAGAATCTGACCTTCCTGGTCTTCGGGCTGTTCGCGCTGCTGGCGGGCTTCCTCATGCGGACCTATGCCGGCTACATCGTCTCGACGGCGGCGATCGGGTTCGTGGCCGCGGCCCTCGGAGGCATCGGCGCCTTCTTCGTGGCCGTGTCCCTGTTCCTCGGGGCCTTCGCGGGCCTGGGGGACTCGAGCCACACCGCCGTGCGGATCGCAGCCCTCCTCGGGGCCATCGTCGTCGTGGTCTTCCTCCTCTGAGCCCGGAGCGGGGGATTCCCAACCCGCGGCGCCGCGAGGCGCCGCCCTCTTCTTTTCGAGGGCCGCAGCCCTAGCGGGCGATGCCGGCGCTCACGGAGAGGATCGGCGGAAGCGCGGTCGAGACCGCCTTCCAGCTCGCCCCCTCGTCGCGGCTGGCGTAGAGGTGGCCCGTGTTCGTTCCGACATACACGCCGACCGGGTCGCTGGCATCCGCGGACATCGCCTCCCGGAGCACGCCCATGTACGCCCCCGGTCCCGGAAGCCCCTTCGTGGACCGCCGCCAGGTGCGACCCTTGTTCGTTGTCTTCCAGACCGCGAGCTGCGACTTCGGAGGGACCCGGTTCTCGCCGCCGATCAGGGGCACGACGTACGCCGTGTTCTTGTGCAGCGGGTCCACCGCGATCCCGAACCCGAAGTCCGAGGGCAACCCCTTCGTGATCTCCGTCCACGCGCCGCCCGCCGACCCGCGGTGGTAGGTGCCGCAGTGGTTCTGGTGGAAGATGGAGCCGTCCCCGGCGGAATCCCAGGCGAGATGGTGGATGCACTGGCCGGTCTCCGGGTACGGGTTGGGCATGAAGCTCGCCCGGACGTTCTTGTTCTCCGTCGTCCAGGAGGCGCCGCCGTCCCGGGTCTCGAACGTCCCGACCGAGCTGATGCCGACCAGGAGATGCTTCGCGTCCCGCGGGTCCACGAGCACGGAGTGCGCGCAGAGTCCGCCGAAGCCCGGTGTCCAGTCCTCCCGCTTCGGGTAGTAGTTGAGGCCCTCGACGTCGGACCAGCGGTCGCCGCGGTCATCCGACCGGAACAGGGCTGCGGGCTCGACCCCCGCGTACACGGTCTCCGGCTCGTCTGCGGTCCCGGGCTCGATGTGCCAGATCCTCGCCAGGGCGAGGCCGCTCCCCTCGCGGAACCGGGGCGCCTCCTTGGTGACGGCGAGGGCGCTTCCCAGCTTCCCGCGGTAGAGAGCGGGACCCCACACCGCCCCTGGGTTCGGCGCCGCCGCATAGATCGTCCGCCCGTCTCGTGGATCGAGGATCATGTGGTAGACCTCCAACCCCTTCATGTAGGGGCCCTCCACGGACCACCGGCGCCGGTCCTGGGAATGGAGGACGAAACCGCCCTTCTTGGTGCCCACCAGCACGACCGTGCTTCCCTTCTTGACGTTAGCCAATCAGACCACCTGCGACGCTCGGGAGGAGATGGACCGCGTCCCCCGGCGTGAGGCGCGCCTCCGAGAGCGGCCCCCGGATGAGCTCCTCGTTGACAAAGACGTTCACGTACGGCCGCGTCCGCCCGACCTCGTCGACGACGCGCGCCCGGATCCCCGGGAACGCATCGTCCAGCGCCCTCAAGAGGGTATCGACGTCCGCAGCCTCGAGGCACACCTCATCCTGCCCGTCCGTGTACGTGCGGAGGGCGGGCGGGACGTGCACGGTGACGCCGAGTCGTGCGACCTCTTCCGGAGACGCGCGACGATCCATCGCTTCCCGGGTCTCCCCAACCGCCGAGGGTTGAAAAAGCTTCGCCCGGGAGCCGCGGAAGGACGCCCGCGGACGTGGGAGGCGAAGCGACACGGTTTTCTACGTCGAGGGTGATGCGGTAGGTCCGGAGGGCCCGGGAAACCGTCCGCGGATGGACGCACGGGTGCGCGATCGGGGCGTCGGAGGGCTCCGGCGCCGCGAGACGGGCCGACGCGGATGGCTTCATTCGTTGACGTGATAACATGGTTTTTTGATGCCATACCATCACTTTTAAATCAAAACGCTTAACTAGGTATATCCCTTTCCCACCCCGGGGGTCCCGGACTGCCGTTTGAAATCACCGTCGTCAGCAACACGCCTCTCACCCCGCTCAAAGACCTGGACGACGTCGCTCTTCTGTTCCTGACGCAAATCGGATACATCCCGAAAGGCTACGACCCGAAGACGGACGCCAGCTCCGTCCGGGACTCGGTCCCGTACCGCCTGTTCGTCGAGTGCCTCCTCGGACGGATGGACAAGGGGTGGACCGTCGAGCAGCTCGCCGCCAAGCTCAAGACGACGAAGGCCACGATCTACCGCCACATCAACAAGCTGAAGGACATGGACCTCCTCGACGAGGTCAACGTGAACGAGCGAGGGTCCGTGCGCAAGGGCTACCGCATCCGGTACGGCAACCTCTCGAAGGCCTGGAACTTCGTCGAGTCGAACGTCGAGATCGCGATGGAGAACTACCGCAAGACGGTGGACCACATCCAGAAGCTCGCCGAGGCGCGGAGGTGAGACCGCGGCCGATTCGGGGATCGTCGCGCTGACGAAGGGGTCCCGTTACCGCATCGAGTCCATGGAGACGCGGGACCGCACGAAGGTCACCAAAGGCATCTTCCGCGGATATGCCGCGATCGGGCCGGACGACGCCCTCGTCGTCGAGCTCGACGAGAGCCACCAGGAACTCAAGGGGAAGCTCCGCCTCATCCCCCTTCACGTCGTCCTGTCCGTGGACGTGCTCGAGCAGGTGCCCGGGGAAACGCCGCCGCCCGAGAAGCACGGAACCATGTACGGATGACCGGTTTTCGACCTCGCTTCACCAAACGTTCTTGAGCCCTCGCGGCTCGCCGTTCCCATGAGCGCGACGTCACACGGCGGACGCGTGCCTTCCCCACGGGCGTGGGTGAGGCTCGCCCTCCTCGGTTCGTTCGTGTACCTGGCCTCGCAGATCATGCGGTTCTTCCCCGCCGCCGCCTCGCGCGCGACGCGCCTCTCCGCGGCGTCGCTGGCGGCGTGGCTGCCCGTGGCGAGCGGCGCCGGCCTCGTCCTCCTGTTCGCCGGCCTCGTCGTGGCGTTCTGGCGCGTCAACCGCGTCGCGGGGCACACCGGCGCGGGCGTCCTGGGGCTGGTCGCCGGGACCGTGGGGATCTTCCTGCTCACCGTCTTCGACATCCTCGCCCTGTTCGCCGCGCTGGGCCTCCGGAGCCCTCTGCTCGCGGCCCTGGGAAGCGTCTCGGCCCTGGGCGGGCTCGTCGCCACTTTCCTGACGGTCGCCGGCCTTTCGTTGCTGGGCCTAGGGCTCACGCATGCGCTGTGGCTGAGGGAAGCCGAACCGGCCGAGGAAGCCGCCGACGTGCGCTCAGAGCTCGGGTCCTCAGGATACCGCTCGTACTGAGCCCTGCGGCGTGACGCGAGAAGGCGCGGGACCGAGCGTTGGCACTCCGCTTGCGGGGCCCGGACGGGACCGTGAGGGGAGCGGAGCGCTCCGTCCGTCGGAGGCTTTATGGAGGCGGGGCGTGGTCTTGGCGGGCGTGACGATGGCGGCAGCCCGGGAGGCGGCGTTCTACCAGGACCTCTTGGCCGCACTGGATGCGGGGCCGCCCGCGACGAAGGCCGAGCTGCACGCCACGAAGCTCCGCCTCGCCCGCGCCCATGGGCTCGGCGGGATTCCGAGGGATTCGTCGATCCTGGCCCGCCTGCCGGAGGGCGAGCGAGGGCGGTACGAGGACCTCCTGCGGGTGAAGCCCGCGCGCACCGCGAGCGGCGTCGCGGTGGTCACGGTCATGACGTCGCCCCACGCCTGCCCGCATGGCGTCTGCGTGTACTGCCCGGGCGGGCCGCGGTTCGCGACCCCGCAGTCGTACACGGGGACCGAGCCGGCGGCCCGGAGGGCCGCTGAGCATGCCTACGACCCGCACGCGCAGACGCTCGCGCGCATCCAGGCGCTGCGGGAAATCGGGCACCGGACGGACAAGGTGGACCTGATCATCCTGGGCGGCACGTTCACGTCGATGGAGGAAGGCTACAAGGAGTGGTTCGTGAAGCGGTGCCTGGACGCGATGAACGGCGCCGCGGCGGGCTCCCTGGACGCCGCCCAGTCCGCCAATGAGTCCGCCGCCGTCCGGTGCATCGGCCTCACCGCGGAGACGAAGCCCGACTGCTTCCTCGGCCGCGAGGTGGAGCACTCCCTGGGTCTCGGCGTCACCCGGCTCGAGCTCGGGCTCCAGTCCACCCACGACGACATCCTGGAGCGGGTCCACCGCGGGCACACCGACGCCCAGAGCCGCGAGGCCCTCGCCCGCGCGAAGGCCGCCGGCCTCAAGATCGGCATCCACATGATGCCCGGGCTGCCCGGTTCCGACGTGGACCGCGACCTCGAGTCCTTCCGCCTGCTCTTCGACCACCCCGCCTACCGCCCGGACTTCCTCAAGATCTACCCAACCCTCGTCCTCGAGGGCACCGCCTTGCACGAGATGTGGTCCCACGGGCGTTACACGCCCCTCTCCCTAGAGGATGCGGTGGAGCTCGTCGCCCGGGTGAAGTCGATCCTCCCGCCCTGGTGCCGGCTGCAGCGCGTGCAGCGGGAGATCGGCGCGCCGCAGATCCGCGGCGGACCGACGAAGGGAGACCTGCGCACGCTCGCGCGCGAGCGCCTCCGGTCCTGGGGGATCGAGTGCCGGTGCGTGCGGTGCCGCGAGGTCGGCTTCCGCGGCCTCGAGCCGCGCCCCGAGGCGCTCCGTCTCCTCCGCGAGGACTACGAGTCCTCCGGCGGCCACGAGGTCTTCCTGAGCCTCGAGGACCCGGACCGCGGCGTGCTCGTGGCCTACGCGAGGCTCCGCATCGACGGGGCCGGGGCCACCGTCCGGGAGCTCAAGGTCTTCGGCCGTCTCGTGCCGCTCCACGAGTCCCCCGCGGGCCGGTGGCAGCACCGCGGCTTCGGACGGCGGCTGATGGGGGAATCCGAGGCCCTCGCCCGCGACGAGTTCCACGCCTCGCGGATGCGCGTCACCGCGGGCGTGGGCGTCCGCGGGTACTACCGCTCCCTGGGCTACCGCCTCGAGAAGCCGTACATGGTCCGGGAGCTCTGACTACGAGACCTCTTTGATCCAGCCGAGCCGCTTGAGCTTGCTCGCCTCGACGTCCCCCGCGTTCCGGAAGGAGCTCTCGGCCTCGGCGAGGTACTCGACCGCGAGGACGAGCCCCTGCACCGACGGCGCCCGCACGTCCACCCCGGCCCTCTGGATCTGCTGCCGCACGATGGGCATCGCCGCCTCCTGACCCCCCATGGCGTCGCAGGCGTCCATCATGATCTGGTCGCACACCGCGATGAGCTCGCCGGGCGTGTCCTCCTCAACGACCTCCCCGCGGCGGAGCCGTGACTCGGCCTCGATCACGACGGCCTTGGCGAGACACGCGAACGCCGCCTCGACGTTCTCCCCGGTCTTCGCGGATCCGAGGAACCCCGTGATGCGGAGCTCCTCGAGCGCGTCCTCGAGCTCCTCGCGTGCTCGCGTGCGGTCCTTCACGAGGTCGACCTTGTTGCCCACGAGGACCAGGGGCACGGGCTTCGCGATCGCGATGAGTCGGGGGATCCAGTACTCCTTCACGGACCGCAGGGTGTCCGCTCGGGCCACGTCGTACACGAGGAGCGCGCCCTTCGCCCCCTGGAAGGAGCTCTCCTGGATGTTCTTGTAGCCCTTCTGCCCGAGCACGTCCCAGATCATGAACGTGACGTCGGTGGCCCTGCCCGGGGACTCGATCCGGAGGTCCTTCTTCGTGACCTTCGTGCCAATCGTCGTGATGTAGTCGTCGGAGAACTTGTCCACGACGAACCGCCGGATGAGGGAGGTCTTGCCGACCGCGCCGTCCCCGAGGAGGAGAACCTTGCGCTTGATCCGTTCGTCGGTCATGGTGCGCGCGGTCCGATGCGGGGCGCCCGCTTATAACGCTTTTCCGCTGGGACTCAGGGCTGCGAATACTCCGGCTCACGCCGCCGTGCGCGGCCCGGTGCGCAGGAAGCGGCGGCCGATGAGGTCGACCTTCGGGAACAGGTCCACGTTCCCGTTCCAGTTCGCCAGCACGGAGGCGTTCGACCGCTCGAAGTCCTGCACGGTCTGCTGGAGCTTCCTCGGAAGTCCGTTGAGGTAGCGGCCCGTGACGACCGCGGCGAGCACGGAGTGCGTGCCGCGCGCCAGGAGGACGCGCTGGCCGCCGAACCGGAGCTGCTCCAGCGGGGCGTCCTCGTCTTGGTGGGACTTCCACGTGTCCCGCACGAACGCCTGGAGGACGGTGAGCATGCCGCTCATGATGTCGCTGTCGTGCGTGCTCTCGTCCTCGCGAGCCCAGTGGCGGATGAGCATGCCGCTGTCGTGCATCAGGTAGAGCTCCTCGAGCTTCCCTCGGCGGATCACGTAGGCGCCCGCGCCGATGGCCCCGGCGCCCCCCACGCCCAGGAGGGCCGCGGGCAACAGGGCGATCGCGGGAGGCGGCGGGGGCGGCACGTAGTTGAGCGCGAAGGAGACCGTCCGGACGATCGTCCACGGGGAGTCGCCCTGGTTGTCCGTGTACGTCACGACGGCCTTGAAGGAGGCGAAGACCGTGTCGTCGGGGTTCGTCGTCAGGTTCCGTTGGACGTCGGGGGCAATGTACGCGGTGTAGTTGAAGTACGCCGTGGCGCTCACGTTGTCCTGCCACTGACCCTTCATGCCGCCCGCGGGACCGCCGTCGCTCCAGGACAGGTCGGACCCGAGGGTCACGTTCGCCGTCATGTTCTCCGCCCAGTAGGCGAAGCTGCCGTTCCCGGTGAGCGGGTCGAGCTGGAGCGTGATCCCGACGGAGGGGGAGTGCGCGTCGCTGATGAGCACGGTGAGACCGTAGGAGGACCGGGGAGGGGAGGCGGTGGCCGCGGGCGCGAGGAGCAGGAGGACCGCGAGGACGGACGTGACCGTGAGAGCGAGGACGCTCCCCGCCGCGCAAGCGCGAATCTGCTTGTTCAGTGACTGCCCCCCAACGAAGGCTCCGTGCGGAGAAACCGACGGCGACCGTACGGATTCGTGGCCGGCCTATTTATAACTGACAGTCAAGACGCAATGATTTGGGAATGACGCCGCCGGCGGGCGTTCGTGATAATCACGCGGCTAACCAACGCGGTCCAGGAGCCGGGCCACGGAGGTGTGCCGCGCGTGGCCGGCCTCCCGGAGGGCCGGCCCGACCCCCGATCCCTCCGCCGGAATCCTGCGGGAGGCCATCGCGAACCCATCGGGGATGGCGAGCTCCCGCGCGGCGCGGAGGACGAGCGACCGCGGAGGCGCCTGCGTCCTGCGACTCAAGCCCGGGGAGAGCGCGGCAGTCCCGAGGAGATGGCGGCGGACCGCCGCGGACGCAGGGGACAGCCCGAAGCCCGAGAGGACGAGCCGGTCCGGAGCGCCGGCCTCCACCAGGGCGAGCGGGACGAGGGAGAGCGCCTCGGGCACGGTGAGCCGTGGGTCGGAGGAGCGGATGGCCCGGACCGTCCGGAGGACCTCCGGCACCGCGGGCGGGAGCGCCTCGACGCGGTAGTCAAGGAAGTCCCTCGCCACGAACGCCGCGATGGCGTCGGCGGCGTTCCGCGTCCCGACCACGACGCCCCGCAGCTCGCCCCGCTTCCGTGCGAGGGCCGCGACAATCAGGCTCGCCAGGCCGCCGGAGAAGGCGAGGACCGCGGCGTCCCGGTCGTGGAACGCGCGGACGAGGTCCGCGTCGACCCGCGCGAGGAGCCGCGCCGCAGGACCCGCCGCGGCCATGCGCTCACGCAAGGTCCCCGAACGTCGCGTCCCCCGAGAGGAGCCGCTCCACCGTCTCCGCGAGCCGGTCCTCGGCGACCCGGACCTGCTTCTGGGAGTCGCGGTCGCGGAGGGTCACGCCCTTCCCCTCGAGCGTCTCATGGTCCACGGTCACGCAGAAGCCCGTGCCGATCTCGTCCATCCGCGCGTAGCGCTTCCCGATGGATCCGGCGTCGTCGTAGAACGCGGTCAGGCGGCGCCGCAGGGCGCGGTAGAGGGCCTCGGCCCGCTCCGGGAGCCCATCCTTGTTCACAAGGGGGAAGACCGCGACGGTCACGGGCGAGAGCCGCGGCGGGAGGCGAAGCACGGCGCGCGTGCCCGGCGTGTACCCCAGGTCCAGCAGGGCCCAGAAGTTCCGGTCCACGCCGAAGGAGAGCTCGAGGACGTGCGGCGTCACCTTGCGGTCCCCGACGGTCACGGACTGCCGCTCGTGGGACCCGGCCTCGTGGCCCGCGAGGTCGTGGTCGGTCCGGTAGTGCACGCCGCCGACCTCCTTGAAGCCGCCGAGGCTGTCCTGCCGCACCTGGATGTCGAAGTGGATCTTGTTGTAGAACGCACGTTCCTTCTCGTCGAGCTCGGCGAAGCGGAAGCGCTCGAGCGGCACCCGCAGGACGTCCCGGTAGAAGCGCTGGACCTGGACGAGGTGGTAGACGTACCACGACGGGAGGCCGTGGGCCATGAGGTCCTTCGCCGCGATCTCGTGCGCCGCGGGCTCGTTCTTCTCCGCGGCCCAGCAGATCCGCACGGGCACGTCGGCGGCGTCGGCGAGGGGCACCTGGCCGGCGAACGCCTCGGGGTCGAAGAAGATCTGGAGCTCCGCCTGGAGGAACTCCCGCATCCGGTATGTCCCCTGCCGGGGGCTGATCTCGTTGCGGTAGGCGCGGCCCACGATCGCGAGTCCCATGGGCAGCTTCCGCCGGAGCGCCTCGAACTCCCGCTTGAAGTTCAGGAACGCGCCCTGCGCGGTCTCCGGGCGGAGGAACGCGGCGTCCTTCCCCGTCGGCCCTACGCCGAGCGGGAACATCATGTTGAAGGGCTGCGCGGGACCGAGCTCCCCCTTGCACTTCGGGCAGCGCACGCCCGCGGCCTTGATCTGCTCGTCGATCTCCGCGGCGGAGAGGCCCTCGTGCTCCTCGTGGGTGACGGCTTCCAGGAGGTGGTCCGCGCGGTAGGACTCGTGGCAGCGCGTGCACGTGACGAGGAGGTCCGTGAAGTTCTCCACGTGGCCGGAGGCCTTGAGCGGCGCGTACGGGAGGATCGTCGTCGTGTCGATCAGGTAGTAGTTGTCGTTCAGCCCGAGGAAGTGCTCCAGCCAGGCGTCCTCCCAGTGCCGGCGGAGGAGGGCGCCGTTGTGGCCGTAGTCGTAGAAGCCGGAGAAGCCGCCGTAGAGGTCGACCGCGGGCCACAGAAACCCGCGGCGGACGGAGACGGACATGAGCTCCTCGTAGGAGGCCATCCCCGCGGAGAAGGAGGGAGCCTTTCATAAAGGATGGGGTCACGCACCGACGCAAGGCGGCTACCGCGTGCGCCGCTTCGTTGGTGCGCGGCGCGGCCCCGGCCGCGGAACCGCCGCCGGTGCTTCCCAGACCCGACCGCCCGCCACCACGAGGCGCACGTCGGCCGCGGTCGAGCGGAGGAGGGAGGCGAAGCCGTTCGCTCCCCCCGGGGCGTCGAAGACCACCAGGTCCGCGCGCTCGCCCACGCGGACGGCGCACGCCGCCTTCGGGTCCTTGAGGCGCCGCCCGCGCAAGGCCATCTCGACGATCTCCCGCGCCGGCACCTCCCCTCGCATCCGCGCGACGCGGTACGCGAACTCCATCTCCCGGAGGACGGACGGCACGTTGATCATCGCGTTGTCCGTGCCCAGGCGGAGCTCGACGCCTGCGCGGAGCATCCGCGGCAGGTCCGGCGTCAGGCCGAAGAACGCGTTGGACCGCGGGCAGACCACGACCGGGACGCCGGCGTCGGCGGTGCGCTCCAGGTCCGCGTCCGTGGCCTGGACCATGTGGACGAGGAACGCGGGCGAGAGGTCGAGCACCTTGTCGATGTCCTCGCGGATGCGCTCGGAGCAGTGGATGGCGAAGACCTTCTTCGCGCGGCGCACGTCCGCGGCGAGCTTCTCCAGCTCGCCGGCCGGCCAGTCGACGTAGGCGCTCACCGCGATGCCGTCGGAGGCGCGCAGGAGGGCGGCGACCTCCCGGCCGTCGTACGCGAGCTCGGAGGGCCGTCCGAGGGCGAGCCCGTCCAGCGGGAGGCCCGTCTGCGCCGCGTAGAGGAGGCGGAGGCCCCTCAGCCCGCCCTCGCGGAAGTCGGAGAAGCCCGTGGTCCCGGTGCGCAGCATCGTGGCCATGGCCCGCCGCATCGCCGCGATGACCGCCTCGTCCTTCGCCTTCGCGAGGACGCGATGCTTCAGGCCATGGGGCGGAGCCACGAGTTCCTCGAGCGTGCCGCGGAGCTCCTGGGTCACGACCGCGTCCCCGAGGTGCGTGTGGGCGTTCCACAGGCCGGGGATCACGAGGCCGTGAGCGAGCGCGTCGCGGGCGCGGCCCTCGCGCGCCTCCACGATGACCCCGTCCTCCCAGCCGACGGTCCCGGGTCGGAAGCGGCGGCCGTCGTAGTACCAGCCGGAGACGCGGGGCACGCGGGGCCGATGGTCGGGGCGGGGTTAAAAGGTGGGGGGGCCCCCGTTGGGCGCCAGGGAACTTTTTTAACGAGGGAACCTTCTACGGGGCCCGCGCCCCCCCATAGCAAGCCGGGGAAGAGGGGCGTTTCGGTTGGTGCCCGGGCTCCCGCAAA
>OFHG01000516.1_pt1 | contig 15408 bp, 11 predicted proteins | sample 1521931 | NCBI WGS metagenome assembly OFHG01 (sample SAMEA2468438, study PRJEB22500) | soil metagenome | biome: Glassland; feature: Farmland; material: Clay | place: Australia | collected 2013-01-31 | depth 0.55 m
GCCAGGTCGCCTCCTTTGAAGTTCAGCCAATCGTCAATGAACTGCGGTACGCCCGCTTCGACCGCGCCGTCGTTGTGCGGGTCGGCCGGAATCATCAAATCGCAAAGAACCTGGATGGTGTTCCACTCGTGCGGATTGAAAACCTTGGGTTGATAAGCCTTCGAGGTCGCGGAGGCGGCGGAAGGTTCCTGCAACACCTGCGCCGCCGCGCCCAGCGGGGCCGAGGTCGCGAGCGCAGCTCCTGGCACGGCGCCGAGGATCTTGAGCATGTCGCGCCGGTCAAGCCGGTGCTTAGTATTTGGATGATCTTGGTTTTTCACAGCGCCTCCCGTGACGATGATGACCGGCGAAGCGGGTTGCCCAACCTCGCGATGATTCCTCTTCAAGGTGCTACACCTCGCCCTTGCGGACCTGCTCGGCGATATACTCCGACGTTCGCCAGGCCAGGGCCATGATGGTGAGCGTCGGATTCTTGTCGGCGAGGCTGACGAAGGGCGCGCCGTCGGCGACGAAAAGGTTCTTGCAGTCCCAAGCCCGGCAATGCTCGTTGAGCACCGAAGTCTTGGGGTCGCTCCCCATGCGCGCGCCGCCCACCTCGTGAATCCCCTGGCCGCCGCGCGAAATGCCCCATTGTTCTTCCGGCCCGTAGGATTCAATGACCTCACCGCCCGCCGTTTTCACGATTTCCTGGAATGTTTGCTGCATGTGCGCGGGCATGCGGATTTCCTCATCGCCCCACTTGAAGTGGAACTTGAGGGTCGGAATTCCCCACTGGTCCACGAGGTCTGAATCAATTTCACAATGGCTTTCTTCATTGGGAATCATCTCGCCGCGGCCGTGAAAGCCCACGAACGACCCGTACAGCTTTTGGCAGTTTCGCTTCAGGTCTTCGCCGTAGCCGCCGCCCACGAAGCGCTCTGAGCCGCCCAGAATGCCGGGCATGGGCATGCCTTGCCGCCCACCGCCGAATTCGATGTGATAGCCGCGCGAAAAGGGAAGCTCGTGCCGCTGCTGCCGCTGGCAATTCCACCAGGGCATGTAGAGGTGCATTCCGCCCACGCCGTCCCCGTTGTGCGGGGGCAGGTCCATCAGGGCGGGGAAGTGGCCGGTGACGTCGGACATCACCGTGTCCATCAGGTATTTGCCCACCAGGCCGCTGGAGTTGGCGAGGCCGTTGGCGAACCGCGGGCTGCGCGAATTCAGCAGCAGGCGGACCGTTTCGCACGAACTGGCCGCGAGCACGATCACCTTGCCTCGGGCCTGCACTTCCTTACGCGTCTTCTTGTCAATGTAGGAGACGCCGGTGGCGAGCCCGTCCGCGCCGGTCAGGACTTCGCGCACCATCGCGTCGCAGCGAATCTCCAGATTCCCGGTCGTCAGCGCGGGATTCAGCAGCACCACGGGGGAAGAGAAGTTGGAACCCAGCCGACAGCAGCGCCCGCATTGGGAAACGTAGTGGCAAGGCGGACGGCCGTTGAGAGGCTTGGTCAGTATGGCGAGGCGCGAGGGGATACAAGGAATCTTCAGGTTGCGGCAGGCTTTCTGCACCATCAGCTCGTAGCAGCGCGGCGCGGGCGGCGGAAGGAATTTGCCGTCCGGCAGATTTTCGATTCCTTCCATCGAGCCAAACACGCCGATGAGCTCTTCCGTTTTGTCGTAGTAGGGCGCCAGCTCGGCGTAGGTGAAAGGCCAGTCAAAACCCTTTCCGTCGCGGCTGTAGGGCTTGAAATCGTAAGCGCCGTTGCGCAGCGAGATGCGTCCCCAGGAATTGGTTCGCCCGCCCAGCATGCGCGAGCGGAACCACATGAAATCACTACCGGGCGCGCTGCGGTAAGGTTCGCCCTCGACCTGCCACCCGCCCACAACAGCGGAGAAATAATCGGCGGGGCCCTCGGTATTCAAGGCGCCGCGGTGTGGGGCGTTGTAAGTCCACTCCAGCCACTTGGAATCGCGCGCGGTGTCGTACCAGCTTCCGGCCTCGAGCATCAGGCATTTGGCGCCCGACTTGGTCAGGTTGTAGGCGGCAATCCCGCCTCCCGCGCCCGAGCCGACGATGATGGCGTCATAAGCCTGCGGACTGGATATCATTTGTGGCATGCAGGGCTCCTTGCTTTTCCTGAATTATGGGCTCACCGAAGTCGGACCAGTTGCGCGCCGCCGAGCAAATTGCCTTCGTTGTCGAATGAAATCGTTCCCGAGACTCCCGCGAGGTCCTTGACGTTTGCGATCCGGTCGCGCACGCGAGCCCGGTTTGGGCCGGCCTCGCGCACCGACCGGGCGATCAGCCGGACAGCGTCGTACGCCTCGGCGGCCACGGGGCCCGGAAGCACGCCCGTGGCAGCCTGAAAGTGCCGCGCGAACGTTTCCGACGTGGCCTTGGTGGTCTCGGCCCGCGCCACGCTCCACACGCCGGAGTCGGCGGATTTTTCAGCCGACGGAGGAAAATCTGATTCCATGCTTTCCTGCGCGGCTTCCTGGCAAAGATAAACGGGAAGCGAGATCTTTGCATCCCGCAGTGCGCGCAGCAACTCGCGGGCTGTACTCGAACTCGTCCAGAAAACTAATGCTTGCGGTGATTGATTGCGGACCACCGCCAGCGCCGCCCGGGCGTCAGGTTGCAGGGGGTCGATGCTGATGCGGGCCGGTTGCGACGCGTGCAGTTCGTGCGCGGCCTCCAGGAACTCCTGCCCGCCCAGGCGCCCGTCGTGGCTGCTTTCGGTGACCAGAAGCACGCGCCGAAGGCCGCGAGTCCTGTAAATGTCCTTTGCGATCGTTTGCGCCTGCACCGTGTCACTGGGCGCGAGACGGAAAATCCAGGGCAGGTCAATCTGGGTTGTCGTCTTGTCGGAAGCCAGGGTCAGCACCGCGACGCCGAGCCGGTTGCCCACCTGCTCGCTGAGGTGCGCTGTCGAGCCGTTCGCGGACGTGACCACCGCAATCGCCTGCTGGTCGAGGACGAGGTGAATCAGAGCGTTCGCGGTTTTTCCCCAGGAAGGCCCGCTCTCATCGCCCACCGCGAGGGCCAGTCGCCGGTTGCCAGGAAGCGGTCCAAGCGCGTCATCGTCCGCCAGGGCCAGCTTGGCAGCGGCGGCGATGGCTTCGCCATCAGCTTTCTGCGCGCCTTGGAGAGGCACAATGAGCCCAATCCGAATCGTCGGGCCGGCAAGGTCGTACGAGGCCTCCCGGCCCGGACCGTGGTAGTCAATCTTTTCCGATTTGATGGAGGCATAGGGCGCCGGCGCGCCAGGAGCGGTTTGAGCGGGTGCCCACAGGCCGCCGGCCAGGACGGCCAGTGTGCCGAGAGCAACTCCGAAGTCCATGGATACACGTTGGAACATTTCAGGTCTGCGGAAGGTGCCGGGGCTGAAAAACAGTCTCAATGCGGTCGCCGGCGGCTCATTGCGCGGCCGCCGTTGCCTCGCCTTTCTCGTCCGTCCGAATCGCCCGCCAATACTCGAAACGACCGTTTTTGACCCGGGCAAAACTGACGGGGGCAATATTGTTCAAGGCATAATCGAAAAAGGCTAGGCCGCTGACTCCTTCGTAGGGTTTCATCTCATGTTCGCGCAAGGCGTCCATGATCTTTCCACGATTCAGGCCGGCTTTGCGAATCGCGGCGATAAGAATCGTCATGCCATCATAGGCGTAGGAAGCGTAGGGGTCGGGCGCGGCGTGAAAGCGCTTCTCGAATCCCTGGCGGAAATCCTGCCACTTGGGATCGGAGCGCGACGGATCCATGGCGCTCACCGCCACCAGGCCTTCCGCCGCCGGCCCCGCTACACGGATGACTTCCGGATAGGCGACGCGGCTGCTTCCGAAGACCGGCTGCTTCATGCCCAGGGCGCGCATCTGCTTCAATATCCGCCCCGCCATCTCCGCGTCCGCCCACAGGACCAGGGCGTCGGCATGGTTTGATTGCACCGCGGCCAGCAGTTTTGAAAAGTCCTTCTGGTCCTGAGAATATTTCATCAAGAGCAAGGGCTCGTGGCCCAGGCGCCGCGCCATGTCAATGAATTTCTCGTCGCCTTTGCGCCCATAGCGGTCGTTGGCGCGGATGATGGCAATGCGCTTCAGTTTGAGCTGATTGATGATGTAATCGGCCAGCGCGTAGCCTTGCTGGCGGTCGTCGGGAAAATCGTGCAGCAGCCACTGAACGCGCGTTTCGGTCACGGTGGGGTCGGTGGTCCCCGTGTCAATGATGGGGATTTCGAGTTTCAGGGTGGCGCGCAGGGCGATATGGGTTGAGGCGGCGTCAATCGAGCCCAGCATCGCCCAGACGTGCTCGTCGAAATCCATTTTGACGATTTCCATGGACGACGCTCCCCACAGCGGCAGATCGTCGTGGATTTTGAGCACAAAGGGTTTCCCGTCGTAGCCGCCGTGGGCGTTGGCGTCTTCGATGGCCAGTTGCGCGCCGTGCAGCATGGCAATTCCGTACGGAGCATCGGGATTATCGGCTCCCAAAGGCCCCAGGAATCCGATATTGATACCTGAAAGTTTTTGCAGGCTGGGGGCAGGTACGATGCGGGCCGCGCCGTTGTATTCCAGAGTGTTGGGCTCGATGAACCAATCCTTGTAAGCCTTGCGGAAACGCCCGTAGGGGATCGCCGTGCGCGGCATGTTGCCATAGATGATCTTTTCAGTCGGCTGGGGCGGCTTCTTTTGTGGCGGATCGGATTGCGGAGACGCGCTCCCAGTGAGAATAAAGATTGCAAATCCGAGAAGCAAGGACGCTTTCCTCATCGCATCCATTGGAGCTACCTCTTCCTAAGATCGTGCCACTTCAGCAAGATGCCCGGCGCTCGCAGCTTAGCTTGCCCGTTTTGCGGCACTGGCGACCTTGGCGGGCGATCCTTCATGTTCCTGGACAAAACGAATAATTCTTTCCAGGGTCGCGGGATCAATGGCCTGGTCGGCGTCGCACTTGGGCCTTGCCGCGTCCCCTTGGTCGGCCGCGATCTCGATAATCAGCCCGTCGCATCCGAACTCGACGGCGCCCCGGCTGGCCAGTTCCACCATCGCCGTGATGCCCGTCGAATGGCTGGGATCCACGATGACGGGCAGAAAAGTGTATTCGCGCATGGCGGGAATCACGTTCAAATCCAGCGTGAAGCGCGAGTATTCTCCCGAGCAGGAAGCCCTAATGCCCCGCTCGCACAGCACGATGTCCAGATTGCCTTCCTTGGCGATGTACTCCGCTGAGCCCAACCACTCGCAGAGCCCCGCGGCCATGCCGCGCTTCAACAGCACGGGCTTGCGCGCGCGCCCGACTTCAACGAGCAGGGGATAGTTCTGCATGCTACGCGAGCCGACCTGGATAATATCGGCGTATTCCGCCACTGTTTCGACCAACCGCACGTCAATCACTTCCGTCACCACCGGTAAGCCCGTTTCATCGCTCGCCGCCCGCAGAATCTTGAGGCCTTCCAACCCCAAACCCTGGAAGTCATGCGGGGAGGTGCGAGGCTTATAGGCTCCGCCGCGCAGCATGTCGGCTCCGGCCCGGCGGGCAATGCGGGCCAGCTGCAGCGTTTGTTCCCAACTCTCTACAGCGCAGGGTCCGGCGATCACGACCGGGCGTCCCGTCCCGAACTGAACGTGTTTGACCTCGACGGAATGCAGGTGACCGTCGCCGTACTGCGGGTTCGCTTCCCGGCTGATCAGCGGGCAAATCTTGGGCAGATCATCGGTGGTGACTTTTCCGGCAATTTTCACGGCTTGCTCCAGATCCTAGGAACTCGCGAGTTGCGTCCTCGTGACCTTTCATTCCCGACCGAATGGCTTCCTCATTGGGGGAGAGCCAGGCTTCGGTCCCTACTTCCCGTCGCGCCCCGGCGCGGCGGCCCGCCTGTCGGAATCAAATATCGCCATGGCCTCGATTTCAATGAGCAGATCCGGCCGGCACAGAATGGCCTGGATGCCCGTGGAGGCGGGCAGCGGGTCCAGACCCTGCCGCGCGAAGAACTCGGTGCGAATCTCATTGAAAGCGGCGTAGTCGCGCTCGATGTCGCGCAGGTAGCAGGTGGTGCGCACAACATCCTTCCAAGACGCGCCTTCGGAATCGAGCAGCGCGGTGATGTTCTCGTAGGTGCGCCACGCCTGGGCGTTGAAGTCGCCCGCATGAACGGTCTGGCCATTTTCGTCAACGCTCGCCGTGCCGGAAATGAGCAGGATGGTGACGCCCTTGATATCCAGCCGCAGCCCGCGCGAAAACGAGGACGGCCGCTGGTAATCGTAGGCTTCGTTCAAGGCGCGCGGGGCGCGGATTGCCTTCTTGGATACGGGCCGGTGATCCTGCTCTTTCACCAGCAGGTCTTCAACGTCGGTTGCGTGCTGATTCATAAGTGTGCTCCTTCGATTGAGGTTGACGGATGCCGTGGCTCAGACCTTTCGCCGTGGCGAGCCAGACGTCGTTTCCCTGGAAATCCATGTTCAGAACGTAGTTGTGGGCCATAGCCGTGGGGGTGGAGAGCGTCTTCTTCTTTCCGTCCGGATAAATGATCACGATATCCCCGCGGCCCGTTTTCGGGTCGGGAGCATAGTTGACCCACGTGTTGGTCTTGTAATTCAGATAACTCAGCCCCTTGTCCGTGCACGACCATACACCGTCGCCGCGCGCTTTGACCGCGTTGATGAAGTCGGAAGCCAGCCCGCTGTCCTTGGTCAGGTAGTTGTGCCAGTTGCGGCCATCGTAACCGCTCAGGCCGAAATAGGTCGAGGCCCAGAACATGTTCGTGTCGCGGTTGTAGGCAATATTGCTGACGATGATATGAATCAGCCCCTGGTTGCGATACAGGACCATTTCCATCTCGCCGTCGGGGTCGGTGTAAGGCCGCCAGTATTTCCCCGCAATGTCGTAAACGATCACGCCGCCGCCCCACACCGCGCAATAAACCTTGCCCTTGTTGACGACCACACCGTAGGTCCAGGGTTCCTCGAACGGGGCATTCTTCTCGTTGAAGATGGACCAGGAATCGGTGTAGGTGTCGTAACGGTTCAGTCCGGCGGTAGTGGCCACCCAGACGTCATGCCCGTCAACCGCCACGCCATAAACCAGGTCGTTCGCCAGGCCGCTCGAGAGGTTGGTGTAGTTAGTGAACTTGCCTCCAGAAAGCCGGCTCAGCCCGCCGAAGGTCCCCGCCCAGACGGTTCCGGTTTCCTTGTCCACCGCGATGCCCATTACCGGCCGGCCCACCAGGCCGTCGGCCATCGTATAAACCTTCTTCACCACGCCGTTCTCGATCAGCACCAATCCTTCCGCAGTGCCGGCCCACACGCGGTTGCCGTCCACCGTGACGCAGAACACTTCGCCGGCAGGGAACCCATTCGCCGGCGTGTAATTAATCCATTTGGTATAAAGCGACAGGTCTTGAGCGGTGGCCGCCACTGCGGCGAGGAGCAGAACCCCGGCCGCCGCGACGACCCGCCGGCACCATGGCGACCGCGTCGTCTTTGGTGAGGGCCGTGCGCCGAATGAATTCATCACGCGATCCCGCGCCTCCTTCAGAGGGTCTTCAAATACTCGATCAAGTCGTTCAACTGCACCTTGTCCATATCGGACGTGATTCCGTGCTTGTCGTTCGGATTAAACTTCGTCCAGATTTCCTCCAGCGTCAGCGCTTCGCCGTTGTGGAGAAAAGGCGGGCGCATATAAACTCCGTCGAGCTGCGGAATATCAAATTCCTTGATGGTGTCGTAATCGGTAGCCGTGCCCACATCCATGGCGACCCGCGACGTGTAATGAGTGGCCGGCGCATGGCAATAATAGCAGCGGTCCTGGAGCGGGATCAGAGCCCCCGTGCTGGTGTGCGTGCGGAAAAAGATCTCGCGACCGCGCTCCTGCGCGTCGGTCAAATGTTCGCTCTCAGCCACCCGCGGGTTGGGGGGCAACTGCAGATTCTCCATGTAAGTGACGAGGTCTCGCACGTCACCGGCGCTGAAACCCTGTGAACGGAAAATGTACATGGCTGTGCGCGGGCCGTCCTGCGTGGCCAGGTCCACGTTATGGCCGTTCCATTTGAAGGGCGAGGTCTCGCCAATATCGAGCAGGGTCCGGTTCTCGACCACGTCGCGCCCCAGCCGCGGGGTTTCCAGGCTCCACGCCAGGCCGTCCGAGAGCCCTTCGTGCGGATGGCACGACGCGCAGGCCATTTGCCCCTGGTAGCAATAGCTGGCGTCGAAAAACACCTGCGCGCCCCTCCGCTGCGGCGTGATGACCTTCGGCCCGCCAAGGTCAATAGTCGAGGCGATCTTCAGCTTCTCGAGATCCACAACGCTGACGGTGTCGTCGGTGCGGTTGGCGATGTAAGCCAGCTTGCCGTTGGGAGAAACCACCACGTCGGTCGGATTGCGGCCGGTCTTCAGGCGGTCAACGACGAATTGGTTGGCGGCGTCGAGGCGGTTGGCCAAAGCTTCGGGGTCCTTCGCAGGCACGCGCCGACGCAGCAGGTTGAGCTTCGCCGTGTTGATGATCGAAACCACGTTCGCGCCCGAAGCGGTCACCAGCGCCAGGCGTCCGTCGGGCGTCGCGGCCGCGCCGAAGCCGTCGGCGAAATAGTAGTCCACGTCATCCAGCAGGAGTTCGGCCACCACAGGCTTGCGCTGGCCGGGAGCGTCAGTGGCGGAGGGTTTTACAAGGGCGATCCCGTGCGTCATGTACCAACCCTGCTGCACCTGGATCAGGGGATTCAAATTCTTGGGACGCATGAACGGCACAATCAGGAAGCCGCCCTGAGCGGCGGGCAATTCGGCAATGTGTCGCAGTTGGATGACACCCGGAATGGGAATGTGTTCGGCGATCTCCTGCTTCGCCGTGTCTACTACGGTCATCTCGTCGAGCGGAGGCTTGTCGTACGGTTCGACGCGCACCAGCAGGTTGGAAACGAAAACGCGTTTCCCGTCGCGCGACAGGGCGACGTATTCAGGGAAGTGCCCGGCTTCCAGGCGCTTGGTTTCGTTTCCAGTCGCGAGGTCAATCACCGAAATGTTGTTGCCCAGCGTGTTGGCGACGTAAAGAAACTTGCCGGCGCGGTCCGTGGTGATTCCGACCGGGCCCCAGCCCGCCTGGAGCGTCCGCTGAACGTGGAACGTGTCCGCGTCAATCTCGGCAATCGTGTTGTCCCATTCGTTCGTCACATAGAGCGTCTTGCCGTCCGGAGAGATCGCGATGCCCTTGGGTTTGCGGCCGACCTGGACCCGCTGGAGGACGCTCCCCGTTCGAGTGTCAACAGCCAGCACGAGATCGCTTTCCTCACAAACCACGTACAGCCGCCGGCCGTCGGGGGAGAGCGCCATCGCTACCGGGCTGAGATAGCGCACGGCGCGGTCCTCAAAAGTCGGGCCGGTTTGCGTTGACGCCACACCCGAGGAATCGCGCAGTGCGAACCCCACCAGGAACGAGAGGACGAAGAGGGCTCCGACCCAGGACAAATGAGAGGCTGGCCCGGTCCCACAACGTCTTGGTTTAGGGCCCGTACTCATCGGGCTTTGCCCTCCGTCGTTTTCACAGCCGATGGCTCTTTGACGGTCAAAATCTGGTCGGCCTTGACGTGTTCGAGTGTCTGCACGATTCCGCTCGGCCAGCGGATGATGAGCTTGTCCACTTCCGCGTGCTGTCCCAGTCCAAAATGCGGCCGGGGATCGCTTTGCGACAGGTAACCTGTTTCGGAGACCGCCTGCACCACCTGGTGCGTGTCGCCGGCGAAGGCTTCCACACTGGCGCCGTACCCGTCGCGATTGCTCTCGGTTCCCACCAGCCTGACCGTCAGCCAGTGGTTCCGTTTGCCCGCGGGCGGAGTATTGTGCAGGAGAATACCTTCGCCGCCCAGGGTCACGATGAAAGCGTCCACATACCCGTCGTTGTCGTAGTCGGCAAAGCAGGCGCCGCGGCTGACGATGCGGTGCTCGAAAAACTTGCCGGCCTCAGTGGAGATATCGGAGAAGGTTCCGTTGCCGTTGTTGCGCAGCAGGGAGCTCTCCATCGGGATCAGCCAGGTCAGGCCGCCGTTGACGACGAATAGATCCTTCCAGCCATCATTATCGAAATCGAAGAAGCCGTCTCCCCACGCGGTGTATTGGCCGGAGACGCTGCTCACGCCGGCCTCGTCAGTGGTGTCGATAAAAACGCCGTCCGGCTGGCCGGGATTGTGGAAAAGCCGGTGATAGCGCGCGTCGGAGACAAACAGGTCCTGCCATCCGTCGTTATCGTAGTCGCCGAAAATCGGGCCCATGGAGCTGGTGGCCTCGCCGTTTTGGCCGTAGGCGACGTTGACCTCGACCGCGATGTTGGTGAACGTCCCGTTGCGATTATTGTGGTAGAGAAAGCTGGGCATCGTGTCGTTGGCCACGTAGATGTCCGGGTAACCGTCGTTATCGAAGTCGCCGGTTGTGACGCCCATCGCCCGACCGGGGGCCGCGCCGATTCCCGATTGACGCGACACATCGGTAAACGTCCCGTCGCCGTTGTTGTGGAGCAACCGGTTGGATTCCGGGTCGTAGTCGAGAGGGCCGGGATAATGGTCGGCGGAATAATATCGCCGGTAGGTCGGGTCAAACTTCAGATAGTTGCCGACGAAAATGTCCAGGTGGCCGTCGCGGTCATAGTCCAGGAAGGCCGTGCCGACGCCGAAGTGCCTGTTTTCGACGCCGGCCTTAGCCGTTACGTCGGTGAAAGTGCCGTTGCCATTGTTGTGATACAGGATGGCCGAGTCGTAATTCGTGATGTACAGATCTTCGTTGCCGTCGTTGTCGAAATCTCCGGCCGTGACCCCCATCCCGAAGCCCTTGCCTCCCACGCCCGCCGCCGCGGTGACGTCGGTGAACGTTCCGTCGCCGTTGTTGCGATAGAGATGGTTGGTCGAGCCGACGCCGTCGGCTGCGGAATGGTTGGTAATGCCATCCAGGTTGCGGCCGCTAACGACGTAGAGGTCCATCAGCCCGTCGTTGTTGTAATCGAGCCACGCGCAGCCCGAGCCGGTCCCTTCCAGAATTGAACTGAGATCCTTCTCGCCGAACGAATGACGGAAGTGAATGCCGCCGTTTGCCGCGGCGTATTCGAAATGGGGCAGCGAAGCCGGAGAAGCGGAGCCCGAAGACGCGCTTCGGGCTGAGACCTGGAATCCTGCCGGAATCAGGATCGCGGCTGCAACCAAGATCGGCACAGGGTATCTAGTGATCCTCATTCGCTCCTCAATGGCCTGCGGTCCCCGCCGGGCTCGGCGTCCCTAAAGCAATCGGTGTGTCAAACCGCGATAACGCCATCGGCCAATGGTTGGGCGGCGCCATGGCCTTGTCGTCGTGGCAGCCCAGGCAGCCCATGTCCTCGCCCGGCCTCGTCCAAACCCAACTGCGCTGCGCCTTGATAATTTGGCCCTTAGCGTCCAGCAACTCGAAACGCATTGCACGGTCCGCGGGCACCGTGACGTAAAACGAGCCGTCCTTTTCCACGGGCGCCTCTCCCAGGACAACTTCTTCGCGTTGTTTCGAATTGAGCATCAAAACTCGGACGCGATCTATCGGAGTTGTCAGTCGGCCGCTCGGGGCGGAGGCGGAGAGGTAAGCGTTCAGACAAATCACGCGGCCGGTTTTCAGCTGTGGGTGAAGGATGCTCCAGTAATACCGGGGTGTGTCGTGCGGCTCCAAAGGAACCGCCTGGACGCTCGAAAACTCTGAATTGTGGTAAATGAGCTTCCCGGCGCTACGCGTCACGAGGTCGAAAGCGTAAAGGTCGAACTTTTCATTCCTCGAAGGGGAATTCACGCTCGTCTTGGCGACGACCAACGTGCTTCCATCAAGTTGATGCGCTGACCAATAAGAAGCCTGGCGCGGCGTGACTAATGAATTGTGCAGGACTCCCGGCCGGATCCAAGCGAGCATGCCGCCTGGGCCTTGCTTGGCGGCGCCCTTCACGACGAACAGCACCGTTCCATCATCCAGTTCTTCGGTGCCCGATTGAATGAGGTTCTCGCGGTTCTGGGGACGAAACTCCATCAGCCCGGTGCCGTCGGGCCGGATCGTGTAGAGTGCCCGCGGGAGTGCGCGCTGATCTTCGGCAACCAGCGCGGACTCGGCCGATATGAGGATTCGCCCGCTGCGAAGCACGGTTTCCACCTGGAAGTCCCCCGGACCGAATGTGATCGCATGAGGGTTTGCTCCATTCGTTTCGGAAACGTAAAGATCCGCTTCGCGTGGGCGTCTGTTCGCGCTCATCGCTGAATACACGATCTGGTCATGCGGGAGGTACGCCGGGCGGAGGCAATCGGATGAGCAATGCGTAATCTGACGCTTTTGTATACCATCGAGATCCATCTCCCAGATCTGCCATGGGGCGTCGGCCTTGTCTTTTCCCGAGAAGAGAATGCGGCTGCCTTCGGGGGAAACGGCGGGATCGGTAGCGGCGAAAAAGCCGTCGGTCAAATTCATCACAGATGCGTCTGGGCGATTGGGATTAAGGCGCACCAATCGGCTTCCTTGCGGGAACCGATCCGCGAGGTCGCGGGCATCTACGACTTCAGGCGCCTGAACAAAGACAATCTCAGGAAGCAATGACGGGTTCTGTGGAGTGGAGGCGGCGAGCGGAGCTCGTACGCCACGCAGCACGAGGCCGAGGGCCAGTGATGTGCCGAGAAGAAGAATAGTCTTGCTGGGCTTCATCAACGATTCCGGCCGCCTTCCTGTCGTCCTGACATCAACTCGTTATCCACAATCACTCGCTCGCAGCAAGAAACATCGGGACGTTCCAGACGACCAAGACAACGCGGCGGTTCCTCGTTAGACCCAACAACACCGACGAAACAGCAACATATCCAAGTACTTAAGGGCACTCAATGACGGACGTCAATTTTTCAGCTTCTAACCACTAAAAACCTGAACGCTAGTATCTGAGCCAGGTTGAGCTAACTCTATTGGGTTATCTTCGCACTGCTGCCGGCCCTGATTTGCTCGCCAGTCAGTCACCCGGGGCGATTGTCGCAGACCCATTATTCGAGGCAGACAGCTCAGCGTTGGGCGGCTTTTTCAAGAGCTGCCGCGTCCTGGACAACAATCTTGCGGCCGTGCTTCTTAATCACACCATCTCGCTCCAGGGCGCTCCACGTTCGGCTCACGGTCTCCGGAGAGAGTTCGAGCATTTCCCCAATTTCCTGGCACAGGAAAGGCAATCGAAGGACGGCGTTTCCGCCCTTGTCCTTTGTTTCCGTCGAAAGGAGGGAACAAAGGAGCGTTGCGACTCTCCTACGGGCGTCTTTGAAGCTCATATTTGAAAGGGCATTGCTGAGATGGGTGATTTCATCTGCCAAAAGACGGACCACGTTGAGCGCAAATTGAGGGTTAACGCGCAAATGATCTACAAATTCATCGCTGGAAACTGAACAGATCTCCGACTTCTGCATGGTAACTGCCGAGGCCGAGTGAGAACCCGAACTCAGGGCTTCAAAGCCAAAGACGGCCCCGGGGAAGACGATACGGACAATCCTCTCCTTACCACTTTCGAGCGATCGGACGATCTTGACCAGGCCGAAATGGAGCGCGAACAAATGATCCGCAGGACAGGCTTCCGAGAACAGCAGGTCGTTCCCCAGCGCGTGCGTGGGTCGGAATACACATGGGAGCAGCGGCGCCGCTTGATCTGCGGCTTGGCGAAAGAGCGGACTGGAGAAAACCGGACACCCTGTGCAGTCCGGCTTTGGACCGCCCTCGGCATTCCCCACCCGGTCGGTCGCAGACGCCTTTGCGAAGGAGCGGCCTGAGCTGGGGAGGTCTGGCGTTCTGCTCATGTTCTGCATGGATACCCTCAGAATTGACGTCCGTCATGAATCGGCATGTACATTTTGTTCGCCAAATCGCCGGGCGACTCCATGAGGCCTTACCGTACACATATGTAAGGGAATAGACGAATTATGTTAGTGGATGTCAACGGCTCTTGGCTGATGAAAATGGGCATGTTGGCGCTGATCTTGTGTCAGTTCACCCACGCCGCCCACGCGTCGGGGGAGGTTGGGACTGGAACCGAAACCAGGGCCAAAAGGTCGAAGTCCAGGTTCGGCCGAGCGGGTGGTGAGGATCGCCAGCGACCAAATCCTCGTGGGGAAAGTCTGGTGGGCGCGGTACGGTGGGGAAAGGGCGGTCCGCCTCATCTGCATGAAGGCAGAACTGATCACCACAGCACAGTAGGTGGGGTCAAGGCATTACCAGACATGCGTCGCGAGGACTCGCGCGTGTCCGGGAACTCGATTGTATACCGGGACATACAGAACGATCTGCAGGTTTTTCTTTCCCCAGCCGTCGGGGAGCTGGCTGACGCCTTCGGAAAAGTATTGTGGATCACTCAGGAACTCTCCTGCTGCCATGGTTCCGAACTGTGTAATTCCGGCGGCGATCACGACGGGACGGTCGGTGGTGGTATCCAGAACCCGAGTGATGATGGCGTAGTCGTTTGCAATATCCCAATAGGGCCACGCTCCCGTGAGCTTCCATTGCTTGTTCTCGGGGTGTTCCTGGTCCCCGACCATGTCAGTTTCTGGAGCAACACCCTTGAGGAAGGTAAACCGTAGCTGGCCCGCGAGGCGAAGCGTCCATTTATTGTCAAAGGCGCCGATCAAGACTGCAGGCGTCTCCCGGAGATCGGCGAAGGAGATAGATCGCTCTCCCCTGACGCGGTAGGGCTTCCCATACTGGCCGAACACCGAAACGATGTGCACAAGGCAGGTGGCGTCTCCCATGGCGACATACCGGTCGGGAAGAATGACCAGATCCTTCTTCGGAATGGCATCCTCAGCGGCAAATCCGGGCGGGGGTGGACTGATGCCCTGGATATAATCCTGAGCTTGGAACGATTTCAGATTATAAGCGATGGGTTGCCCCACACTGATGAGGATCGTACCTTGTGACGTAATGAGTGGCGACCAAAAACGATCGAGCGCAGAGCGTCCCGCGTGTCGCGTCACCAAGGCCAAGGAGAGGACCACGAGCACCGCCCCTACGCCTCCCACAACCATGGCGCGTCGGTGGCCGAACGGCCGCCCTGGGGTCGCGTTCCCCCCATTAAAGTGAAAAAGGGCGATATAAGACCCCGAATGCAGCTCGATGCGGAGCTCGGAGGCGTGCTCGGGCTCGTCGTCTGGATGGGCGCGTCGACGGCGTGGTCGCTCTCGCCCGACCGCTCCTGGCAGGCGACGAACCGGATGCTCGTCTACGCCGCGTTCGCGGTCGCGGGGCTCGTCCTCGGATCGTGGCTGCCGCGGCCTGCGCTCTCCGGCGCCCGCGCGGCCGCGTGGCTGCTCGCGCTCCTCTTCGGCTGGGCGCTGCTCGCGAAGTGCGTGCCCTCGCTCTACCCGGACTACGAGCGCGTGGCGCGGCTGCGCGACCCGCTCGGCTACTGGAACGAGCTCGGCCTGCTCGGTGCCGCCGGCG
>OFHG01000517.1_pt1 | contig 15342 bp, 14 predicted proteins | sample 1521931 | NCBI WGS metagenome assembly OFHG01 (sample SAMEA2468438, study PRJEB22500) | soil metagenome | biome: Glassland; feature: Farmland; material: Clay | place: Australia | collected 2013-01-31 | depth 0.55 m
TTCCCGCGCGCGGTCGCGAATCCAGGCCCATTCCTCGCTGTGGGCCAGTTCCCCGGCCAAACGGCGGTAGGTCTCCTCGAGCGAACGGCGGAAGCTGCCCACGCCATAGCCATGCTGCCGGATGTTGCGCTTCTCGATCTCGTTCAGAATGCGCCGCACGTAGGCGGGGCTGTAGCCAAGCGGCTCCATCCGCGCGATGAACTCGCCGATGGCCTGCTCGAAAAAGACGTTGTTTTCCCAGAGGGTATCGTCGGCGTCGACGAGGAAGGTCTGGCGCTTCATGTGTTTCAGGACACCTTGGGCGCCTGCGCCGCCAGTTTCTCGAGAATCGACCGTGCCCGCTGCTCCGTCTCGCCGTATTGCGTCAGGTACTCCTGAAATTCGCGATTGATGTCGAGCGCGGTCACGGCGTCGAGCCGCATGCGCAGGATCATGTCGCGCACGCGCACCGGATGCGGCAACTGGGCCTCTTCCTTCAATTCATCGAGCGCCTGTTGCGCGTCATAGTGATCCATGGATCCCTCCGCACGCGGGAACTCTTCCCCGCGCCATTCACTTATTGTACTCCGGCGGAGAAGGTGGCAGCGGGGCGTTGTACCGAACTAGGCCGGGACAGCAAGAAGTCCTCCTGTGAATTCAGGGTTTCCATTTGTGAAACCGGGCCGTGTTCGCTGCCTCGTATGGGGCGGCGTTGCCGTAAAATCCTGGCGCGTCAGGCAAAAACTCATCTTGACACACGGGCGAAGAAAAGGAGAATAGTTTCCAGCGCCATGGCAACCCCGCTCCATTTCGATGAGATCGGCGAGTGGTCTGAGATCAAGCTCGAAATCATCAGGGAGTATGCCCACGAAGAATTCTCGTGGTGCCGTTTTGTACTACCTGTTCTTCTTTTCTCAAAACAAGACAGCCGAGAAAATTGCCCGCCATATATTCTCGAACCACCGCGGGCGCCGGAGTCGATGATGGCGATTGAAACCTCCATTGAGTGGACGGATGCAACGTGGAATCCGGTGAGAGGCTGTACAAAGATCAGCCCCGGCTGCAAGCACTGTTACGCCGAGACGTTTGCAGAACGCTTTCGGGGAGTCAAGGGCCATCCCTACGAGCAGGGGTTCGACCTGCGCCTGGTGCCTGAAAAGCTCGCCGAGCCTCTCCGCTGGCGCGCTCCCAAGATGATTTTCGTTAACTCGATGAGCGACCTCTTTCATGAACAGGTGCCCGAGGATTACATAGTGGCCGTAGCGAAGGTCATGGTCGCGGCGAGGTGGCATACCTATCAGGTTCTCACGAAACGCTCCGAGCGGCTCCGCATGCTGTTGGGCTCCGCCCTCCGATTCGCAGCCGAGCAGCCCCACATCTGGTGGGGTGTAAGCGTCGAAGACTGCAGATATGGCGTGCCGCGAATTGACGACCTTCGCGCGTCCGGTGCAGCCGTTCGCTTCCTATCGGTTGAGCCACTGCTGGAGGATTTGGGCAGGTTGAACCTGAGAGGGGTCCACTGGGTTATCGTCGGCGGCGAGAGTGGGCCAGGCGCGCGGCCGATGGAGAAGTCCTGGGTGGTTTCTATAAGGGATCAGTGTCGAACGGCCCAAGTCCCTTTCTTCTTCAAACAGTGGGGAGGCGTAAGGAAATCTGCGGCTGGCCGAAGACTCGATGGACGAACTTACGACGAATTCCCGCGCAGGCTACAGCAGCCCGTGCTTTCTGCCGATGAGTGCCTCGCCGTATCAGCCAGGATTGAGGAGGAGGTCAGGGCTGGGAATTTTCTTCCAGAGTCGCCATTCTGGCGGCGGCCCGCGCTTGTAGCTTATTAGGTCAATAGGCCCACACATCCGCCTCACCACGCTGGTCTGCATGGGACTGGGTGGTCTCGCGCAGCGATTCTGAGCAAAAAGGCACCGCCCGCTGGAAGCCAAGCGTTCCTTCGTGATGCAATCGTTCCCGAATCAACCACTTAGGGTCGGTACCCTTGGCATTCGCCTTGCTATTCAGAGCGGCGACCGCGATTTGTTCCGCACGCGCTGGATCGGGGAGGCAAATGCCATGCACCGTCATCTCTGTACGCCGATAGTCGTGTCTCTGGCCTTGGGCATCGCTGTTTTCGCGCCTGAAGTGGTTCGCGCGGGCGGGGCGAGGCGCGCAGCCATTGGAGCCGGCATGCATGTGGCCGGATCGGCCAGCCAGAACAGCCAACAGGCAAAGACCCCCGCGCAGAAGGCACAAAACGCGCAACAGGCCAAGGCGTATCTCCAGCAGGGCAATGCGCTCCTCGAGAAGAAAGATCTGAACGGCGCCATCCGGGAATTCCGCCGGGCCGTCCGTCTGAACCCGAACGACGCCGAGGCCCGCAAGGCTCTCGGCAATGCGCTCCTGGAGAAAGGCGACGTGAACGGCTCCATCCGCGAGTTGCGACAGGCGGTTCGGCTCAGCCCGAAAAACGCCGACGCGCATTTCAATCTTGCCTTTGCGCTGGGGCAAAAGGGCGACTGGGCCGGCGCGGCGGACGAATATCGCGAGGCACTGACTCTGAACCCGCAGTCCTCAACCGGCGAGCGTCAGATGTCGCTCGCCTGCTTCAACCTTGGAGCGACCCTGGCCGAGAAGCAGAATTGGGACGAGGCGATCGCCGCGTATCGCGAGGCGCTGCGGCTCAATCCGAAGGATTACTGCGCCCACAACAATCTGGGACTCGCACTCGAAGGCAAAGGGCAACTCAAGGAAGCCATCGCGGAGGAACGCGAAACGATTCGCCTGAGTCCACAATTCACGCCGGCCCGCGCGAATCTGGGTTTGATGCTGCAGAAGAGCGGCGACCTCAATGGCGCGATTGACGTCTTGCGCGAGGCGGTGCGGATCAGTCCGAACGACTGGCAGAATCATGCGGTCCTCGGCCTGATGCTGCTCGAAAAAGGCGACCTCAACGGCGCCCTCGCCGAGCACCGCCTGGCCGTGCAGCTCGGCCGGCATCTCCCGCTTCCGCACGTCGACCTTGGGCGCACCCTCGCCGCGCGGGGCGACCTCAACGGCGCGATCGCCGAGTACCGCCAGGCGCTCAAGATCCTCCCGAATTTCGTGCCGGCCCTCTTCTATCTGAGCTTCGCACTCGAGAAAAAGGGCGATCGAGCCGGCGCGCGCAGCGCGCTTCGCCGGGCGTGCACGCTCGACGAATGGAATGAGCCCGCGTTCGTAGCGAAGTGCAAGCAGATCTCTCCGGCGAAATAGCCCGGCGAACTACACCGGCAAATCCGCCATGGCTGAACCCTTTCGGCCCATCCAACGCGGGCCGGCGCTGGGAGAGTAACGCCGGCCTTGCCGCTCGGTTGCGGCCCCGCCAAGCGGCTGATAAAATCGCACTTCCGCGGGTCGGGCTCCGCTTGCAACGAAACGCGCCCAGCCTCGTTTGCCCCTGCGATCAATCTGGAACGGGAGGAAGCACTTGGCGAAATATGACCTCGCAATCATCGGGAGCGGCCCGGGCGGCTATGTCGCCGCCATCCGCGCCGGCCAGTGGGGCCTGAAGACCGTCGTCATCGAGAAGGACCCGTTTCTCGGCGGCACGTGCCTGCACGTCGGCTGCATTCCCACCAAAGTCCTGCTGCACCACGCCGAACTGTACGAGGATTTTCTGAAGGCGAAGGAATTCGGCATCGAAGTGGAGAAGGTCGGCATCAACTGGCCGGCGATGCTGCAGCGCAAGAACAAGATCGTCACCAAACATGCCAAGGGCATCGAATACCTCTTCCGCAAGAATCAGGTCGAGAGCATCCAGGGCTGGGGCACGCTCGCCGGACCCGGCAAGGTGAACGTCGAAAAGGACGGCAAGACGGAGACGATCGAAGCGCGTTACGTGATGCTTGCCACCGGCTCTGAGGCGCGCACGCTTCCCGGCGTCGAGTTCGATGGCAAGCGCATCGTCTCGAACCGCGAAATTCTCGACCTGCCCGAGATTCCGAAAACGCTGGTGGTCGTCGGCGCCGGTGCGGTCGGCGTTGAATTCGCGTCGATCTACCGCTCCTTCGGCTCCGAGGTCACCATTCTCGAAGCGCTGCCCCGCGCGGTTCCGCTCGAGGACGCCGAGGTTTCCGCCGAGCTCGAAAAGGCTTTCCGCAAGCGCGGCATCAAGATTCAGACGCAGGCGACGGTCGAATCGGTGAAGAAAGACGCGAACGGCGTCACCGTCGACTACAAGGACAAGACCGGCGCGGCCCAGAAAATCGCCGCCGATTGCGTCCTCATCGCCGTCGGCCGCCGGCCCAAGACCGAAAATGTAGGCATCGAAAAAACGCGCGCGCGCCTCGAGCGCGGCTTCGTTCACGCCGGCCCGTACATGGAAACCGACGAGCCCGGCCTTTACGCCATCGGCGACATCGTTGCCGGCATGCCGCAACTGGCCCACGCCGCGTCGATGGAAGGCATCATCGCCGTCGGGAAAATGGCCGGCAAGGACGTGCCCGCTTTCGACAAGCGTCGCGTGCCCAACTGCACCTACTGCGAGCCGCAGATCGGCTCGATCGGCATGACCGAGCAGCAGGCCAAGGACGCCGGCTTCACCGTCAAGACCGGCAAGTTCCCCTTCTCGGCCAACAGCAAGGCTTCGATCCTCGGCCATCATGAAGGCTTCATCAAGGTCGTCTCCGAGGAAAAATACGGCCAGGTGCTTGGCGTCCACGCGATCGGCCCGCTCGCCACGGAGATCATTTCCGAGCCCGTGGCCGCCGTCGGCCTCGAAGCGACAATCGACGACATGATGTACACCATTCACGCCCATCCGACCGTCTGGGAAGCGATGGGCGATGCGTTCAATTCGGTACGCGGCCTGGCCATCAATTTCTGAGCCGGCCCACGGATGCTCATGAAACCGTGTCTGGTGGTCGATCTCGACGTCATCGCCTACGGGAGGGCGTTTGAGCTGCAGCGGCGGCTGGTGGCGGCGCGCAAGGCGGGCGCCATCGCCGACGTTCTGCTGCTGTGCGAGCATCCGCACGTGCTCACACTCGGCCGCAACGGCCGGCGCGAGCACCTGCGCGCTTCCGATCACCTGCTCGAACAGATGGGCGTCGAATTCCACCACACCGACCGCGGCGGCGACATCACCTATCACGGCCCCGGGCAGTTGGTGGGCTATCCGATCCTGCATCTGGCCGAAATCCGCCGCGACGTCGTCTGGTACGTTCGTCAGCTCGAGGAAATTCTGATCCGCGCGTCGGCCGATTTCGGCGTCACCGCGCGGCGCGAGCCCGGCCTTACCGGCGTCTGGGTGGATCCGCCCGGCCGCGGGCCGGAAAAGCTGGCGGCGATTGGCGTGCATTTCAGCCGCTGGGTCAGCTCTCACGGATTTGCATACAACGTTTCGACCGATCTCCGCTATTTCGATCTGATTGTGCCGTGCGGCATCAGCGACAAGGGCGTCACCTCGCTCGAGCGCCTGCTCGCCCGGCCCATCGACCCGGCCGAATTCCGGCCGAAACTGGTGGCACGCTTCGCCGAAGTCTTCGGGTTCCAAATGGAGCCGGCGACGCTCGATACGCTGGAAGAACAGCTGGAACGAGCGGCCCCGGCGCCCATGGGCGCCGGAAGCTGAACGCGGGAGGCAGGGAACGACAATGGCATTGCCGGAAATGAAATATCCGCTCGGCCGGGAACAGCTTCTCGACCTCTACTACTTCATGAAGCTGACGCGCGAACTCGACGAGCAGCTAGTCCGCCTGTTCCGCCAGAACAAGGTGGTCGGCGGGCTCTATTCGAGCATCGGCCAGGAAGCCAGCGCGGTCGGCACCGCTTACGCGCTCGAACCGAAGGACTGGATCGCGCCGATGATCCGCAACGTGGGCGGCCTGCTCGTCAAGGGCTTCCGTCCGCGCGACATTCTGATGCAATACATGGCCCGCTCCGGCGCGCCCACCGGCGGCAAGGACGGCACCAGCCACTTCGGCGACCTGAAAGGCCGCCACGTCGTCTCGCCCATCTCCATGCTGGGCGATCTGATCCCGGTGATGACCGGCGTCGCCATGGGCGGCCGCTACCTCGGCCAGAAACTCGTGACGATGACATGGATTGGCGACGGTGGCACTTCGACCGGAGCCTTCCACGAAGGCATGAACCTGGCCGCGGCGCAGCACGCGCCGTTCGTCTGCGTGGTCGAGAACAACCAGTGGGCCTATTCGACGCCGGTGGCCCGCCAGGTTCCCTTGAAGAATCTGGCCGACCGCGCACGCGCCTACGGGATTCCGAGCTACGTCGTCGACGGCAACGACGTGGTCGCCGTCTACCAGACCACGAAAGAGGCCGTCGAGCGCGCCCGCGCGGGCGAAGGCCCGGTGCTCGTCGAATCGAAGACCATGCGCATGCGAGGCCACGCGCAGCACGATGCCGCGGCCTACGTTCCGCCGGAAATGTTCGAATACTGGAAGGCGCGCGACCCGCTCAATCGTTACGAGGCGTGGCTCACCGAGCACAAGGTGTGGGAGAAGAAGGCCAAGGCCGAAATCGACGCCCGCATCGAACGCGAGCTGAAGGAAGATCTCGAGGTCGCCGAAAGCTCTCCTCTTCCCAAACCCGAAGAGGCCGAGCGCGGCGTCTACTGCGAGGGCTGCCACACGATCGAGGCGCACTGGGAGCGCCCGGTCGAGGAGGTCCAGCCGCCCAGGTCCAGCGTCGAGGCCGTCTGGACCGTGCCCGATTTCGGCGGCTTGAACGGCACGCGTGAAACGTCTTCGGCTGCCACTGGCTCAAGCGACGACGGCGCCCGCGCCGCCTCGCCCGCATCACCACCTGCCAAATCCGCACCCGCCGGCTCCGGCGCCTCGAAGCGCCCGGCCGGCGCCGCGGCACGGCCGAAAGGGAGACGCTGAACATGGCCCCGGTCACGATGGTCGAAGCCATTCGCGAAGCACTCGACGAGGAGATGCAGCGCGATCCCTCCGTCGTCCTCATCGGTGAGGATATCGGCGTTTACGGCGGCGCGTTCAAGGTCACCGAAGGCCTGCTCGCCAAATACGGCTGGGAGCGCGTGATCGACACCCCGATCAGCGAAACCGCCGTCATCGGCGCCGCGGTCGGCATGAGCTACCAGGGCCTGCGCCCGGTGGCGGAGATGCAGTTCATCGATTTCATCGCCTGCTGCTTCAATCAAATGGTGAATTTCGTCGCGAAAAGCCACTACCGCTGGGGCGGACCGGTGCCGATGGTCGTGCGCGGGCCGTGCGGCGGCGGCGTGCACGGCGGACCCTTCCATTCGCAGAATCCGGAGATGTGGTTCGTGCACACGCCCGGCCTCAAGGTGGTCTATCCTTCCACCGCCTACGACGCCAAGGGCCTGCTGAAGAGCGCGATCCGCGACAATAATCCCGTCCTCTTCCTCGAGCACAAATTTCTCTATCGCCGCGTGAAGGAGGAACTGCCCGCCGAGGAATACACCCTGCCGCTTGGCAAGCTCTCCGTCCGCCGGCCCGGCCGCGACCTGACCATCGCCACCTACGGCGCGATGACGCTCCATTCGCTCGAGGCCGCCGGCGAACTGGCCAAGGAAGGCATCGAAGCCGAAGTGCTCGACCTGCGCACTCTGATGCCGCTCGACCGGCAAGGAATCATCGATTCGGTTCGCAAAACGAACAAGCTCCTGGTTGTCCACGAAGATGTCCGCTCGGGCGGTATCGCGGGCGAAATCGCCGCCACCGTCAACGAGCAGGCTTTCGAGGATCTCGACGGTCCCATCCTGCGCGTTACTTCGCTCGATACGCCGGTACCGTTCTCTCCTCCACTCGAGGAACGGTTCCTGCCGCAGGTGGCCGACATCACTCGCGCGGCGCGCGAGCTGGCCCGCTACTAGGGCCTTCGCGGTAGACTGAAAGGGAGAAATTGGAGGAAACGATGGCGGTTGATGTCGTCATGCCCCAAATGGGGGAAAGTATTTTTGAAGGCACGATCACGAAGTGGCTGAAGAAGGCCGGCGACAAGGTGGAGCGCGACGAGCCGCTCTTTGAAATCTCCACCGACAAGGTCGACGCCGAGATTCCCGCGCCTGCGTCCGGCACGCTCCAGGAAATCAAGGTCAATGAGGGGCAGACCGTGCCCATCAAGACCGTGGTCGCCCTGATCTCCGATGGTGGCGCCGCCGTCGCGGCTCCCGCGCCCGCGCCAGCCGCCGAAGCGAAACCCGCTCCGGCTCCGGCCGCCGCCGCTCCCCCACCGCCTCCGCCGCCCCAGGCCGCTGCCGCGCCTCCGGCTCCCGCCGCCGCGCCTCCGGCACCGGCCGCTGCCGCCGAAGAGCAGGCCCGCATTCGCAGTTCCCCGCTGGTGCGCAAGATGGCCCGCGAGCATGGGATCGACCTGTCCCGCGTAAAGGGCACCGGCGCGGGCGGCCGCATCAGCAAGCAGGATATCGATGCGTATCTCGCCTCCGGCGCAGCCGCTGCCGCTGCCGCGCCCAGGCCCACCGCTCCAGCCGCAGTGCCTCCGCCGCCGGCCGCTCCCGCCGCGCCGGGCGCCCAGGCGCACGTCACGATCGAAGTCGCCGTTCCGCGCGAGAAGCTCTACTTCGGCCGCTACGAAGTCGAGCCGATGACCGTGATGCGCCAGCGCATCGCCGAGCACATGCTGGTCTCCAAGCGCGTCTCGCCGCACGTCTACTCGGTCGATGAAGCCGACGTCACGAACATCGTCAATCTGCGTGCGAAACTGAAGAACCAGTTCGAGGCGCAGACCGAAACCAAGCTCACCTACATGCCGTTCTTCATTCGCGCCGCGGTCGATGCCCTGCGCGCCTTCCCCACCGTCAACGCGTCGGTCGACGGCACGAACATCGTCCTGCATCGCGACATCAATATCGGCATCGCCGTCGCCCTCGATTGGGGCCTGATCGTTCCCGTGGTCAAGGGCGCCGACGAAAAGAATTTCCTCGGCCTTCAGCGCGCGATCAACGACCTCGCCGAGCGCGCTCGCACGAAGCGTCTGAAGCCCGAGGAGGTGCAGGAAGGCACGTTCTCCATCACCAATCCCGGCGTCTTCGGCGGCCTGATGGGCTTGCCGGTGATCAGCCAGCCGAACGTCGCTATCCTCGGCCTCGGCTCCATCCAGAAGCGCCCGGTGGTGATCGACGACGCCATCGCGATCCGGTCGATGGTCTATCTCACGCTGAGCTACGACCATCGCGTGGTCGACGGCGCCGTTGCGCACCAGTTCCTCCATCACATCAAGAACTCGCTGGAGAATTGGTCCGAACCCGTACTCTAGACAATTGTTTGCAAGGAAAAGCGGGCCGTTGGGACCGACTGAAATCGGTCCCAAAGGCCCGCTCCTTTTTTCGCACTCGCATAACCGGAAGAGCAGCCCAAGAAAGCGATTGTCATCCTGAGCGAAAGCCTGCCCCGACCTGTCGGGGCGAGGGCCCCCGAAAGGGTCAAGGCAGGGTGATCCCCGAGGCCGCGGGTCCTCGCGGGTTTTGGGGAAAAGGATCCCCCCCGGGGCGCCGGCGTCCCCGCCTCAGGCGCGATGCGCGGCCACCATCGCCTGCCCCAGGCTCAAGCCGCCGTCACCGGCCGGCACTTCGGCGTGTGTGAAGACTTCAAACCCTTCGGCCTCGAGCGCCCCTCTCAACCCCTCATGCAGGAGCACGTTCTGGAAAGTCCCGCCGCTCAGGCATACCTGGCGCAAGCCGCTGCGATCGCGAACCAAACGTGCCAGGCGTGAGAACACTTCCACCAGCCCGTTATGAAAACGCCGGCTGACGGCGCCGACCGGAACCCTCCGCTCCAGATCGTCGAGCAGCGCCTCGAAAAGCGGCAGGGTGTCGATCATCCAGCCGGCGCCCTCCGGCACGAGCCCCATCGGATATACGCCTTCCTCTTTCGATCCGAGCGCGGCCATCTCCAGCTCGATCGCCGCCTGCGCTTCGTAGTTCACCCGGCTCCGGATGCAGGCAAGCGCGGCCACCGCGTCGAACAGCCGCCCGCAACTCGACGTGAGCGGCGAATTCAATTTCCTGTTCATCATCCGCAGCACCAGCTCCAGGCTCACGCCGTCGATCTCGCGCAGAAATGGAATCCTGCGGTCCAGAAATTCGCGTCCGAAATGGTGCGCCAGATACGCCACCGCCATCCGCCACGGCTCGCGTATCGTCGCGGCCCCGCCCGCCAGCGGCACGTAGCCAAGACGCGCCACCCGCTCGAATCCGGAGAAATCCGCCAGCAGCACTTCCCCGCCCCAGATGCGGCCGTCGGTTCCGTAGCCGGTGCCGTCGAGCGCGAACCCGATCACTTTCCCGTGGAGATGATTTTCGGCCATGCAGGCGGCGACGTGAGCGTGGTGGTGCTGCACGCCCACCAGGCGCGCCCCGGGCTGCTCGAGCGCCCATTTCGTCGAAAAGTAATCGGGATGCAGGTCGTAGGCGATGATCTCCGGCGTGATTTCGAGGATGCGCTCGAGATGCTCGACCGCTTCGAGGAAGAAGCCGTAGCTTTCGAGATTCTCCAGGTCGCCCACGTGCTGGCTGAGGAACGCCTGGTTGCCGCGCGCCAGGCAGATCGTATTCTTCAGCTCGCCCCCGGCGGCAAGGATCGGCGGCAGTTCCTCATCGAGAAAAACCGGCACCGGCACGTACCCCCGCGAACGCCGCAGTTGCCGCACCCGGCCGCCCAGCGGCCGCACCACCGAATCGTCGCAACGGAGCAGGATGTCGCGGTTGTGCACCAGGAAACGATCGGCGAGCCCGTTGAGCCGCCTCACCGCCTCGCGATTGTCGATCGCGATCGGCTCCTCGCTCACGTTTCCGCTGGTCATGACCAGCGCCGCGAATTTCCCGCGCTCGAACAGCAGATGGTGCAGCGGCGTGTAGGGCAGGAAGACGCCGAGATACGCGTTCCCTGGCGCCACGCATTCGGCAATCGCCGTCGGCCATTTCGCCCGCAGCAGCACGATCGGCCGTTCGCGGCTCGTCAGAATCTCGCTTCCGGCGGCGTCGAGTTCGCAAAAGCGCTCCGCGGCCGCAACGTCCGGCACCATCACCGCAAACGGCTTTTCCACCCGGTGCTTCCGCTCCCGCAAGAGCATCACCGCCTCGTGACTCGTCGCATCGGCCGCCAGATGAAATCCTCCCAGCCCCTTCACCGCGACGATCTCGCCCGCCTGGAGCAATGCCACGGCTTCGCCCACGGCGTCGTCCGTCGCAACCGCTTTCCCTTCGGCGTCCCACAATTCGAGCCGCGGCCCGCAGTCCCAGCACGCGTTCGGCTGCGCGTGAAACCGCCGGTTGAGCGGGTCCTCATATTCGGCGCGGCACGCCGGGCACATCGGGAAGACGGCCATCGACGTCCGCGGCCGGTCGTAGGGAATGTCGCGCACGATGGTGAATCGCGGCCCGCAGTTCGTGCAGTTGATGAAGGGATAGTAGTGGCGGCGGTCGGCGGGATCGAGCATCTCGCGCAGGCAATCGTCGCAGATGGCGACGTCCGGCGAAATCAGCGTGTGCATCGGCTCGCCGTCGCGGCTCGCCAGAATGCGGAATCCGTCTTCCCCGTTCAGCGCCAGCGACCGCACGTCGATTCCGGTGATTCGGGCGAGCGCCGGGGCTTCGGCCGGCAACCGCGCGAGGAACTGCTCGACGCTGGCGGCCGGCCCCTCCACCTCGATCGTCACGCCGGCGGAAGTATTGCGAATCGTGCCCGCGAGGCGCTGCTCCAGCGCCAGGCGATAGACGTAAGGACGGAATCCGACGCCCTGCACGATACCCGAAACGCGGATTTCCGTGCGTGCCTGCATGAACCCGTCAGACCGCCGAAACCCGCGCGCCGAGCATTTTCTCGCGCCGTGCTCCGAGCCAGGTCAGCCATTCCCCCAGCCCGATCCTGCTCGTGCACGACACGCGGACGATCTCCATGCCCGGATGGACGCGGCGCGCGTTCTCTTCCGCCGCCGCGATGTCGAAGGGAACGTAGGGGAGCAGATCGGTCTTGTTCAGGACCATCAGCTCCGATTTGAAGAAGATCGAGGGATACTTCAGCGGCTTGTCCTCGCCCTCGGTGACGCTCAGCACCACCACTTTCGCCGCTTCGCCCAGGTCGTAGCTCGACGGGCACACGAGGTTTCCGACGTTCTCGATGAACAGCAGATCGAGGTCCTCGAGCCGCCAGCCCTCGAGCCCGCGCTCGATCATTCGTCCATCCAGATGGCACGTTCCGCCGGTGGTGATCTGCCGCACCGGGAAGCCGTAGCGCCCCAGCCGCTTCGCGTCGTTCTCGGTCTGGATGTCGCCGGTCAGCACCGCGACGCGCGCGCCGGAGTCCAGGCTTTCGAGCGTACGCTCGAGCAGCGTCGTCTTCCCGGCGCCGGGCGAGCTGATCAGGCTCACGCACAGCACGTTGTTCGCCGCGAACCGGTCCCTCAGCCCCGCCGCCAGCCGGTCATTCTCGCTCAGTACCTTGCGCTCCAGCCCCACACGGTTCATGTTCCTCGACCTCCAGGTAGGCCAGCTCCAGCTCATCTCCTCCGGCGAAAACCGTGTGCGCGTCGCCGCATTCGGGGCAAACCACGTCGTAGGCTTCGACGACGAATTCCCGCGCGCATCGCTCGCACCGGTGCCGCCGCGGCCGGTAGTCGATCTCGAGCGCGAGCGGCTCCCATTCGCTGCCGCGCACCACCGCTTCCCAGCAGAACGCCAGCGCGTCGCGGTCCACACCGGCCAGCTCGCCGATTCGCAGCCCCACTTTCGTGATTTTTCCCTGAGGAAAGCGCCGCGCTTCCTTCTCGATCGCTTCCAGCACCGAATTGGCGATGGCCATCTCGTGCATTCGCGGCCCTCAACAGATGCGCGGCAATTGATCGCCGGCGAGCATGTCGACGATGCGAGTGGTGCCGAGCGGTGTGCGCATCGTCACAAGGCCCGGATGCGATTCGGTGACCGTGCCGACGATTCGCGCCTCGCGCCCGAGCGGATGCCGCCGCATCGCGTCGAGCACCGGCTCGGCCATCCCCGCCGCGACGATCGCCACCAGCTTCCCCTCGTTCGCCACGTACAGCGGATCGAGGCCGAGCATCTCGCACGCTCCGCGCACCTCGTCGTGGAGGGGAATCTCGCGCTCATCGAGTTCGATACCGACTCGCGATTGCGCGGCGATTTCGTTCAGCGAACTGGATAGCCCGCCGCGCGTGGGATCGCGGAAGCAGCGGAACTGGCTTGTGACGCCGAGCATGTCCGCCACCAGCGTGTGCAGCGGCGCCGTATCGCTTTCGACCGCGCTCTCGAATTCCAGCCCTTCCCGCTGCCCGAGAATCGTGATGCCGTGATCGCCGATCGTGCCGCTGAGCAGGACGCGGTCGCCCGGCCGCGCGCGATCGGCGGAAAGCTCGATTCCGTCCGGCACGAGGCCGATTCCCGATGTGTTGATGAAAATGCCGTCGCCGCTGCCCTTCTCCACCACTTTCGTGTCGCCCGTCACCACCTCCACTCCGGCTCCCCGCGCCGCCGCGCGCAGCGACGCCACCACCCGCCGCAACACCTCCATCGGCAGGCCCTCTTCGATGATGAACGCCACGCTCAAGAACAGCGGAAGCGCCCCGCCCATCGCCAGATCGTTGATCGTTCCGTGCGCCGCCAGTGAGCCGATGTCGCCCCCCGGAAAGAACAGCGGCTTCACCACGAAGGAATCGGTAGTGAACGCGAGGCGCGATCCGTTCACCGATACCACCGCCTGATCGTCCAGCCGCCCGAGCACCGGATTCGTAAACGCCGGCAGAATCACGTCGCGCAACAGCTCGGCGCTCAGCCGGCCGCCGCTCCCGTGGCCGAGCAAGACGGAATCTTTCGCGGATTGGGGAATCGGGCAGGAGAACCCGGAAAAACTTTTGGCGTCGACCATCAGCGCTCCTCCCGGGCCGCCACCGCGTGACGGCGATACTGGTAGTACGCCGCGCAAGCGCCTTCGGCGGAAACCATCGGCGCACCGAGCGGCGATTCCGGCGTGCAGCGCGTCGCGAATGCCGGGCAATCGGTCGGTTTCTTGAGCCCCTGCAACACCAGGGCGCTGATGCATTCGGGTGGCTCTTCGGCCGTGATCTGCTCCAGGCCGAAAATGCGATCGGCGTCGAACGCCGCGTATTCGGGCCGCAGCCGGTAGCCGCTCTCGGGGATAGCGCCCACACCGCGCCATTTCCGGTCGCAGACGTCGAACACCTCGGCCATGATCCGTTGCGCCGGCAGGTTCCCCTCGTAGCTCACCGACCGCACGTACTGGTTTTCCACCTCGGCGCGGCCCTCTTCGAGCTGGCTCACCAGCATCGAAATCGCCTCGAGCAGGTCCACCGGCTCGAACCCGCCGACGACCATCGGCACGTGGAATTCCCGAACCAGGTCCTCGTATTCACGGTAGCCCACCACCGTGCAGACGTGGCCCGGGGCGATGAATCCCTGCACCCGGTTGCGGGGCGAGGAAAGCAGCAACCGCATCGCCGGCGGCACCAGCACGTGCGACACGAGCATCGAAAAATTCTTCAGTTTCTCCCGTTTCGCCTGCCACACCGCCATCGCGTTCGCCGGCGCCGTAGTCTCGAAACCGACGGCGAAAAACACTACCTGCCGTTCCGGATTTTCCCGTGCCACTTTCACCGATTCCATGGGCGAGTAGACCACGCGAACGTCGCCGCCGCCGGCCTTCACGTGGAACAGGTCGGTCCGCGAACCGGGCACGCGCAGCATGTCGCCGTAGGAAACGAGCGTGGTGTTCGGCCGTGAGGCGATCTCGATCGCCTTGTCGATCGTCTCGAGCGGGGTCACGCAAACCGGGCAGCCGGGCCCGTGAACCATTTCGATGCCGTGCGGCAGCAGTTCATCGATGCCGTAACGCATCAGCGTATGCGTCTGCCCGCCGCAGATTTCCATCAGCACCCAGGGGCGAGTCGCTTTCCGCTCGATCTCCGCCACCAGCTTCCGCGCGATATGCTCGTCGCGATATTCATCGAGGTATTTCATTGCGAGCGTCCCCCCGGCCCGAGCCCGCCCTCCGGCGACAACTCCGCATCGAGCACTCCCATCGATTCCAGTATCTGGTAGGTGCGCTCGGCCTCGTCGCTGTCCACGCGGCTGATCGCGAACCCGACGTGCACCATCACGTAGTCGCCCACGCCCGCCTCGGGGACGAAGTCCAGGTAGGCCTGCTTGGTGATGCCGCCGAACTGCACGCGGGCGGTGCGGGCGCCGCTGCGCTCTTCGGTGGAGAGGATCTTTCCGGGCACGGCCAGGCACATGGCGGCTTCTCCTTCAGCTCTTGGCGGTCAAAGTGGCGAGCTTGCGCGCCGCGCCATTGCCGGGCTCCGGGCGGCGGGGCTTGTGGCTCTTGTTGCGATGGTAAAAGC
>OFHG01000518.1_pt1 | contig 15339 bp, 12 predicted proteins | sample 1521931 | NCBI WGS metagenome assembly OFHG01 (sample SAMEA2468438, study PRJEB22500) | soil metagenome | biome: Glassland; feature: Farmland; material: Clay | place: Australia | collected 2013-01-31 | depth 0.55 m
CCAAATCAGCTGCTCCAATAACGGGAGCCGTATCGCATAAGACCATAGAATGCACCAAGTCCGGCCAACTTGCAGCGAAATCCAGGGCGATCATGCCCCCCACTGAGATGCCCAATAAGATTACCTTCGACAGATCCAAATGCTCCAGCAAACGGAGCAAATCAGTGGAGAAATCATGAATTGAGTATGGCGCCGGAGGGGAGTCAGAGAGTCCATGTCCGCGCTTGTCATACCGGACGACCGGATAGCGGTTCATAAAATGTTGCGCAACCTCATCCCAGATACGCAGGTCGGTTCCGAGCGCATTGACGAAAACCAGGGGAATCTCTTCCCTAGGGCCTTCGAACGCGTAGTGGATCGTGATACCGTTCCCAGTCGTAAAATTCATATTAATCTGCGATAAATGAGTACACTACCTATTCGTTATCTTTCGCAGGATAGGTAAGATGGTCTCTCTCTCTTCATCGGTCAAGCCGGTCTTTTCTTGAAACAAATCCTCTACCTTGAATGCCAACCTTCGAATTTCCGCAAGCATATCCATACCTTTCGGTGTAAGCTGGACATAATATTCGCGCCTATCGTATGGCGAGCGCTTTCGTTTGAGCAGACCACGCTTACTCAAGTAGTCTAAAATCCCAACCATCACGGCCGGGGCGGTTCCTATGTTTTCAGCGATGTTTTTTTGGGAAACGCAGGGGTTCTTCGAGATGAACTCCATTGCAACGAATTGCTTTGGAGTCAATTGGAGTGGCTCCATCACTTCAGTGCACAATTGCGTTATCGCCAGATGGGCTAAACCCAGTAAATGACCAAGCAACTCGGGTAAATAACTGTAATCAATTGCTTGGTCGGATGCGTCTTCGCAATTGGTCGTAAGTTCTTTCACTGGCAATCCTTCCAAGGTCAAGGATTAGTCAAAACTAATTAATTATATAAATTATTTAAAAATTAATCAAGACTAGATATATCGTATTTATCTTATTTTAGCAATTTTGATGTTACTTTAGCGTAGTAATGGGACGGCACTGTAACAAATACAACTCGCCCCCTGCATAAGCACACTCGACATCCACGGGATGTTCCATCGTTAGTTCCAATGTCAGGGCAAGCTTTGCCATTTCAATCACTTGTTCATCGTTCAGCGAGGTTGTGTTGCGCAAGAAGCGCGGAACATCCACTTCGTGTGTTCCACCTGGCGCAGCGACGGTCATGCGTTGTTTATCTGCAATGGCACGCTGTACAACGGCTAAATCTGACTTACGCACAATAAACGTATCGGGCGTGACCGTCCCGCCGACAATGCTCTCACCCAAGCCCCAACTGGCATTGATCATCACTTCGTCGCGGTCCCCCGTGATCGGGTTGGCGCTGAACACGACTGCGGCAACATCCGCGGCGACCAATTGCTGTACGAATACGGCGATTTGTGGACGTTCCACTGACAGCCCCTGCCGGCGGCGATAGTCCAGAGCATGCTCAGACCGCGCCGATTCCCAGCAACGTATCACGGCCTGGATAATGGCATCCGCGCCGACGATGTTGAGATATGTTTCATGCTGACCGGCGAACGAGGCGGTTGCCCCATCTTCATCCACAGCGGAAGAACGTACGGCGGCGATAAAGTCTGGGAGGCTGTGGCAAGCCATCAGGTCCGAGATGGCGGCAGTAATTTCATTACGGAGGTCCAACGGATGCACGTCATCCATCACCGTCACCGGCAGGGAGAAGCCATCCGGTACGCGGTGATACATTCGAGCAAGGCGGCTGAGATTTGCCGCCTTGCCACCTACCAGTCCAGCATCAAATGATTTTGGATCACCCAGCCAGAGCAGGTTCATGAACTTGTTCCTCAACGACCACCCGCACGGTACCGGCATTGCCATCCACTTCGATCAGTTGCCCATCTTTGAAGGTCGTGGTTGCATTGCCGGTGCCAACCACTGCGGGGATGCGATACTCGCGGGCGACAACGGCGCTATGCGACAGCACCCCGCCGCTATCGGTGACGATGGCTGAGGCTGTGGCGAACAGCGGCGTCCACGGCGGCTCCGTAGCTACGGTTACCAGCACGTCCCCCGGCTGCAGTTTGCCCGCTTCTGCCAGCGAGTGGATCACCCTGGCGGTGCCACGCGCCATCCCGGCTGAACCAGGTAACCCGTTTACCTTGTTCATTTCAGTGTTGCTGGTGTTGGCCGGGCTCATTTCGCCCTTGAACAATGCGCGAACCATAGAACCGCCATCGGTCATTTCAAAGGCCGGCATTGTGCCCAACATCGGCGGCGGGGTCACATGGCTGAAGCGATCCATCTCTGCTTTGCGTTCTTGCACCAGCCGTTTCATCGGAAGATCTCTACCGTTCTGCAGTTCATCCGGCGACAGGTAGAACACATCGTTCACCGCATCCAACATACCGGCTTGTGCCAAACGCCGTCCAAATTCCAGGATGACCCGCCGGACGTGATAGAACAGGCGTTGGTCAATCCAGAAATTGTGGTCTTCATGAACAATGGCCGCCACCTGCGCCGCCTTCAACAAAGTTTCAAAGCGCGCCACGATGGGCTGGGGATAACCGGCGAGTTTGGTGCGCGCTTCAGCCACTGATTTTTCACGCTCGGCAGCCAACGCGGCTGGTTCCATTTCAGGCCGGAGATCGGGCATGGCGACGTACGCCTGCAAATTTTGGATGGCGGGCGTCGGATCTTCGATCCAGCCTGGCTCGCCGAGCGCAAAGGCAGAATTGAGACGCTGACCGTATTGAGCCAGCCAGGCGCGCAGATCAGCCAGAAACTGCTGGCCCGCAACGGATTTTTCCAGGGCAGGGATTACCTCACCCGCCGCGTTTTGGGATAGAATCTCACGCACCTCTGGCGTGGACCGGGCAGCGCGGCTCAAGCGCCATAGTGCACGGTCGCCTTCCATGGTTTTGTTGTCAAAGCCCTGCGTGAGTCGCAGGGCATCTAGCGTCGTAGCACCCTCGAACAACTCACAGTACAACTCCTCGAACTGACTCATGGCAAAGAGCATCGGCATGAGGACCCCATGCAAGGCACCCATACGCTCCACACGCGTGAGCATCTCCGCCAGGTGGGCGCGCAACTGGTTGATGCTCATGCCGCGCAAGTCGCTGCTTTCAAAGTACGCGATGTGCTGTTTAATTTCCGGCAGGACTTCTTCGAGCCAATAAGACTCGAAGCGCTCGACGAGGGGATTGAGGGCGGCCTCTTGTTGTTTTGACATTCCGGCCCCCATCTTGCTCATCATCATCTTGAAAACGCCGGGCGCAGCCCGGTTGAGCAGCCCCATGGCTTTCATCACCGCCTCCGGCGGCGCGTCCTTGGGCACCATGCCCATATATGGGTAGGTGTTGATGCGCACAATGCGGACTTCAAAGGGCAGACCGGCCTGCTCCAAGCCGGCATTGCCGCCCACCATGAACGCCCCAACAACGGCATAGATCAATGGCGATACTGGGGTTTTGTAATTGGGAAATGTTGTCCAGGTGAGTTTGGCATCACGAGGATCGTCCCAAATCACCGAGAAATCAGGCGGATTAGGGATGGGTTGGCCAGGGGTTGGCGCTTGCGTATCCGAATTAGACATATTAGGCTCCTTTACTCTGAATAATTTCAAACAGTATATATTGCAAACATCCAACGCACATCGGTAACTTACCTATTCCGCTTGCCTATTTAGATTGCCTATTTTGATCTCAACCCCGCTATATGAGTCACTGCTCTCTTGCTGGATGAGCTTGTGGTGAGGAAAAATGATGACATCCCAATCAATCCATCTCCATCTCCTGCCGGGAGAGGTTTGGGGTGAGGCGAAATGATTACGATCCTATCAATCCCTGCTCCCTTGCCACGCGGAGCGCCGCATCGCGAGACTTGACGCTGAGCTTCTCGTAGATCGAGCGCAGGTGCGCATCTACCGTGCGGCGGCTGATGACGAGCCGCTCGGCAATTTGCGGGTTGCTCAGGTCCTGCGCGAGCAAACGCAGCACCTCAATTTCGCGCCCTGTCAATACTTCGCCGAGGGCTGAAGCTGATGTTGGTTGGGTGGGAGCAGAAGGGTGAGGAATTGCCTTCAGATCGTCCAACCTCAAACGATGCCCCACCTCGATCTCCCTGGCAAAGGCTTCGTCGCCCAGTTTGGCACGCAACTCGGCGCGAACGTCACCCAGCCGGAAACGCTCCGTGTAGGCCGCCAGTATCGCGTTGATTGAGCGAAGATATTTGGGAAGGGTCTCTTCCAGGCCCAAAACCAGCGCCGACCACACGTCCAGCCCCTGCCTACGCAGCACAACCGCCAGCCACTGGATGTTGTTGCCGAGTTGAAGGTCACCCATACTATCGTACTGTTGGATGGAGGTCTCCAAACGACGGCGCGCAGCAGCGAAATCGCCTTCATATAGATCAAGCAACGCTCGGCCTCCGGACATCCGGCTCAAGAGGCGAACATCGCCAAGTTCCATCGCCAGGCGCTCGGCTTCGTCAAATCGCTCTTTGGCGAGGGTGAAGTCGCCTTCAAATGATGCCCGAATAGCTCGATGGAGTGAAGCAAGCGCCAACCCGGACTGGTTGTTGAGCGCGCGATGGATACGTTCGCTCTCAGCCAGATAGCCGGTAACCTCAGGTTGGAACGCGGGAGCGCTGAAATCCAGCATGGTAAGAGCCATGTCAGTGTAGGCCTCCCCTTTCACAACACTATCGGGCAGGGTCTCGATCAGGGAGGCAGCCTCCGCTATATAGGCTTTCGTAGCTTCTTGATCAATTTGAAAGCGGGTGATGCGACATAATTGTACGAGCGTTTTGAGTACACCTGTTTGGTCGGCGAGGATACGATAAATTTCCAAACTCTGCTCGCATAACAGGCGTGCATGGGCAAAATCACCCTGAAAACGGGCTAACGTACCCGCCCCGTACAGCGCATTTGCCCGGATGGATTGATTCAAAGTAGGGCTTGATTCCATCGCCAAAGAATCTTCCAACCAGCGACGGCCCTCGCTCCAACGTCCACGCCTAAACCAGAACGGTTGCAGTGCGCCTGCCATGCGCTGGGCGAATTCAACCTCGCTATGCTCCATAGCCCAATGCAGCGCGGCGCGCAGGTTGTCCTGCTCGCGGTCCAATCGTTGGAGCCAACTCTTCTGGTTTGCACCTGTCAACCCTCGTCCGGCATCTTCCGCGAATGTAAGATAATAGGCGGCATGAGCGCGGCGCGCGGATTCCAGTTCGTGCGTATGGATCAGTTGCTCCAAGCCAAACTCTCGGATGGTTTCCAGCATGCTCAGGCGCGGCGAATGATCTGTCTCGTGTTGTCCCAATAGACTTTTATTCACGAGTGAATCGAGATTATCCAAAGATGCCTGCTCACAAATCACTTTTGCTACCTCGAACGTGCACCCGCCCACAAAAACCGACAGCCAGCGGAAGAGGCGCTGCTCATCTGCATTCAATAGGTCATAACTCCATTGAATTGTGCTGCGCAAAGTTTGCTGGCGCGCAGGCAGGTCGCGCGCGCCGCCAGTAAGGATCTGCAACGGCGCGTCTCGCAGGTGGGCTAACATTGCTTGCGGTGGAAGCAGTTTGATGCGCGCGGCCGCCAGCTCGATCGCCAGCGGCAAACCATCCAGGCGCGCACATATTTCAGCTACAGCATTTGCATCGTCTGGCGTCAATTGAAAGTCAGGCTGGATCGCTTGCGCGCGTTCGACAAATAGCGCAATGCCAGGATATTGCAACAAGTTCTCGAATGATGGCTGGCCAGGCAGAGCCAACGGGGCGAGTGGAAATTCATGCTCGCCGCGCAGGCGCAATGCCTCACGGCTGGTGACCAATATTCGCAACCTGGCGCAGGCTTCTAGTAACTCCGTCAATAATGGCGCGATGGAGATAATTTGTTCGAAATTATCGAGCAAAAGCAGGGTTTGCTTGTCGCGCAGGAAATCCTTGAGGCTGTTCAGCAATAAGCGGCTGGATGATTCGGTAACGCCGAGCGTATGAGCAATGGTTGGAATAATAAGGGTGGATTCGGTGGTAGCTGCAAGGGAAACAAAGAAGACGCCGTCAGTAAAGGCATCTTGTAATTCACGGGCAACTTGCAAGGCGAGACTTGTTTTTCCAACGCCGCCGGGCCCGGTAACTGTAACCAGATGAACATCGAGCCGGCGCAAGAGTTTGTGCAGAGTCGCCGTCTCCTGTTCTCGTCCGAGGAGTGAGGTCAACTGTACGGGTAGGTGGTCTCTTTGCATTTTGAATATTATATGCCATTTCAACGCATGCTATTGAAAATGAACAATCCGCCAACGAGGATGCCCGATGATGGGTCAGCATGTTATTGGATCGTGTGCGAAAGCTGGCTGGGCTGAATTTCTGCGCAACAGTGGAAAGCCAGAACAACTTCCCGGACCGATAGCAGGCCATCGCCGCGTCCAACAGACCGGATGTGTTCTCGCAATTCGGCCAGGGTTGGGGTTTCCAACCGGCCGCATGCTAACGTCTTTCCGTTGGTACGAGATGTCAGTGTTTCACCGTCAATGGTAATGTTTTTGCGGACCTGGTCTGGAGACCTTTCCTCGAAACCCGTCAATACTTCAAACTATATCGTTGGACCTCTCGGGGGAACTTCAAACGATCCTAAAAAGAATGAGATTTCAGGGGTATCGAATCACCATAATCGAGCTCTCCCGCATTGCGGCGATTTGCTCTGGCAGCTCGCCCAGGCTTGAGCGAAAGCGGTTTGACGATCCAACAGTGGTCACCGCGATCAGGTCATGACCGTTGACTTTCGCGTCCACATCGCGCAAAACATTTTTCCCCAAGGGACTGAAATCATACGGGTGTCCATCTGCCAGACGCGCCAGACAATCCTGCATAGCTCCCATATACTCGCCGGCTGTCAGGATTTTTAAAGGCACATTCACCGCCTGGGCGATCGCCGTGACCATCTCCAGGGTGCGCCTGACCGATTCCGGCTCCAGTGAATGGGGAGGGACAACCAGGACAACCCGTTCGACAGCGTTAATCGGGGTTGTAAGCCGGCCTACCACGACCGGAACCTCCGCGCTCCACATTACTTCATCCTGACCTGATCCAAATACCGCCTCTCGCATAAAGGAAGCCTGGCCGTGCCATCCCATCACAATCAAGGATGCATCATTTTCAATAGCTGTTCGCAGGATACCCCTTGGAACGGAAGTATCCACCCGAGCTATGGGACGGATGTCTGTCTGCGGGTCCTTTAAAATTGGGTCATCCAAGAGCTGCCGCTGGTGTTCGCGCCCCTCCACCCGACCCTGCACCTCTTGAGCGATGTGGACGGGATACAAGACCCCTTTTCCCCAGCGGGCCAGAATACCCGCCAGAGTGATCAGGTGGATATGATTCTGTGGGTTGGCAATAGGCACCAGGATGCGGTTGAAAAGTGGGCGGGCCACAACCGTAATGGCTTTAGACCGCAATCGCTCACCGAAGCGCTGGGTGATCAGGGATGAGCTGATCACAGTGAAAAAGACCATCAGGATGGCTCCATTAAACACCGTCTGGGGAAACAAGCCAACATCCACACCTACCATAACCGCCGCAAGAGTAGCTGCCGCCTGAGCATGCGATAAGCCCCACATGGTCATGCGTTCGTCGCGGCTGTATCCGTTGATTCGGGAAGTGATCCAGGCGGCGAGATATTTGGTTACGTATACCGCCAGGGTCAGGGCAAGCCCGATCAGGATGGTTTGGAGATTCGTGATGATCGCGACCGGATTCAGCATCATTCCAATGTATATCAGGAAAATTGGGATAAAAAAGGATTCCCCCAAAAACAAGACCTGCCCGGCTACACTGCTGCGCGGCGGCAGCGTGTTGTTGATTGCCAGACCAGCCAGGAAAGCTCCTACAATGGCGTGCATACCGATCAGGTTGGCTAAAAAGGCAGCCACAAACAACGAGACCAGCACAAACTGGAACTCAACCGACCGGCCAGTAAAGTGCCGGAAAAAGAGCTTACCAACCCGCGGCAGGCCAAACAGGATAATGAACGCATAGCCAGTCATCAGCATGACCAGCTTGACCAGGGAAGTAGGCGATAATTCCCCACCATCGACTGCGGTATTCTGCCCCCCATGAGCTCCCGCGACAACCGCCAGGATTAAGAGGGCCAATACGTCCGTAAATACTGTCGCTCCGATTGTCACTGAGACCGACTCGTTGCGCAGGATTCCCAGACGGCTTAGAATCGGGAAAGCCACTAGGGTATGGGAGGCGTACACCGATCCGAGTAGGATTGCGCCGCTCCAGTCCAACCCGATCAACCGGCCCAACCCGAGCCCTGAGATTTCCGGGATGATAAAGGTGAATGCACCGAACAGCATAGATTTATTGCGGACTTTATTGAACTGGTTCAGATCGATCTCCAGGCCGGCACTGAACATGAGGTAGATCAGGCCAACCGTCGACAGGAGCTCAATTGTTCGTCCGGTAGAGAGCAAATTGAAGCCATTAGGCCCTACCACGATTCCTCCCACAATCAGGCCGACAATTCCAGGTAAGCGAGCACGTTCAGAGAGAATTGGGGTGATCAGAATGACGGCCATCAGGGTGAGGAAGATCGTCGCTGGCTCAGTCAATAGAGCTGACGGAGATCCAAGAATCTCATTAAACATTCGTCTTCTCCTGAGTTATTTTTTCAATTTTCCCACTTTGATATTCTGCTTAATTCGTGGCATTATACAGGAGGATGTTGGAAGCATGGATTCGTCCTACTTAAATGGTGCTTAAAGCTGGATTAAAGCACCAGACATTTGCTCCAACTGCGAAGCTTCCAGACTCAAATATCGCCTTTTCGTTATGAATGAAATAAAAGTTCTGTGTACGTCTAATGATCGCCAAATCAAGGGGGAAATTTCAAAATATTTAATTAGATTTTGATCTGGCGGTTGCGGCCCACCACTATAGCAGCAAACAACCCAGCGTCGGCCCGGCATACAGCAGGCGTTTACCAGGCCAAATTGGCGCGATGAAGGGTTGATATTTGCTACACCCACTGGAACGCCTACCGATCCGCGCAATCTGATCCGGGATTATAAGCGAGTCCTCAAGAAAGCCGGCTTGCCTGAGTTCCGCTTTCACGACCCGAGGCACGCAGCGGCATCCCTGATGTTTAACAATGGAGTACCCATTTTGGTGGTTTCAAGGATCCTGGGGCACTCGAAAGCCAGCACCACGCTGGATATCTACGGTCACTTGATCTCGGTGATGCAGGAAGGGGCTGCCAGGATGAAAGAAGAGGTGACTACGCTGATAGCGGTTGATCTAGGCAGTGTCGAAGTCGTTGAACCCCCACTAGATACGATCAAGCTGCGATAACGGTTTCGCGATCAATTGCACGCAAAATTTATGCCTGCCGATTTGGCAGGCATCGGAACTGCTACATTTAGCGATGGACATTAATTAGGCGCCCCCGGCGGGACTCGAACCCACAACCGTCTGATCCGAAGCTGGACGATTCACTGTGTACCTGGCATATCTGGGTCTACTGAGGAGGTTGGAGTCTACATTTGGGAGGTGCGTTGTCTACTGGGGCATACTGAGGTTAATCGAATCTACCCGAATTGCACACAAATTGCACACAGAATGGCTCTTGGAGCGGTGGTTCGCTGGCTGGTCGACATGGTTTCTCGGACTTATTCTCAAGATTCATCGCCATTGTGCTTGACACCATTGGTGTATTGCGCTATTATATTCTTCAATGATCAAAACATTCGCCGACTCGGATACTGAGCGACTGTTTTTCGGTCAAAGACCTCGCAAGCTCCCCAATCCGATCTGGCGAGGGGCGACCCGTAAGCTATTGATCCTGGATGGAGCAGAGTCTCTCCAGGATCTGCGAGTCCCGCCTGGTAATCGCCTGGAAAAATTGAGGGGAAACCGGGCTGACCAATATAGCCTTCGGATCAACGATCAATGGCGAATCTGTTTTAAGTGGCTGGATGGTCACGCTTACGAGGTCGAAATTACGGATTATCATAGTTGAAAGAGGTGGTTATGGTGAATGTGAGAGAAATTCCCCCGATTCACCCGGGTGAGATCCTGCTTGAAGAATATCTGAAGCCAATGGGCATCACGCAATATCGATTGGCGAAGGATATCCATGTCGATCCCCGGCGGATTAATGAGATCATCCACGGCCAGCGCTCGATCACCGCGGATACTGCGCTGCGACTGGCGCGCTATTTCGGGACCTCGGAAAGGTTCTGGCTAAATCTACAGTCCCGCTATGATCTAGAACTCCAGAAAATGGAACTCGGAGACCGGTTGGAAAAGGAGGTTAAGGCCCTTGCCTGAGGAAATAAAAAGAACGGAGCAAGGTACATGGACCTAATTGGGGGGATTTCCGTCTGCTCTAGCTGGCCTGGCTGAAGGCCGTGACAAAATCCGAATAAATGACCATTATCGGTTAGCAAACCAGATCGCATAATCCTCAATCGCCTGGTATTCTGGAGCTTTGTTATCTTTGGCCCTCAAATCAGCCAGGGGAAGTTGGTATTTCCTGCGATCCTTTTTTACATCCACCAGGACGCCATAACCCTCAAAGACATCGTTCAGCCCAATCACCCGGATGGTGTCTCCAGCACGGAAGGGGCCGTAATCTCCGGATTCGGCCAATTCGGCCTCGAAGGGAAAGGTAAGGGTCTTTTCAAGGTGCTCGAACCAGGCCTTCAGGCAGGCATGCTCATCTTGCGGATCGACTCCATCCAGCACTTTTTGGATACGTTCGCCCCCCTCCTCAAGATACAACCAACTTACATGGCTGGCGATTTCCTTGTACGCAGCAGCAACATCTTCGAGCTTATCTCTGGTAGTAGCCCTTTCCAATTCTGTGGCATCCAGGTCCATCGCGCTCCAGTCCAGGCCTTCCTTTTCAGCGCGTTCGATGGTGTTCCTGGGCATAATCTGCAGCGTGAGGCTGTCCCATTGAATGGTGACGGTGGCGGGCTCAGGAGGGGAGGCGTCGATTTTCACCACACGGCCCTGCCAGCCACTCATATCGCCACCATAGTCCGGATCTTGCACACCTGGCTTCACGGCGACGGATTCGCCATCTTTGAAGGGAAGCGTGGGTTCGCCTTGTTGGGAAGGAGAAGAGACCCTCTCGCCAGGCAGGTAGGGAATCAATCCTTTGTGATAGGCCTCCTCCTGGATGAAGCGAGGTGCACGACGGGCGTCAATCATCAGACCATTGACAGATATCATCCAGGTCATCGGGTTCTGGTCCATCAGGCTGGGGAGCGTCCAGCGCGGGTCGAACTGCATCAAATCGAACAGGTCGCGGATTGCTTTTGATTTGGTATAGCCGGTGCCTTTGGCGACCTCAAAAGCATTACATAAATCCTCCGCACTGAGGTAAGGAGGGAATGATTTGTCGAAGAGGAAATTAACGAACCCGATCGTGTAAACGATTCCGCATGCCCAGGCGTTGGCGCGCCCGCTCTCCAACGGAGAGGGGCGTTTACGTGCCAGGGCCGCCGCCATTTTACGGCTCATTTCAGCGTACTCTTCGTTGAGGTGTTTCCGGCAGACGCCATCAATGATGGAAGTGATTTCTTCGTAGCGGCTCTGTAATTTCCTGGGCACTTTTTCATTCATGATTTTCTCGAGGGTTTATTTGTTCGAATTGATCCGACTGATCTTCCTGGCCTAAAATCATAAGCGGCGGCGTGTTCTTCTTCCACGGCGGGTTTTCTTCGGTGGGCTATCCTCTTCAGTAAGCTCATTGTTATCCAGATCCTCAACTTGATTGACGGCATCTTTGAAAATCCGGTAATGCCGTTTGAGCCGCGATACGTACTGGCTGTCTCTCAAAATGCCTTCGATGAGCGCCAAAAAAGCCTGGGCATATTTGGATTGGGGGCTGCCGAAATTTAACACCGGTCCTTGAAGGTCGTGGATCGTGTCAGGGTCATTACCTCCGAACCATCTCGCATAAAACCCTTTACTCTCCCATCCATAAGCAACGATCGCCATCGATGTTCTCCGTTCCCAATCATATACATCGAAAAATAAAATCCTTTACCCCGTGACTCGACAACACTCTTCCTCAATTATAAACGCTGCCTGGTTCATTATCCTACCTTGAGTTTTCCCGTTTGTTATAATGGAAATGCTTTGGTAGGCCCTTATAACTCAATTGAGGTTGTTGTGAAAAACCTGGATGAGATTAACAAGTTATTGGAGGAATTAGAGGGGAAATTAGTCCGGCTCAATGCTCGCAGGGCTGAGTTGCTCAATAAAATAAGTGAGCTGCAACAAGAAAAGAGTTTGCTTCTTCATGGAAAGGAAACTCATCCACAAACCGAAACCGATAGCTTCCTGTCAGTAACTGACCAGTCATCTCAAGATGCGAAAATCGCTCTCTTCCGCAGCCTGTTCCGAGAACGTGAAGATGTCTATCCGCAGCGATTCGAGAATCTGAAAACAGGTAAGCAACGATACTGGCCTGTGACTAGCAAAGAGTCGGTGAGTGGAGATCATGAGTTTTTACCAATGACAAATGAGGTGGTGAAGAACCACCTCTTGGGAGTAGATCCGCGGGAAGGATCTGGGCGTGACTTCACAATTGGCGTTTATCCAATGTTACTTGATGAGACTTGCTACTTCCTGGCAGTGGACTTTGACAAAGCCACCTGGCAAGAAGATGCGGGGGCATTTCTGGAAACCTGTAAGCTTTTCAAAGTACCGGCTGCATTGGAGAGATCACGTTCGGGCAACGGAGGGCATATCTGGATCTTCTTTTCGGAACCTATCCTTGCATCCCTGGCACGGAAAATGGGCACGTTTCTTCTGACACAAACCATGCAACGCCGGCCTGAAATTGGACTGGATTCTTACGACCGTTTCTTCCCCAGTCAGGACACGCTCCCCAAAGGTGGCTTTGGCAATTTGATCGCTTTACCGCTACAAAAAAAGCCCCGCGAGGAAGGCAACAGCCTTTTCCTGGATGAGAACTTTGTTCCATACCCGGATCAATGGGCTTTCCTCTCTTCAATCCGCCGAATGAGTCGTAAAGAAGTCGAGATGGTTGTGGACAAAGCGGAGAAAGTGGGCGAACTCCTGGGAGTCCGCATTCCGGTGACCGATGAGAACGACGATACACCCTGGGCCATGCCACCTTCAAAAAGGCGCAAGGAACTCCCCATCGTTGGGCCACTTCCCGAAAAAATCAACCTGGTATACGGCAACCAGCTTTATGTGCCCAAGGCAGATCTGACGCCATCCCTGCGAAATCGATTAATCCACCTGGCCGCTTTCCAAAACCCGGAATTTTATCGGGCCCAGGCCATGCGCTTGTCGACGTTTGGCAAACCGCGCGTCATCAGTTGCTGTGAAGATTTCCCGAACCACCTGGGGTTGCCGCGCGGTTGTCTCGATGAATTGCTAGAACTATTCCAGTCTCTCGATGTTAATGTGGAGATAGCGGATGAGCGCTTTGCCGGAAGGCCTATCGATGTTCGCTTTCTGGGGGAGCTGCGGGCTGAACAAAAACAAGCAGCTAACGCCTTATTACATGGGTGCATCTCTGAAAATCACAGGATTAGCCAGCCAGTGGCAAAGCAGCGTATCCGGCGGCTCTAACGGGCCGAGCCGCATCGGAAGGAGAGGCAGGCTGGATACAATCCAAATGGGTAGACGTGACATTCGTGCTCGACAGGTTTCGCACTTTAACATCTTTACGGAAATCGGCGCTCAAGAGCGACCAGGCAGCAGGCCAACGGTTACTTTGGATCAGGCTTCGCAAAGTCAGGATCGCCTGACCGCCAGCATGGGTCCAGGCCATTCCTGAACGTTTCAATCGTTGCGTCACCAAGGTTTTGCAACTGGCTTCCATGACGCCACTGGCAATCGGAAGCTTTTGGCGGATGTATTCGGCATACTGCATGCGCGGCTGTTGGTTGCGGAAGTAGGTAAGTTCGGCCTCCAGGCGTTTGCGTTTATTGCCGCCAGCCAGGCTGGACTGGAGGCGCAAGGTGCGGAAGATACGTTGTGCGCCGTTCTCCGCTTCTTTGAGCCAGATTTTCAGGCGTTCAAAGTGGTCCTGGCTCTGCTGGGTGCTCTCGCCCCAGGCCGCATCGCAGCCATTTTTCAAGTGATCGCAGGCATGATAGAAGTCCACGATTTCGATGGGCGGGTGAGACGGCGCAGGCAAATGAGTTTCGATTTCGTTCATCAGCCGCCAATTGTCTTTTGCGCCATCGGCCAAATGAACTCGCCGTAAATCGGGGCGTAAGGCCAGGATACTGGCTGTCTCGGTCTCCAATTGCTGCTGTAAGGTCACTTTTTTGCGCTCCGGCATGCGCCCATAACGCACCGTTTGCAGCCGTTCGGCCTCCCGGTCATACAAGGTCACCGTCCCACAGCCCACTTCTTTGTATCCGCTCGGTCCACTGGCGTGCTTGCCGGGCAGCGCTGCTGTCGCTTGTTTGTCAGCGCCTCGAAGGGGAGCCATCACACCATCCACGGAAAGGGCCATGACTTCGGCGGCGGCTGGAACGGTCTCTTTCTGGCGTAACTGCGCTTCCCAGTTGATCCGATGGTCTTCCCAATGGGGCGATAGCGCTTTGCTGAGCCGATCCAGGCTGCTGCGCGAAGGTCGCATATTCCCGATCTCGGCAAACAGCGCTTCGCTTTCGCCTGAAGTCTGATGCGCCATCGCAAACGCTCCCTGACGAGCAGCACGTGGCGTGAAATAGCCAGCAATGATCCCACAGCGCAATTCCAGGGGACAGATCCCTTTGCCTTTTTCGGTTACCGGATAATATAAATGCCGTTCCACCTTTACCTGTCCCGCAGCCGTCAGATAAGTCTCTGGCAAGCTCACCCCTCGCTGATAGACCTGGTTACCGATCTCGATTTCTTCCGCCGTTACATCGTATCGACCCATTTCTTCGCTCACCATTTCGCTCTCTAACACCATGACCAACGCATGCAATTCTTGTTCAAAATTCTCGAATTTGCCTACTCCAGATAAATCAGTCTGTACGGCCCATTTTTCGCGCCGCTTTTGGATGAATTCCGCTAGTCGCTGTGCAGCAGCACTATGCAAAAAGATGTCTGTGTGGCAAAATTCCATCGTAGCCTCCGTTTTGAGTAGGGTTTTCATTGAACTACTACTTTCACGCGAGGCTACCTTTTTGTCAAGCACCGCTTCTAATTTTCAGAGATGCACCCATGTCATTAGTATGATAGCGCGACAGGGAATAGAATCGAGAAGACACGACAGATCGATTGTCATTTGGCTACCAGAGGCCGTCTCGCAGCTTTGATCGTCGTGTCTTCTTCTCGATAA
>OFHG01000519.1_pt1 | contig 15322 bp, 12 predicted proteins | sample 1521931 | NCBI WGS metagenome assembly OFHG01 (sample SAMEA2468438, study PRJEB22500) | soil metagenome | biome: Glassland; feature: Farmland; material: Clay | place: Australia | collected 2013-01-31 | depth 0.55 m
CACCCGCCGCCGACCCGAACACGCCCGGAACCGGCGCCGCGGGCGCACCCGGAATCAGCTCCACCGCCGCACCCGGAACCGGCTCCGCGACCCTCTCCGATGAATCGCCGGCCGCGCTGGATGAACCGCGCCGGCTGCTGGTGTGGCCCGAGCCGGATGTCTCCACCCGGCAGGCCCTGACCGACCACGGCTATCGGCCGGTGACGGTCCGGTCCCGCGAGGAGGTGGACCGTGACCATCGAGCGAATCGGCGTGATCGGGGCTGGACAGATGGGCACCGGCATCGCCCACGTCCCGGCGCTCGCCGGCTTCGCTCGCTGAGACCACGGGCCACCGTCGCGCCCACGGTCGCGTCCCGGGCGCCTCGACGGTCACCAGCCGCGACCGGGGTGCGACGCGGTCGTGCCGACGGGCGCGACCACCTTGGCATGCACAGCGGGTGATCCGCCGCCGACCGCGACATCCCTACGTGATTCGTGCCTTGGCGCCCCTCCGGTCACACCCGGTCGCCCGGGCGCAGGCGGCGTGGCGCTGCCGCTCGAACCAATTCAGCGCCTCGCTCATCCGCACTACTTCCCCCACCACGATGAGGGTAGGAGTGGTCAATCCAGCCCGCGCCGCCCGACCGGCTATCGTGCCGAGCGAACCCAGCACGCTTTTTTGCCCGTCGGTCGTCGCGTTGCTCACGACGGCGACGGGCGTGCTTTCAGGAAGTCCGTTTTCGATCAGCGCCGCCGAGATCCGATCCAACCACGACCCGCCCATGAATATCACGATGGTTCCCACGTTCCTGGCGAGGCCGATCCAACTGAGGTCGGGCGAATCGCCGCAGCCCGCGCCATGGGCGGCGACGAATGCCACCGACGAAGATACGCCGCGGTGCGTCAAGGGAATGCCCAGGTAACTCGCTGCGCCCAGTGCTGCGGATACGCCGGGCACGACCTCAAATTCCAAGCCCGCCTGGGCGCAAGCCAGCGCTTCCTCCCCGCCGCGGCCGAAAATGAAAGGGTCGCCGCCTTTCAGCCGCACCACAGTCTTCCCTTCCCGCACCCTATCAATCATCAGCCGGTTGATATCTGCCTGATTCATCGAGTGGTTGCCGCAGCGCTTGCCGACAAAGATCCGCTCGGCTTTCCCCGGCGCCTCGTCGAGCAGGGTCGCGCTCACCAGGGCGTCGTAGAAGACCGCATCCGCCTTTCGCAGCGCCGCCAGACCGCGCAGCGTAATCAGGTCGCCAGCGCCCGGCCCGGCGCCGACGATGTAAACCTTCCCGTGTCGGTTTTCGCCCAGAGTCATAGCTTGCTACTCCTCTCGATGAATTCGTTGATCAGGGCCTTTCTTTTCTCCATGTCGTCGGGGAAGATCGCTTTGAGCTTCTCGCGCAGTTCGCCCAGCAACGCCGTCCACTCGCCCGCCTCCGGCGGCAGAGTCTCGTCCAGGATTTTCCGAAGCCGGCCTGCCAGAACGGGGCTCTGCCCCTCGCTGCCGATAGCGATGCACAAGCCTCCGCGTTCCACTGTGGCCGGGGTATAGTAGTTACAATACTGGGGATTATCTACTATGTTATAAAGAACGCCCCGCGATGCCGCTTCCGCCGCAACGGCTTTCTGCACCTCAGGATTATCGGTTGCCCCCACCACCAGGAAATAACCCGGGGAAAGGTCGCCGCTTTCAAACTGCCGCCGAACAAGGCTCACGGGCCCGTCCCCTGCCGCGTCTTCAATCTCGTGACAGATCTCCGGCGAGATCACTGTCACGCGGGCGCCGGCCTTCAGCAGTTGCTTCACGCGCACGGCCGCCATCGCACCGCCCCCAACCACCAGGGCGTCGAGTCCCCGAAGCTTGAGGAAAATCGGGAAAAGCTCGCTCATGTATTCACCTTCCCAGTTTGGATGGGGCGCACTTCCTCCCCTCCGTTTTTGGACCGCATCCATGTTAGCCGAGGCTTGCTCCCGGGCATAACCTGATCCGCGCGTAGCGGGCATATTGGTTGGCAAACGTTCTTGGCGGCGAGTCCTGGCGTCCGGTGAAAGAGACACGAACGCCAGAAGCAGAAGGCGGGTCAGTCCCAATCCAGCGACCCCATGTTACTCCCTGGGGTTGGAAGTTGCAACTTGGCCTTCCGTTCCCTGAGCCAGCTCGGGGCCTCCGCAGATGACATAATGTCAACTTCCGATATTGCAACATATTGAATCTAGAGGCTTCCAGGCAACCATTTCGGTGGTAGGATTGTCTGTAATCATAGGTTGTCCGGCGGAGGATTCATGTCCATCATCACGATTTCGCGGGGCTCATTCAGCGGCGGCAAAATGCTCGCCGAGTGCCTGGGGACGGCTTTGGGGTTTCGCTGCCTCGACCGCGAGACGGTGGCCGAGAGGGCTGCGGCGAGCGGCATCGCACAGGAAGAAGTGCTGGCGGCGCTGCTCAAACCTCCCAGCTTCATCGAGCGGTTTCAGCACAAGCGCTACCAGTACCTTGCCTTGTTCCAAGCTGCTCTGGCTGAGGAAGTGAGGACGGGCAAGGTGATTTATCACGGCAACGCCGGGCATCTGATGCTCAAGGGCGCCTCGCCGGTCCTGAAAGTGCGCGTCATCGCGCCGCTGGAGAAGAGGCTGGCCATGTTGCAGGAGAGACTGAAGATGGGCCGCAGCGAGGCACAGGCCTACATCCAGAAAGTGGACGAGGACAGACGGAGATGGACTCACTTCCTGTACGGTGTCAATTGGGAGGATCCGGCCCTCTATGATTTAGTGGTTAACCTGGATACGCTCGATATCTCCGACGCTTGTGAAATCGTTGCCACTGCCGCGCGGCGGCAGAAGTGCTTTTCCTTCGAGGGCGAGTGCCGGATCGAGATGGACGACCTTGCCATCGGCAGCCGCGTGCGTGCGAACCTTGCCATCAATCCCCCGACCTCGCACCTGGAATTTGAAGTGGTGTCCCGCCAGGGCCACGTCGCCATCCGCGGAAAGGTTTCAGGGCCCGACGAACTGGAGGAAATCAAGCGGGTGTCGAAAGCGGTGCCCGGCGTCGTCGATCTCAATTTGGACGGCGTTGCGCTGCCTACGCGCGCTTAGAAAGCCGCCCGACACCTTTCCCCGGCTCCCTCGCTGCTTGACTGAAGTCCGTAGAGGACTTATGTCGCCCGCTGACGGCGCAGCACGCGCCTGTCCTGGCGAAAGAGGAAGTGTCTGCCATGCCAATGCTTCTTCCCGTGGCCAGCGTTTGCGTCAGCCTGCTCCTGCTGGCTGCGGTCGGGACAGGCATCGGACTGTTGTCCGGCCTTTTCGGCGTAGGCGGAGGCTTCCTTCTCACGCCGTTCCTGATGATGACGGGTGTGCCTGCCACGGTCGCGGCCGCCTCCGTCTCCTGCCAGATGGTTGCCAGTTCTTCCTCCGGAGTAGCGGCGCATTTCCGCCTGGGCAACGTAGACACCAAGATCGGAAGCCTTCTGCTGGCGGGCGGGCTGGCGGGAGGATATGTCGGGGTTGAAGCCATCAAGGCCCTGCGCACCAAGGGCGAGGCCAACCTTACGATCACGCTGACCTACATCGTGGTTCTGGGTGCGCTGGGGAGCTACATGTTTTGGCAGAGCTTTCGAACCCTGCGGCATGGCACGATCGCGAAGAAATCACGGAAGAAGCCGCGGGAGAAAGGCCTGCTGGCCCGCCTTCCCTGGCAGATGGACTTCCCCCGGTCCGGAGTCCGGCACTCGATTCTGCTTCCCCTGGCCCTGGCCGTGCTGGCTGGCGTCCTGGCATCCGTCATGGGAGTAGGCGGCGGATTCATCATGCTTCCCCTCATGGTCTACCTGCTCGGCATGCCCACCCACGTCGCCGTGGGAACCAGCCTCTTCCAAATCCTGTTTCTGTCCGCCGGGGTCACTTTTATGCAGGCGGATGCAAATCATACCGTGGACTTGATGCTGGTTTTGCCGCTCGCGCTGTGTTCGGCCATGGGCGCGCAATTCGGCGCGCGCTTGAGCCGCTTGCTGCGCGGAGAGCAATTGATGATTCTGCTGGCGACTCTAGTGCTGGCCGTGACCGGAAAGATGGCCACAGACATCTTCATGAAGCCCTCGAGTCTTCTCGCCCCCATTGAAGTTACGCGCCCCCAGGAGGAGAAGTTGCCGGTCGAAGCGGCCGCTCTCGACCTCACCGCCACGCATTTCGGCGTGTGGAGGCGCGGCGTCCGACAGAGACTTGGAGGCCATGTCCGAGAGACGACAGGATTGTTCCGGCGCCATCGGACTCCGTTCGGAACGGCGGGCGCCACATGGCTGAGCACGGTGGTGGCCTCGGTTCGTTGGGCCCGGGTTGTTCCGCAGTTTCATCCTGAAAACGAGCCTGCGACGGCAGGCGCCAAAAACTCGCAGTGGGCAGATGAGGATCGGCGCCAGTTGCTAAGAGGGAACTTATTGCGACATCGTCTCGTCTCCTCTTGGCGGCCAATGGTCGCAGCTTGAGGGCACGAACGCTTTTTGCCGGGCTGTTTAGGGTGCGTCGAGTTTGCTGAGGTTCGCGCGGTTTGCCCTGGTGCTGAAGAACATCATGCCGTTTTGACATATAGCCGACGTCGAAACTCTCAGGAAGGCTGTCAAGGAAGGAAGCATGCCAATCCTGTTGCCGGTGGGCGGAATCAGTCTCAGCTTGGTCCTGTTGTTGGCAGTGGGAGGAGTAGTGGGCTCGCTTTCAGGCCTCTTTGGGGTCGGCGGCGGATTCCTTCTCACGCCCCTGCTCATGTTTATCGGTGTCCCGGCCACGGTGGCGGCAGCCTCGGGTTCCTGCCAAATGGTCGCGACTTCGTCGTCGGGCATGGCGGCGCATTTTCGCCTGGGAAATGTGGACGTTAAAATGGGCAGTGTCCTGCTGCTTGGGAGCCTCGTCGGAGCCTGGTTCGGCGTTGACGCCATCAAGATCCTCCGCTCGCTGGACGAAGCCGACCTTGCGATTACTCTGGCCTATGTTCTGGTGCTGGGAGTCCTGGGCATCTACATGTTCTACCAGAGCGTGCAGACACTTCGCCGCGGTCTGATTACGGAAAGCCCGCAGCGGGCAACGAAAGCAGGCGACCTTTTGGCACACCTTCCGTGGCAAATGGATTTTCCCCGCTCCGGCGTCCGGCACTCCGTTCTGCTCCCCCTCGTTCTGGCGATTATCGTGGGGGTTCTCGCCTCAGTGATGGGCGTGGGCGGCGGCTTCATCATGCTTCCGATGATGATCTATCTGCTCGGCATGCCCACCCACGTCGCCGTGGGAACCAGCCTGTTTCAGATTCTGTTTCTGTCCGCGGGAGTCACTTTCATGCAGGCGGACGCAAACCGCACGGTGGATCTGCTGCTTGTGCTGCCTCTCGCGTTCAGCTCGGCGACGGGTGCGCAACTGGGCGCGCGCCTGAGCCGTTTGCTGCGCGGCGAGCAATTGATGATCCTCCTAGCCACGCTTGTCCTGGCCGTCACGGGAAAAATGGCGGTGAATCTCATCCGGAGTCCCAAAGACCTTCTTACACCCGTCGAGGTCTCGCGTCCGCAGCAAAAAGTCGCTCGCCTCGACTCGCGCGACCTCATGTCCCGCACAGACCGGGCCGTCGTGCGTTGGGCGAGGTCGTTCGCGCGGGGCGGCCGACAACCGCGAGATGCCAGTCCTGAGGAAGCAGTGTGGTCGTCGCTGACCTTGAAATCAGACCGGACAGTTGCCGCGGGCCAGCCGGGGCCATTGTCCGGATATCGTTTTTCTTTGGAGAGGCTGTTCTTAGCAGCCTCATTGCCATCTTGAAGGTGGAAGCATGCCCATTCTCTTGCCCGTCGCTGGAATCAGCATTAGCCTCCCGTTGTTGGCGGCCGCCGGCGCTGCGGTCGGCCTGCTTTCGGGGCTGTTCGGTGTGGGAGGGGGATTCCTGATGACTCCCATCCTGATGATGCTTGGCATTCCGCCGACCGTGGCAGCCGCCTCTGATTCCTGCCAGATCGTCGCCACTTCCTCCTCCGGCATGGCGGCCCACTTTCGCCTGGGAAATGTAGACGCCAAGATCGGCATTCTGCTGCTGCTGGGAGGTTGGGCCGGGGCGGCCGTCGGGGTCGAAGGGATCAAGATCCTGCGAGCTCTGGGCGAAGCAGATTTGGTGATCAAGCTATCCTACATCGCCGTCCTGGGCAGCCTGGGCAGCTACATGTTCGTCCAGAGCCTCATGACCCTTCGCCGTGGGGCCGTCGTAGCCAAAGTCGGCAAGGCTCCAAAGAGTAAAGGATTTCTGCGGCGACTTCCGTGGCAAATGGATTTTCCCCGCTCGCGGGTGCGCCACTCCATCCTGGTCCCGCTTTTCTTGGCCGCGGTGGTGGGGGTACTTGCTTCAATCATGGGAGTTGGCGGCGGATTCATCATGCTTCCCATGATGGTCTATCTCCTGGGAATGCCCACCCACGTGGCGGTCGGAACGAGCCTGTTTCAAATCCTCTTCCTTTGCGCCGGAGTCACATACATGCAATCGGCCCTCAATCACACAGTGGACCTTGTGCTAGTTCTGCCCCTGGCCTTGGGTTCGGCTGTCGGCGCCCAGATCGGAGCGCGTCTGAGCCGATTGCTGCGGGGCGAGCAGTTGATTATTCTGCTCGCGACACTGGTCCTGGCCGTCACCGTGAAAATGATGTCCGGCCTCGCCTTGAAACCGGCGGATCTCCTTAGGCCAGCCGAGGTCGTTAGCCACAAGGAAGTCACTCAACTCCCGCCCACCCTGCCTCTTTTGAAACCCGATTCCAGTCACGGATAGCTGTAAGTCCAAACCATCTCGCGAGCGCTGCACGCTTTGGGCACTTGCTGTTTGTATTAAACGTTGAAGACGAAGGTCAGGAGGCTCAACGCGCGCGGGCGGCCTGCTCTTCCTCTTCGGGCCTGCGAAAGGAATAGTTGCCAGTCAGAAATTGCTCTACATACCAGCGCATGGCTTCGCGCCCGGTCATGTACATGTCGAGCTGGCAACTGCAGGCCATCAGACGGCCGAGCATGTCCAGGTTGTTTTCGGTATCTTCCGCTCGCGCTCTCTTGAACCAGGCGTTGACCAGATCGCCCCGGCGGTCCACCACAAAACCGTAGTGATCGAGGCAGGCCTCCAAAAAGCAGGCTCGCAGGTTCCGCCGCTGCCGCGTGGACCCGCCGCCCGCGAAGCGAAAGGCGATGTAATTGTTGGAGGGGTTGTCGGAAAGGCAGGCATCCACCAGCGAAAAATGATAGGCCAGTCGCGAATTCAAGTTCATGTATTCGCCAGCGACCAATAGGTAGCTTCGGTCTCCCAGAGCCCGGATGACCCCGCTTTGCAACGCAAAAGACCCCGCGATGACCGATGCGAGGTCGCCGAGGCTCGCCGACATCTCGCGCGTCCAACGGACATCCGGATGTGCGATTCCTTTCCACAGCGCCTGAAAGGGCCTGGAGACGATCTGGGAGGGAGTGATTTCATCGGCATCGGGATTTTCCAGCGCCATGCCTCCTCCCAGGTCGAGGACGAACAGGTTGACCGGCACGGAAGCCAACAACTTCTTGGAGCGGTGGGGGCCGTGCTCCATTTCACGGTCCTGCATCGCAAACATGGCTTCAACGCCTTTTTCGTGGCAGTAGCGTAGCACGTCGTGCACAGACCGGCAGCCGCTGGGCCGGAAACCGAAGGCGCCGGCATCAAGCAGGTTCAGAGTCAGCAGTCTTCTGCTAAGAGGGTCGCCATTTCCCTCCCGGGGAGTCTCCACCGTTTCCTGGCGGACCGGGGTAGCGGGCCAAAGCGTCCCGCGGAAGAGTCCCGGTCGCACCGTGTCCAGGCTCACAGCCTCGCCATTCCGCATTTGGGCGAAGACATTCTCCATTTGAAAGACCGAAGGGATTTTAAACTCCCTGAGCAAGGTAGCCGCGTGACCTGTGGTGTTCCCGTGTTCCGCTACCAGACCTGCAATGCGCGGCAGGATGCCGACAATGTCCGGGGAAGCGCGGCGAATGAGAACAATGGCACCGAACGGAGTCTTGCGCAGCGACGCTCGATCCTCGACGAGATAGGCCGTGCCGGACACGCACCCGGGGTAGACAGTGGTGCCGCCGGCGACCGTCGGCGTCTCGCGCGATCGGGCCCGCGAGCGCTTCCCTTCCGCCAGAGCCAGTGGACGGGCCTGGAGGATCCAAAAGTTCCCCGAAGTATCGAGCGCCCATTCGATGTCCTGCGGGGATCCGAAGTGCCGCTCGATGCGAATACCCCATTCGGTGAGCAACTTAAGTTGCTCGGGTTGGAGACTCGGCGCTTCCGCCTCCTGTGCGTCCAGGGCTTGACGGCGGATACCTCCACCGGGATTCAGCACGATCTTTTGCTCCTTCGTGACGACACGTTGATCGAGAACGGCGTGCGGGCGCTTGTGAGAAATGATGAACAGGTCGGCGGCTACGCGGCCGCTGGCAATATCCAGGCCCAATCCCCGCGTCGAGGTCAGCCAAAGGGCATCGCTCCTCGGGTGCTCGGGATCTCGAGTATAGAGGATGCCAGAGGCTGCAGCATCAATAACGGGAAGGAAGAGCACCGCCATCGGGCTGGCGCTCTCGGCGACTCCGGTGGAAAGCCGGTAGGATAACGCTCTCTCGCCAAACCGTCCGGCGACGACTTTCTTGTAGGCAGCGACCGCCTGATCCGGAGGAACGTTGATCAGACTGAAAAACTGGCCGGCAAAGGTGAGCGCGCCACCTTCGCCCACCGCGCTCGAGCGCACAGCAAGACCCATGTGCGGCCGGGCCAGCGTGCGAGCGCGTTCGTAAACCGCCACCTCCACAGCGCGAGGAAGAGGAAACGCCGTGACGATCTCCATGAGTTGGGCAGATATCGCCTGCAGTCCTTCCAGGTCGTCCAGGTCAGCGTGGCGCATCGCCGTTTTGATCTGGTTCCACAAAGGCAGGCCGCAGAACTGGCGATAGGCCTCTGTCGTGAGCACGTATCCGTCAGGAACCGGCAGCCCGAGCCGATTCTTAATCTCGCCGAGCGCGGCCGCTTTCCCACCCATTTCCCACGAAGCGCTGAGGTCGGCTTCGGAAAGCCAGGCGGCAAGACGCCGTGGCGCGTGCTCCTGCTGTTCGGCCAGGTACCTTTCCACCTCCCGGCGCTGTTCTTCCAGAGCTCGGGAGAGCGGCCGCTGCGAAACCCCGGTCAGCTTCTCCAGCGACCCGATAATCCCGGCCGCGTTCTCAAAGACGGTCGTCACTCTGCCGGAGAACACTTCCCGGGTGGGGGACACATGCCGCAGGTCCTCTTGCATGCCCGCCATCAACTCCAGGCACTCATTGTTCAGGGAAAGTAAGGTGCGAAAACTGGCGTATTTCTTGCGAAGGAGGGCTTCCACGGCATCTGCCGAGGATTCCTCTTTTCTTTTGCGGCGCCACCCAAGCATTGCCTACCTTCGAAACTGGGCGCGGCCGGATGCTCCGCCCCGGTCAGTGCGCGGAGATCTTCTTCTTGAAGATACGCGTGGTGATAAAGTCGATACCAAATCCCGCCAGGACCGCCACCACGACGGAAATGATGCCGTAGGCTGCAGGACGACCCTCGGCGAGGTCGGCAATCAGCGCGGGGAAACCGACTTCAACCACCTTTAGCGGAACTTCCAGGCTGTTCTGCACGTTGCCGCCTTGGCACGCGCTCACGCGAACCACATAATCTCCCGGTGGAGCATTCTTCGGCCACTTGAAGTCGAGCGTGTAATGCTGCCCCACTTCCGGAGGATCCTCCATCTGGATGCCGGTGTTCCCGAGCTGATAACTCTTCCGCCGGAATTTCAATTTCAGGAATTCATCCGCCACGACTTCACTAGCCATCGTCCGAGGCTCAATTTTGATTTTGCTCTTGATGGCGGCGGCATCGAGTTCGCACCGATCAAGTTCGCTGCGGCACAGGCAATCGCCGACGGGTTTCGTACTGAAAACCAGAAGCAGCGTCGGGATACCGGAAATGGAAACCTTGCCGGTATTCACCCAGATCGGCCCCGCCCGCCCGACCTTGTTGAAGACCTCGATCGTTTCCGGACCCCGGACGTCAATAATCACGTCAGACGCCTGCGGTACCGTCCCCTCCACATGCACCACGGCGCCGGAATAGAAAGTCCCCATCGAAATGACGGAGGGAGTCACCTTCATCGTAACAGGCTCTGGCGGGAGGGCCGCAGGGGCCCGTGCCGCGAAGCCAGCCAGCAGGATAGCAACGATCGCGAAAGATTTCCATGCACGCATGGTCAGTGTCCTTTCACCGCCGTCAGCAAGACGGCGGGTGTTTGCACCAAGCCGAAGGCCATCTTCACCATCACCAGCAGGACGATCGTAGCCAGAAGAATCTTGAGCTGGTCACCACGCAAGTACCTTCCAAGCCGCGCTCCAATCTGAGCGCCGATGGTCGAGCCCGCCGCCAGCAGGACTGCCAGCAACAGATCCACCGTGTGATTGGCCGTCGCCTGCATGAACGTCACGCCCGCGCAGGTAAACAGGATTTGGAAAAGATCGGTCCCGACCGCCACGTGCATGGGCATCCGAAGGAGATAGACCATCATGGGAACCATAATGAACCCACCGCCTACTCCCATCACGGCGGCAAGGGTTCCGACCATGACACCCAGGAAGAACGGCAGCACAATGGAATGGCGGACCTGCGCACGCCGGAATTCCATCTGGAGAGGGAGCCTGCTAAGAAGGCCCTTGCCCACGGCCGCGCCGTGGGCTTTGGGCTCCAAGGCTCCCCGCCTCAGATTGCGGAGGCTCTCAAAAAACATGAATCCGCCGATTCCGGACAGCACCACAACATAAGTGACCGTGATAACGAAATCCGCATTGCCCATAGCCCGCAACGCCTTGATGACTGCCACACCGAACCACCCGCCCGTCAACCCGCCAAAAAGCAGGAGCGTCCCCAGCTTGAAATCCACATTACCCAGGCGAAAGTGAGCTGCCGTCCCCGACGAGGAGGCGGCGATAATCTGGCAGGAATCGGAGGCGGCGGCGACAGTCGGCGGAATGCCAACCATCATCAAAATTGGCGTGAGCAGAAATCCCCCGCCAACCCCGATCAGGCCGGAAAGAAAACCCACCAGCGCTCCCACTCCCACGAGTAGGGGAAGGCTGATGCTGATCCCGGCTACGGGCAAGAGAACCGGCATAGTTCACCCCCGCCTGCTAATAACCGCCGACTCAGAACGGACGCGTCTGTGCTACGAGCCGCACCGGCGCGACCCGCGACCGCAGCACTCCACCGAAGCCACTTGATGACTGGCACGAGGCCGAAACAGCCCGGCCCCGCCGGAATGCGTGCTTGAATTCGCGTTGGGAAAAACTTGCCTCGCTTGCACAGCGCGAATTCAAGAAACGCGGCCCCGCGTTCCACAGGGCCTTCAAGCGGCGTGGCCGGTGGCGCCCCGGTGTAGTTTCACCTCGACCTTTTCCTCAAGCTTGTCGTAGTACTCCTTGAGGATCGCAATCACCTCCGGCCGTGAAAACTCGGAGGGAACCGGCTTCCCTTCGCTCATGAGTTTTCGAAGCATCGTGCCGGAGAGCAGCAGCCTGGCCCCGCCTTTGTAATTGCCGTTTTCGTCAATGACCGCCTTCGACTCATGCGGGCAGGTTTTCATGGACGCCATCGAGCCGCACTCGTAGCAGTAGAACGTCCAGTCCATGCACAGCGGCTGGATGGCAAGCGCCCCGGCAGGCACTTCGTGGAAAATGGTCTGCGCCTCGAAGGGGCCGTAGTACTCGCCCACGCCGGCGTGGTCGCGCCCGACGATCAGGTGCGAGCAGCCGTAATTCTGGCGGAACACCGCATGCAAGAGGGCCTCGCGCGGCCCGGCATAGCGCATCTCCATCGGGTACCCGCCCTGAATCACGCGGTCCTTGCGGAAATATTTGTTGACCAGCGCATCAATGGCGCGCACGCGGACGTCGGCCGGAATGTCGCCGGGTTTCAGTTTGCCCAGCAACTGGTGCACGTAAACTCCGTCGCACACCTCGATCGCAATCCAGGCCAGATAGGCGTGCGAATTGTGCATGGGGTTGCGGAGTTGCAGCGCCGCCACCGTGCTCCAGTTCCGCTCTTCAAAACGCCGGCGCGCCTGCGCTGGCGTCTGGTAAATCCCCTCGAACTCGGTCGGGAAGAAAGATTCAGAGACGACTTTGACCGGGCCCGCCAGATTGATCGGACCCTGCTCCATCACCTTCTGCACGCCGGGATGAGCCGGGTCCGCCGTCTTGAAAACCTGCTTGCATTCGTGCTCCTTGTCGATGGAGTATTTCTCCGAAACCTTCATCGTTCCGATCAGGGCGTCGGTTTCAGTGTCCCAGAGGGCGACCTCTTCCCCGATCGCAAGCGACTTCGCCAGGTCCTCGGTCGTAGACAGGGTGATGGGGACCGGCCAGAAGAGGTTCTTCTTGCTCGGCAGCGCAAACTGGTCGCAGCAGCCCTGCCAGTCCTCCTTCCCCATAAACCCGTCCAGCGGCGTGAAGGCGCCGATGCCCATCATGATCAGGTCGCCCGTCTCGCGGCTGGTTATGGGAACTTTCTTCAGGCTCTCCGCCCGCTTGATTTCGTCTCGCCTTGCCTGTTCGTCCAGAAGCAACGGCTTGAGTTCAGGACTTCCGTGCGGTGGTACAAGTTTGCTCATATCTGGTCTCCTTTTCTCTGACTTTTGATGGCGGCCCGCCGGCCAGCGCCAGAAGCGGCTTCCGCTGGGGCACCATCTTCGCCGCAACGCGCCGCTGCCGTGCTTGTGAATCTTCCCTTTCTTCTAGTGCCACTCCCATTGGATAAATCCCGGCTTCACATCCACCATGGCATTGACGATCAGTTCCACCAGTCCTCCGTAAAGAATCTTGTTCTTTTCCCAAAGGTCGTAATAGGCCAGCATATCGCGGAACTGGCCCTTGCAGTTGCTGCAGGGCGCGCAAAGGTACTTGGGAATGGATGGATCCAGGCAGTCGCTGAAAGCATTCAGGATCTGCTCGAGCTTCTTGCGCCCCGACACCTGGAAACGCCAGTCCGAAAAGTTGTTGCCACTCATAATAGCGAAGCCGCTGCCTCCGCCACAACAGTAGTTGTCCACGCCGTGCGGCTCCATCTCCCGAAACTTCGGGCAGAGCAGGCGCACCACTTCGCGCTGCGGCTCGACCACACCCATCAGCCGCACCAGGTTGCAGGGATCGTGGAGCGTGACCGGGAAGTCATTCCGGGCAGGATCGAATTTGAGGCGCCCGTTCATGACGATATCGCGCAGCAACGTCATGGAACTTTCGCGCGGGATGTTCAAATCTCCCGTGAGGAGCCTGTCGGCAATCACGGAGAGCGCTTTGTGAGCGTGACCGCACTCACCTAGTACGATCTTCTTGACTTTGAGTTTACGCGCCGCTTCCATGTGCTTGATCGCCACGCGCGCGAACTGCGCGTCGTCATACCACACGCCGTAGTTGATGGAATCGTAGCCCGCCAACTCTGACGACAGGGTCCAGGAAATTCCCGCGGCGTTCAAAATCAGCGCGAAGGCGCCGGGGTTTTCAGGCCACGCGACGATTTCGCCGGCGTTGGGAATCAGCAAGATATCGGCGCCCTCCACGTCCCAGGGCGTCTTCACTTCGAAGCCGGCGCGCTCGCTGGTGTCTTCGTCAATGAGATCAATATTGTCCTTGACGGCTGCGGCATTCATGCCCGTGGAGGAACCCACGCGGAGCTGCAGCATGGACCCGTTGTCATGCAGCTCTTTTGCGGCGATTCCCATCTCCTGGCTGAAGACCTTGCGCAGTTCGTGAGCGACCAGGCCGTTGTCAGCTCCGATCGGGCAGGCCTGGGCGCAGCGTCGGCACAGGTTGCAGCGGTATGAAAGCTCGATCAGCCTGGCCACAAGCGGCCAATTGACCTGGATGTCGCCGTGTTGCCACGCGGCAAGCAGGCCGCCGTTCTTGACGCATTTGAAGTAAAGGCGACGCACAATCTAGGTACGAGCCGTGAGGCGGTAGATTTCGTTCCGGCCGCTTGCCTCGAAGATATGACAGGCGTCTGAACACGTCTGGCACTTGGCGCAGTGTTCCATGGTCAGCACGAGGGGCTGAAGGAATGTCCAGTTGTCTTCCCGCTTGAACAACTTCTCCAGGCCGGAGAGAAATTTCTTGACGAGCTCATCTTCCTCTTGCTTGGTCTTGGGCTGGGGGACGCTGACCGCGCACGTGTCGTCCAGAAAGCACTCAGACTTTTCAAGAGTCTGAGGGGAAAGCGGCGTCCAGTTGTGCTCCTTCGCGGGATCGTCAAAGGGAGGAGGCAAAGGCATCAAGTCCTGATCCTCGAGATGGGTCAGAGCCTTCTTTTCCCGCTTTGACATATCCGAGAGCTTGGTCTTCTGTTTCATTTCTTGCCGCCTTTTGCTGGATTGCTGGTAGCGATCTCTGCCCACGTGCTGACGCCATTCGCGCCAACATGCGGGGCGGCCCAGTCCGGCCGGTAGGTTAGATACTCGGCGATCTTTTTCTCCAGCTTGCCGTCTTTCCAATTGGGCTTATCATCCCAGCGAACCGAATGATAAGTAAAGTACTTCGCTATGAAATGGGACATGTGGGTCATGGGAATGTAGGCTGTAAGCACAGCGCCCAGCACCAGTCCGATTCCAAGAAGGACAGGGATTTGGAGGCTCGTGTCAAAGGTCAAGGCGCCTCGTACTAAGTCCCACGCTCCAAGAGTCTTGTCGGGACGAAGAATGTAGCCTGCGGAAAGGAATCCCAGCGTCAAGATGAAGAATGAAAGGTTGAAGATGTCGCCGAAGGTCGTGTAGTTCCTGAGTTCCTCATCCCGGAGGCGGTGAAGCAAGAGAGCTAGTGCGCCCGCAAGTGTCAGGGTGATCCCTGCCACGGCGGCAATCACGTAGCAAAAATGAAGGATCGTCCCGGCCCATCCCATCCAAGGGCCCGGCGCAACGATGGACAGGAAAGCCCTTGAAAGCAGGAGCCCCGTGGCGCCGATCAGCAGGTACAAGCCAAGATGAAACGGGTAGGAGCGGTACCACATCTTCCTCTTGAACTCCCAGAGGCCTTTCAAGAAAAGGATTTCCGGGACCATCGATTTCAGTTCACCAGACAGGTTGAAGCCGACCGGCTTCGTCCACCAGTCTTTCACCTCAAAGTAGGACCCGCCGTGCGCTGCCCGATGCTTCTCCTCATGAGGTACGGGATAGAGTTCCCAGCGCAGGTGCAACGGCAGCCTGGCATATCCAACCGCCCGGACGACGCAGCCGACAACAAACACCAGCACGCCCGCGTCGAGGATGGCATAGAGAATGACTGTGCCCGGCATG
>OFHG01000520.1_pt1 | contig 15322 bp, 12 predicted proteins | sample 1521931 | NCBI WGS metagenome assembly OFHG01 (sample SAMEA2468438, study PRJEB22500) | soil metagenome | biome: Glassland; feature: Farmland; material: Clay | place: Australia | collected 2013-01-31 | depth 0.55 m
GTTAACACGTGCCCGCTGCACGAACCGGCCGCTGCCCGCCGCCACCCGCGATGTCCGAAATTCACAATTCGAGACAACGCCGGTCCCTTCCTCCGATAGGGCAAGCCCCGGCCGCCGCCAAAGCGCGAACACGGCGGCGAGACGCCGCCGCTACAGTTCCGCCGGTCCCTTCCTCCGTCAGGACAAGCTCCGACCGGGGCTACAGGCCGCGCCGGATGACGGGCTTTTGATCGTGGGGCACGGGGGTGAAGATGTCGCCGCCCGTCAGGCCGCATTCTTTGGCCATGCGGATGCTGTAGGCGATGTTGCCCAAATCCTTGCCGCGGGAATTCGAGCCGAAGGAGAACTTGACGCCCGCCCGCTTGGCCTTGAGGATGAATTCCCTGCTGGGAATGTGGTAGAGGCCGCTGATTTCGAGCGCGATGCCGAGCCGCCGCGCTGTCTCGATGACTTTTTCCATGCGCTCGCCCGTCCAGAGCTTGTCGTAATCCGCCAGGAGGGCGTCGGGAAGGAAGCTCGAGCTGGCCAGGATGTCAATCGGCTGCTCCTCCATCACGCGCAGGTTGTAGGCCACGTAGCGCTCCATGAAGTCCTCGGGGTCGGGGACCTTGGCGGCGGGCGTCCAGAGCTCTACCAACCGGCCGTCCTTTTCCGGGAAAATCATCGCGTCCGCAATCACGTAGTCGAGCCGGGCAATCATTTCCTTTGAGAACATCTGCGGCCACTCCAGGCCGTCGCCCTGCATGCCGCGGTAAACCGGCTGGCCCGCCCAGGCGGCGAGGAAGGCTTCCATGTCATCGTCTGAGGTCATACCTCCAAAGGTGCCGCCGTGCTGGGCAATACCTATCTTGATTCCACGCTCGCGGGCGAGCGCGAGAAGGCCTTCCGGCGGCGTGCCGTCTTCGGCGTGAACGTGATAGTCCACTGCCGGGAAATCGAGCTCGGCCTCGAGCGCCGGCGTCGCAAATTCCGGCGTGTAGTGCGCCGCGACAATGTCCTGGTGCTGCGCGGCCTGTGCGGAGGGCGCGCCGGGCCCGGCCTGGGCCGCTTCCGTCTCCACTCCTTGACAAGGACAGGTGATGACCGATGCCGGATCAGCATCCGCGCCGGGCGGCACGGAGGGCGGCCATTGCGCGGTCAGCGCCTTGAGCCCTGCGGGCGCCGCCAGCGCCGCCGCTCCCAGGAACGCGCGGCGGGAAATCGAATGAGAACGCATGGTCAAACCTCAGCGAAGGAACTTGCTCTGCCCGGACTGCCGGGAGGTGCGGGAACGATGTTGCGGCCGTGGCAGAAACAGTACAGCCGGCCCCGGCACCATCGGCCGGGCGGGGCGGCTCAGGCGAGGCTCGACCGGCGAGGCAACACCGCGAGCGTGGGAGAATCGGGAAACCGTTCCGAGCCGGCAGGCCTCACGCCTGGGGATGATAGCACCAAGCGCGTGAAAGGCCGGGAGAGAAGTGGGCGGCGTGACTTGATGTCAGGTTTGAGGGGGGGCGATGCGCAAGGCGACAAAATGTCCTCATCCTAAACCGTCCCGGAGCCGCGCGCGAGATACGGATGATACCGGTGACACAACTGACAAAGTTTTTTCGGTTGGTGCGAAATTTGCACGCAAAAACCTCAGTGCGCGTGCCCTGAAGTTCGCCTGCTGCGGCGCGCGGGCTTCTTGCGCAACTGCTCGCGCAAGTCAACGCCCTGCTCGATGACGGAGCGGAGATTGTCGAGATAGAAGAGCCAGGCCTTGATCGCCTTGTCGAGTGCGGCATTGGACGTGAAGCCGTTGTGGCTCATCTCGACGAGCGTCCCGCCTGCTTGCGGGATGAGCCTGACCACCACCGTGGTCTCGTACTCGTCACCGGGCGCTTGCCAGGTGTAAGCCAGCGTATTGCCGCGGATGAAATTGGTGTAGCGGCCGCTCCACACGCGGTTCGTATCGTTCCAGCGGAAATGATAGCGGCCTCCGAGTTGCGCTTCCGAAACGGCCTGCTCAGGAAACCACGACTCCAGCTTTTGGGCGTCCACCAGGTAGTCGAAGATGGTGGCGGGATCGCTGGCGATGGCGATGCGCATCGTCGCCGAGCGCGTGACCTCGACGTCGCTCGCGGGCACCGCATGCTGTGCGCGCTGCGCCGTCGCGGGAAGACTGATGAGTAAGAGGGAGATCAAAGATAGCACTCCCCTGGTCTTCATAGCTCGCAGATTCCTCCGGGCAATTTCACAAAGAGTTAAAGGCGATCAGAAATCAAGCGGCCCGATTCTACAGCAGCGGCCTGGCGAGCGCAAACTTCCTTCGCCACAGGGCTCAAGTCGGCTGTCCATTTTGCCGAAGATACAGTCAGGGGCGCTGCGGATTCGCACAGGGAGAAGGCCCTGTCGCAGGGATGATGCAAGCGAGCCTACCGCAGCGCGATGCCGCAAGAGCCGGTGTGGGCTCCATCGCCGCGGCCGGGTCCGGGGCAACGGCCCGGGAGAGTTCCGTGTGAAGGTTCTGATTGCCGAAGACGACGCCGTCTCCAATCGCTACCTGGAAGCCGCGCTGCGCAAGTGGGGCTACGAGGTGATCGCGACCAAGAACGGGGCCGAGGCCTGGCAGGCGCTGTCGGGTCCGGAGGTTCCCCGCATGGCGATTCTGGACTGGATGATGCCGGAGATGGACGGGCTGGAGCTTTGCGGGAAGATCCGGGCGACTACGTCGACGAAGGCGACGTACGTGATCCTACTCACGGCGCGGGGCGGGCACGGCAACGCGGTGCAGGGCCTAGAAGCGGGCGCGGACGATTACGTGACCAAGCCCTTCGACCACGAGGAACTTCGCGCCCGCGTGCAGGTGGGGGCGCGCGTGGCTCAGTTGCAGGCCAGCCTGGCGGAGCGCGTTTCCGAGTTGGAGGAGACGATGGCCAAGGTGAAGCAGCTTCGCGGCCTGCTGCCGATTTGCTCCTACTGCAAGAAGATTCGCACCGACCAGAATTACTGGCAGCAGGTGGAGGGGTTCATCAGCGAGCACTCGGAGGCGCAATTCAGCCACGGCATTTGTCCGGAATGTTATGCCAAGTTCGTCAAGCCCGAGCTCGAGGCGTCGGCCGCGGATGCGAGGTCGAAAACATGAGACGGCGCGCAGGATGGAAGGAAAGCTGGAAGGGCTATGGGGCGCGGCGCAGCCGTAGCGCGGCGGAATCGGGGGCCGTGACCTTTTCTGTCGCCGGTCCCGCTCTTAGCCTGTCTCTCCTGGCCGCCTTTCCGGGACTTTTCACCTGGACCACCACGGAAGCCTTGTGGGCGTTCCTCATTGTCGGCTCGACCTCTTTGTTGACCATGATCTGGGCGATCTTCCTGCGCGGCCGCGTGCAGGAGCAGACGGGCGTGCTGCTGCGGCGCCTGCAACGCATCGCAGCGCTGGAAGAGCGTTATCGAGACCTGTTTGAAAACGCCAACGACATGATCTTCACGCTGGGGCTGCGGGGGCACTTCACCACGCTCAATCAGGTGGGCGAGCGCATCACCGAGTATCCACGCACGAAGATCATCGGGATGAGCCTGCGCGACCTGGTGGTGCCCGAGCACTCGGCCACGGTGGACCGGATGATGGATGCGGGCGGCGCCGCAGGAATTGGCGGGACGCACGAAGTGGAAATCCTGAGCCGGACGGGCCGGCGCGTGCCGCTCGAGATCCGCACCCGGCGGATTTATTCGGAAGGCATGGCGGTGGGCATCCAAGGCATTGCGCGCGACGTGACCGAGCGCAAGCGCGCCGAGGAGCTTCTTGTCAAGGCGTTCAATGCCAACCCCGAGCCCATCACGATTTCTACCCTCTCCGACGGTGTCTATATTGATGTGAACCGGGCTTTTCTTCGTACCACCGGATACGCGCGAGACGAAGTGATCGGCCGAAGCGCTTCGGATCTGAGATTCTGGGCCGATCCTGAAGCGCGGGCGGCCCTGCTGGATGCCCTGAAGAAGGGACCCGTCCACGATTATGAAATCACCTTTTGCACAAAGTCGGGGGAACTTCGCACCGGCCTGCTCTCGGCAGAGATCATCGAGGTGAACAACCAGCGTTGCCTGCTGGCGATTACCAAGGACGTTTCAGAACACAGACGGGCCGAAGAGGCGCTGGCCGTGGAGCGGAACCTGCTGCGCACCTTGGTGGATACGCTGCCGGACTTCGTTTATGCCAAGGACGCCGAGAGCCGCTTTCTCATGGCTAACCGGTCGGTGGCTCAAACCATGGGCGCAGCCTCGCCCGACGAACTGATCGGCAAGACCGACTTCGACTTTTATCCCCGCGAATTGGCCGAGAAGTACTTTGCCGATGAACGCGAGGTGCTACGCACGGGCCGCGCCCTCTTGAACCGGGATGAACCGGGGCGGACTCCCGAGGGAAATCCTTTTTCCCTGTTGACCAGCAAGGTTCCCTTCCGCGATGCGTCGGGCGAAATCGTCGGCATCGTGGGCGTGGGCCGCGACATCACTGAACGCAAGATGGTGGAAGAAGTTTTGAAGGAGTACGAGAAGGTCGTCGAAAGCGCCCAAGACATGATGGTAGTGGTGGACCGGGGGTACCGCTACCGGATGGCGAATCAAGCCTTCCTGAGCTATCGCGGTCTGAACCGAAGCCAGATCTTCGGGATGACGGTCTCAGATGTCGTAGGAACAAAAGTCTTCGAAGAACACGTCAAGAGAAATCTGGACGAGTGCTTCAAAGGCAATACGGTCCGGTACGAAGCCAGGTATCCCTACCCGGAGTTGGGTGAGCGGGATCTTTCCCTGGCCTTTTATCCCATCGCCGGCCCCGCCGGGATTGACCGTGTGGCCTGCATCTTGCAGGACATCACGGAGCGCAAGCAGGCGCAGGCAGCGCTGGAATCGAGCGAGCGCCAACTGGCCCAGGCCATGAATATGGCTCAACTGGCACACTGGGAAGCTGACGCGGCGAGCGGAATGTTGACCTTCAACGACCGTTTTTATGCGCTTTACGGCACCACGGCGGAGCGCGAAGGCGGCTACCAGATGTCCGCCGAAACCTACGCGCGCGAGTTTCTCCTGCCGGAAGACGCGCACCTGGTGGCGGACGCCGCCGCGCCTTCAAGTGCAGCAGGCCGGGAGGGCTCACGGGCGATTGAGCATCGTATCCGCAGGCGAGATGGCGAAATCCGCCACATCGCGGTCCGTGTTTCGGCGACCAAGGACTCTCAAGGCCGATCCGTCAGGGTTCTGGGCGTCAATCAGGACATCACCGAGCGCAAGCGTGCCCAGGAGGAACTGCAGAGGGCCAAAGAAGCGGCGGAGGTGGCGAACCGCGCCAAGAGCGAGTTCCTGGCCAATATGAGCCACGAAATCCGCACCCCCATGAACGGGGTGATTGGCATGACCGAGCTGGCGCTCGACACCGACCTCACCGCCGAGCAGCGCGAGTACCTGGGGATGGTGAAGGATTCGGCGGACAGCCTGCTCACGCTCATCAATGACATCCTGGATTTTTCCAAGATCGAGGCGGGCAAGTTCACGCTGGATGTGACGGAGTTCGATCTGCGCGACCACGTGGCGACGACGGTCAAATCGCTGGCCCCGCGCGCGCAACAGAAGGGCCTGGAGATGCTTTACGCCCTAGCCCCGGAGGTGCCCAAGCAGTTGGTGGGCGATCCCACCCGGTTGCGGCAGATTCTGGTGAACCTGCTGGGCAACTCGATCAAGTTCACCGAGCGCGGCGAAATCACGCTGCGCGTGGAAGCCGAATCGCTCCGCGAGGACTCGGCGCTGCTCCATTTTGCCGTCAGCGACACCGGCGTCGGCATCCCGCGCGAAAAGCAGCAGGCGATTTTCGAGGCCTTTTCCCAAGCCGATAGCTCCACCACGCGCAAATACGGCGGCACTGGCCTAGGCCTGAGCATCTGCTCGCACCTGGTGGAAATGATGGGCGGCGGCATCTGGGTGGAAAGCGAGGAGGGGCGCGGCAGCACGTTCCACTTCACCGCCCGCCTGGGGCTCGAGAAGGCCCTGGCCCCCGGCGCCCCCGAAGCGGAAGTCGAGACGGTGGAACTTGAAGGCCTGGCGGTGCTGGTGGTGGACGACAACGCCACCAACCGGCGCATCCTGGACGCGATGTTGCGGCACTGGAAAATGCGGCCGGAGCTGGCCGAGGGAGGGGCGAAGGGTTTGCAGCTGATGACGGCGCGCAAGCAGTCGGGCCGCGGGTTCCCGCTGGTGCTGATTGACGCCCTGATGCCGGGCATGGACGGGTTCGAGCTGGCGGCGAAAATCAAGGCGGACCCGGCTCTGGCCGGCGCGACGATCATGATGCTGACCTCGGCCGGGCAGCGCGGCGATGCCACGCGCTGCCGCGAGCTGGGGATTCAGGCCTATTTGATCAAACCCATCCGGCAGTCGGAACTCCTCGACGCTATACTGACGACGCTCGGCGCACCGCGCGTGGGCAAGCGCCGCCCGGCCCTCGTCACCCGCCACTCCCTGCGTGAAGCCCGGCCCAAGTTGCGCATCCTGGTGGTAGAAGACAATGCGGTGAACCAGCGTCTGGCGGTCCGCCTTCTGGAAAAGCAGGGGCATGAGGTGGATGTGGCCTCGAACGGCCGTGAGGCGCTGGAAAAGCTCGTCCGTCCGCCGGCGGACGCTCCGGACTTTGACCTGGTGCTGATGGACGTCAAGATGCCGCGCATGGACGGGTTTGAGGCCACGGCGGCGATTCGCCGCGAAGAAGAGAAGACCGGCCGACACCTGCCCATCGTGGCCATGACCGCTCACGCCCTGAAGGGCGACCGCGAGCGGTGCCTGGCGGCGGGCATGGACGGTTACGTCTCCAAGCCCCTTCATGCCGAGGAACTGTACGCGGCGCTGCGCCTGCAGACCGAGACCCCGCGCCTGCCTTACGGCGGGCCGCCCGTCCGTCAGCCGACGGACCGCGGCGCGCCCGTGAATCGCGAGGCCCTGCTGGCTCGCGTCGAGGGCGACTCTCAACTGCTGCGCGAAATGGCGGAACTGTTCCTGAAAACTTACCCGAAACTGCTCAACGAAATTCGGCAGGCCATCGAACGGCAAGACGCGCCGGCTCTCGAGCGGGCCGCCCACACCTTGAAAGGGTCGGTCTCAAACTTTGTGGCGCACGAAGCTGTTCTCGCTGCCACCGAACTGGAAAACATGGCCACCCGGCGAGACCTGACGCGCGCCCCGGGCGCCTGTGAGGAGTTGGCAGGAATGCTCGATCGCCTCAGGGCGGCGCTGGAATCCCTGACCAAAGAGGTCCACTCATGAAAGTTCTTATCGCAGAAGACGATCCCGTTTCCCGGCGCGTGCTGGAGGGATTCTTGACGAAATGGGGCTACGAGCTGGTCACGACCGAGGACGGCGAGGAAGCTTGGCAGGCGCTCTCGGAAGAGGAAGCTCCGCAACTGGCCATCCTGGACTGGATGATGCCGCGAATGGACGGCCTGGAAGTCTGCCGTCGCGTGCGGGAACGGAACGTGGAGCCTTACGTCTATATCCTCCTGCTGACCGCCAAAGACCAGAAACAGGACGTGGTGGAAGGCATCAACGCCGGCGCGGATGATTACCTTTCCAAACCCTTTGACGCGGGCGAATTACAGGCGCGATTGCGCGCGGGAAGACGGATCCTCGCCCTGCAGGGCGCGCTCATTTCGGCCCGCGACGCGCTTCGTTTCCAGGCCACGCACGATCCCTTGACCGGCCTGTGGAACCGCCTGGCGGCGACGGACGCGCTGCGTCGCGAACTCGCCCGCGCCCGGCGGAGGCAGTCGTCCGTCGCCGTCTTGCTGGGAGATTTGGATCGCTTCAAGACCATCAACGACACGTACGGCCACTTGGCCGGAGATGTGGCGCTGCGCGAGGTGGCGCGAAGAATGCGAACCAACGTCCGCGTTTACGATACCGTGGCTCGATACGGCGGCGAGGAATTCCTGTTTGTGCTCCCCGATTGCGACATGGAAGCGGCGCTCGAACAGGGCGAAAGACTTCGCCAGGCTTTCGACCGGGAACCGCTGGACTTGCCCGACGCACGCATTCCGCAGACGCTCAGTCTGGGTGTGGCGAGCGTTGACGCGAAAGCCGAGGCCTTGGCGGAAGAGATGCTTCGGGTCGCGGACCAAGCCCTCTATCGAGCCAAAGAGCGCGGCCGCAATCGCGTCGAGCCGGCCTCGGAAGCCGAACTGGCCCGATGCCTCACCCTGTCGCCGCGTGAAGGGGAAGCCCGCCATAGGAAACGCAACGGAGGGCGCCGGTCCGCCGCGTGAAATTCCGCGGGCGGCTTCACCCCGGCTTTTCTTCTTTGTTATAGAATCAATATACGTGCGATAAGGATACGCCTCCGGGATTTGAGCCGGCGGTAAAAGCTCGAACTTACGGGCGAGCTGGAGTAAAATGCCGGACACACGGAGTTTCGATCGCGGAGGAGCATGCGCTCATGTCCCTGGTGGAAAGCCGACGTCGCAGTTCCCGGTTGCCGTTGAGGATGACGGTGATCGTGGCAGGCAAGGATTTCGAACATCAAACCTTCAACGAGCCGGCGGAGACCGTAAACGTGGGGAAGTTCGGCGCCAAGATCCTCACCACCCGCCGCCTGCGCCTCGGCGCGCTGGTTTCGCTGCGCCGTCCCAACTCCGACAAGTCGGAATCCTTCCGCGTGGTTTACCTGGGGCAGCCTGATCCCGAGACTCACAAAAACTCCGTAGGACTGGAACTGTCTTCGATCGAAGATTTCTGGGGCCAAACGTTCCCGCCCGAAAGCTGGTAGCGGCCGCCAGCGGCTCATTCCACGACAATGTGAGTTTCCGTTCGCTCCACGCCGTCCAGTTTCTGGATCTGATCCATCACCAGCCGGTTGAGAGATTTCTCATCCGGGGTGTCCACGTAGGCAAAGACGTCGGGCAGTCCCCAGCAGGCGTCAGCATGCCGGACGCTTTCCATCCCCGCCACCACCGTGACAACCTCGCGCACCTTCCCCGGACGAACGTTGATCAAAATGTAGGCTCGCATTGGAACTCACCTCCTGGGAATGGGAGAAGCGGCCCCCGGCGCCGCGGAACTTCGTGAATTGGCGCGATCTCCTCATTGCCCTTAAGGATGCGCCCGCCATTGTAACACCCGTGACTCACCTCGCAACCGATCATCCCGACCACAGAAGGCTCGGTGCTCCAGGCCCGGTTCGGGCAGGCCGCCCGGTGGCTCCCGACGTTGTTTATGACTGGCATAAAGCAATCTGATTTGGCACCGAGACCGCAAGTTCCTATAATCGCCTCTTCGATACGGGCATTCTGAGATTCAATCGGAGCAGGGCAAGGGCAGCACCCGGGCGTGACGGTTCTTGCCGGTTAGGTCCATGCAAAGAGCGACGCCGGGTCGAAAGTCAAGGAATGCCGGCTCAGGTCAGAGGTGTTACGGAGCCGAGACTCTTGCCCGGCTCTGAAGAATTGAACTCCATTTCGAGGAGCAGAAATCCATGACCAAGCTCGAAGCGATTATCCAGCCTTCGCGGTTCGATTCGGTGAAGGAAGCGCTGCTCCAAATCGGAGTGAACGGGATGACGGTCTCAGAGGTGCGCGGCCACGGCCGGCAGAAGGGCCACACGGAAGTCTACCGCGGAAGCGAATACACTGTGGATCTGCTGCTTAAGATCAAGGTAGAAATGGTCGTGCCCGATGGCCAGGTGGATGCTGTTTCCCAGGCTATCCTGAAAACCGCCAAGACCGGCAAGATCGGCGATGGTAAAATCTTCGTTTCGCGAATAGACGACGTCATTCGCATCCGCAACGAGGAGCGGGGCGAAGCCGCCCTCTGAGCGTTGAACGGCGAGCCGGGTGAAGCGTCGTCCGCGGAGCGGGTCCGCCGGCTGGCGGGCCGGCTTCCCTTGCCGCGCCGGCCTTTTTCCTCATGCCCTCAAGTGAAGCGACCGCTTTAATCTCCGATTTCTACGCCCGCGAATTCCTGAGGATTCAGCGGAACTTCGAATCCACCGGCGACGGAACGGCCGCCGCGCGCGAGCGCGCCGGCCTGGTGGATAGCGTCGTCCGCATGCTTTATCAATCGAGGGGCGCTGCCTTCCCCCCGGAGGGTTTCTGCCTGGCCGCGCTGGGAGGCTACGGGCGGCGGGAGCTTTTCCCTTACTCCGACGTGGATCTCCTGTTCCTCGCCGAAGACTCCCAGCTACTTTTCAAGCTGAAGGATGAGGTGGCCGCGATATCGCGCCACCTGTGGGATTCGGGACTGCGGGTCTCGAACCCTTTCCGCTCTTTGGCAGAGTGCGGTGAGTTGCACCGAGACAACCTCGAATTCAGCGTCGCCCTGCTCGATGCCAGGTACCTCGAGGGCGACGCGCAGCTCTTCGCGCGCCTGCGCGAACGTGTGGTGCCTCACCTGGTGGCGCGCGACCGCGCGGACCTGGTCCGGCGGCTGGCGGAGGTGACCGAAGACCGCCAGGGCAAGCACGGCAACACGATTTTTCACCTCGAACCTAATCTCAAAGACGTGCCGGGCGGATTGAGGGATTATCACGTGGCGCGCTGGCTGGCGGTGATCTTTGCGTTGGATGAGTCGGCACGCTGGGTGGCGCCGGAAGAGGCTTGGCCGTCGCCGCTCGGCGCCGAGGCGTCCGCCGCCTTCGAGTTCCTGGCCGCGGCGCGTTCATTTCTCCACTACCGCAGGGGGCGCGACGACAATCAGCTTACCTACGAACTCCAGGATGAAGCGGCGGCCGCCGGCATCGGAATCAAACCGCGCTCCGCCCTGCCGCCCGAGCACTGGATGCGCCACTATTTCCGCCACGCGCGCTCCATTCACCGGCTGCTCAACGCTCTCCTGGAGGAGGCGGCGCCTCCGCGCGCTTCTCTCTACGGACTGTTTCAGGATTGGAGGTCGCGTGTCTCAACCCAGGAATTCTCCGTCGTTCGCGGGCGAGTCTTCCTGCGCCAGAGCGCCGAGACCTACAATCATCCGGCTGCGCTGCTTTCCGTCTTCGGGTTTTGCGCGCGTCACGGTCTCGACCTCAGCCCGTCGGCTGACGGGCGCGTGACCGAGGCGCTGCCCCTCCTCGATGAAGCCGCGATTCGTTCTCCCGGCCTGTGGCAGGAGTTCCGCGGCATTCTGATCGGCCCCTACGCCTCGCAGGCGCTCCACGCCATGCACCGGCTGGGATTGCTCGACAGTCTCTTTCCCGAATTTCGCGCCATTGATTCCCTCGTGGTCCGCGATTTCTATCACCGCTACACCGTGGACGCGCATTCGCTTCTTACCCTCGAGAACCTTGACCGCTTGAGGCTCGCCAAGAGTGCAACGGTGCTGGAGGGATGGGAAGCGAAGTTTTCCGAAATTCTTCGCGAGCTTGAACAGCCCGAGCTTCTCTATCTGGCACTGCTGTTCCACGACGTGGGGAAAGGCCTCTTGCCCGGCGACCATGTGCGCGGAAGCCTGGAGGCGGTGGAACAAGTCTTCGAGCGGCTGGCTCTTCCCGCAGAGGACCGGGAGACCGTCCGCTTTCTGATTCGCGATCACCTGATCATGTCAGCGACCCTGCTGCGGCGCGACATCTTCGACCCCGCAACGGTGCGCGAGTTCGCGGAAAAGATCGGCACCACCGAGCGGCTGAAAATGCTCTGCCTGCTCACCTACGCCGATGTCCGCTCCGTCCATCCGGAAGCGCTGACGCCGTGGAAAGCGGAAATGCTCTGGCAGCTTTACGCGGCCTCGGAGAATTATCTGACGCGCAGCCTCGACGAGGAACGCCTGCGCGCGGGAGAGCAGGAGGAAGGGTTCGCGGCGCGGGTTCTCGAAAAACTCTCCGGCTCCGCAAGCCCGGCGGAACTTTCCGCGTTTCTCGAAGGCTTCCCGCGCCGGTACTTGCTCACCCATTCGCCGGAAGAAGTCGTGGCGCATGTTCAGATGGCGCAGGGCCTGAAACAGAATCCCGTCCAGGTCCGGCTCAAATCCCGGCAGAACTTTTTCGAGCTCACGGTGCTGACGCGCGACCGCCCTTTTCTTTTTGCCTCGCTCACCGGAACGCTCGCCGCCTGGGGGATGAACATCCTCAAGGCGGACGCCTTTGCCAACGCGGCGGAAACCGTGCTCGACACCTTTCGCTTCGCCGATCTCTTTCGGACCTTGGAGCTGAATCCCTCCGAGTGCGAGCGCCTCGAACGAAGCGTTGCCGACGTGCTCACCGGCCGCGCCGACCTGCGGGAGTTGATGCGCGGGCGCGTTGAGTCACGGACGGCTCCCCGCGCCAAGGTCCGCGTGCCCACGCGGGTTCGCTTCGAGAATCCCCCATCATCCGCATCGGATCCGTCGCGAGTTCCTCGCAGCACGGTGCTGGAAGTCATCACTCACGACCGGCCGGGCCTGCTCTACCAGATCAGCTCGACCCTCGCCGATTTCGGCCTGAACATCGAAATCGCGCTGATTGACACCGAGGGACAGAAAGTGATTGACGTGTTCTATCTCAGCCTGCGGGGGGCGCCGCTGGACGCAAAACTCCAGGCGGCGGTCGCCAATACGCTTCTTCAGAAGCTTTAGCGATGATTACGGCTTCCTGACGATAAACCGCATGCGGGGGTATTTCTTGACCGTGCGCTCCAAGTTCCACAAGGCGGACTCCGAACCTTCCTTCTGGATGTCCAGAAATGAGCGCGTCTCTGTGGAACCGCACCGCGGGCACTTGGCAAACGGACGGCCGACAACCAGGACGGGAGGATCTTCAGAGTAAAAGACGGACCGCAGCGTGTCGTGCGCGGTCTGTTGCATGCACGCGCTGCACACGAACCAGTGTTCCCGGTCAATACGCCGAAAGAGACTCGCTATTCCCATTTTTCCTCTTCTTTCCTTTCCCAAGGCTGATAAGAGGCTGACTGCTTTCCAGAACCGCTTGGCGACAGCCTGCGGCGTCGCCCCCGTGAAGCGGCGAAGTAAACCGCAGCCAGGGCCGGGCGGGACGCCTAGGCCCGGATCCAGCCGCTTCCCACGACTTCCGTTTCGGGACTGCCCACGTAGTCTTCCAGATGATCCCGCTGAGCGGGCGTGAGGTACCCGAATTGGACCGCCACCTGGCGGCCGGCGCCGCATCGAGCCACAATACCCTGCAGGTTCAAGGATTGCCTGGAGGTCGGAAGGAGCAATTCGACGACGACGCTGCTTCCTACCTCCGGCTGCGGGAAAAGCCGCATGAGCATACCCGAGCTTGAAATGTTCACGCTTCTGCCCGTCATCCTCTTCAACCCCCGCTTCTTTCCCCACTCACAGATGACCGGCACGGTCAGCACCACGCGCTGATACCGCCGCCGCTCCGCCAGCATGGTGCCGCGGCTGGTGTTGAGCAGACGCTCCAATTCGCGCGCGCCAAAAGGCTTGGAGAGAAACAGTGTGACCCCGCCTTTGAAGGCGTCGGCAATGACCCGAGTGTCCGAGTTCGAGGTAAACATAGCGACGGGGATTTTGCCATTCGATGGAGACTGGCGAACCCGGAGCACTAACTCTTCCCCGGCCATATCTAGATTATCCCAGTCTACAAAGGCACCGTCGAATTTCTCCTGGCTGATGAGGCGCACGCCCTCCCGCCCGCTCCGGTAACCGCGCGGCTGCGCGCCCATGCGCGTGAGCGTCGCTGCGACCAGATCCAGAGTCTGCTTGTCACCTTCCAGGATCAGAATTCTCGGATGGAATGGCATTGCCTCCCCACACGAACGCCACATTCCTGCGAGCGCGCGGCGACTTATGGCGTTCCGCCATCGTAGTATGCCCCGTTCGGCGCTGTCAATTTTCTCCTGATTAACCTCTCGAACATCTTGCCAGTTTCCGATGTATCAAGAGCGGGCAGCGTGAAAGCGGTCCGGATCGAAGCGCACGATGTCGAAACTTCGGTAACCTCAAACGGGGGGAGACACGTAGTAAGATAGTGGGGAAGGAGGGCTGTTGCCTACAGACGGAGCTGCCGCTATTGGCGTGGACCGCGTCTCGCGCCATTACACGATGGGCGCGACAATCGTTCGCGCGGTGGATGACGTGTCATTCACCGTGCGCCAGGGGGACTTCCTGGCCTTGCTGGGGAGTTCGGGCTCGGGCAAGTCCACCTTGCTCAATCTGATCGCCGGCCTCGACCGGCCGACCTCGGGCGCGGTCATCGTCCAATCGCGCAACCTCGCCGAAATGACGCCGCTCGAATTGGCGCGTTATCGCCGCCAGACCGTCGGCATGGTGTTTCAAGCCTTCAACCTGCTTCCCCGCATGACCCTGGAGGAGAACGTCGAGCTTCCGATGCGGCTGGCGGAAGTCAGCCGGCCGGAACGCGCGGCGCGCGTGCGCGAGGCGCTGGAGCGCGTTCACCTCGAGAAGCGGCTGACGCATCGCCCGGGAGAGCTTTCGGGCGGCGAACAGCAGCGCGCCGCGTTGGCTCGGGCGCTCGTGAACCGGCCGCAAATCCTCCTGGCCGATGAGCCCACGGGAAACCTTGACAGCTCGACGAGCGACGAAATTCTCCACCTGCTGCGGGAAATCAATCAATCGCTGGGAGTGACCATGGTGATGGTGACGCACGAGCGCCGTCTGGCGGAGCAATTCGCCGACCGCATCGCCGTGATGGCGGACGGCAAACTCTCGAGCGACGGAGCGAAAGCGTGAAAGCCGGCGACCTCACCGAACTTGCCGTCCGCAACCTGCGCGAAGCCGTGCTGCGGAATTCGCTCACCACGCTGGGCGTCGCCGTCGGTGTGGCATCCCTGGTGGCCATGCTCTCTCTCGGAGTTGGCTTGCAGCAATTGGCCAGCCAGCGCCTGGAACGCTCCGGACTGTTCAACGCCATTTTCGTAGCCCCGCGCTCGGAGATGCACGGATTCGGCCGCCGGCGCGAGGAACCACCGCCCACACCCGGCGAATCCAAGCCGCTCGACCAGGCAGCGCGAGAGGAAATCCAAAAACTTCCCAACGTGATCGAGGTCTACCCGCAGGTCCGCTTTATGACCGAAGTCCGCTACCAAGGAAATCCTTTCCCTGTCATGGTGGCGGGCGTCCCGCAGTCGGCGAGCACGGACGGTGCCTTCGACGGCATGCAAGGCAAGTTCTTTACCGGTGTAGACGCGGATGAGGCTATCCTTCAGATCGAGTTTGCCAAGGATTTGTCCAAGACTCCCTCGTCGCTGCTCGGCCAGGACCTGGTGCTGCGCTATCCCGAGCGCCAGCCTTTGCCCGCGCCGGCCGAAAAGAAAAGCACACAGGCGAACGCCGACAGCGACAGCTCTCCCATGGCCGGCTTCACCGTTGTTCTGCGAGAAAAGAAACTGCGCATCGTGGGAATCATCTCCACCGAGCACAGGGACGG
>OFHG01000522.1_pt1 | contig 15309 bp, 14 predicted proteins | sample 1521931 | NCBI WGS metagenome assembly OFHG01 (sample SAMEA2468438, study PRJEB22500) | soil metagenome | biome: Glassland; feature: Farmland; material: Clay | place: Australia | collected 2013-01-31 | depth 0.55 m
TATCTGACCCGGTATGAGCGCTGGACTTCGCCGCTGTTTCTGGCGGGAGAAAGCTACGGCACGTTCCGGGCGGCGGGCCTGTCCGAGTATCTGCTTGAGCACGGCATCGCCATGAACGGCATTATCATGATCTCTCCCGTCCTGAACCTTGAGACCATTTCGTTTGATCGCGGAAACGATCTCCCTTACATGTTGATCCTCCCCGGTTACACGGCGACGGCCTGGTATCACAAAATTCTCAAGAATCCGCCGGCGGACCTGAACGCATTTCTCACCCAGGCACGCCGCTTTGCCTCCACGGAATATGCCGAGGCGCTGATCAAAGGGTCGAGTCTCAGCGCCGAAGAGAAAGCGGACGTGCTGAAGAAGCTTTCCTACTTTACCGGCTTGAGCGAGGACTACCTTTCCCGGGCCGACCTCCGGGTGAAACTGGGGCAATTCATGGAAGAGTTGCAGCGCAGCCGGGGGCTCACCACGGGGCGCCTGGACGCGCGTTTCTCGGGCCCCACCTTCGACCTGCTGGGTGAGAACGCCGCCTACGATCCGCAGGAAACCGCCATCACCGGCGTTTTTACGGCGCTTTTCAACAATTACGTCCGCCAGGACCTGAAGTTTATCCGGGACACGAAATACATCACTTTGGGGTCCGACGCGGGCCGCGAGTGGGACTGGAAGCGCAAGGGCGGCGGCCGCGGGTACGGTTTTCCTGGAGCGCCCAACGTAGAGCACGACCTGGCGGAAGCCCTGGTCTCAAATCCTCATCTCCAGGTCCAGGTTGAAAACGGACGCTACGATCTGGCGACGCCCTTCTTCGCCACCGAGTACACCATGGATCATCTCGGTCTCCCGCCGGAGCTCCGCAGCCATATCCACCTGGAGTATTATGATGCTGGTCATATGATGTATCTGCGAAACGAGTCGCTGGCCCAGCTGAAGGGCAATATCGCAAGCTTCATCGACAGCACTTCAAAGGCGCATTAAGCCGCAGGGCGGAGGGAGGGTCAAGGCAGGATGGCGGGAGTGGCCCGCTCGGGTTTCTTGCGAGTGTAGGCAACTCCGTAGAGTCTCAACTTTTCCGCAGCCGCATGTTGAAATGCTGTGTCCTTTCGCCCAAGGTTCGGACATCATAGCCGCGACAAAGCAGCCGCGCAACGCAGAACTGAAGGGGGCAAACCCTGGAATCCCGGCCGTTAGACCTCTGGTAAACAACTTTGTGTGAAACGGAAGCCACATGGACCGGGCAGGCTCAGACCGGCGGACTGTTGACTTCCAGCTTTTCGGCTACGGAGTAAACCATCCCCAGCGGCACGGTGACGTGAACGTTCTCGTCCGGCGATTTGACATCGATCTCCAGGGCCCGGCCCCGCTTCGTGATGGTTACGTGCTCATTGGAGTCGATCACCTCAACCAGGATCCCGTCCGGGCATTTCGCCAGCTCCTTGCTGGCGATCTTGATGGCGGGCAGCCAGGGCTGGATTTCTCGGGCGTGCTTGCGGAGGTCTTTTTCCGGAATGAAATTCATGGCGGGAGGAATCATCACGGCGGGAACGAACAGGTGAACGTGTTGGCCGCCGGGGCGGTTTTCATCCACCGCGACCCGAACCGCCCCCGCGTTGTAGGTCATCACCCCGCCCATGACCACCGTCGTTCCCGTCACGAAGAGCAAGCCGGCGACCACCGGCGGCATTTTTGTAATCATCGCGAGCCTCTCTAGTCCGTCGTGTTGCGCGAGTCCACCCAGATGCGAACCGTCTGGTCGTTGTCGGTTACGGTGACCAAGTCCAGGTTTTCGTAAGCCTTCAGCGCCTGGAGCGCAGCCAGGACGTTCAGCTCATCCTTGGATTCGGTGTTCGAAAGCAGCGCCTTCACCACGCTGATGGGAACCTTGATGTCTACCTGCTCCGGCTTTCCCTGTTCCTTGTCCTTGGCCCTGACCTTATGGTCGCGTACCTTCACCAGCAGGTACTCACCGGACTTGGCCACACGCACGTTTTCGTCCTTGCTTTCCACGGTGACAAATTCGTTGTCGGGCGATTTCGCCACCGCATCCAGCAAGGCGCGCACGTCCACGTCGCTCATCTTGCCGTGTATCCTCACTTTGCCATCGTTCAGGTCCTTGGCATGAATGGCCGGCAGGACTTGCTCGGCCACCGACATCGGCACATTGACGCGTACGATTTCTCCCTTGGCGTCGGTGCTGACCACGCGAATGTGAAACCAGCGCTCCGGCGCCTGAGCCAGGGCCATCGTCGCGCCCAGCAGAATCCCCACCATTCCCAGCAATGCTCTTTTCATATTGTTCCCTTCTCCTTCCGGCCCTTCTCTGATGAAAGGTACGATGACCTATGTCCAAAAGTTCCGAAAAAAGCTACGCCCGCCGCGGCTGGCCCAGCAGGCGCGCCGGCAGGAAGATGATGGCGCGCAATAGCTCCAATACTCCTCCAACCGCGATCCCCAGGATTCGGAACGGCAGCAAAAACAGCCAGACGAAGGGATACAGGATCAAGGCCAGCAGCGCGAGCGGCCAACACAAAATCAGCAAAATGCACCAAAGCAGAAACTTGGTCATGCGCCCTCCCGAATTGTCTCTATGGAGGAATACGCAGCGGCCAGCGGCAAGTTCCAGATTTGTTGCAGACGAGTGGCGGACAAAGTGTCTATGGTTCCCTCCCCTGACAGTCTGGAGCGAGCGGCGGGCCAAATTCTGCTTTCCGCTTCGTTTTTCGCTTGGTTGCCAGTTCGTTTTTCGCTTCGTTTCTTGCTAAGTCCCACGTTTTCAACAAGTCTCCCGCTTCGTTCTGTCAAAAACGTCCCTTTCCGCCCTGAAGCGCCCTTCGTCTTCGCCTCTTGTTCGCTCATTCGGTCATGGCGCGCCGGGAATTCTCCGCAAAATATAATATAGACTATGTATGTAGTCTACACTATTGCAGCCCGCCCGTCAAGGAGATTCATGCCAACCGCCGGCTGCCCTGGCCGGACCCGGCAGTCCGTCGCACCAAGGCGATTGACTGGGCGCCGAGCCGGGCAGGACCCGCGGATGGAGACGACCAGCTTCAGCTACATTCCTTGACGGAACAAAACCTTCTCCACTAAACTAGAATCTTACCGGTGGCAGAAAGGTCCCATTCTATGACGTCACGTCGCTGGCTGTGTGGATTGGTGCTGGCCGTGCTCACAGCTCCGGCTCTCCGCGCTCAAGAGAATCAGCAGTTTTTTCCGCTCAGCCAAGTGCAACCGGGCCTGAAGGGTGTAGGCCGCACGGTTTTTGAAGGAAACCAGATCCAGGAATTCCAGGTGGAATTTCTGGGTGTGCTCAAGAACGCCATCGCCCCCAAGCACGACGTCATTCTGGCGCGCCTTTCGGGCGGGCCGCTCGCCTCGACCGGCGTGGTGGCCGGGATGAGCGGCAGCCCCGTCTATGTCAACGGCAAACTGGTCGGCGCCGTGGCGCTCTCCTTCCCTTTTTCCAAAGAGGCCATTGCCGGGATTACCCCCATTCAAGAGATGCTGGACGTGGTTCCCGCCCCTTCGAGCGAAGAGAAGGCCCACGCCGCCAGTGTCTACGAACTGCGAACCTTTCCCATCCCGCAATCGCCGGGGTCGGTGGGAAGATTGATTCCCGACGAAAGGCTTGAGAACCCAGACCTGACAGCGCTTCTGCCGCCCGCGGAGGAAGGCAGTTCGCTTTCAAGTTTGCGGCTGCCACTGCGCTTCGGCGGGTTTTCGTCGAGCGTCGTGCGGACGTTCGCGCCGGCACTTCGCCGGTTGGGTTTTGAGCTGATGGATAGCGGAATGCTGACCGGCTCGCCCGCCTCGATGGCGCAGAGCAGCGCTAAGGCGGATGAAAACGACCTCGAGCCCGGCCGGATGGTCAGCGTGATGCTGGTTGAAGGCGACCTGAACCTGAACGTGGATTGCACCATCACATACCGGCAGGGCGACAATCTCTACGCCTGCGGCCATCGTTTTCTGATGACCGGGCCGGTCGAGTTTCCTTTCGCGCCTTCGCGCGTTCTGGCTACTGTCCCCAACCTTTCCAGTTCGTTCAAAGTGGATGTCCCGGGTACGCCGGTGGGGAGCATTCGGCAAGACCGATTCGGGGCGATTTACGGGGTGGTTGGTGAAAAAGCAACGATGATTCCCGTCACCCTGAAGGTGGACTCCACCCTTCACCGGCAGGAGGATTATCACTTTCGGATTGCCCAGCAGAGTTTCCTCACCCCGCTTCTCGCCAACCTTGCAGTCAGTTCGGCGCTAAGTTCGACCGAACGCGTCATGGGCCCTTCAACAGTGTCCATTTCAGGTGCCATCCGGCTTTCCAACGGCGACACGGTGAACCTGGAGGATGTTCTTGCCGGCGACGTCAATACGCCCAACCTGGCGGGGGCTTCCGTCGCCGGGCCGTTGGGCTATCTGCTGCATAGCGGCTTTCCGAACCTTAAGGTGGCAGGGGTTGATATTGCCGTCAAGGTGAGCAATGAGAAAAACACAGCGACCTTGCAGCAGGCTTGGTGCACTCAGTCGCAAGTCCGGCCAGGGGACCATGTGGAAGTGATCGCGGTGTTGCGCAAGGACTCGGGCGAAGATGTAGTCGAGAAGATCCCGGTGGACATCCCGGCCAGCGTCACGGACAAGACGTTAACGGTGATGGTCGGAGACGGTGCCGCCGTCAACGCCCTGGAAAACCGGCTGGGACCGCTCGGGACGGTGAATTCAGTCCGGGACGTGCACCAACTGGTCACTGCGCTGAACAAAATGCGCCGCAATAACAGGCTGTACGTACTGCTGATGTCCCCGCAGCGGTCGTTCGAGCTGCACGGCAACGAGTATCCGTCACCCCCTCCATCTTTGCTGCAAACATTTCTGGCAGATCCCGCCGTCGCCAGCAGCGCGCGCTACCGCGGAACTTCGGTTGTAGGGGACTTCGAAACCAAGCCGCAGCCCTATTCCATCCAGGGCCAGAAGAGGCTGATGCTCAAAGTGCAGCAGACGGGACCTTGAGAATTGAGGAGCCCCCAGGATAAATAAGGAACAAGGCAGCCCGCTGCCGTGGGACTCGGGCCGCTGACCGGACTGCCCGTCACCCGACGGGCACACAGGCGAAAGGTAGAAAATGAGATACGGTAAGTCACTTCTCTGGTTATGCCTCGGCACGCTGCTGGCGACCGCCGCCTGGGGTATCGAGACCACTTTCTGGCAGGTCGGGACCTTCGATGACCTGCTTCAGGGGACGCTGAACGGTGTTTCGCTGACCAAGGACGGCTCCTTGACGCTCGCCCCCGACGCGCACACCGTGTTCAATCCTGACGAGACGATGGCGCTTTCGCTCGCCTCCGATAGCAAGCGAAATCTCTACCTCGGCACCGGCGATCAAGGAAAAGTCTTTCGCGTGGGGCCCGACCTCAAGGGCTCGCTCTTCTTCAAGGCGGAAGAACCCGATGTTTTCGCGCTGGCCGTGGGGCCGGACGGAGCGCTTTACGTCGGCACGTCACCCGAGGGGAAGATCTATCGCGTCACCCCGGACGGCAAGTCCAAGGTCTTTTACGATCCCAAAACCAAGTACATCTGGACGCTTCAATTCGACAAACAGGGGAACCTTTTTGCCGGCACGGGCGACCGGGGCCAGATCTTTAGGATTGACCACGAAGGCAAGGGAGAAGTTTTCTTCGACAGCCAACAGACTCATATCATGTGCCTGGCCGAAGATGCCGAAGGAAATCTCCTCGCCGGCAGTGTCCCGGACGGCCTCGTTTACCGCATTTCGCCTCAAGGCACGGCGTTCGTGCTCTACAAGGCCGACCTGCCGGAGATTCACGACCTGGCGGTCGATTCCCAGGGCCGGATTTACGCTGCCGCGCTCGGCGCGGCCGGGGGTGCGCCAATTCCCTTCCAGTTGGGTGCCCAACCCACAGGCACACTGGTCCAGGGAGGCGTGACGACCGTGACAGTCACTGCATCGACGGAAGAAGGCACAGCGGAGGCGGCCAAGGCCCAACAAAGAGTTCCGCAGACACCTCGGCCCGGCGCCAGCTTCAATCGTCCCGCGATCGCCACCCTCGGAGCGCCGATGCAGCGTGTTCCCCTGGGGCATGGCGCGCTGATTCGGATCCTTCCTGACTATACTTCCGAAACGATCTGGACCTCGAACAAGGAAAGTGTCTTCGGACTCGCCCTGCACGGGAACAAGGTCATTTTCACCACCGATCAGGACGGGCGCGTCTTCGAGGTGAATCCCAACCAGGATGGAGACAACCTTACCCTGCTCGCTGAGACGCACGAAGCCATGGCCACGCGGCTGCTTTACAGCGGCGGCGACTTGTATGTCGCCACCAGCAACGTCGCCAAACTCATCCGGCTTGGCCTGGAGGCGGGTCGCAAGGGAACCTACGAGTCGCCGGTCAAGGACACGAGGTTCATTTCAAAATGGGGCGATCTCGTTTGGCGAGGGAATGTGCCGCCGGGCGCCAGCCTCAAGTTCTATGCGCGCTCCGGCAATTCCGAGCGCCCCGATCAGACGTGGAGCGACTGGTCGGGACCCTACAGCGACGCCGATGGCAACGCCATTCAGTGCCCTCCGGCGCGGTACTTGCAGTGGAAGGCGGTTTTCGAGGGGACCCCCAAAGAAAGCCCAACCCTTGACGATGTGACGGTTTCTTATCTGAACCAGAATCTGCCTCCGGCCATTCAATCCTTGAACGTCTCCGCCGCCGGCGAGCGGACAGGTCCGACGGGCGCAACGCCCCCCAGGGCCGGGATTCTCGCACCGGGCGCGATAATAACGGTCACCCCGGGTGCCCCGCAGGTCGGCGCCGCGGCTCCTGTCACCCCTCAAGCTGGACTGCAAGGCCCGACCGTCATCAGTTGGCAAGCCTCCGACCCGAACGGGGACCAACTGACTTATTCCCTTTACGTCAAGTCTGAGGACGAAAGAGACTGGCATTTGTTGAAAGACAAACTCAGCCAGACAAGCTTTATGCTGGAGCCGAATACGTTGCCCGACGGGAAGTATGTGGTAAAGTTAGTCGCTTCGGACGAAGAATCGAATCCGCCGTCTCTGGCTCGGATGGACCAGTTGCTGAGTGCCCCCTTCTGGGTCGACAACACGCCGCCCGAGGTCAAGGTCTTGAGCCAGACCACCACGGCGAATGGAGCAGAAATTCATTTCCAGGCGCAGGATGAAACATCCCCCCTTCGCGCCGCCGAGATTTCACAGGACGGCAAGGACTGGTACGACGTATTGCCGGATGACGGGATTGCCGATTCTCGCACGGAGACATTTACGGTCCGGGTCAGAAACCTGGGCCCCGGAGAACACGTCGTTACCCTTAGGGCGTTTGATACGGCCGGCAACGCGGGTCTGGGAAAGGTCTTGGTCGAGATCCCAGCCGGAAAAGAGCCGGGGCATTAAGGCCGGCGTGAACCACCCGTTCGCGGCCGCCAAGTGCCCGTCTGGCGGAGCAGTTCCCCGGAGCATCAAGACAACTCCTGTCAATAACCCCGCATCTCATCCAGCGAGGCGAGATGCGGCATTTGCATAGAGCCCTTGAGCCCACAGAAAGCCGCATCCGATTCTCAGTTAATCGCGCGCGCGCAGCGGGGAGACGAAGCTGCGTTCTCAGCCCTGTTCGAAACGCACAAGCGGCGAGCGCACGCCCTGTGCCTGCGCATGACCGGTAACACCGCGGAAGCCGAAGACCTGGCGCAGGAATCGTTCCTGCAGTTGTTTCGCAAGATTGCGACCTTTCGCGGAGAGTCGGCGTTCTCGACTTGGCTGCATCGCCTGGTGGTGAACGTCGTGCTGATGCACCTGAGGAAGAAGGGGCTTCAGCAGATTTCGCTGGACGAGACCGACAATTCGCAGGAAGAACCGGTCAAGCGCGATTATGGAGACGATGACCTGAGGCTGATGGGTTCGGTGGACCGCATCAGCCTGACCCGTGCAATCGGAGGACTCCCTCCCGGTTACCGAGCGGTTTTTGTTCTGCACGACGTGGAAGGGTACGAGCACAACGAGATCGCTGAAATCATGGGATGTTCGATCGGTAACTCCAAATCGCAACTGCACAAGGCGCGCATGAAACTGCGGGAGTCGCTTCGCCGCGAGGAAGGCAAAGTCGTGGCCGCAAAACCGCTGGACACTGCGCGAGCACCGGGAAAGAGCTAGGGGTACCATGGAGAACCATAAAGAAGATCCCTCTCAGACAATCCGGCCGGCTTGCCGGGAATTCGAACTCGAACTCTCGGCCTACCTGGAGGGCGAAGCGCGGCCCGAAGTCGCCCGGCACGCCGAGTCCTGTTCATTCTGCTCGGCCTTGCTCTCCGACCTGGTTTTGATTCGAACCACCGCTGGCTCTCTCCCGCAGGTGGATCCTCCCGCCCGCCTGTGGGCCAACGTGCGCGCCACGCTCGAGGCAGAGGGTGTTCTGCGCGAACAGCCCGGCCGGGCCGGTTGGTTTTCTTTCCCCTCCTTGGCGCATTGGCGTGCCCCGGTTGGAGCGCTTGCAGCCATGGCGCTCATCGGCGCCGCACTCCTGGTTCCCTCTGCCAAGATCGATCACGCGAGCACATCGGCGTGGCTTTCTGTTTCCGACCGCGATGCTCTGGCGGCGCGCGTGATCGCCAGCGAGGACAACGAATTTGCCAGCACCGTGAACGAACTGCAAAAGAACTTTGACGCCCGGTCCGCATCCCTGGAACCGTCGGTTAAGATGGTTTATCTGACGGGACTCAAGTCCCTGGATGAGTCTATTCAACGTTGCCGGGCCGCCATTGAGCGCGAGCCCGGCAATGTTCTGGCCCGCCAATACCTCGAGTCCGCCTACGCGCGGAAGGCGGAAGTACTTGCGGCTGCGCTCAAGTTCGATGTACCTTAACCAAGGTTGAAGGACGCAGGACTCTTGCGAATACGACCCATCGCGACGCACCGCTTAGTGACCCACAGATACCTCTGGTGGCTTTCCGGCCTGTTGATCCCGGTAGGACTTCTAGTGGCGGCCAACCCAACCCGGGTGGAAAAGACGCTGCTTTTCCAAACCAACGTCAATCCCCGCATCAGCCTTGTCAACCTTGCCGGACACGTCGTCGTCAGGGGATGGGACAAAGCCCAAGTCCGCGCTCTTTGTTCAACCAACTCCCCGCAGGTTTCCATCGAAAGTGACCCGCTGCCCACCGGCAGTTCCACGGACAGGGTGCATTTTGAGACTCACGTGTTGGATCCTTCGCTGACCGGCTCAGCGGTCACAGCAGATTACACTCTGGATGTTCCCGTCGAATCGGACGTGGAAATTCGCAATCGCCAGGGGACCGTCACCATTGAAAGACTCACCGGCGACACTTGGGTGGACACGGTAGGGAGCAATGTTGTGATCACCGACGCCTCGGGACACGTGTCGGTAAACACCGTCGGCGGCAACATCGAGATTGTCCGTTCCGCCGGCCGCGTGGAAGCCTCCTCGATTTTCGGCAGCGTGCACTTCATTTCCCCCACCAGTTCTCGCCTCCGCGCCCTTACCAATTCGGGGAAGATCATCTACGAAGGCGAACTCGCTTCCGGCGGCGAATACAAGTTTTCTGACTACAGCGGGCCGATGGAAATCGTCTGTCCCGCGGATTCTTCCTTCAAGCTCGACGCTCGCAGCGTGCAAGGAAAGGTTTATAAGGATCCGGAGTTTTCTCTGATTCCGAAGCGGCACGAGAGCTTCGGGCCGGGACAAACCAGCCTGCTTGGAACCCATAACTCCGGAAGCGCCATCCTGGAACTCACTTCCTTCAGCGGCGACATCAGGATTCGTACTCAGTAAGACAAGCGGCACTTCGTGACGGGCTCCTCCCGCCGGGTGAATTTGGATTTCGCAATCTTCCCCTCCCAACTATAATATCCCCTTGTGCCCCGCGTCTGGGGCCGGGTGGAATTGTCGACGGAATGAGCCGCCACCGAAGAAAACTGATTTACCTTTTGGGATTCATGGGCAGTGGCAAGACGACCATCGGAGCGCTGCTGGCGAAGGAACTCGGATGGCCGTTTGTTGACCTGGACGCGACGTTGGAAGCCGGCCAGGGGATGACTATTCGCCAGATTTTCGAGCAATCCGGCGAGGTTTTTTTTCGCGAAATCGAGCGCGCCGCCTTGACCGAAGCTTCCAAGGCGCAACCTGCAGTGATTGCGCTGGGCGGGGGGACATTCGTTCAGAAGCCCAATCTGGAATTCATCCGGCAAACGGGCGGAGCGACGGTGTGGCTGGATTGTCCCCTGGACGAATTGCAGCGCCGCTGTGAGGGTTTGGTTACCCGGCCGCTGTTTCGCGACCCCGCGAGCTTTCGCCAGCTCTACGAAGAGCGACTGCCTTTCTATCAACTGGCGGAGTTCAGAGTCCAAACCGCGGGTCAGGCACCGTCGGAGACCGTCAGCCGCATCTTGGACCTGAGATTATTCTGACGTGCGGGAGGTTCACCTGATCAGAATTCGTGCAGTCTCAACTGTTCTGCTCTTCGGAATGGCCTTCTTTTCGGCTGCGGCGACACCGTCCGCCACGCAACAAGGTGCTGGACCGGCCGCGGCAACTCCTGCCGCCGTTGACGATCAGGGAACATTCGTCCTGAGCCGGGCCGGCAAACAATACGGCACAGAAAAGTTCAGCATCGAGTCCCACGAAGGGAAAATCCAGGCGGAGGGCGAAACTCAGCTTCGCGAGGAGGGCGGAAGCCATTCTCCGCTGATCACGACCTTCTCAAAGCTGGTGTTGGATTCGGAGCTTCATCCCCTCCTCTATACCTGGTCCACCAAGGTGCCGAAAAGATACAATCTCTTCGTTGACTTCACGGCTCCCTTGGCGAAGTGTCAGCTTCACCAGCCCGACGGGAAAGACGACATCCGCGAGTTCCAGTTGGCCAAGGACGTTGTCGTCCTCGACAACAACGTCATTCACCACTACCAGCTATTGGTTGACCGCTATGAGCGAACGTCGGGCGGCAAGCAGGCTTTCAAAGCCTTTATCCCCCAGGCCGCTATGCCCGGTGAGCTGACCGTGCAGGACGCCGGGATGCAGACCCTCACACTTGCCGGAACCGACCAGCCGCTACGGCACCTGGTCGTCCTTGCTGACAACGCTGAAATTGATTTGTGGGTGGATGCCCAGGGACGGCTGCAACGGCTTTACTGGAGCGGGCCCCAACTCGAAGTGCTCCGCCAGCATTGATTCGTGCTTCCGAGTGGTCACGCGTTTTCTTCCAACTGCGCTCCGTAGAGAAACTGTTCGTTCCCGCCGACCGCTCTGACCCAGACGATTCGGGCGCGCAACTCATGCTCGGGGCTTGCTGACGGGTCGCCCACGGCCAGCGCGATCCGGTCGCCGACCATCATCTCGCGCCGCGAATAGAAACAGACTCCGGTCTTAGAAAGGTTTTCCGTGCGCGTGACTTCCTCGGCGCCTTCCGAGGTGTGAAGGCGCAACGGCAGTTTGGCTGTCAGGCGTTTGGCGCGGCGCCGCTCGGCGCCCGCAGGCCGCAGCCGGGTTTTCTCCTTGACCGCGGGAGCTCCAATGTCCCCTTCTTCCGCTTCTTCGACGAAGCATAGCCGCCAGTCCGTGGTGCCGAGGCATTTCTCGCAATCCCGGCTCACCAGAGACTTTGTTACCAGACTCCGATAGGATTCCAGGCTCAACTGGGCAAGCTCGCGCGTGTGGCACTCGATGCATTCCAGCAGCACATCCACCGTCTCTTCCGGCGTCCGAGCCGGCAGCTTGTCAGGAAATAGAATTCCCCAGATATTGATCTCCGGCTGCAGACATTCAACGCCCCACTCGGGCCCCAATCCGATGGTTTTCTGGACACGGCTCACCACCCGGAACGGGCTCGACATTTGGTTTTGCAGATTGGTGATGGTAATGCGGGATTCCGGGCGGAGCGTGGTTCGTAGAGTGATCCGCGCGCCGTTGCGGTTGATCACAATCGTTCGGCTCGTTTCACGAAAGGCGCGGCCACTGCTGTCGGTGCCTTTGATCTCGATGGGCACCTGAATCAGCACGCGCTCCGTTCGCCGTTGGATGCGGCGATGCGCAGAATCCTCTTCACCCATTCAGAATTCAGCCTCCCACCTTCAGTCCTTAATACATCATCGGCAACAGATTGTCACCCCATGATATCGCTTTTGTCACCTAAATCCTCGCAAATGCTCTTGCCTCTGGAATGCCGGAACCAGGCCCGCACCGCTCCGCGCTGGTTTTCCGGGGGCGTGGATCGTCAGGCGAGCGGCTGGGCGCGTCTTCGGCGATGGCCTTTGGAGCTTGTGTCAGCTTGTAATGATTGGCTGGCGGGGACGACGGGGCTCGAACCCGCGACCTCATGCGTGACAGGCATGCGTTCTAACCAGCTGAACTACGTCCCCAAAATCATGTCACAAGTGGCGAGCGACTAGTGACGAGCAATCATTTCAAGTCAAGTGAGGTCGCGCCCCAGGCCCCAGTGCGAGCCAGACGAAAGGTTCCACAATATCGCCGAAGCCTTGGGCGACCTGCCACTCGTCACTAACCACGTGCAACTGCTCTGCGGTGGTGGGCGGTATCCGGCTCGAACGGATGACCTTCTGCTTGTAAGGCAGACGCTCTGACCAGCTGAGCTAACCGCCCCGGCATTCGCGGAAGTTGGGCGATCCGTTTCCGCCGCTTCAGGGCGCCGCACCCCTAAACGCGATCCTTGACACACCCAAACACCTGAATATACACTAGGTTTTCGAGACCGTCAAGAAACCGCTCACCACTCATGCACTTGCCGCGAGAATATGTGGCCTACATGGCCAAACAGGTACTGAAAAGGCTCCGCGAACAGAACCTCATCCAGTACGACCAGCCCGACTTCGTGACGGAAGTGATGACTCAGGTGATGCTGGACGAAGTGGGCGTCGAGGACCGCCTGAACGACGAGGTGCGCAAGATCCTGGAGGAGCACGGCGAAGAAATGAAGCGCATGGGCGCCTCCTACGAGGAGATGTTCAAGAAAGTCAAGAAGCAACTGGTGAAAGAACGCAAGGTGGTTCTCTGACACCGGCCCAGCCGGATTTGCCATGAAGATGACCCGGGAAAAAGTCATTCAGCTCTCGCACCAGATCATCGCCGCCATTGAATCGCTCGATGAAGTGGAAATCTTTGCCGAGCCCAACGACATCCGCCAGGAAGTGGTCAAGATTCTCAACGACCTGCTGCTGGAGGAGGAAAAGATCGACGAAGGCGTCAAGCAGCACATTACCTCGCAGCGGCGCATCATTCCCGAGGGCAGCGCCGAGTGGGACATCCTCTATCGCAAGTACTACAACGACGCGCTGCGCAAGCTCGGCATCACCATCTCAGCCCCCGCCAGATGAAAAGGGCAGCTCGCCTTGCCTGAGCTGCCCTCAAATTCCCTTGGAAAATGCCAGCTTGATCAGTCGCGGCGCTTGAGTACCGGCGGTTTGTCGTCAGTCTGGTCGCCGCTTGGCGAGCCCTTCTGGGTCTTTGTGCCCGCCGTCTCGGACTCCTCGCGCTTCTGAAGCGTGGGCGCGTTCTTGTCTTTCCCCCTTCTTCGATTGGTCATGAGAGTCTTCAGCCGCGTCTGGACGTCGTTGAACTCCGAAGTCGAAACCAGCGATTGCGGGCGCGGCGGCAGGATGGTTTTCATCTCCTTGTCGAGGGCCACAATACGGTCGGGAGTGGGAGGGTGGTCCATGAAAATCTTGGGAGTGCTGCCCGGACTCGATCGTTCCTCACCGATGACCTTCGACCAGATCTCCATGTAACTTTCGGGATCGTATCCCGCCTTGTACATGTACTGCAGCCCCAGAAAATCGGCTTCCTTCTCATCGTCGCGGCTGAACTTCAGGAACGCCAGCGGCACGCCGTTCATGTAAGCTTCCATGACCCCGTAATAGACGCCGTAGGTCATGGGCGTGAAGATCAGCGGAAGCATGGCGTATTGCAGGATGGTGGCTTTCGTCTGGGTCGCTGCCCAGTGCCGGGCCGCCACGTGGGCCACCTCGTGCGCGATCACCCCGGCCAACTGCGCTTCACCGTCCGCCGCCAGGATCAGCCCGCTCTGAACGTAGAGAAACCCGCCCGGCAGAGCAAAAGCGTTGATCCCGGGGGCGTCAATCACTTTGACGGTCAGGGGAACTTTCAAGTCAGAGTTGCGCGCGATGTTCTGCGCCACGCGATTGACGTATTCGTTGATCACCGGGTCGGTGACGAGCTTGGCGCTCTTGTCAATTTCCGACGCGTACTGCTTGCCGATGGCGATTTCCTTTTCCTCGGAGATGATGCTGCGATGCGCCACGCGGCGCTTCCCGATGTCGTTGATGTTGTCCTTTTCGTCGGAGGCCCGGCCCGGCAAGGCGGCGCCCGCCAACAGTATGGCCAGCGCCCACACGACCATTCGCCGTTTTCGCATAGTCCCCTCCCCGCACCTCCCCTAGTATACTCTAGATGCGGCTGCAGGCTTCGGGGTTTTCCCCGCGGTCATGCCCAACGGGCTCAGCTAGTGTAGTGCGTCTCAAATAGGTTTACAGATGAGGCGCCGAACCTCAGGTCGGCATGCCGGGCTAAAGCCCGGCGCTACGGGACGACCGCCGATCTCAGGATTGTAAAGGTTCCTGAGACGCACCACACTAGCCGGCCCTTCGAATCGTCAAGGACAAAGGACAGCCTTCCCCGTCACTCCCAGCGCGCCTCAAATCCGAAATCTAAAGTCCAAAATTGAAAATCGAAAATGGAAAATCGACATTCGAAATTCGAATTTCCCGATTCCCGACAGCCGGCCTCCGGCAACCGGCTACTGACTGCCGGCAACCGAGTCTTGCATTCTCCCGCGCGTTTGCGATAGGATGGCGCACTGGCCCGCAAGACCCGACCGCCCGCCTTGTGACGGGCGCGGCCATTCGCCCTCGAAATTGCGCGCCCCGCGGTGATTCGTTGAGTTCCTGCCGCGCCGGGCGCCGGATAATTGAATGAGAACCCCCCAGAAATCCTCCGTGCCCGCCGGCGCCGGAGAAGGAGCCGACCTGTGAGCACCATCACCGCCAACGGCGAGCTCGGCCGCGTCACCGGCTTTTACTCTTCCGTCGTCGGCAAAAAAGTGGTGATGGCCGTGACCGGCTTCATCCTCTTCGGATTCATCCTGGTCCACATGCTGGCCAACCTGCAGGTCTTTCTGCCGGTGAACGCCGCGGGCGTGCCGCCGCTCGACGCCTACGCCGAGCACCTGAGGGCCCTGCCACCGCTGCTTTGGGGCACGCGCGTGGTGCTGCTCGTGGCCGTGATCCTGCACATCCTGGCGGCGGTGCAGCTC
>OFHG01000524.1_pt1 | contig 15243 bp, 11 predicted proteins | sample 1521931 | NCBI WGS metagenome assembly OFHG01 (sample SAMEA2468438, study PRJEB22500) | soil metagenome | biome: Glassland; feature: Farmland; material: Clay | place: Australia | collected 2013-01-31 | depth 0.55 m
CACCTTTGCCGTGAACAGCACGCCGGTCGATGTGAACGGCAACACCATCAGCGACATCTCCACATCAGATTACCAAGGCGATGGGAGTGGTTTCGCAGTAGGGCTTGGCAAATATGCCATCCCGCCGGGTACCAGCGTGCGGTTGCACGTTTTCATCGGCACGGTACGCAAGGTGCTGCACCCCGCTTCGCAAGATTCGCGCTACGCCAGCGCAGTTTTCGCACCCACCTATTTCGGCTCGGAATACGTGCACGGCTTTACCAACCTGTCGGTGAGCTTTCACCTGCCACCGGGCGTCAAACCGAACGAACCACGCTGGCACGAATCGCCTACCACGTTCCCGTCTCAGCCGGCTACCAGCCTGGACCAGCAGGGCCGGGTGACCTATACCTGGACCAACAACACTGCCTTTGGCTCCGATCAGTACCTGTTTGGGGCCTCATTCCCGAGCAGTTATGTGCCGGCTTCCGCCATCGTACAACCCTCCTTGCTGGAGAGGCTGGGCATCAGCTCAGAAGCGGTGGTGACGACCCTGTTTTGCGGCGGGTTTGGGCTATTTTTTTTTTTTATTTTCTGCCCTGCCCCCCGCATGCTCCCCGCCGTTTGGGGCGTTTAAAGGGTTAAAAAGTGGCCGGCCGGGCCCCCGGCCCGGGGCGGGGCCGCCGCGTGGCGGCGCCGGGCGGATTGCTTCCCGCCGCGCGAGTTCCCTGACCTGCTCGCTCACCTGCTGCTGGTAGGCCTCCGGGGCATAGGCGCCCCGCCCGTACAGCCCGCGGTAGCGGGGGATCAGGTCCGGGTGATGCTCGCCCAGCCAGCCGAGGAACCATTCCCGGGCCCCGGGGCGCAGGTGCAGCACGATCGGGGTGACCGAGCGGGCGCCGGCCTGCGCGATCTGCCGTACGGTGGTGGCGAGTTGCGCGGGGGAATCGGACAGGAACGGCACGACCGGGCCCATCAGCACCCCGCACGGCAGCCCGCGGCCGGTGAGCGTGGCGCACACCTCCAGCCGGCGCTGCGGGCTGGGCGTGCCCGGTTCCAGTGTCCGCCACAGGTCCTGGCTGGTGCAGCCGACCGAGACCGCGAGGCCGACGTCGGTGACCTCGGACGCCTCTTCCAGCAGGCCAATGTCGCGCAGGATCAGGGTGCCCTTGGTGAGGATCGAGAACGGGTTGGCGGCGTCACGCAACGCCGCCAGGACGCCCGGCATGAGCTGGTACCGGCCCTCGGCACGCTGGTAGCAGTCCACGTTGGTGCCCATCGCGATGTGCTCACCGCGCCAGCGGGGCGCGGCCAGTTCGGCCCGGACCCGCTGCGGGGCGTTGACCTTGACCACGATCTTGGAGTCGAAGTCGTGCCCGGCGTCCAGGTCGAGGTAGGTGTGCGTCTGCCGGGCGAAGCAGTTGTGGCTCACCACGCCGTCGGCGATGAAGTCGCCGGTCCCGGTGGTGATGTCGAACATGGGCAGGTCCAGCCCGAGCGGTTCCACCGACACCACACCGAGCCGCGCGCCGCTCTTGATCGCGGTGCCCTCGATGCTGCGCTTGCGGGTGATCGCCGGGTCGGTGGTGTGGAAGAACCGGAGCGCCTCTTTCAGCCCGCCCCGCAGCCGGATGACCCGCAGGCCGTCCGCGTGCCGGGCGGGCTCGGCCACCGCGGCGAATCCCAGTGCGTACAGGCAGGCGATGGTCCAGCCGATGATCGCCGGGTCGGTGTCGCTGATCCGCAGGGCGCCGCTGCAGCTGCCCTCGGCGTCGAAGATCCCGGCAAGAAAGCCCTTCCGCCAGTCCAGGCCTGGTGAGCCGGGCCAGCGTGTCAGCCACTTGATGACGCGCACCTGATCGCGGGTGCTGGTGCGGATGGCTGTCATCATGCGGCGGGTTTCGCTGGCCTCGGAGAAGGCGAACATGGTCGTTGCGAGCCCGGCGCTGGCGAGATAGCCGCGCGCCCGCCCGAGCGCGTCTGTGCCAGCGAGCGCCAGCCGGAACTGGGGTATACCGCCGTAAGTGCCGAGGCCCGCGTCGCCGCGGACCATCCCGCACAGGTAACCCCGCCGGTACTCGGCGGAGTCCTTAGGCTGTTCCGCGAAGCGGCCGGTCCCGATCAGTTTGTTACCAGCCGTCAGATGCGGTCGCCGCTCCGCCCCTTGCTCCCGGCCGGTGACGTATTTCCAGCCCCGGTCGCTCAGGAAGCGGTGATCGCCGCTGCTGACCAGGCTGGTGCCGTCCTCCAGGGTAGTCCGGTACGCGGGTTTCACCGTCTGCCAGTGCGCCAGCACCGTGGTCGGCACGTAGCGGCGGCAGCGCCCCCGCCGGGCGGTGCCGTAGACGGCGTCGCCGGCCCGGACGTCTGCCAGCGGCTTGGTGCGGCCATCGGCCATCAGGATGGGCGTCTCCCCCCACGCGCAATAGGTACAAGCATGGGAGCAGCCCCGGTACGGGTTGATCGTCCAGCGGAACGGCATGCGGGAGGCCTCGGGTACCCGGTTGATGATGGACCTGGCGTGCACTTCGAAGAAGGTCATGCCAGCGAAACCGGGGGTGCCGGACGAGCGGGCCACCGCCTCCCGTTCGAACAGGGCGGGCGCCGCTGGCCCGCCGCCGCCGATCCGGATGGCATCCCAGCGCACACACGGAAAACTAGAACAGCAGTTCCCCTCGTGTCAAACACCTGTTCGAGTAGATCACCGGCCGGGAATCCGTGCCGTTCTGGTCATCGGTTCAGGGCTAAAAATCTTGCCGCGTGGGGATAGTAGAGGCATTCAGCTCCGGCGCTCACTGGGCGGAGGTGGCGCCATGGCCCTTTCCATGGAGGAACAGCGCATCCTCGCGGAAATCGAGCAGCATCTCGCACGGGCCGAGCCGGCACTGGCCGCCCAGCTGGCCGCGTTCGGGCATCCGGTCGATGAGAGCGGCCTGCACTCTCCCCGGATACGGATCCTGGCCTCCTTCGCGGTGCTGATCGTCATTGCGGTCGTCTCGGTGGTGGTGTGCGCGCTGGTGCCGCTGCGTGCCCCCGATCGTGGCGGGACCGGGCGGGCCACGCCGGCGCCAGGACGCCCGTCCGCGAGCGCGCCGCGCCGGCCTGCCGCCGCGCGTCCGGCCCCGCCAGCCGGCTCCGGGCAGCAGCCGCCCCTGGTGACGTCGGCCAAGTAGCGGGAGCCGGGTACCGGGGGCCAGTTAGCCGCCGGTCAGGATTCGCGCCACAGCTGCAGCAGGTACTGCTCGTGACCTTCGAGTGCCCGGCGGGCCTGCTGGAACTCGTCGCCGAGCGGGTCAATGCCTCGCTCGAACAACTCGCTGTAGAGCCGCATGACCTCGCGGCGGTTCCTGGCATGGACCCGGATCACATAGTCACCCACGCCGCCGACGAGCCTGAGCCCTTCCACGGCACGGCCGGCCGAGCCCATGTCGATGCTCAGCGCGCCGCGCAGGTAGACGACGGCCTTCGCCTCGTCCTCCCACCCGTCGCCGAACGGTGGCGGCGCCGTGTCCCACTCCTCCAGGAAGACCCGGACACCGATGTGCTCCTGCAGGCTGGCTACCCACATCTGCTCGCGGTTGGCGCTGATCAATGCGCCGGTAGGCGCCAGCGGCCCGCCTGGCGCATCCGGGTCAACCGTCGCGTCGTGAACCCGGAACATCCTGCGATCCGGGAACACCGGGATCTCCAGCCGGATCACCCTGCGGCTCACCTGTTCCCCCTCACACACGTCTCCCGCCCCCTACAGCATGCTCCGAGCGGGGCCGCGCAGCCCGGCAATTGCTGACAATGCGCAAACCTGACCCGGTGGCCCATCTCTGGATGTGTCCTTCCGCCCAGGTCACACGGTGCGGGCCCGATAAGGGATATCTTCCGGCAGACAGCGGGAGGATGGCCACATGGTAATTGGGCACCGGATGGTGGACGCGGGCGGGCTGCCCATGCATATCGCCGAGGCGGGCACCGGCCCGCTGGTGATCTTGCTGCACGGGTTTCCCGAGTGCTGGTACTCCTGGCGTCACCAGCTGCCGGCCCTGGCCGAGGCCGGCTTTCACGCCGTGGCGCCCGACCAGCGCGGGTACTGCCGGAGCGGCCGGCCGCGCCCGGTGGAGCAGTACACCATCCTGCATCTGGCCGGCGACATCATCGCCCTCATGGACGTGCTCGGTGAGCAGACGGCGGTGGTGGCCGGCCACGACTGGGGAGCCCCGGTGGCCTGGAGCACCGCGCTGATGCGCCCCGACCGGGTGCGGGCAGTGATCGGCCTGAGTGTCCCGTACCGGCCGCGGGGGAGCAGCCCGCCGCTGCCCACGCTGCGGGCGCTGTTCGGCGACGGCTTCTACATGGCGTATTTCCAGCAGCCGGGCACCGCCGACGCCGAACTCGCCGCCGATCCGCCCGCCACCTTCGGCCGGCTGCTGTATGCGGCGTCCGGCCAGGCACCCCCGTTGCTGCCGGTGGTGCCACCCGGCGGCGGCCTGCTGGACGTGTGCCCGGACCCGCCGTCACTGCCGGGCTGGCTCACCGCCGATGACATCGCCGTCTTCGTGTCCGAGTTCACCGGCGCCGGGTTCACCGGGCCCCTGAACTGGTACCGGAACCTCGACCGGAACTGGGAGCTGACCGCCCCCTGGCGGCACGCGCCGGTCACCACGCCCGCCCTGTTCATCGCCGGCGACCGGGACTTCGTTGTCAGCGTGCCCGGCCCGGCGCAGGTGGCCGGGCGGATGCGGCAGTGCGTGCCGCGGCTGGCCGATCCGGTCCTGCTCGCCGGCTGTGGCCACTGGACCCAGCAGGAGCGTCCTGACGAGGTGAACCAGGCGATGATCAGTTTCCTGGCCGGGCTTGGGTGATGCCCGTGCGCTCGACCAGTTCCGCCCAGAGCGCGGCGTACTGCCGCGCTGCCGTGCTGCGTGGTGCGAAGGCGGCCACCGGGGCACGCTCCACCGACATCCGCTCGATCAGCGACAGCGCGGGGATCACCGTGACCGCGACGTCCGACCGCTCAGCGGGCAGGCGCTCGGCGATCTCGCGGTGCAGGCGCTTGCGGCGGTCGATCATGGAGCAGAACGCGAGCAGGGTGGGCCGGTGCCCGTCGAAGCCGGAGATGAACCCCGACAGCTGATCCAGGGTGCGCACCGACAGGGTGGTCGGGATCAGCGGCACCAGCAGCGTGTCGGCGGCGTGCAGCACGCTCTCCGACAGCAGCGAGATGCTGGGCGGGCAGTCCAGGACGATCAGGTCGTATTCGGCGCGGAGCGGGCGCAGCAGCCGCGCCAGCCGCTGGGTCGGCTTCTTGGTCGCGTCGAGGATCAGGTCCAGGTTCCGGTAGGTGAAGTCGGCCGGAAGCAGATCGAGGCGCTCGAAGTCGGTGCCCTTGATCGCGTCGTCGAGGTCCCGGCTGCCGCGGATGAGTGCCGCCCCACCGCCCTTGACGCGCGGCCTGACCCGGAGCAGGAAGCTGGCCGCCCCCTGCGGGTCGAGATCCCCGTGCAGTCCCCGCAGCCCGTCGGGGGCGGCGTGTGACCCCTGTTGGCTCGCCGTCCGCGTATCGCCGCGGCCGCCTTTGATGTTGTGGCTGGCGCGGATCTTCAGCGGCCGGCCTCCGTGGGGTGGGCCCGGAACCGCTCGGGGTTGGCGGCGCTGGCGAAGTCGGCGACCCGGCCCCCGACCTCCCCGCCCCCCCGCCGTTCGCGGCGGGCGATCTGGCCCGCGAGTTCTCCCATGGCCAGCAGGGCCGTGACTGGGACCTGTTGCTCCTGCATCATCTGCGTGGCGAACATCCTGATCTCGTGCTGCTGTACCTGGCAATCCTGGTACGTACCGAGGCAATCTTGCAGGCCTTTCAGGTCCCGCACGGCCTGCCGGTGGATGGCAGGGTCGTGCAGGGACGCGAAGAACTCCAGCAGGTAACGCAGCTCCTTGCACCGTTTGCGGAGGTCATGCAGGCTTTCCGGCGGGGAGTCCGCGGTGATCGCGGCGCCGTCACGCAGGACCCGCCGGTGTGCCCGCCGGATCCTTTCCGCGGCCAGCCGCGCGGCGGTCCTGCCCTTGCGGGCGGGTGCCCGCTCACTCAGCGCCCCGCGCCAGGCATCGGTCAGGACGGCGAAGCGGGCCGAGCGCAGTGCCCGCGTCAGCTGCCGCCGCTCCAGCGTGCGCCGCCGGGCGAGATGCTCGGCGAAGGGAGCAAGTTCTGGTGGCGTTGCAGACTCCAGGCCAGCCGCCATGGCGGGGTAGTTCAGCAGGTAAACGTCCAGATCGCGGACGGGGGTGGTCACATCGCCCAGCCACTTGAACTCGTCGCGGAACTTCTCCGCCAGGCCGGCCGGCAGCGCGTCGCCGCACAGCTTGATCGCGGACCGGGTGCGGCGGACCGAGACGCGCAGGTCATGCAGGAACTCGCTGTCGATGTCGCGCACCGTTCCCGCGACGTTGGCCTCCAGCGTGTCGAGCAGGCGCAGCAGCACCGCTGCCATCGCGGCACGGGCCGGCATCTCGGCGGTCAGGTGGACGTCGACCTTGCTGGTGTAGTCGCCGGGCCGGCGGCCGATGGCGGCGAGTGCGCTGTCGCGCAGCGAAAGCTCCGCCGGCGCCACGCCCGGCGTGCCGGCCAGGCAGCGGATGATCTTGTCGGTCTGTGCCTGGTAGCCGCGGACGGCGGTGACCGACAGCCGTGGCGGCAGGCCGGCGGCGTCCTGGCCGGCCGGCGACGGCTGGTTCACCGTCAGCCAGGCGATCGTCTTGTCATCGGCGTTGAGCACCCGCCACCGCCGGATCGTGCTGGTGGCCCGCACGGCGGGGGTCAGCGCCCGGATGTCCGTGACCGGTTCCAGGCGCGCCCGCAGCGGCCCCGGCGGCAGGGCGCCGGCAAGTGCGGGCCAGCGGATCCGGCCCGCCGCGGCGGTGAGGCGCTCACCGTCCCGGCTGGTCAGCGTGTACTCGCTGGACCCTGAGGCCGATGTATGCTCCAGCGCCAGCCCGGCATCGTGCAGCCGCCAGTCGAAGGTGTCCAGCCAGGTGTGCCGCACTGTCCGTGGCCGGCCTGCGGGCACAACCGGGAAACGTGGTGCGAGCGCCTCCTGCACGACGTCAACAGCTGACCGGTCGCCGCCGGTGAGCACGAAATCGTGCGAGGAAGCCTCCATGACGCAGCCTTGCCCCGGTTCCCGAAGTAAGGATATCCCGACGACGGATCGGTGGAATGGAACGGACGAACTGCCCACCATCTGGCCTGGACCAGCTTATCCAGGATCGGTCCGTAACCCAGGGGGGCATCGCATCCGTACCCGCCGGGTGCTCGGGCCACACGGGTAACCGCCACGCTCACCTCCATCGTGCTGCCCGGCGCCTGGTGACGGGCATGTTCCGAGGCCGGGCACCGGTGGCGGGAGGGCGGCCGGCCGGAAGCGGTGGCGGGAGATTAGCGTTGATGAGTCTTTGCCCCCGGACAAACCGGCGTCCGGCCGGAACCAGGAAGGCTCACCGCTGATGACCGACTCCGCGCCCGCCGCTGCCGGCGGCACCCTCAATGACCCGTTCTCCCAGCTGACCGGAGCGCTGGCCGGGACCACCCGGATGCATTTGGAGGTCGTGGAGTCCAGGCGGCTCACCCCGGGCATGCAGCGGCTGGTCCTGACCGCGCCGGAACTGGCCAGCCTGGAGAACCAGCCGGGCCAGGACGTGATGCTCATGGTGGATACCGACGCCGGCCGCCCGGTGCGCCGGCGGTACACCATCCGGGCGCTCGATCGCGGGCTTCGGCTGCTCACGCTGGAGGTGGTCCGGCACGGGGACGGGCCGGGTGAGCGCTGGGTCGCGGCGGCCGGCCCGGGTGACCAGATCGAGGGCATCGGGCCGCGCGGCAAGATCTTCCTGGCGGAGGCGGCGGACTGGCACCTGTTCATCGGGGATTTCTCGGCGCTGCCGGCCTTTTTCGCGATGGCTGGCGCGCTGCCCGCGGGCAGCCGGGCACTGGTGATCCTGGAGGTGCCGGTCCCGGCGGACGAGCAGGAACTGGCCACCCGGGCAGCGGCCGGGCTGACCTGGCTGCACCAGCTGGGCCGTCCGGCGGGCGATCCGTCCGCGCTGGTGGCGGCCGCGGCCGCGGCGGCCCTGCCGGCCGACGGCCGCGGGCACGCCTACCTGGCGGGAGAGGCCGGGGTGGTGCTGGCGCTGCGGGAGACGCTGGCGGCCCGCGGCCTGACGCCGGAGCAGATCTCGCCGAAGGCGTACTGGGGGCTCGGCAGGGCTAACGCGCCGCACGGGGAACCCGCCAGGGACGCATGACGCTGCCCGCGCTGGGCGGTCAGAACGCGGTCACGGCCAGCTGTCCTCGCCGGGCGCCGGTGCGGCCAGGAAGCCGAGCCATTCGTCGACCCCGGCCGACATGGGTCACTAACTGCCGCAGCGTCCAGGCCGGGCAGGTGGGTACCGGGCGGGTGAGGTCCGCGCCGCCGGTCAGCTGGGCAAGAGTTCCGGAGCTGCCGGTAACTTCGGCATGCAGGCGCCCGGAACTGATTGTGGACATGAAAGAGCCTTCCGGCGGTCAGTCCGGGGGAGAAGCCGCTGGCCTGCGGGACGGCCCAGCGAACGGGTCAGCCGCAGCCGCACGCCCCGCCGCAGCAGCCACCACCGGATCGGGTCGGGGCCGCGCCTGCCCTGCCGCCGACGGACACCGGCGAGAGCAGCTTCACGGTGTCGTCGTGCCCCTCCGGGCAGGGGCAGGGCGCAGAGGCTTCGGCCATCGGACGGTTGACTTCGAACGTCGCACCGCAGGCCCGGCAGCGGAACTCATAACGTGGCACGGCTGAAGCTTATGCCACGAGCATCGCCTACGTCAGCGTGTGCGCGATTGACCGCTCTGCGCGGCGGCCGCCACACGGTCACCAGCACCCGGGGGCGTCTACATTTCGGTGTCGGCCGGCAGCGGTTGCCCTCCGCGCCCCGGTGCCCCGCGGTGGGATGGCGATCGCGGTGAGGATCCGTTTGGCGCCCTGATGGCGGAGGGGGTGGCGGTGCCGCGCGGCCGCGGGCCGGCGGCACCTGCGGCCTCCGGGGCGTCGTAGTAGAACTGGCCGCCGCGCAGGAGCGACACCGAGGCCCCGACCAGCGACATGAGAGCCGCGGCCGTGAACACGATGATCAGCCCGTGGTGGAACGGCCCGGAGATCAGGTGCGGGAAGAACTGTGTCCCGGTCAGCACGGCGACGTTGTGGGCAGGCAGGGTGGCGAGCACACCGGAGGGGCCCAGCAGGTGCTGGACCGGGTTGTAGCCGAGCAGGGCCGCGAACACGGTGCTGACCGGTGGCAGGTGACTGACCTGGTTCGCGGTGGCCAGCGGGACTCCCTGCGCGTGCAGGCCGGCGGCCAGGGCGCGGGGCAGGGTGGTGGCGAGGCCGACGATCATCAGCGAGAAGAAGATCCCGATCGACAGGGCCATGCCCGAGTTCTGGAAGGTGGACCGCATGCCCGACGCGGAGCCGCGGTGGTGAGCCGGGACGCTGCTCATGATCGCGGAGGTGTTGGGGGAGGCGAACAGGCCCGAGCCGATCCCGTTGCCGAAGATGAGCAGCGCGAACACCCAGAACGGGAAGTCGACCGGCAGCAGCATCAGGCCGCAGAACGCTGCCGCCGCCACCAGCAGCCCGGCGGTGGCGAACGGGCGCGGTCCGTACCGGTCCGACAGGTACCCCGATATCGGGCCGGCCAGCAGGAAGCCAGTGGTCAGCGGCAGCATGTAGATGCCCGCCCAGAGCGGGGTGACCGCGAAGTTGTAGCCGTGCAGCGGCAGCCAGATCCCGGCCAGCCAGATCACCAGCATGAACTGAAGGCCGCCGCGCGCGGTCGAGCCGAGCAGGCTGGCCGCGTTGCCGGCCGCGAACGCGCGGATCTTGAACAGGCTCATCCGGAACATCGGTTCTGCGATCTTGGTCTCGATGACGCAGAACATGACCAGCAGTGCGGCACCCGACGCCAGCCCGGCGATCACCCAGGGGCTGGTCCAGCCGGTCGAATGCCCGCCGTAAGGCTGGATCCCGTGGGTGATCGCGGCCAGCAGCAGGCCCGCGCCGAGCGCGAAGGTGATGTTGCCGGCCCAGTCGATCCGTGCCCGCCGGGTGGTCGCGATCTCCCGCAGGCTGCGGTAGGACCACAGGGTGCCCACCACCCCGATCGGCACGTTCACCCAGAACACCGCGCGCCAGTCCCAGGCGGCCAGCAGCCCGCCGAGCAGCAGCCCGATGAACTGGCCGGCGATCCCGGCGATCTGGTTGATACCCAGCGCCATGCCGCGCTGGCGGGCGGGGAATGCGTCGGTCAGGATGGCGGCCGCGTTGGCCATCAGCATCGCCCCGCCGAACGCCTGCACCAGGCGCCAGCCGATCAGCCAGATGGCGCCAGACGGGCCGGTGAAGGGGTCGAGTGACAGCGCGATCGAGGCCAGCGTGAAGACCACGAACCCCAGGTTGTAGATCCGTACCCGGCCGAACATGTCGCCCAGCCGGCCGAGCGTGACCACCAGCACCGCTGTCACCAGCAGGTACCCCATGATCATCCACAGCAGGTAGGTGACGTTGGCCGGGGCGAGCGGGTCGAGATGGATGCCGCGGAAGATGGCCGGCATCGCGATGATCACGATCGACGCGTCGATGGTCGCCATCGTGATGGAGAGCGTGGTGTTGGAGAGCGCAACCCACTTGTACCGGCCGCCGGTGGGCATGTCCGCACGCTTTTCCCGCACGTTGCCCCAGCCTATCTCGCATTACTTGCTTGACCACAACTAGTTAGTCCCGGCCGCAGGACCGCCTGCACCGGGCAAGGCTGCGACCGGGACCAGCTGGCCGTGCTGCGGCTGATCACCTCGCCCGGGCCGGGCTGACCAGGCCGCTGCCGGTCAGGCCGCTGCCGGTCAGGCCGCTGCCGGTTGGGCTGGGGCTGGTTGGGCCGGAGCTGGCCTGGCCGCCGCTGGCCTGAACCAGCCCGGACTGGGCCGGGGACTGTAGCTGGCCGGGATGCGCATGCTGCGGCTGTGCGTGGTGAACGGCCGGGTAGATCGCTCCGTAATTCCGGTGGACAGCCAGGTTGAGGTCGACCGGCACCCCGCCGCGGTACTGGTTCACGCTGTACTGGCGCAGCGCGGCGCGGGGATCCCACCGGCCTCCGCTCCACGCGTAGGTCTGCCACCCGTACTGGATGAGGTGGGCGTCAAAGGCGCGCTTGATGGCCCAGTAGCCGCCGTACAGCCCGGTGCGATGCAGGCCCACGACGGACGCAGCCCCGCGCAGGTAGCCGTTGATCGCGCCCTGCTGCGCGGCGCTGGCGTCGAAGTCGGCGCAGAAGTACATCGCGGCGTGGGGGATGCCCAGGCTGTTGAGGCCCTGCTGTGCCTGTTGCGCGGCCGATCGCCCGGCCTGGTACCCGCCGAGCATGTCCATCGCGCCCTGCTCCCAGATGGCGACCACCCGGGTGCCGTACCGCTGCAGAGTGGCCAGTTCGCCGCGGGTGAGCGACTTGGGGTTACCGGGCGCGATGTATCTCGCCTCGAAGTGGACACCGGTGTGGGTCAGCGCCGACGGCCCCACGCCCTGCATGGAGTCGAGGCCGAGGACCGGGTGCCAGGGGGTGTGGTGCACGGCCTTGCCGGCGCCGGGCCGGCGCACCGCGGGCGCCGGCGGGGCAGCCAGCCCGTTCCCCGCCGTCTGGGCAGCGCGCGTGTGGGTGGTGCCTGCGTGGGCCGCACCGGTGTGGGCCAGGCGCCCGGCCGCGTTCACGGTCACCCGCGCCAGGCTGGCGGCAGCCGGAGCAGGGCCGTGTCCCTGCCCGCCACCGGCGAGGCCTGCCATGAGGGCGGCCGAGACCGCGACAGTCGCGGCGGCTACCCCGAAGGTCAGCCGGGTGGGCCTGCGGTGAAGATTCCTGACAAGGGGGTTACTGGTATTACGGGAGAGCAAAACGAACCTTCGGTTGGCACGCGGCTCACGTGCTCGCTTCCACCTGGGGGGACTGCCGGCCGCGGCGATCGCCAGGCCAGGGCAGAGGTGCGCGGGATGTGACGCGGGTCAGGGCGGCGCGTTACTCGGGGGCAACCATCACACACGCCAGGTGCTATCGGAATATCACCATGACAAATTTGGAGGTTTTGTTGTGCCCGAAACTGGGTATCAAGCAATGTGGCTGGTATCACATTGCTGGCAGCTTTTCGAATATTTATTCGAAAAGCTATTATCTAACAGCTGGTCCGTGAATCCCGGCCGGGTAGCCTCAGGTTCTATGACCCGTCTCACATTTGCCAGGCTGATGTGACCTGCGCAACACGGGCCGGCTCACCGCTCAGGCGGCGCCGCGGGCCAGGGCGATGAGGCGGCCCAGCACGGTGCCGTTGCTGGCGCGCAGCCCGTCGTGCTCCTACTCACTGGTCACCCAGGCTCGCAGGCCCCGGACCGCGCGGCTGGTCGGCACCGAGAGTTCCGCGGGCACATACATGTCATTGAAGTACCCCGCGGCGGCAGCCGGCACCTCGTTGCTGGCGAGCCGGCCGGCGTCGTAGAGCGCGGGCCAGTCATCGCGTTCCGCCAGCAGGCCGGCGGCGTCCCGCAGTGGCCGCAGCGCCGGGTCGATGTCGAACATCCACGGGTAGATCATTTCGCCCGTGAACAGCAGCGGGGCGTCGCCGTCCAGGGCCGGTGCCGGGTCGAACCCGGCGAACTCGGCCCGGACCCGCCGCGCCGACCAGCCGGTGGCGGCGCGCTGCGCATAACTGGGCTCGTGCAGCACCGCGTACAGCGGCGCCGTGGCGAAGCTGAGGTGGGGCTGCACAGCGTGCAGGAACGCGTCGGACAGCCCGCCGGCCGCGAACGGGTCCTCGATCAGGTAGTGCAGGCCGTCGCTGCCGGTGCTGGCGCCGAGCATGCGCCCGAGGGTCTGGAAGGACTCGACGGTCAGCGGCGCGCCGCCGGGCAGGATCACCTCGTTGTCCCGCAGATGACGGGCCACCTGCCTGGCCCGCTCCACATCCGCGGGGTAGCGCTGGTAGTGCTCACTGTTCTTCGCGGCGACCTTGCCGTAGGTGAGCCGGTAGACGTCGTCGGCGGTGGCGTCAAGCCCGGGCAGGCCACCGGTGATGAAGGCCTCCCGGATGCCCCCAGGTGCCAGCGACAGGTACGTCACGGTGCAGAAGCCACCGTAGCTCTGGCCGAGAACGGTCCACGGCTCGCCGCCGGTGAGCGCCTCCCTGATCAGTTCCGCGTCCCGGACAATCGCATCGGCCCGGAAGTGCGCGAGATAGCTTGCCTGCTCAGCGGCGGTGCCGAAGCGGGCCAGGGTCTGCCTGCTGGCCGGGGTGGACCGGCCGGTGCCCCGCTGGTCCAGCAGCAGCACCCGGTAGTCAGCCAGCGCGCGGCCCAGCCAGTTGTCGGCGCCGTGCGGGCGGGGGGCGCCGAACCCGGGCCCGCCCTGCAGGAACACCAGCCAGGGGAGCCGGCCAGCGGCACGGCCGGCCGCGACCACTTCCCGGGCGAACACCTCGATCTGCTCCCCGCCAGGGCGGTCGTGGTCGAGTGGCACGGAGAAAGTGTGATCGGTGAGCACGGTACCGCGCTGGAGATAGCTGGACATGGTCTGCACCGTACCGGCGCTCCGGCCGGCGGTCAGGGGCGCCCGGTGGGTGTTCAGTTCACGAAGTAGGTGGCGCCGCCGGTGGCGGGGTTGGTGACCTGCGTCACCACCGACACCGGGCCGGCGTGTGCGAAGACCAGCGTCAGGGTGACGGCCTTGCCTGCGCGTACCGGCGGGACGCCGGTGAACATCATGTGGTACCCGTCCGGGACCATGGCCAGGGTGGAGTGCGCGGGCACGGCCACCGCCAGCACCGTGTGCGCACTGGTCATCCCGGGCAGGGGCGGGGCCAGGAAGACCACGTTCCCCCCGACGCTGAGGTGCGCGGACACCAGGCGGTCGGCGGCACCATTGTTGCGGATGACGACGTAGGCCACCGTGGTGCCCGCCTCCGGGATCGGCACGTAGGCGGTGCTGGCCTGGATAGGCGCGGCGGCCGCGGCCGGGGCGGCGCAGCCCGCCATGCCGAACGCGAGGAGCGCGGCCAGGCCCGCGGCGATGGCCCGGGCCGTGCGTGCCCGGCTGGGACGGCGACGTTCTCGCGGTGCCGCTGGGGGACCCGTAACCAGCATCTGCACTTACTCTCTGTTTCGACCGGCATCACGAATCGTCTCACGCCCGCCGGCCGTGGGAGACCCACGGGTGCGGCCTCGCCGTAGTTGCCGGCCAGGAGCGCGGTGACGGCCCGCTGGCCGACGGCAGGGCGTGGTACTCGCGGGCGGCCAGGGCAATCTGGCGGGGCCACCCGATCGTCTCGGCCAGGTCGTAGTTGATCTCCTGGAGCTGGACCGTGGCCAGCACCCGGGCGGGGGGGCGGCGGTACGGGTGTCATCAGGCATGCCCGAATCGTGCCTGGGCGGCGTGGGCTCTCACATCGGGCGCCGGGCGGATGTGCCTGGCTCCGCCCACCGGCCGCACCCAGCCCGGGGCGCGACCCGGTTCCCCCCCGGGTCTGACCCGGGGGGATCCGCCTCAGGGCTGATCCGCGGTTCCCGGCCGCGCTTTACCATCAGGTGGTGAAGAGGTTGGCGGACGCGGTGGCCGCGCTGCCCGCATGGGTCCAGGACCTGATCCTCGCGCTGGCGCTGATCCTGGTGAACGTGGCCACGCTGGTCTTCTACCGGTCCCAGCTGCACCCGTTCTGGCTGGCACTCACGCTGGTCGTGCTGGAGACGCTGCCGCTGGCCTGGCGGCGGTCGTGGCCGGCCGCGGCCTTCCTGGTGGCGGGCCTCCCGCGGAGCATCTACGATTCGATCGGCCTGGGCTTTGCCCCGCTGCCACTCGCGCAGGCGATCGCCTACTTCACCGTGATCGAGCGCTGCCGGCCGGCGGCCCGGCGGATCCTTACCGTCCTGCTGGCGATCGGCATTGTCAGATCGCAACTCCTGCCCGGCCATACCCAGCCCTACGACTTCACCGTGGTCTCCCTCATCTTCGTCACCGCGGGCATGGCGGGCGTGCTCAGCCGGACCCGGCACGCCTACCTGCAGGATGCGGAGGCGCGGGGGGGGCAGGCCGAGGCACAGAGGGGCGCCGGCGCCGCTCGCGCGGCGGCCGCCGCGCGGGCCAGGATCGCCCGCGGACTGCACGCCGTGGGCGCCCCTCACGGTAGCCTGCAGGGGGGCGCCGGCGGGGCGGCCGGGCGCCCCTGCC
>OFHG01000525.1_pt1 | contig 15239 bp, 12 predicted proteins | sample 1521931 | NCBI WGS metagenome assembly OFHG01 (sample SAMEA2468438, study PRJEB22500) | soil metagenome | biome: Glassland; feature: Farmland; material: Clay | place: Australia | collected 2013-01-31 | depth 0.55 m
TCTCAACTTCGAGACGCTGTTCACCCTCGGAGGGGCCGGCTACGGGATCTCCGAAGCCGGTGAGGTCGTCACGACGGTCAACCGGATCAACGCCGCGGGAGCCAGTTATCAGGCCTACTACGACAATTTCCTGGCCATGGCCCGGGACGTCGATGCGCTGGCTGGCCAGGAGCTGGCTGCCGGGCACACGGCCAGCGCCCGCAGTGCCTATCTGCGGGCCGCTTCCTATTACGACGCGTGCCTGTTCTTCGTGCTCGGCACCAGCTCCCACGCGCGGGAAGCCAGCGTGTACGCGGCCATGCAGCGCTGCTGGAACGCGGCCACACAGCTGTTCGGCCCGCCCTTCGAGCGGGTCCGCATCCCGTACGGCCGCACCTGGATGCCCGGCTACCTGCTGCGGCCGGACACCCGGCCCGTCCGCAGGCCGACCCTCATCCTCAACAACGGCAGCGACGCGCAGAACATCGACCTGTACGCCTTCGGCGGGGCGGCGGCACTCGAACGCGGGTACAACGCGCTGATCTTCGAGGGCCCGGGGCAGGGATCGATGCTGTTCGAACGGCAGATCCCGTTCCGGGCCGACTGGGAACACGTGATCACACCCATCGTCGACTACCTCCAGGGCCGCCCGGATGTGGATCCGCGGCGCATCGCGATCACCGGGTGGAGCCTATGCGGCGAATCGGTGATCAGGGCAGCCGCGTTCGAGCACCGGCTGGCCGCGGTCGCCGCCGACCCCGGCGTCCTCGACGCCTGGCTGGCCTGGCCAGCGCAGATCCGCGGCCTGTTCAAGCCGGGCGCCACCAAGCAGCAGGTGAACGCGGAATGGCGGGCCAGCATCCCGCACCTGCACCCCGTGATCCGGTTCACCCTCATGAAGCGGGCCGAACTGTACGCGCGGCAGTTCCTGCTGGCCGCCCGCGCCGGGCGCGTCTTCACCAACCTGTGGCTCCTCGGGATGATCCAGATGCAGCTCAACGTGCGCAAGGCCGTGTCCCAGGTCAGCTCACCAACCCTGATCACCGGGTACGAGCAGGACCAGTTCGTCCCCGGCCAGGGCCAAAAGGTGTACGCACTGCTGCGCAGCCGCAAGGCGTACCACTACTTCACCTCGGCGCACGGAGCGGAGTACCACGACGGACCGATGGCCCCCCAGACCCGCAACCAGCTCGTGTTCGACTGGCTGGACACCGTCCTCTGACACCGCCACCGGGAGCCGTGCGAGAACTCCGGGAGCGGGAGCCGCTCTTGGAGACTCACAAGCAGGTATCCGGCGGGCAGACGTGCCGCACAGGGATGCCAGAGAGCTCCGGGAGCCAGGCTGGGAGCCAATGTCGCCAGGCGTCAGGCGATGCCTGGCCAGGGGCGGTGCGTTGACGTCGTGCAAGAGGTCATGAGTCTGCCGGACCGGTTTCGTCGGCTCAGACCTGCTCATCGGCAGGAAGGCCAGGGGATTATTCCGGCAGACGGAACAGCAAATCAATCTGCGGACCGGCCACCCGCTCTGGGTTACATCTCGTACCTGATCTGGTCAGCCGCTCCCAGGAGGTCGCGGACGAAGGGGAGCATCTCCTTATCCGTCCAGCGAAAGCTTGGCCCGGATACGGACAGCGCTCCCACGACCCGGTCGCCGCTATCGAAGACGGGAACAGCGAGTGCCGCGACGCTGCGGGTTGACTCCTCATGGCTGATCGCGTATCCCGAGTCCCGGGTTGCCGCGAGCAGTGGCTCAACCGCGTGGCTCTCAGGTGCCGACAGGCCGGAGAGTATTTTGGCTTGCTCCTGATCTGGCAAGAAGGCGAGGATGGCGCGTCCGCTGGCCCCCTTGTGGATCGGCACTCTCCTGCCGACGCCTACGCTGCGGCGGATGTCGGATTTGCTCTCACATTCGAGAACGCAGACTCTGTGATCGCCATCCTGGACATGCAGCGTAGCGGTTTCCCCGGTGAGGTCCCGCAGTTGCTCCAGCCAAGGCATGACAATGCCTGAGAAGGGCAGTGATGACAGAACACGATTGCCGTAGGTAACCATTTTCCAGCCTAGGCTGTACCGCTTGCTCACGGGATCCTGGATCACCAGCCCGCGGGACCGAAGACTTGCCAGCAGCCGATGCGTCGCGGTTGTGCTGAGGCCGACCTTTACCACGATGGCAGCCAGCGGAAGGGGCGTGTCCGCTGACGCCAGGACTTCGATCACATCGATGGCGTTCAAGACCGTCAACGAGAGCTTGCCGCCATCGGAGGACTGGCGGGCCGAGCCCGGTGGGCCAGGCGCGGGTTCTTCTAGCCGGGCGAACCGGGCACGCCGGGTACCCTCATCGGAGACTTCGCTGGTAAGAGCCTCTTGCACGTATCCCTCCAGATCGCTACCATGACCGCATTCCTCATATCGGTATGGTATTCCGGTAATCGGAACATGGCAAGGAGGCGCGGGAGTGTGGGCCACAGGCATCACGGACATCGTCGAGGGCCAGGTCCTAGTTCGTGGGCTGCCTATTGACCGGTTGATCTCCGAGCGGAGCTTCGCCGAGGTGCTCGCACTCCTGCTGGTGGGACGGCTTCCCTCGGCTGCCGAGGCCCGGATGGTCGAGGCTGTGCTGGTGGCTTCCATCGATCACGGTGCCACTTCCCCGTCCGCGCTCACGGCTCGCACCGTGGCCTCTGGCGGCGCCTCGCCCCAGGTAGCGTCAGTGGCCGGCCTGCTAGTACTACAGGGCTAGATCTCCGCGTGTTACACACCAATCCGAACCGGGGTCATGCAATCATATCCCCATGGCAACGACCCTCGACATTGACCCGGAAATCGACGACGCCATCACCCCGGAAGATCTCAGAGAGTGGAACAAAGAATTCAATGAGATCAGTAAGAGAATAGCAGGGCTGTTCTACCGGCCGGAATCAAGGCGGCATGCCGAACAGTACCTCCAGGGACTCCTGAAACCGATCGAGCGCAAGAATGCGTGGACGATCGCCCCGGAAGTTGGCGAGAAGGAGCCGAAAGCTATCCAGCGGTTCCTGAACCTCACCCCATGGGACGAAGGAAAACTCCGTGATATGGTCCGGGACTACGTGACCGAGCATTTCGGTGACCCGCGCGGAGTTCTCATCGCCGATCCCACCGGATTCCCCAAGAAAGGCAGTAAGTCGGCTGGCGTCCAACGGCAGTACTCCGGAACGCTAGGCCGGATCGACAACTGCCAGATCGGCACGTTCCTCGCCTACGTGAACACCAGCAAAGAGCGGACCCTCATCGACCGTGAATTGTACATACCCAAGAAGACCTGGTTCGCAGACCCGGACCGGTGCGCCGAAGCCGGCATCCCCGCACACCTTACCTTCGCCACCAGGCCCCAGCAGGTGGCAGCCATGATCGACCGGGCCGTCGAGGGCGGCGTGCCGTTCAGCTGGTTCACAGCAGACGAAGAATTCGGCCAGAACCCCGGACTCCGCGACCACCTGGAACAACGGGATATCGCGTACGTCATGGCGATCCCGAAGAACACAGAGATCGCCAGCAGCGACGGCCAGGACACCGAAATCCAGGAAGCCGCACAGAACCTCAGCCGCACCGCCTGGCAGCGCCACGCCTGCGGAATCGGCGCCAAAGGATTCCGCAGCTACGACTGGGCACTGATCGCCAGCGGCCACCCCAGCCACCAGTACCTGATCCGCCGCTCCCTCGACGACGGAGAGCTCGCCTATTACCACTGCTTCAACCCACGCCACGAGCATCTCCTTGAACTCATCCGCGTCGCCGGCTCCCGCTGGCCCGTCGAAGAATGCTTCGAAGCAGAAAAAAGCGAAGTCGGGCTCGACCAATACCAGGTCCGGCTCTACCACGCCTGGTATCGGCACGTCACCCTGGCCATGCTCGCCCACGCATTCCTCACACTCTGCACCCGGAAACGCGCCACCGCCAAAAAGGGGCTCCACACCCTGTGGACAACCAGCCGCCAATAGCAAGATCCCAAAAAACAGGCCTGGTCACGGCGGCACCGCCGAATCCGGCGCCGCCGAGCAGCGCCAGACCCGCCCGCACCGAAGACTGATCAAGCTGAGCGTGGCCGAGGCGCGACGCCTCTTCAACGTCCGCCACCAGGGAAAACGCGCCATACGACAGGCCCTGGCCTGGTCCGTCTGGCGACGCGAGCACCAAGCCGAGGCGCGACGGCACCACTTCCGGCGCCGCCTCAAACTACAACAGGTTCTAGCCCTGTAGTACTAGGGGGACGACGATGTCATCTCCTGTCGTGCCGGTGCCCCGCGCATCGCCGTCCTGCCTGCACGTCCACACCGGCGCGGGCAGCGCGCCGACCACATCACGGTATGCGCAGGCGCCGCGACGGGCCCCCCTCCCCGGTTGGCAGGTTGCGGCCGTGGAGCTGCAGGAGGTTGTCCGCCGCCGGCGGATGGTGCGCAGGCGTACCGTTTCGCTCTGGACGGGACGCCCCATGACGAGCGTGGCTGCTGCTCGCACGCTGGCGCTTCCCGGTTCGCCTGGAACTGGGGCCTCGCCAGGTGCATCGAGCGGTACGAGGCCGGGGGCACGTGGTACTCGGCCATCGGCCTGCACAAGCTGTGGAACACGGCCAAGAAGACCGACCCCGCACTGGCATGGCGGGGGCGAGAACTCCAAATGCGTCGAACTACCAGGAAGCGTTCCGCGACCTGGACCGGTCGCTCCGCGACTTCGCCAAGTCCGGCAAGGGCGAGCGCAAGGGCCGTCGGCCCCCGGGTTCCCGAGATTCAAGAAGGCCTGGCGGCGCGATCGGCGTCGACCTCGGGGTGAAGACCTTGCTGACCGGCGTGGATGACGCCGGGAATGTGATCGCCGTGGATGGCCCGAAGGCTCTCAGCGCATCGCTGCGCAGGCTGCGCCGCGCCAGCCGCGCGCACTCCGGCAAGGCAGAAGGCTCCGCGAACCGGCGCGAGGTGGCGGCGCGCCCGGCCCGCATCCACGCCCGCGTGGCCAGCGCCCGCGCCGACGCGCTCCACAAGGCCACCACGGGCCTCGCCAGCCGGTACGGGACAGTCGTGGCCGAGGACCTGAACGTCGCGGGGATGACCCGCAACCGCCCCTCGCCGCCAGTGGGGCGGAGAGGCAAAACGCCTGTGGAGGGACTGTAAGACCCGGCCGCGCCGGGCGCATCCCCGGGAAGCGGGAACCCGGCATCACGCGCGTGAGTCAGACCGGGACCGCCAGCGGGCAACCGCTGGCTACGGACCGGGAGCTTACTCATGCTCACTGATCCGCAACGGCTTGTTTCTTCGGCATCCCCCCGGCACCGGATCGATGCCTTCCGTGTGGCGTCCGGGGAGCCGCCGCAGTTCACCCCGATTGGGGCGATCTCCATCGGCTACGGCAAGGAGCCACCGCGCGACCTGAGCAGCTGGCGCAGGCCGATAGCCGACACCGTTCACAAGGGCCGCTGGACCCAGCCGGCTGGACAGGCCCTGCGCAGGCCACTGAACCGGGCCCGGACCTCCCGCGGGCGCACTGTCAGGAGCCGCCCGTCACCGCCTCCACGAACCAGGCTGCCTGGGACAGCGCGCCGTCGGCGGCAGCGAGGAGGCCGGGCTGCAGCGCGAAGTCGTGCCACATGCGCGGCCACCTGGTATAAGTGACGTCCACTCCGGCGGCCGAGGCGCTGGCAGCCAGGCGCCCGGCGTCGGGGGCGAGCAGATCGTCGGATCCTGCCTGGATCAGTAGCGGCGGCAGGCCGCTGTGCCCGGCGAGCAGCGGTGAGACCGAGGGGTCCGCCCAGGTTGACGGGTGGGCATACGCGATGGCGCAGGCCCTGAGCCAGCGCGGGCTGAGCAGAACGTCTCGGCGCACCAGTTCCGGGACGGCCAGGCGGTCGCTGGAAAGGTCGAGCCACGGCGACATGAGGATGCACCCCGCGGGAAGCTCCGCGCTCCCGTCGCGCAGGGCGAGAACGGCAGACAGGGCAAGGCCCCCGCCGGCCGAGTCCCCGGACGCCACGATGGAGGCCGGGCCAACCTCGCTGATCAGCGCACTCAAGACGCGGTGGGCGTCGTCGAGGGCGGCGGGATGAGCGTGCTCGGGCGCCAGCCGGTACTCGGGCACCACGACCCGGCATGCCGCCTGGGCGCTCAGGTGCGCCGCCCAGGCCCGCACCATGCGCGCCGAGCCCACGCAGTAGCCGCCACCGTGGAAGTGGACGACGGTGCGCCCGGGGCGCGCCCCGCGGGCCGCTACCACCTCGGTGCGCACCCCGTTCAGCACGCTCTCGGCGATGGTCGTGCCCCGCGGCAACAGCGAGACTCGCATGAGCCGGTCGAGGCGCTGGCGCTGGCGCTGCCAGGGCAGACCGGGGTCAAGGGCATGGCGGCCGAGCTGCCGCACCCCCACGCGCATGAGCGCCGGTGGCAGCCGAAGGCCGCCCGTGCGGGGTGCGCTCGTGCGGCCGGGGCGGCGGGAAGTCATGCCAGGCCGGCACCGGCGCGGACGGCCCCGGGCGCGGCCGTGGCCGGGCGCTTCGGCATGACCCGGTAGCGGGCGAGGTGAAAGCGGCGGACGCGGTGCCGGTACAGGAAGGTGTGGTCGGGCCAGTTGTTGGTGTTGCGCCCCGAGGCCGTCGTGTACCAGCTGTGGCATCCGCTCTCCCACACCGAGGTCCGGCTGGCGGCATCCACCCAGGAGCTGAACGCCTTTTGCACCTCGGGACGCACGTCGAGCCAGTCGAGGCCCTCCTCTTCGAGTGCCCGGAGAGCGCTGAGCACGTAGGCGATCTGGCCTTCGAGCATGTAGATGATCGAGTTGCCGCCGAGGTTGGTGTTGGGCCCGTAGAGCATGAAGAGGTTCGGGAACCCCGAGACGGCGATCCCGAGGTACGCCGCGGCCCCGTCGCGCCAGATCTCGTGCAGCCGGCGCCCGCCGAGACCGGTCACCGACATGGGTGCCAGGAAGTCGAGCGTCTGGAACCCGGTGCCGTAGATGATCACGTCTGCCGGGCGGGTGACGCCGCCCGCCGTGACCACACCGTCGGGCACGATGCGCTCGATCGGGTCGGTGACGAGCTCGACGTTCGGGCGGGCCAGCGTCGGGTACCAGTCGTTGGAGAACAGCACCCGCTTGCAGCCCATCACGTAGTCGGGGACGCACTTGCGGCGCAGGTGCGGGTCGGTGATCTGCGCCCGGAGCTGGCGGCGCCACAGCCGCATCGGCGCGGCGAGAAGCTTCGGTGACATGACGAAGCCGCTTGTGAGCAGCTCGCCGTAGATAAAGGTGCGCAGCCGGTCGGCCTTGCGCACCAGGGGAAACCAGTCGAAGATGACCTGCTCGGCGTGGCGGTAGGGCCGGTCGGGCTTGGGCAGCACATAAGGGGCGCTGCGCTGATATACGTCGACGTGGGCGGCGGCCTTGGCGACCTCGGGCACGAACTGGATGGCGCTGGCCCCGGTGCCGACGACGGCCACCCGCCGGCCGGTGAGGTCGGCACCGTGCTTCCAGCGGGCGGAGTGCCACGACGGGCCGGTGAAATCGCCGCGGCCCGCGATGTCGGGCAGGGCGGGCCGGTTGAGCTGCCCGACGGCGGAGACGACGGCGGTTGCCTGGAGCGTGCCGCCATCGTCGAGGGTGAGATTCCACAGTGCGCGGTGCTCGTCGAACTCGGCGGCGGCGACGCCGGAACCGAAGCGGAGGTGAGGGCCGAGCCCATGCTCCTCGGACAGCGCGTGCAGGTAGGCCAGGGTCTCCTGCTGCGGGGGGAAGCGGCGGCTCCACCGTTCCGGCCGGAACGAGAACGAGTACAGGTTCGACGGCACGTCGCAGGCGGCGCCGGGGTAGGTGTTGTCCCGCCAGGTCCCCCCGAGGTCGTCGCCCTGGTCGACGATCAGGAAGTCCCGCATGCCCGCCTGTTCGAGCGCCATGGCCATGCCGATTCCTGCGAACCCGGCGCCGACCACGACCACGCAGTACGGCGAATGCTCGGGCATGGGCACTCCCTCGCGCTCTGCGCGGCCCGGGCCGCGAAACCGCCCAGCCGCCGGTCTGTCAAGAACCCGGCACCGGCAGGATAGCGGAACCGCCGGAACAGCCTGCTTCGCCGGGCAACGCCAGGGTGCGGCCCGGCACCTTGCTCGCGGCGAGCTTCCTGGAACAGACGGTACCCACAAGCTGATCAGCGCGGCCGATGCCAGGCAGGCGCGGCTCTTTCGCGGTCTGCGGACACTTCCGGACGTTGGTAGCCTCCCAGTGTGCGTAAGTCGCGTGCCAGCTGCTCCTTCGGCGTCATCCGCAGGCCCAGCGGCGCAGCGCTCAGCCTGGACCGCACCGCCGTCTTCCACACTGAGATCACCGGCGAGACACGAGATACCGGCTCCCGGCCGCTGGCCTGGGCAGCGACACCAGAAGCCGGAGCAGCCTACCGAGAGGACACCAGCCAGTGACCAGCCAGGACGCTGCAGCAGCCGGGACACGCGGCGGTACCCCGGACACGGCAGGCGAGCCGCCATCCTTTGACACCAGCATCGCGCATCCGGCCCGGGTCTACGACTACCTCCTTGGCGGGAAGGACAACTACGAGGCTGACCGCGAAGCCGCCGAGGAAATGATGGCGATCAGCCCCGTAGTTGTGCCGACCGTGCGGGCCAACCGGGCGTTCCTGCGCCGCGCAGTGCGGTACCTGGCCGCCGGGGCAGGGATCCGGCAGTTCCTGGACATCGGGACGGGCCTGCCGACCGCCGAGAACACCCACGAGGTAGCGCAGGCGATCGCGCCGGAGTGCCGCGTCGTGTATGTGGACAACGACCCGATCGTGCTGGCCCACGCCAGGGCGCTGCTGACCAGCACCCCCGAGGGCGCCACCGCCTATATCGACGCCGACGTACGGGACACCGACTCGGTCTTGCGCGAGGCCGCGAAGGTGCTCGACTTCAGCAAACCCATTGCGGTCATGGTGCTGTGCGTCATGCAGTACATCCCGGACTCCGCCGGCCCGCACCAGATTGCCTCCCGGCTGATGGGTGCCGTGCCGCCGGGCAGCTACCTGACAATGTCAGACACCACCAGGGACATCGACACCGAGCAGATGACCACCGGTGCCGCGCGATACAACGCGCGGCTGGGGCCAAACCAGTTCACGCCGCGGAGCCGGGAGGAAATCGCCGGCTTCTTCGACGGCCTGGACCTCGTCGACCCCGGCCTCGTACCCCTGCCGCAATGGCGTGACCTGGCCGATCCCGCAGTCCGGATTCCTGCCTACGCCGGGATGGGCCGTAAGCCATAAGGGGCAGATCGCAGCGGTGTCCAGTCCGCGGCGGTTGATCACCTCAGGCACCGAGCCTGGCCAGCAGCAGGATGTCCGCTCCCGGCGGGACATTCTGTTACGCGTCCTGGACAGTGCCGTCTCGCCCGGGCAGTACGGGCGGTTGCGGCAGGCCTGCAGCTCGCCTTCCAGCATGGACCAGCTTTGGCCACAGCTGGTGTGTCTACCCTGCCGACCAACGTTCTGCCGATAGATCGCGGGCCCGATTGTCTTCTCGGAGTCGGTACCTGGCGGCGTGGCCAGCATCCTGCGCGGCTTCGGCTTCACTGGCGCGATAGTGGGCGCAAGCTTGCCCAGGCTCTGGCGGCAGCGGGGTGTAACGCAATGGCCGGCCGTGACGCTCCGGACGGTGACATGGTGGCCTTCCCGTGGTCAGCGCCAACCGGTGTCCCCGCAGTCGGGGACACCGCCTTCCACGCCCCGCTCGGTGGGAACCTGCTGCCCTGGGACGCAGCCGGCGGGCTGCGCCTGGAGGCGGTGGGTATCGCCGCGCTGAACGTGGCGCCGGCGGTCAGGAAACTGGCTGCTGAGGCGAGTGCCCTGGCGGTGTCCCGCGGTGCGGTCGACATGTCCGACAAATTCACCCCGCTCACGCCCGTGGAGGCGTCCCTTGCTTACTTCGCTGCTCAGCGCCAAACTCGCCGCGGCTGGTGCGGTCGCCGCGGTCACCCTCGGCGGTGCCGCCGCCGCCGCGTACGCCGGTGCCCTGCCGGCCTCGGTGCAGACGTTCGCTCATGACACGATCGGGGCACCACCCGCGCCCCACAGCGCGCATCCGGCGCCTTCGGCAGCCCCGGTGGGGCCGGACGCGACGGGCCACGCCGCGTACGGACTGTGCACCGCATACGCGCACCTGAAGGCACATGGCAGCGCCAAACAGAAGGCAGTAGCCTTCCGCAACCTGTCGACCGCAGCGGGCGGGGCTGCCAACGTGACCGCCTACTGCGCCGGGATCGCCCACCCAGGGACGGCTCCGTCCGGCCACCCGTCCGGCCGGCCGAGCATCCTGCCATCGCAGGTCCCGTCCGGCCACCCGTCCGGCCGGCCGAGCACCCTGCCATCGCAGGTCCCGTCCGGCCAGCCGACTGGCCACCCGTCCGGCCCGCCCACCAGCCACCCGACCGGAAAGCCGACCAGCACCCATTAGCCGCACCCACGCGGCCCTGCTGGGCCCAGAACGCGGCGGCCCGGTCCCCATCCCGGCAGGGGACCTGGGCTTGCCGCGGTCTTGCCGCCCTGGGTGTAACAGGCCCTTGCGTACGTGCGTTTAGCCATCGAGCAGGGATCTGTTGAGCATGGGTCCCCGGCCTTCCCCCGGGCCGGGGCTCGGCTGTATCGGGGTTCATGGCAGGATCTCCGGCCGTCAGCTGGGATTTCGGCTGTCGAGGATGTGCTGGCTTGCTCGCGTGCGGCGGGCGGGAAGGGAGAGCTTGCATGGGGCCTGGACGGATGACGATGCTTGCGGCCGGCACCGCGGTGCTGGTCACGGTGGTGCTGTCTGCCGGTACCGCCCTGGCGGTGACGCCGGGTGCCTCCGGCGGGACGTCGAGTCCGCCGTTCAGGGTCAAGGTGATCGGCCGCCTGCCGGACGGGAAGCCGAAGCTGTCCCGTTCCTCGCCGGCCGGCCTGCCGCCCAGCGCGATCCAGTCCGTCTACTCGCTGCCGGGGCTCTCGCCGTCCTCCGGTGCGGGCGCTGGCCAGATCATCGCCATCGTGGATGCCTACCACGACCCGCATGCACTGTCTGACCTCAACACCTTCGGCGCTCAGTACGGGTACCCGCAGCTGTCCACGTGCACGTCGCTTTCCCAGTCCGGGGCGTGCTTCGAGCAGGCCGGCCCGCAGGGCACACCCAGGGCGAACAGCGGATGGGTGCTGGAGGAGTCGCTCGACATTGAGTGGGCACACGCTGAGGCACCGGGTGCCAAGATTGTGCTGGTCGAGGCGGCGGGTAACAGCAACACCAACCTGTTCGGCGCGGTCTCCTACGCGAACAGCACCGGTGCCACCGAGGTCTCCATGAGCTGGGGTGGCGGCGAGTCCAGCGGCGAGACTGCCTATGACGCTGACCTGGCCCACGCCGGCACCTTTTACACGGCATCCGCCGGTGACAGCGGGCACGGCGCTGAATACCCCGCTGCCTCACCGGACGTCATGGCGGTCGGCGGCACGACGCTCAACGGCTGCAGCGGGACCTCCTGTGCTGGCTTCACCAGCGAGACGGCGTGGTCAGGGTCCGGCGGTGGCGCCTCGGCCGTGGAGGCGCTCCCCGGCTTCCAGTCCGGCTACACCGGCCCGGTCTATGGCGCCTCGCCGATCTCGGCCCTGACCGGCGGCAAGCGGGGCATCCCCGACGTCTCCTTCGACGCGAACCCCAGCACCGGCGTGTCTGTGTACGACAGCACCAGCTACCGGGGCCAGTCTGGCTGGTTCACGCTGGGCGGCACCAGCGTGGGGGCCCCCGACTGGGCGGGGATCCTGGCCGCCGGCACGGCCGCGGGAGCAACCGCTCTCCAGGGTGATGCCGCCCTCTACTCAGGTGGTTACGCCACGAACCTGCGGGACATCACCAGCGGGACCAACGGGAACTGCGGCACCGACTGCACCGCGGGCACCGGCTACGACCTGGTGACCGGCCTCGGGAGCCCACTGAACTACCCGTGACCAGGGACCCCGGCCGCCCCGCGGCGATGACGCGGGGCGGCCGGGGTACCCACCTGCCACAAGTTAAGGACCCGGATTGGCCCGCCCCCGGACCCGCCTCTTGGCCCGCTTGCCCATCTCACCCGATGACCTGCTGCCCGCCGGCCCGGCCTGATCGTGCTGACCGTCGCCGAAGTCAAGCGGGTGTTCAACCTGACCACCCGCGCCTGGCACACCATCCGCCACCACCTGCGCTGGTCATGATGGAAACGCCGCCACCTGGCCGGAGCCCGCTGGTACCACCGTCGAGCCAGACCCGCAAGCGCGGGCCATCTCCATGATCAGCGAGTCCTGGTGCCGGTCTTGGGCGATCGCTTGCATGGCGTTCTCGGTGCGTGTTGCGCCTACACGGTGATGACGACTTTGCCTCGGGTGTGTCCCTGCCCGTAATAGGTGAGGGCCTCGGCTGTCTGGCTCAGCGGGTACGTTCTGTCGATGACCGGGGTGACCTTGCCGGCCTCGATGAGTTCCGTCAGGACGACCAGGTCCTCGCCCTTTCCCGCCGGGACGAACGGCCGGAGCCTTTGGCGCACGAACGGTGACAAGGCGAACGCCCCGGCCACGCGGGGCATGCCGTCGAGCCACCGGCCGCCCGCATTGCTGTTGGGCAGGAGCGTCCCGTGAGGGGTGAGGGCGCGTCTGCACGCCAGCACCGAATGGTTCCCCACGTTGTCAAGGATGAGATCGTACCGCGGCCCATCGCGGGTGAAGTCCTCGTGCGTGTAGTCAATGACATGGTCGGCGCCGATCGACCGGACCAGGTCCACATTCCTGGTGCTGCACACCCCGGTCACTTCCGCCCCGAATGCTTTGGCAATCTGCACGGCGAAGGTGCCCACACCTCCCGACGCACCAGTGATCAGCACCTTCTGCCCCGGCTTGATCTTTCCGTGATCACGAAGACCCTTGAGGGCGGTGACACCCACAAGCGGCACGGCCGCCGCCTGCTCATACGTCAGGCTCGCCGGCTTCAGCGCCAATGCGCCCTCTGAGACGCTCGCATACTCGGCGAAGCCTCCTTTGGAGATTTCGGCGAACACCTCATCGCCTGAGCGAAACCGCGTCACGTCGCTGCCAACCGCTTGAACCTGCCCAGCCACCGCCCGCCCCAGAACCCCATTTCTTGGAGTGAACAACCCCGCCGTTATGCGTATGATGTACGGCTCGCCCCTCAGATAGAGCCAGTCACCTGGATTGACGGCAGCCGCGCGAATGCGCACCAGCACCTCACCGTTCTTGACCTCGGGCTTGCTGACATCCCTGAGTTCGAGGACATCAGGTGACCCGTACTTGTGGTAGACGATTGCCTTCATGGCCTTCTTCTGAGCCGTCGCGGGCATCTCCGTGCGAGTCCCCAGGCTCTCCTTCCATCGATCTGATCTCAGTGTTCACCGCTGCCATCCACCGGCCAAGGGCCCTCCGTCCCGGAGAGCCGTGGCACCTGGACCAAGCACAACGGTTCGGCGCCGACGAGCCCACGGGCCGTGGCAGGTGAGCGCACGACCTCCCTGAGCCCGCGATCCGAAGTGATGCGGCCAGTCCCGCTGGGGGCACTGCGTGCTGTCATTAGGGCACCGGCACGGCAGCCAGAAGGCAGCCCTCTGGCGGCACTGGATGTGTTGCTGCCCTGCGTTCCGGGGTCCGTAAGCGGGACTTGTGGCTCTGCCCTGCTGTCGCCACAGCGGTTACGTTGATGGTGCAGGGTGATGTGATGCACCCGCCGCTCACACGGGAGATGAGAGCGATGAAGCGGAGTATCCACATTGAGGCACCGGTCGAGACGGTGTTCGACTCCTTCAAGAACCCGGCGAAATTCATGGACCTCGATCCGGGCGGCACCCAGGTCGACGACGTGAAGGTCACCAAGGAGGGTGTCGGCACGTACGTGAGCTGGCACGCCAAGATCGCCGGCCTGCCGGTCCGGGGCTTTAGCGTGATCACCGACGCGGTCCCGAACAAGCACATCACAGAGAGGTCCTCAAACGGGATGGTGGGCACGTGGGACTACGACTTCGAACCGGAGGGGTCGGGGACGAAGATGACGTTGGAGCACCACCTGGAGTCGTTCTGGGGCATCCCTCCGCTGCGCAACCTGATGGACCTGGTTACGGCAAGACTGAACGACTTGTTCATGGCGCGGGTGAAGGACGCCATCGAGACCCAGGGCAACTAGAGCGTGTCCCGTGGATCATGGGACTGGATCTCGCAGCCAGATCCGGATCGGGGCAAGGTCGGCGGTGCCCTGGCAGATGAGTTCTCGCTTGCCGTAACGGGTAGCGACGGCGCGGAACTGTCTGAGCTTGCCGAAGCAGCGTCCGGCGGTGTTGCGCTCCTTGTAGTGTCCGGGGCCGGATGCTGGTGGCCGGCCGCCCGTGCTGCCGCGGTTGCGGAGGTGGGCTTCCTGGTCTTCCCTGACGGGGATGACGGCCTTGATGCCGCGGCGGCGCAGGCAGGCGCGGTTGGCGGCGGGGGAATACGCCTTGCCGCCCATGGCCGCGCCGGGCCGGGTGCGGGGCCGGCCCTCGCCCCGGCGGCTGATGCGGATGGCCGGCATGAGCGGGATGAACTGGGGGCAGCCGCCGTGCTGGCCGGGGCTGAGGATCCGGGTAACTGGGCGGCACCGCCGGCCCGCGGCCAGGTGGATCCCGGTGGAAAGCCCGCCGCGGGATCGGCCCAGTGCCTCCCGGCCGGCCCGGCCGCCTGGCGGGTTCTTGTCATCCGGTAATGACCCCCGTGAGCAGTCCCGCGGGCAGCACATGGCGGGCACCGGCGGCGTGCCGGCGCGCGCCCCACTGGAATCCGCGCTGACCGTCCACTGCGCGCCTCCGGCCTCATCGCAGCCAGCCCGCAGCCCGTCCAGGATCTTCTCCCAGGTGCCATCCAGCGGCCAGCGGCGATGCCGGTTATAGACCGTCTTCCAGTTCCCGGACCCCTCCGGCAGATCCCGCCACGGGCACCCCGCCCGGGCCCGGAAGAAGATCCCCACGATCACGCTCCGGTGATCTGCCCACCGGCCACCCCGCGGCGGCCCGGCGGGCAGGAACATCTGCAGTCGCTCCCACTCCTGATCAGTCAGGTCGTGGCGATTCAGTCGATCAAGCACCGTACCGATCTACACGACCCGGCCGTGAAGATCCACGGGACACGCCCCAGGTGACACTGGCGCCCCGAGCGCGATTCGAACGCGCGACCTACTGCTTAGGAGGCAGTCGCTCTATCCACTGAGCTATCGGGGCCGATGCCGTTC
>OFHG01000526.1_pt1 | contig 15229 bp, 11 predicted proteins | sample 1521931 | NCBI WGS metagenome assembly OFHG01 (sample SAMEA2468438, study PRJEB22500) | soil metagenome | biome: Glassland; feature: Farmland; material: Clay | place: Australia | collected 2013-01-31 | depth 0.55 m
GAAGTTGTACAGCATCAGCGAGGTCAGCAGCACCACCGCCGGCAGACCGTCGCCGAGACCGCTGACGACGCCCAGCACGGCATCGGCGATCGTCCCATGCCAGCCGTTGATCAGCAGGAACAGCGGATGGTTGAAGCGCCACGCCGCCAGCAGCAGCGCGCCGGCGGCGATACACAGCAGATACAGGGTCGCCTGGCTCCGGGGATGCGGAGTCGGGCGATCAGGCACGGCGTTGCAGGTAATCCATGACCAGGCGCACGCCGGCACCCGTCGCCCCCTTGGCCGCGATGTCGCTGCCCTTCATGTTCCAGGCCGTACCGGCGATGTCCAGGTGCGCCCAAGGCAGCTCATCGACGAAGCGCGACAGGAAGCAGGCGGCGGTGATCGTACCGGCCTCGCGGCCGCCGACGTTCTTGATGTCGGCAATCGAGCTCTTGATCTGCTCCTGGTACTCCTCGTACATCGGCAGCGGCCAGGCACGGTCGCGGGTATGGTCACCCGAGGCCTGCAAGCCTCGCAGCATAGCCTCGTCGGACCCCATCAGGCCGCTGGCCTCGCCGCCCAGGGCGATGACGCAGGCGCCGGTCAGGGTGGCGAAATCGATGATCTCAGCCGGCTGCTGCTCCGCCGCATAGGCCAGGGCATCGGCGAGGATGATGCGCCCCTCGGCATCGGTGTTCAGCACCTCGATGGTGACACCCTTGTAGGAGGTGATGATGTCGCCTGGCTTGTAGGCGGAGCCCCCGAGCAGGTTCTCGGTGGAGGCGATGACGCCCAAGAGGTTCACCGGCAGCTCCAGAGCGATGGCAGCCTTGAAGATGCCGAGCACGGCGGCGGCGCCGCACATGTCGAACTTCATCTCGTCCATCTGCGCCGCCGGCTTGATGCTGATGCCGCCGGCATCGAAGGTCAGGCCCTTGCCGACCAGGGCCACCGGCTTGTCGTCCTTGGCCCCGCCCTGATAGCGCAGCACGATGAAGCGCGGCTCCTTGTCCGAGCCCTGGTTGACGGCCAACAGGCCCTTGAACCCGGCCTTCTCGATGGCCGACTTGTCCATCACCGTCACCTTCAGCTTCGCATGCTTCAGGGAAAGTGCCTGCTCGCCGAGGAACGCCGGCGTGCAGACATTGCCCGGCTCGTTGCCCAGGTCGCGGGCGAAATTGACCCCATCGCAGACGGAACGCGCCGTGCGCACCGCTGCCTCGGCCTCGGCCAGATGGCGGCGGGAGGGGATCATGATGGTCACCGCGCGCAGCTCGCGCTTGCCCTCCTGCTCGTCCTTCTTCGCCTGGTACTTCTCGAAGCGGTACAATCCCAGCCACACGCCCTCGGCCACCGCCTGCACCTTGTCGGCCAGGGAAGCGCCGCGCACATTCAGCTCGGGCAGGTACAGCGAGATATCGCGGGCGCCGCTACCGTCCAGCTTGCGCGCCGCCAATGCGCCCAGCCGGCGCAGATGGTGCAGGGTCAGTTTTTTCTCATCGCCGACGCCGATGAACACCACGCGCTGGGTGAATACCTGTTCGACTTCATAAAGCAGGCCGATTTCGCCGAATTTTCCCAGATGATCGAATTTTCGCAGGTATTGGGGAATCGCCTTGCCGGTTGCTTCCTGCAGCGCCTTGCCAGCATTCGTCAGCTTGCGGCCGGCCAGCAGCGGCAGTACCACGGCATCGTCACGCTGCTTGTTCGGATCGCCCGCCTTGACTGAGATTTCCACCATTTCACACCTCGCTTTCCTATGCTTCCGGGTAAGGCACGCCAAGATATACAGCCAAAACGGAAAAAGAAAGGCCGCCACGTTTCCGTGGCGGCCCTTGCCTTGGTCTGGACTGTCCCGGCCGGGACAGCCCCATCAGCACGAGTAATACAGCGAATACTCCATCGGATGCGGACGCAGACGGATCGCGTCATGCTCCTCCATCTTCAGCGCCATGTACGCATCGATCATGTCGTCGTCAAACACGCCGCCTGCCTTCAAAAACTCGCGGTCGCCATCCAGAGACTGCAGCGCCTCCTCAAGGCTGCCCGCTACCGTCGGGAAACCCTTCGCCTCCTCCGCCGGCAGGTCGTACAGGTTCCGGTCCGCCGGTGCGCCCGGATCAATCTTGTTCCGGATGCCGTCCAGGCCCGCCATCAGCATCGCCGCAAACGCCAGGTACGGATTCGCCGTCGGGTCCGGGAAACGAACCTCGACGCGCTTCGCCGCATCCGAGTTCACCACCGGAATGCGCAGGGAGGCCGAACGGTTCCGGTTCGAGTACGCCAGCATCACCGGCGCCTCATAGCCCGGAACCAGCCGCTTGTACGAGTTCGTCGACGGATTCGTGAAGGCGTTCAGCGCCTTCGCATGCTTGATGATGCCACCAATGTACCACAGCGCCTCCTGCGACAGGCCCGCATACTTGTCACCGGCGAAGATGTTCTTGCCACCCTTCCACACCGACTGGTGCGTATGCATGCCCGAACCGTTATCTCCATACATCGGCTTCGGCATGAACGTCACCGTCTTGCCGTGCGCATGCGCCACGTTGTGCACCACATACTTGTACCACTGGATGCGGTCCGCCGTCTCCATCAGCGCCCCGAACTTGAAGTCGATCTCGCACTGGCCCGCCGTCGCCACCTCGTGGTGATGGCACTCAACCTCAAGACCGACATCCTGCATCACCGCCACCATGTCGTTGCGGATCTCCTGCAGCGAATCGATCGGCGGCACCGGAAAATAGCCACCCTTCACGCCCGGGCGATGGCCCATATTCCCTTCCGCATACTCCTTGCGCGAGTTCCACGCCGCCTCGGAAGAATCCACCGCGTAGCCCGAGGAACCCATGTCGTTGTGGTAACGCACGTCGTCAAAAATGAAAAACTCCGCCTCCGGACCGAAGTACACCGCATCGCCCAGGCCGCTCGACTGCACATACTGCAGTGCACGCTTCGCCAGATTACGCGGGCAGCGGTTGTAGTCCTGACCCGTCGTCGGGTCGAACACCGAGCCCGTCAGCACCAGCGTGGCAGCCTCGAAAAACGGATCAATCTGCGCACTCGTCGCATCCAGCTCGATCGCCATGTCCGAGTTGTCGATATCGCACCAGCCCGCAACCGACGAACCGTCAAACGGAAATCCGTCCTCGAACCTCTCCTCCGTCAGCTGACCAATCGGATACGACACGTGCTGCCACTTGCCGCGCGTGTCCGTAAACCGAAGATCCAAAAACTCAACCTCGTGCTCCTCAATCATCTCAAAGACTTTCTTGACTGCGTCGCTCACGGTTCGCACCTCTCACCATCGGGATATTGATATCGCATGCCGCGGCGCGGCTTTAGCGCATTCGAAGCTTCCAAGCAAAGATCAAACCAATCACATTATCTTCATAAGCCATTGATTTAAATGCCATCAGACATAACGCGCCGGCACTATAAGACGAATATTTAGGCACACATCGCCTATGATTTCATCATTTTTCCTGCGAAAACGGGCCCTGATCGGCCAGCAGCCGCTGCTGGTGCGCAAGCATGCGCGAATGCAGCAACTGCAACAGCACCTCCGCCTGCTTCTGGGAGCGGCGGATCATGGCCAGCCGCTCGCTAAGCAGAGAACGGGTATGGTCGAAGGCCAGACGCATGCGCGGCCACAGCGGCATCAGGCCGGAGACATCACCCCCCTGCACCTCGTCGACGATGCTGTTGAACAGATCGCGGTAGCCCTCAATTTCAAAATTCAGGCGATCACGTGCCGCCGCCAGCTCTGCCGACTCCAGCAGCAAGGCGCCGTTCTCCCGCACAAGCTCATCCCACAGGGCCGGGGCGATATGCTCCTGCTGCGCCCGCTGCAGCAGCACCATCATGCGTTGGTACAATCCGCTCTCGGAATCCCCGGACCATACATGATCGTAGCGGTATACAGAGGCGCACATCAGGGCCACCAGATTGCGGATCGAATACAGGATATGCTGAACCTCCGACCGGGATACGGAGGACTGACCTCCCCTCGGCGTGACCAGAAAGCGCAGGGGGCTGGACTCCGAGCTTTCGACCAAGCGGCCGTTGCTGACCAGATAATAGGCGCCATTGAACAGCGTCTGCCCCATCATCTCGCCACCGATGGCCTTGCGGGCATCGGCCAGCTGCACGGCGTTCTCCGAGAAATAAACCTCGTAGTAGCTGTCCGGCGGTGGCAGTTCCTCATCGGTGATACAGGCGAAATCATCGGGAAAGGCGCTGGCCTCGGACCCGGATTCGACGCGCTTCCAGATACCGATGAAATAGAAGTATTGGGAGGCCAGGGAGTCATCGGCCAGCGAGATGACCACCGTATACACACCATGGTCGGATTCGGCATCGAAGGCCATGATGTCCTCGCGCAGCTGAATGCCGGAAGCGCTCAGCCCTAGGCGGCTGAGCATGGTCAGGCAGTGGCCAACGAACAGATCCTTACTGCACCCCTCCTTCGCATAGACCCAGACGCGGCCCAGCAGCGGCAGGCTGTTCGGCTCCAGGATGCGGTCCTGCACGGACAACGCATGCAGCAGCAACTTGTTCTTCATGTCGGCTCCTTTGCTCAACATTCTACGGGGCAGACAAACAACCGGGGCCGTGCGGCTTCCCGCACGACCCCGGCTACCTTCATCGCATGCCTTTGCGGCAAGGCATGCGACGAACTCACGCCATCAGTTCAGCTACTCGTAAACCTGCTCATGATGCTGGGTGATATCCAGACCCTGAATCTCTTCCTCTTCGCTGACACGCAGGCCCATGACCATATCCAGCACCTTCAGGATGATGAAGGTGACCACCGCATCGTAGACGATCGTGGCACCACAGGCCGTCGCCTGCACCATCAGCTGATGGGCCATGGTCACGCCCTTGGCGTAGCCGGCACCACCGAACGAGGCATCGGCGAACACGCCGGTCAGCATGGCGCCGACGATACCGCCGATGGCATGCACTCCGAAGGCATCGAGGGAATCGTCATAGCCAATGGCGCGCTTCACATAAGCCACCATGATGAAGCAGACCACGCCGGCAGCGATGCCGATCGCCAAAGCGCCGATCGGGCCGACAAAGCCGGATGCCGGGGTAATCGCCACCAGACCGGCGACGGCACCGGAGCAGGCGCCGAGCAGGCTCGGCTTCTTGAACATGATCCACTCGGCGAACATCCAGGCCAACGAGGCCATGGCCGTGGCCACCTGCGTCACCAGCATGGCCATGCCGGCGGTGCCGTCCGCGGCCAGCTCGGAACCGGCGTTGAAGCCGAACCAACCCACCCACAGCAGGCCGGTACCGATCAGCGTCAGGACCAGGTTATGCGGCAGCATGGCCTCCTTCGGATAACCGACGCGCTTGCCGAGCACCAGGGCCGCCACCAGGCCGGCCACACCGGCGTTGATATGCACCACGGTACCACCGGCGAAGTCCATCGTGCCCATGCCGCCGAGCCAGCCGCCGCCCCAGACCCAGTGGGCGATCGGGGAGTAGACCGCAAGCACCCAGATGCCCATGAACACGAACATGGCGGAGAACTTCATGCGCTCCGCAAAGGCACCGACGATCAGCGCCGGGGTGATGATGGCAAAGGTCATCTGAAAGGTGGCGAACACGGTTTCGGGGATCGACCCGGAAAGCGTGTCATAGCCCACACCGGCGAAAAAGGCCTTGGACAGGCCACCGATATAGCCGGAGCCACTTGAAAAGGCCAGCGAATAGCCGGCCACCACCCACAGCACCGACACCAGGGACGTAATCGAAATCATCTGCATCACCACCGACAGCACGTTCTTCTTGCGCACCATGCCGCCATAGAACAGGCCCAGGCCCGGCAGCGTCATCAGCAGCACCAAAGCCGTAGCCGTGATCATCCAGGCCGTATTGCCGGTATCCAGGGTCGGCTTCGCATCGGCCAGGGCCAGTCCCGGCATCACCAGAGTGCCGGCAGCGACCGCAACGATCCTACCAAGCCATTCGCGTACAGTTTTCACCATGATTATTCTCCTTTCTTAGCTTCGATCGAATCAAAGGGCGTCGATGTTTTCTTCACCGGTGCGGATGCGGACCACGCGCTCGACATTGGTGACGAAGATCTTGCCGTCCCCCACCTTGCCGGTATTGGCGGACTTGCTGATCACATCGATCACCGAATCCAGCATCTCTGCACCGACGACGACCTTGATCTCGGATTTGGGAACGAAATCGACCTTGTACTCGGCCCCGCGATACAATTCGGTATGGCCCTTCTGCCGGCCATGACCCCTGACCTCACTGACGGTCATGCCGCTCACACCCAGTTCGATGAGGGCATCTTTGACGTCATCCAGTTTGAACGGCTTTATGATTGCCGTAATCATCTTCATCATACGTTCCTCCTAATCAAAATTCCGTACTGGCTTCCAAGGCACTGCGGTACGGTCCATCAATCCATTCGGCCTCTTGCCTTCCACGATCACCGACCCTTGACGACGCTCGTCCTTCGAGTGCCAACATCCCATATAAAGCATGGTATGTGCCATATATTGGATTCTATTATTTTCTCTTTATTTTTATGGCGTTGAGACAATTACCATCCATCCATATAGCTTCTAATGGTTATTTAATAGGCATATCATGTTCTTTTTTAGCCAGATATGGCCTGTGGCCCTGCATGACAAGAAGGGAGCGCTTGCGCGCCCCCTTCCCCATCCCGGCCACGGGAACCTTACATCTTGTAGATGAACTCCATGGCAGCTTCAGACTGAGTGTCCTTCGCCTGTTGCGTACCGTAGATGTACTGGAAGGACTTCACGTTGGACTTGTCGTAGGTGTACTCAGCACGCACCTCGGTCGAAGCGTTCGGCGCGTAGGCCAACGTGATCGTGCCCGCTTGTAGCTTCTGCGCCACGCCGGTGCGGAACCCGTCCTTGTCATCGAAGTACTGGTAACGCAGTGCCGCGCGCCACTTGTCGTTGATGTGGTAGTTCAGGTAAGGAATAACGTACCACCACTTGACCGTTTGCAGACCGGGCAGGGCGTTAGTGGCCAGCCTGTTGGCACCAGCCTGCTCGGCATAGGCCGCATCGAGCATCACGGACACGGTGCTGTTGATATCCCAGCTATCCACGGTGTCGATGATACTGCGGGTGCCGTAGATGGCATTGGCATCACCGGGATTCACGCCGGAATACAGACCATTCGCGACCTCATGACCGGATGTAGCCTGTACACTCAGGTAGGACGAGTCGGTCGGCTTGTAAGTGATCTGGGCCTCGGCCGACTTGGGGGCAACACCATTTGTCGACATGACATCCCAGCCTTCGTTGGCGCCGATGAGCACGGTGGTCTTGTCATTAAGCGCATAGCTCAGGCGCACACCGGTGTGGGTGTACGGCCCAAGCTCGAAGCCCCAGGAGCGCGAGAAGTTCCAGTTGTCCGGACTCTCGATGACCTCGGCACCAATCAGGGTGGCGAACTTACCCACTTCCAGCTTGGCACCACCGCCCTGGTAGCTGACATAGGCCTGCTGGATATCGAAATAGCTTGAGTTGGTCGACATTGGATACGAATGATCGACATTGGCATCCGGGCCGGCGTTCAGCACCAAGGTACCGCCCCAGCCCTCGGTCGGCGCCTTGGAAATCGCCAGTTCCAGCATCTGCAGATTAAAACTGTTGACGGCCTGATCATACGCGCGGCTTGCCGTACCCGTCGTCTTGTTGTTGGCATCGACGAATGCTGTTGAGCCATTGTTATCATAGATGGCCGAGGTGTCGATGAACCCAGAGACACTGACACCGGAAGCATCCAGCACCTGCGCCAAGGTTGGCACCTTGCCGTCCGCACCAGCGGCCATGGCCGCATTGGAAATGCCGGCCACTCCCAATAGCGCACCCATCATCCAACCCATATAATATCGTTTTCTCATTGCGTTACTCCTCGAGAGATGCATGTCCCCGCAGCAGCCGCGGGGCCTCTGACAATCGATAAGCATCATATGTGCCATATTTATTAATTATTTAATATCAATAGGTTATGAAAAATAATCCTGTGCGCACCCAGAAATATGCCTATATATTAACCATTCAAAGGTGAATATTTGATCCATGAGAGGCATTGCGGATACATACCCCGTCCTGCAAACGCCCGCCATCCCATCGGCACGACTTACGCCGGACACGCATGCGGCACGGAAGCAATGACGTAAACCCCAAACAATCTAGGTATAAAGCGGCGATAAAGGCGCGGCATATATCGCCTTTTCCACCAAGGCTGCTATGCTTGCCCGGCCAAGGAGGCATACATGGAGATCGATTTTCAATACGCCCCATGGGGCATGTTCTTCGCCGCCATCATGTACGTGGTGGGTAATGGCGTATGGATCAACCACCTGGCGCGCAGGCGGGCCTGGATCGGTTGGCTGCTATGGATCGTCTCCGGACTGCTGTTCCTGGTTGCCGGCGCTGCGGTCGAGACCCATATCAGCACGAATTCGATCAGCGTCTGGCAGCAACTCAGGAGCGTCGCTCCGACCAACCACTGGATCATCATGACCCTGTATGCCCTGCTCTCCTTCCCCGGCGCAGCCAGCGTGCTGCTGCGCCAGAGTATCTCCTGGACACGGGTATCGATTATCGCCCCGGCCATCATCGTGCTGCTTCCCGTCGGACAGCAGCTGGGCAACCCGGACAACAACTACCTGGCCCTGAGCATCGGCATCACCCTGGCCACCTGTGCCATCCTCTGGCTATGGCAGTCGTTGCTGGACTGCGAGCCGGTAGCCAAGCCACGCGCCAAAGCCACGGCATGAGCGCGCCGCAAGCGCGCGCGGCGATCCTCGTCGAGGCCCTTCCCTATCTCCAGCATTTCGCAGAGCAGACCATTGTCGTCAAGTACGGCGGCCATGCCATGGTCGAGGATGAGCTGAAGAAGAGCTTCGCCCGCGACATCGCCCTGCTCAAGCAGGTCGGCATCAATCCCGTCGTCGTGCATGGCGGCGGGCCTCAGATCGGCCAACTGCTGAAACGCCTGGGCAAAGAGGCCAAGTTCGTCGAGGGCATGCGCGTCACCGACAGCGAAACCATGGACATCGTGGAGATGGTGCTGGCCGGCCTCGTCAACAAGGAGATCGTCTCCAATATCAACCGCGCCGGCGGCCGGGCCATCGGCCTGTCCGGCAAGGACGGCAGCCTGATCTGCGCCCGCAAGCTGGTGCTGCAGCGGGACGACCCAAAACTGCAGGTGCCCGAGATCATCGATCTCGGGCATGTCGGCGAGGTTAGCCGCATCAATCCGCAGGTCCTCGAGCTGATCGACAAGGACCGCTTCGTGCCCGTCATCGCCCCGGTCGGCTACAACAAGGAGGAAGGCGTCAGCTACAACATCAATGCCGATCTGGTCGCAGGCGCCATCGCCAAGGCCCTGGGGGCTGCCAAACTCGTACTACTGACGGACGTGCCGGGGGTGTTAGACGAGAACAAGCATCTGCGCTCCCAACTGACGGCCGCCGAGGCCAACGCCTGGATCAGCGCCGGCACCATCGCCGGCGGCATGATCCCGAAGGTGCAATGCTGCCTAGATGCCGTTGACCATGGCGTGGGCCGGGCTCATATCATCGACGGGCGCGTTCCCCATGCCCTGCTGTTGGAGATCTTCACTGATGCCGGCGTCGGCACCGTCTTTACCGCCAGCTGACTAACGCTTCCCCCTGCGGCCCGAGGCCGCCATATATATATTAGAACTTGACTATATTATGATACATGGCATCATGCGCCCATGAATGATTTCCCTCAAGAAAGCATCTCCGCCGCCAGCCAGGGCCTGCGCGGCATCGCCCACGAGCTCAGGCTGGCCGTGCTGTGCCATCTGCTCGAGGGCCCGATGTGCGTCAGCGATCTCGTCGAAGCCACCGGCACATCCCAATCCAATCTTTCCCAGCACCTATCGAAGATGCGCATGATGGGCATCCTGCGCACCGAGAAGACCGGCCAGCATGTATATTACAAGATTGCCGACCCTGCATTCGTGGAGCTGGTACAATCCCTGAAGCGCATCTATTGCCCAGAGGCATGCGAGCGTTAGCCGGGAGGGCTGCGATGAGACACAAATCCATTGCTGTATTGATCATGGCCGGGGCGGCATTCGGCGTCCAACCCGCCATGGCGGCCGACGCCCAGACTCTTTCGCTGGATGTGCATGACGGCGTTTCGCTGGCTCTGAAGCAGAGCCCGGCACTGATGGCCTCGGAAATGAGGGTATCCAGCGCCGATGCCGACCTGGCGGCCGCCCGCAGCGCCCTATTTCCACGCGTGGACGTGCATTCCACGGCCATGAAGACCGACTCCCCGCTGGGCGTGTTCGGCACCAAGTTGTTGCAGCAATCTGTGACGCCCGGCGATATGGCCATCAATACGCTGAACAACCCCAACGCCGTGACCAATTTCCAGAATTCCGTCTCCGCCTCCTACCCGCTGTTCGCGGGCGGTGCCGTCTCCGGGCGCATTGATCAGGCCCAGTACGGCCTGGACGCGAGCATGCACGCCACCGCCATGCGCCGCCAGAACGTTATCTACCAGGTTATCCGCAGCTTCGCCGCGCTCGAGGCGGCCCACGCCATGAAGACGGTGGCCACGCAGGCGATCAAGTCATCCGAGGAGTACCTGCGCGTCGCCAGCGCCCTGCTCGCCCGCGGTATGGTGGTCAAGAGCGATATGCTCAACGCCAAGGTCCACTTGGAGGACAGCCAGGTTGCCGCCATCGCCGCCACCAACGCCGAGGCACGATCACTCGACGACATCCGCGCCCTGCTGAACCTGGGAAGCACGCATGCGCTGCAGATCAAGGATGACATCACCATCCAGGTCCCTGACCGCAGCCTGGCACAGCTGACCGAAACGGCACTACATAAGCGCCCCGACCTGCTCGCCCTGCGCGCGCAGGAAGATGCCGCCCAGGCCGGCAGCACCGTCGCCCGCGCCAGCATGCTCCCACATGTCAACCTGGTGGCCAGCGAGCAATGGAACGACCCGAACTGGCGACTTCAACATCCGAACTACGAGATCGCCGCCATGGTCGACCTCAACCTATTTGCCGGTGGCCGGGACAAGGCCGCCATGGACAAGGCACAGGCCGAGCACAGCCGCCTGGAGTTCGAGATCGCCGACAAGACGCGCCGGATCGAGAACGATGTGGCCGATGCCTACCGCAGCCTGCATGAGACCAACCAGCGCCTGGCATCCCGGCAGCAGGCGTTGGCACAGGCCCAGGAAAGCCTGCGCATCACCGAGGCCCGCTTCAAGGTCGGGCTGGAGCGCATGGCCGACCTGCTGCAGGCGCAGACCCAGCAGGACCAGGCCCGCGCCGAGATCATCCAGGCCCGCTTCGACCAGGTTACCACGCGCGCGCGCCTATATCTGGCCACCGGCCAACTGACTCCGGAGGTGTTGCAGTGAATCCCCCCCTCATCCGCCATGCAGCACCACCTTGGATGTTGGCGCTCGCCCTGTCCTTGGCTGCCTGCTCTGGCGGCCATCAGGAACAACAGGCCCCGGCGCAGGCCGGCGTGCCGGCGAAGGTGATGACCATCGCCGCCGACACTATCCCCGAGCTGTATCTGACCGCCGGAACCGTGATCGCCGAGAACAGGGTCGATGTTACCTCGCGCGTCATGGGCTATATCCGCAGCATCAAGGTTCGGGAGGGCCAAACCGTCAAGAAGGACGAGTTGCTGGTACGCATCGATGCCGCGGATGTGCGCGCGCACCTGCATGAGGCCGAAGCTGGCCTTGCCCAGGCGAAGGCCAGGGCCGAGGAGGCCAAGGCCGACTACGACCGATTCAGCGCCCTGCGTGCCCAGCAGGCGGTGACGGAGCGCGAATACCAGCAGATAGCCCTGAAATACCAGATCGCCGAAAATGGCCTGCATGCGGCCAGGGCCGGCCTGGCCCAGGCCAGGGCGCAGGTGCAGTACGTCGACATCACTGCCCCGATCTCGGGGGTGGTCGTCGCCAAGCATAAGGACAACGGTGACATGGCCAATCCCGGCGAGCCCATCCTGGCCATCGAGGATCCGACGCAGCTGGAGCTGCAGACCTATGTCAAGGAGCAGCAGATCAACCACGTCCACCTTGGCGATGCGGTGATGGCCGAGGTGCAGGCCCTGAATACGACCCTCCAGGGCCATATCACCCAGATCGTGCCCGCCGGCGATGCAACCACGCACAGTTACCTGGTCAAGGCCTCGCTGGCCGCGGTCCCCGGCCTGAAATCCGGCATGTTCGCCAGCGTTCGCTTCGCCGTCGGCACCACCCGGGGCATCATGATCCCCCGAGCCGCCATCGTCTCCCCCTCGGACATCCCCGGCGTGTACATGGTGGCCGCGGACAACAGCGTGCATTTCCGCATGATCCGCACCGGCCGCGAATGGGACGGCAGGGTCGAGGTACTTTCCGGCCTGGTACCCGGAGAGCGCATCGTCATCGCCACCGACACCCCCCTGCATTCCGGCGAGCACATTGCGCCGGCACCGGGCCACTAAGGCCGCGGGGATAGACGTATGTCCTTTGACCCGAGCAAGCTGAACATCGCCGGACGCCTGAGCTGGAAGGCCACGCACTCGCAGATCACCCCGATCGTCAGCGCCGTCATCTTCCTGATCGGACTGGTGGCGCTGTTCGTGACCCCGCGCGAGGAAAACCCGCAGATCAACGTGCCGGCTGCCAACGTCTTCGTACGCATGCCCGGCGCCTCGCCCCAGGAGGTCCACAATCTCATCGTGCGCCCGCTGGAGATGGTGTTGCACGAGATGCCCGGCGTCGATCACACCTACGGTGCAGCCATGGACTCAATGGGTATGGTTACCGTGCAGTTCAAGGTGGGCCAGGACAAAGAGGCCTCGCTGGTCAAGCTGTATGACCGCATCATGCACAACCTCGACCGTATCCCGCCGGGAGCCTCCCAGCCCCTGGTCAAGCCGGTGGACGTCGATGACGTACCGATCGTGGTGCTGACGATGTCCAGTCCCGACTACAACGATATGCAGCTCAAACAGCTGGCGATGCGCGTCAAGGAGAAGTTGGCGCCGCTTCCCGGCGTGTCGGTGGCCGACATCGTCGGCGGCCGCGACCTGCAGGTCACCGTCAATCTCGATCCCGGGCGCATGGCCGCCCAGGGCATCGACATCGAAGCCATCCAGCGCGTGCTGAATGCGGCCAACGTGGCGGTGCCGGCCGGTACCGCCGTCGACGACAACCTGGTCAAGAAGATCCGCGTCGGCGGCTTTCTGAAATCCGCCGCCGACGTCGCCAATCTGGTGCTGGCCGTGCATCACGGCAAGCCCGTCTATCTGCGCGATGTTGCCAATGTCAGCGCCGGCCCGGGCGAGATCGACCAGGTGAGCCGCATCGGCTTCGGCCCGTCGGAAAAGGATGCCCCAAAGGGTGGCGAAACGGCCGCCGTCAGCATTACACTGGCCAAGAAACCCGGCACCAATGCCGTCGTCGTCGCCGAGGACATCCTGCAGAAGCTGGACACCCTGAAGGGGGACCTGATCCCGAATGACGTGCGTGTGACGGTGACGCGTGATTCCGGCGAACAGGCCAACGATGCCGTCAACACCCTGATCGAGCACCTGGGCATCGCCATCTCCACCGTCATCATCATCCTGCTGCTCTTCTTGGGCTGGCGCGAGGCGGCGATCGTCACCATGAACATCCCGCTGGTGCTTTTGATCGTGCTCGCGGTCGGCCTGATCTTCGGCCAGACCATCAACCGCATCACGCTGTTCGCCCTGATCCTGTCGCTCGGCCTCCTGGTCGACGACTCCATCGTCGTCATCGAGAACATCCACCGCCATTTCGGCGCCGGCATCCGCGAGGCCGGGGACAAGGCCGTGGCCTGCATTCGCGCCGCCAACGAGACCGGCAAGCCGACCATCATCGCCACCTTCGCCGTCATCCTCGCCTTCATTCCCATGGCCTTCGTCACCGGCATGATGGGGCCGTACATGGCGCCGATCCCGTTCAACGCGCCGGTGGCCATGCTCGCTTCCTTGGTCATCGCCTACATGCTGACCCCGTGGGTAGCGCGCCGCTTCATGCACTGCAAGATCGACGCCCATGCCGGCGAGATCACCGAACACCACGACTGGCTGGCCACCGTCTACCTGCGGCTGGCCAAGCCGCTGATCGAGAAACCAAGGGTGCGCCACATCTTCTTCGCCGTCACCGCCGTACTGATGCTCTTCGCACTGTGGGAACCGGCCTGGCAGTTCTTCCGCCCCGCGGGCATCAACGGCCCGATGACGCCGGGAACCGTCGAGCTGAAGATGCTGCCCAAGGGCAACAAGAACACCTTCAACATCACCGTCGACATGCCGGCGGGCACGCCGTTAGAGGTCACCGATGCCGTCACCCGCGACATCGGCGAGGTGCTGCACCGCTACAAGCCGGTCACGGACTACGAGACCTTCGTCGGCATCCCCGGCCCCATCGACTTCAACGGCATGCTGCGCGGCAGCGCGGTCAAGCGAGGGCCGAACATCGCCGAGATCCGCGTCAACCTGATCAGCAAGCACGAGCGCAGCGAAAAGTCCGAGCAAATCGTGCTCGGCCTGCGCAGGCTGCTTGCGCCGGTGAAGCAGCGCTATCCCACCGCCAACATCAAGCTCGTCGAGGATCCGCCGGGGCCGCCGGTGCGCGCCACCCTGCTCGCCGAACTGTACGGCCCGAACTACAACGAGCTGCGTAAGATCGCCAAGATCGTTCGCCATCGCTTTACGCAGACCTGGGATGTCACGGATGTCGATGACTCGGTCACCGCCGACCAGCGCGAATACAAGGTCGTCGTCGACAAACAGAAGGCGGCGCTCAGCGGTGTCTCCACGGCGCAGGTGGCCAAGGTGATCCATGATTTCGTGTCTGGCTTCAATATCGGGCATGTGCATATCGATACGGCCCGCGACCCGGTGATGATCCATGTGCAGATTCCCCGCCAGGACCGCATCTCCCCGCGCGACCTGGACCGCATCTACGTCGTCGGCAAGGACGGACAGCTGGTGCCGGTGTCGACGATCGCCCATATCGAACAGGTGATCGCGCCCAAGCCGATCTACACCAAGGACGGGCACCAGGTCGTTTATGGCACCGGCGAGCCGACGACCGGATCGCAGGTCACCCCCCTGCTCGCTCTGGAACGGCCTGTGGACTGCGACAAGCTCGCCTCAGCGTGGCGGCTACAGACCACGGGCATGCGACGCACGCAT
>OFHG01000527.1_pt1 | contig 15223 bp, 12 predicted proteins | sample 1521931 | NCBI WGS metagenome assembly OFHG01 (sample SAMEA2468438, study PRJEB22500) | soil metagenome | biome: Glassland; feature: Farmland; material: Clay | place: Australia | collected 2013-01-31 | depth 0.55 m
CCCCGGCCCCCCGCGCGGCGGCGGGGGGGCGGCCCCCCCGGCGCCGGCCCCGCCGGGGGCCCGCCCCCCCCCCCAGCCCCTGCCGGCGGCCGGCCGGCCGGCCCCGGCCCCCCCGGCCCGGCCGGTTCCGCTTCGGCCAGCCCGGTGCCGGCCAGCCCGGTGCCGGCCAGCCCGGACCCGCCGACGGCCGCCGCCCTGCTGCGGATCGCCCAGGTCTTCAACAACGACTACGACAATGGCAACTTCGGGGCGGTGTACGACCGGTGGGACGCCAGCAGCCAGGCGATCATCTCCCGCGCCGAATACATCCGGCGCCACACCCTGTGCGCCCCCGCTACCCACTCGCTGGCCCAAGTCGAAGGGGCGGTCCACGGGAAGGGCGGCGCCTGGCACGTCAGCTACCGGATCGGCAATTCCTCGCTGGTGGACACCTGGTTCTACATCCGGCATCGCTGGGTGTTCGATATTTCGCTCAGCAATCCCGGCGCGGCCCGGGACTACCGCCTTCCCTTCGCCCAGTACGCAGCGGCGGTCGGCTGCACCACGCACTAGCTCCGCACCATGATCGTGGCGCTTCGGTGACGATGGATTCTCACCAAAGCGCCGGCCACGGAGACGACCGCGCCGGGCGCACGCGGGAACGCGGCCGGCGGGCGGCAATTTTTGCCCGGCAGGTGGGGATTCACACCCGGCAGACGGCGCTGGCGGCGCGCGGCCGGCGGTGGGACCCGGGCCGGTCAGTAACCTGGGAGCATGCCGACAGCACTCCAGGTTGCTGCCCAGGTCGCCGTGGATGCCGCACCCGAGGAGATCTGGCGGACCGCAGTTGACTGGCCCCGTCAGCACGAGTGGATGTGGGGAACGCGGGCGCGGGGAGGCCACGGCATCGGCGCCGAGGTGACGGGCTGGACAGGTATCGGGGCGGTCGGCTTCACCGACCCGATGGTGATCACCGAGTGGGATCCGCCACGCCGCTGCGCCGTGCGCCATACCGGCCGGGTCGTCCGGGGGACGGGGGTCTTCGAGGTAGCAGCCCGCGGCTCACGCTGCGAGTTCCGGTGGACCGAATACCTGCAACTGCCCGGACCGCCCGCTGTCGGCCGGCTGGTGGGCGGGGTGATCCGCCCGCTCGCGCAGTTGGGGCTGCGGTCATCGCTGCGCCGTTTCGCACGGCTGCTCCCGCCCTCCTGAGACCACTTCCGACAGAACCTGCCACCCCAGGCTGGAAGGACCACCTCGTGCCCTACACAACCCCCGGTGCCGACATCATGCCGATCATCGACGCGCCGCCGACGCCGATGATCTCGCCAGCCCCCGGTGGGCGGTTCCTGGCGTTGGTGCACCACGAGTCGCATCCCCCCATCGCCATGCTGGCCAGGCCCTACCTGCCGCTGGCCGGGATCAGGGTGGACCCGCAACTCGGCGCCCGGCGGCGGCTGCGGCGCCTGACCGGGTTGTCGGTGGTGCGGACCGCTGACGGGCACGAGCGGTTCCTGAGCCTGCCGCCCGGTGCCCAGGTAGGCCTACCCACCTGGGCACCGGACGGGCACCGGTTCGCCTTCACCGTGGATCGCGCCGATGGTGTCGGGGTGTGGGTCGCCAGCGCCGAATCGGGCGATGCCAGCCCGGTGCCGGAGCTGACTGTTCGCGACGTGCTCGGCGGGGATCCATCGGCCGGTGGCGGGACCATCCGGTGGTCACGGGACGGACGATCGCTCCTGGTGCTCGCCGCTCCCGCGGAACCGCTGGTCCTGCCCGGACCGGCGATCGAGCCGCAGATCGAGGAGACGGCAGGTAAGCGCTCACAGATGGCCACCTACCAGGACCTGCTGAGCACCCCTGCCGACGAGGATGTCTTCGAACTGCTGGCGACGACCGTGCCGTGCCGGGTCGACCCGGCCACCGGTGAACGCCAGCAACTGGGTTCCCCCGGCCTCTACCAGAGCATCTCCGATTCCCCCGACGGGACTCATCTGCTCGTGCACCTGCTCCAGCGGCCCTTCTCGTTCCGTGTCCCGGGTCTCCTGTTCGCACGCCGGGCCGAGGTCTGGGATGCCGCGGGGGGTGCGCGGGCCGTCATCGCCGATCTGCCGGTGAGCGACGAGGTCCCGCGCCAGGGCGTGCCGGCTGGCCGGCGCCTCATCTGCTGGGAGGAGCGGGCACCGGCCAGCCTGGTCTGGGTGGAGGCCCTCGATGGCGGCGACCCGGTCGCCCCCGCGGATCACCGGGACCGGATCCTGCGGCTGCATGCCCCCTTCACCGGCGAGCCCGAGAAGGTCGCCGACCTGCGTCATCGCTGCCTGGGGTGGTACGACATGGACACGCCGCACCAGGTGCTGCTGACCGAGCACGATCGTGACCGCCGGTGGCTGACCACCTGGCTGTACGACCTGACGGAGCCGGAGCAGGGACGGATCATCTTCGACCTGTCCATGGATGACGCCTATGGTGACCCCGGGACGCCGCTGGTCACCCTCAAGCCCGACGGCGCCAGGACCGTGCTCAGCGACTCCTCCGCCATCTACCTGCGCGGCGATGGCGCCACCCCCGAGGGGGACCGCCCGTTCCTCGACCGCTTCGATCTGGCCACCGGATCCGCGTCCCGGCTGCACGAGAGCCCGCCGGGGTGCGTCGAGCACGTGCTCGGCTTCATCAGCGCCGGCCGGTCGCAGGCCGCGATCTGGCACGAGAGCCCCAGCGAGCCGCCGAACCTGGCCGCCGCCACCCTGGGCGGTCCCGGTCGCAGGCCGCTGACAGCGTGGCCCGACCCGCACCCGCAGCTGACCGGGATAGCCAAACGCCTGCTCGTGCATGATCGCGGTGACGGGGTGACGCTGTCCGGCATGCTGTACCTGCCGCCCGGTCATGACCCGGACCGTGACGGGCGGCTGCCGCTGCTGGTGTGGGCCTACCCGTTCGACTTCGGCGGCGCCGACACCGCCGGCCAGATCCGGGCCAGCAGCAATGAGTTCACCCGGCTCACCGCGCTCGGGCCGGTCGCCTTTGTCCTGCGCGGATATGCGGTGCTGGCGGACGCGACCATGCCGGTGATCGGTGACCCGGAGACCATGAACGACACCTATCTGGAGCAGATCGGCGACGCCGCCCGTGCCCACATCCGTGCGCTGGACGAGGCGGGGATCATCGATCCCGGCCGGGTGGCGGTGGCCGGCCACAGCTATGGCGGGTTCATGACCGCCAACCTGCTCGCGCATACCGGCCTGTTCTCGGCCGGCATCGCCCGCAGCGGCGCCTACAACCGGACGCTCACCCCGTTCGGTTTCCAGACCGAACGGCGCAGCTTCTGGGAAGCCCCGCGGATCTACGACCGGGTGTCGCCGTTCCGGTACGCCGACAAGATCACCGCGCCGCTGCTGCTCATCCACGGCGCCCAGGACAGCAACTCGGGGACCTACCCCATCCAGTCACAGCGATTGTTCGACGCCATCCGGGGCAACGGCGGCACCGCCCGCCTGGTGGTGCTCCCGCACGAGAGCCACGCCTACCTTGCCAGGGAATCGGTGCTGCACGTGCTGGCCGAGCAGTTCAGCTGGCTCGAGCGCTGGCTGGGGGCGGCGGGCGCAGCGGGCAACGGGGCTACCGGTCACCGCTCTCCGGCCGGCCAAAGCGCAGGAATACCGTGAGCGCAGCTATCACCACGGCCACGGCCACGCCCAGGTAGAACGTGTCCAGCCCGCCCTTGAACTCGACCACCACATCCACGAAGCTGACCGCCGCCACCAGGATGATCATCGATATCACCCTGGCCTTGAGGTCGTTGAGGTCGTTCATCTTCAGCCACCCGGGCAGCCGCATGCCAGCACCTTCGGTGTCGATCCTGCTGATGAAGAGCTCATAGAGGCCGAACGCCGCGATCATGAGAGTCGCGCCCACCAGGAACAGGTCGGTCAGCAGGAGCAGAAACCCGAGGTTCTTGCTGGTCACATGGGGGTCGTCCACGATGTCCGCAACTGACCTGGCAAATACGTATGTCCCGTAGGCAAAGGACGCCAGAGATGCGAGCAGGAGGATGATCACCGGGACAACGATCACGATCCGGGACAGGCTGAGCACCTGCTCGAAACGCCCCTCGAGCCGTGACCGGGGTGTCCCGGCCGGGGCGGAGCGGGCCCCGGATGCGCCCGCACGCGGTGTCCCCGATGCCCTAGCCTTGGCAGGTCCCGCCGTGGCTCCACCCGTGGGTTCCTGCCCTCCCAGGGTGCCGCTCACCGGCGGTGCCCCCCTTCGCGACCTGGAGCATCAGCCATGCCTCACCCGGCTCCTCCCGCTTGAACCTCGCCATTGCCGCCGCGGTCTTCCCAGTCATCTTCCTCGGCGAGCTGCCCGACAAGACAATGATCGCCTCGCTGGCGCTGGCCACCAAAGCCAGGCCCGGCTCGGTCTGGCTCGGCGCCGCGGCCGCCTTCATGGTCCACGTCATCCTCGCCACCACCGTAGGGGTGGTGGCGTTCCGGCTGTTCCCCCAGCGGGCGGTCCAGGCCGCCGTGGCGGTCATGTTCCTGGCCGGTGCCGCCCTGGCACTCCGGGAGGCCTGGCACGAGCACCGGGCAGCCGGGCCTGGCACCGCCCCGCCGCAGGCCACGGCCAGCCTGCGCGGTCCGGTGGTGACGGCTTTTGCCGTCATCTTCCTGGCGGAGTGGGGTGATCTCACCCAGATCCTGACCGCCAATCTCGCCGCTCACTACCACTCACCCCAGTCGGTCGGGGCAGGTGCGCTGCTGGCGCTGTGGACGGCGGCGTTCGCGGTGCGGCACAGGCCGCCTATGCTAAGTCGCCATGGAGGGCCGTCAGCCAAACCGGCGTGGAGAGTCGCTTACCCGGCGGCAGAAGCGGGTCTTCGCCGTGGTCGGCGCGGTCCTGGTGGTGCTGCTCGGCGGCGTCAGCGCGTGGGCGGCGAGTGACCCGGGCAGCTACGGGCGCTCTCGTGACGGCTGCGTGAATGTGGTGATGCCAAGCAGCACGGGGGGCGGCATCATGCACGAATGCGGGGCTTCCGCGCGGGCCATGTGCCGCAGCGCTTTCAGCGAGCACACCCAGCTGGCGCTGCTCGCCCGGCCCCAGTGCAGGCTGGCCGGGCTCGCCCCGGGATCTCACCCCTCGCACTGAGCGGCATACCATCTCTTCTTCCTGACGTAACGCCTCCAGGTAAGCCGTCGTTTCGCACCTTAGGTGCGGCGGACGCCTCACTGGCCCCTACGGAAGGAATCTAATGAACGCTGTCCGACGGGCACTGGCGGCAGTAGCGGTCAGTGGTACCGCGCTGGCTGGCGTCGGGGTCGCAGGCGTAACCGCAGCCCAGGCGGCCAACCATGTCCCGACAGCCCTGTCCATCACCGCGCCGGCGCGGATCACCTACGGCAACGCTGCTACCGTGACCGGCAAGCTGACCACCACTGGCAGCCACAAGGCTCTCCCCGGCCTGACGGTGGCGCTGGAGGAGCGCAGGACCGGCACGACCACCTGGACGTCGGCCGGCACCCAGACCACCGCCGCTGACGGGTCGGTCTCGTTCAGCGTGAAGCCGCCCCGGACCGAAGAGTTCCAGCTGGTTCATGCGGCGACATCCGGCACGAAGGCATCGACGAGCGCTACCGCCACCATCAAGGTCGCCTACGCCGTGACCGCATCGCTGACCGGGAACAAGGTGTCGGTGACTGTGGCCCCGATAGCCGCCACCCAGAAGGTGCTGCTGCAGCGGAAGGGGAGCAGCGCCAAGCAGTGGTCCACCCTGGCGACCAGGAAGCTGAACAAGACCTCCAGCGCCACGTTCACGATCAAGGCACCCACCGCGGCGGGCACCTACCACTACCGCGTGGTCAAGCTCGCGGCGCACGGCTTCCTGGCTGGCGTCAGCGCCACGATGACGCTGACAGTGCCCTGACCGGGCACGCCGGGCGGGGTACCCGGGGACTTTGAGGCGATCCCGCGCCGCAACCCACTGCCATGGGTGCGCGGCAGTAAGGCCCAGGCCGTTACCGGCCTGGGCCTTACCTTTGGTGGAGGTGGCGGGAATCGAACCCGCGTCCTTCGGTACATCACCAGGGCTTCTCCGGGCGCAGCCTGCCCTGCTTTTCTCAGCCCCGGCGGTCCTGCAGGCCAGCCGCCGACGGGCTCAGTCGCTGTGAGGTGTCCCGCTCATCCCCGCGACCGGGTTGAGCGGTGGATCCTCCTAGCTGATGCCAGACACCGGGCCGGAGGCGTTCCCGGGCTGACAGCCCCTAACTCGCGGTCAGGCCGCGAGGGCGAGGGCAGTGCGATTAACCTTGGCACTTATAGGTTTGCGGTCACAGGATTAACGAGGTTATGTCCGCAGTCCTCGGCCCGCTTCCCCTGGCTCAACTACCGGAGTCGAAGCCTGTCACCCCCTATGGATTTATCAGTGTCAACGCTCAGCAGCGTACACCGATTCCGTGCCCGGACAGCGAGATGCCCCCGTGGGTGCTGGCGGTGGCCGAATCGCACCCACGGGGGCCGACCGGCAGGGTCGGGGCCGGTCATAACGCCCGGGCCTCCCCCGAGATGAGGCCCGGTTCTCATCACGACGACTGGGCCGCAACCCCCCAAGCGGCACTCAGTCACTAGGTAAGACGTCAATTAGTAGTCACCTGGTTGCTCCAAGTTACCAAAATCCAGGTCAGGATCCCACCATGAGATCGCCGGCCCCGGTGGGCTGGTTCAGCGGGCGTGGACCGCGGCCAGGAAACGGGCAGCCAGCGGCACAGCTGAGGTGGCGGGCGAGGGGCTGAGCTCAAGCACCGAGAAGGCCACATCGCCCCGGTATCCCACGAACCAGCTGGCCCAGACCGGGTGCTTGCCGACCCGGACCTGCACCGTTCCCACCTGCCCGCAGACCGCCTGCCCACGCAGGTCGGCCTGCCTGGCCAGGCCCGAGTGCACGGTGCCCCGCATGAGCGTCCGCAACGTGGCCAGGTTCGCCGCGCTGAACGGGGCGTCCGCCGTCTTCGGTGTCTGGGTCGCGCCGGCCGGGCCGGCGATCAGTGACGGGACGTGCCTGCCGCCGCTGTCCACCTGAGCTGCGACCAGGGCCATGGAAAGCGGGCTTACCTGGATATTTCCCTCGCCGATCGTGCTCGCGGCAACGGCAGCGACACCGCTGATCGGCCCCACGGACCCGGAGAAGCTCGCCAGCGGCAGCAGTGGCAGCGGCCACGATGCACCGATCCCGAAGCCTTCCGCCGCGGTGGCCAGGTCGTGGCCGGTCATCCGCTCGGACAACCCGCTGAAAGCCGTCCCGCAGGCATGCGCGAAATCCACCGCGAAGGCCGGCTGTGCACCGAACCCCCGCTCGGCCGGCACGTTGCGGAAGATCTGACCGCCGACATTGTTCACCCGGTGACATGGGATCGGTGTGCTCACACGCAGGCCGTCGGCGAGCAGCGCCTCGGTGGAGACGATGGTGAACGCTGGACCCGGCGGGTAGTGCCCGGCCAGCGGATCGATCACGGGCATCGCGCCCGCTGCGTGGCTGGCGATGGCGAGGATACGCCCGGTGGAGGCCTGCACCGCTGTTACCGCGGCCGAGGCTGGCACCGAGCCCACCGCCAAATCGGCGGCCGTCTGCACGTGCGCGTCGATGGTTGTGCGCACCGGCGTCGATGCCTGGCCGGGCCAGCGAGCCCGCACCGAGACCAGGCGGCCGGAGGCTGTCTCCGTCACCACCTCGATCGTGGGTGTCCCGGCCAGGTCGCGCTGATGTGCCTTCTGCAGGCCGGACAGGCCGATCGTGGCGCCGGGACGGTAGGCGATGCCCTGATCACGCAGGGCGGATGAGACCTCGGTGCCGACCGATCCGACGATAGCGGGGGCAATGCTGGTGAACAGCCGCAGCTTCTCCTGCCTGATGCGCAGGCCTGGAACCCGGGCAAGCCGCCTGGCCATCCGGCTGTACTGGGCCGGCCGGAGCACCACCAGTTCCTGGAACGAATTGCGCGGCGCGGTCAGGATCCAGCCCAGAAGCTGGGTGGGATCGAGCTTGGTGACCCGGCCGAGCGCGACCGCGGTCGCCCACGGGTGGGCGAGATGGCCGGCCCGGACGCCGGCCACATAGGCGACCGACGGCGTCTGCAGCGGGGTCCCGGCCGCGTCTTCCAGCGGAGCCCGGGGCGGCGTGCTCGACACCACTGCCAGCCGCAGGCCGGGCCGCAGGCCGGGGTTGATCACGCTGGGGGACCAGACCACTTTCCAGCCCGATGCGGTCTGGCGCAGGCGGAACCAGCCGTTGTAGTTCCACGGCGCGCCGTCCTGGCCGAGGTCCACCGATGCCCGGAACGCCGCCTGAGCGGTGTTCCCGTGCTGGGTGATCCTGCCCATCGTGAGGTAGAACGCAGCCGCGTCGAGCTGGAGGTAGGCGTCTCTCAGCGCGGTGGCCACCGTCGCCGGATCACCCGTGGTCAGCTGGGCGGCCGCCTGATACTGATTCTCCTGCCAGTCCAGCAGGAACGTCTGGACGGTGGGCTCGGCCGAGGGCGGCGACCACAAACCCCCCGCGAAACCCACAGCCCCGAAGCCGACCGCGAGCACCGCCACGATCACCTTCGGCAACGACGGACGATTGCGTAGCCCGCTCACCCTTCTCCCCCGGAGGCTGCCCTTCAGCCCCGCCCTCCCAGCAGTGCCAGTCTGCGGTACGCGCTTAGCCGCGACGAAAGGGGCGGGGCTGACCCGCGCCGCGTGCGCACCCCGCCTACGGTAGGAGGCCATGGCCCGCCTTCCCGCTATCTCCGCCGCCTGAAGGCACGTTCCACCTCCCTGGCAGCGTCCCGCCGCGCCAGGTCCTGGCGCTTGTCGTAGGTCCGCTTACCGCGGGCCACCGCCAGCTCGACCTTGACCTTCCCGCCAACGAAGTACAGCGAGAGCGGGATGAGTGTGAACCCGCGCTCGGCCGTCATCCTGGCGAGCCTGTCGATCTCCTTCCGGTGCAGCAGCAGCTTACGGGGCCGCCTCGGCTCATGATTCGTCCAGGTCCCGTGGGTGTACTCGGGTATGTGTACCCCGAGCAGCCACATCTCCCCGTCAGTGATCTGGCCGAACCCGTCCGTGAGGGACGCGCGGCCCGCCCGCAGCGACTTCACCTCGGTGCCGGTGAGGACGAGCCCGGCCTCCACGACATCCTCGATGTGATAATCGTGCCTTGCCCTGCGGTTGCGGGCAATAACCTTGCGTTCCGGCCCCGCCGCCGAACCCTTGGCAGCCGCAGGACTCACGCGCGCAGGTAACGCCGCAGCGTGAGGAAGGAAGTGGCGCCGCACAGCACGATTCCCATCACCATCGCGAGTGCGATGACCTCGACCAGGTCCGTCACGCTGAGCTGAATGTCGTAGGGGAAGTACTGCTGCAGGGTGTCCAGCCCGAGCTGCTTGACCGCGATCAGCAGGCCCGCCGAGATCAGCCAGCCGAACAGGCCGGCGATCACCCCCTCGACCAGGAAGGGCAGCTGGACGTAGAAGTTCGAGGCACCGACCAGCCGCATGATGGACGTCTCCCGGCGGCGGTTGAAGGCCGACAGCCGGATCGTGTTCGCCACCAGCAGGACCGCGGCGATGATCAGGACAATCGCGATGATGACCACCGCGTTCCTGGCCCCGTCGAGCAGCTTGTAGAACTTGGCCAGGATCGAGGAGTCGTTGACGATCTGGTCCACCCCCGGCCTGCCTTGCACCGTGCCAGCCACGATGTTGAAGTCGGCCTGGGTGTTGAAGAGCTTCACCTGGAACGAGTCGGGGATCTCGGACTTGTTGACCAGGTTGGTGAACGAGGGGTCACGCGAGAAGTCCTGCCTGAAGTGCAGGTAGGCCTGCGCCTGCGATTCGTAGTAGACATGCTCGACCTGCGGCAGGGCGCGCAGGTCCGTGGCGATCTGGTTCTTCTCCGCCTGCGTGGCCGCCCCGTTCTGCTGGCACTGCGGGCTCACACTGGTCTTGGTGCACAGGTAGATGGAGAGCTGGACCTTCCCCTGCCAGTAGGTCCTGGTGTTGTCGACCTGCTTGACGAACAGAAGCCCGGTGCCGAGCAGCGAGAGGCTGATGGCAACTACCACGATGAGCGCGATCGTCATGGTCAGGTTACGGCGGAGGCCGGTCCAGACCTCCTGGAGGACGAACTGTGCACGCATGGTCGCTGATCCCTCGGCAATCGGTGGCAATCGGCCAGCTACGCCGGCCGGCCAGGTCAGTACGCCTGGCCGTATACCCCACGTGACTGGTCACGGACGACTTTGCCGTACTCCAGCTCGATGACCCGCTTGCGGAACGAGTCCACGATGGCCGCGTCATGCGTGGCCATGACGACGGTGGTGCCCGTCCGGTTGATGCGGTCGAGAACCTTCATGATCCCGATCGAGGTGGCTGGGTCGATGTTCCCGGTCGGCTCGTCCGCCAGCAGGATCATCGGCCGGTTGACGAACGCCCGGGCGACAGCCACCCGCTGCTGCTCGCCACCGGACAGCTCATCGGGCATCCGGTCGTGCTTGCCTTCCAGCCCGACCAGGTCGATCACCTCGGGAACGACCTTGCGGATGAACCGCCGGGGCTTCCCGATCACCTGCAGGGCAAATGCCACGTTGTGATACACACTCTTGTTCGGCAGCAGGCGGAAGTCCTGGAACACACACCCGATGCGGCGCCGCAGGTACGGCACCTTCCAGTTGGTGAGCCTGGCCAGATCCTTGCCCGCGACGTAGATGCGGCCCTCGCTTGGCCGCTCCTCACGCAGGATCAGCCTCAGGAAGGTGGACTTCCCCGAACCGGACGGGCCGACGAGGAAGACGAACTCGCCCTTCTCGACATCGAGACTGACGTTCTCCAGAGCCGGACGGCTCTGATTGGCGTACGTCTTAGTGACGTTATCGAAGTGGATCACAGGCCCATCACACGCGCTCGACGGAATAAGGACCATACGGCCACGGGGGCGGGGCGGCCGCTGCTATCAGCCGTCCCGGCTCGGTTCACTACTGCCCGGTTTGGCCAGAGGACAGTCTAGGGGGGAAACTGGGTTCAGACGTGCAACACTGGTGAAGTGACCGGGATCGCCCCGGCCAGGGGGGACCAAGATGAGCTGCGAACACCTGATCTGCGCTCAGTGCGCGTCACCCGTGGTCGAGGGACGCTGCCCGGCCTGCCGGCTGGCAAGGTCGCAAGTGCATCACCACTCCTCCGGGCTGAGCCTGCCGCTGGCAGCGGCCGCGCTGCTCGCGCTGCTCCTGCTCCTGCTCGCGCTGCACCTGGCCCATTAACCACGCCCATTAACCACGGGGCGCACTAGCAGCCGGCGTACCCGCGACCGGGCAGGCGGCCCGTCAGCCTGCCGCGGGCTGGGTGCGCAGCCAGCGGATCTCCGCCTCGATGAAGTCATCGATCTCACCGTCGAGCACCGCGCTGGTGTTGCCGGTCTCCAGGCCCGTCCGCACGTCCTTGACGTTCTGGTAGGGGTGCAGGACGTAGTTGCGGATCTGGGTTCCCCAGCTGCTCGTGGTCTCCCCGCGCAGGTTCGCCAGCTTGGCCTCCTGCTCCTCGCGCTTGCGCTCCAGCAGCTTGGCCTTGAGCACCGCCATCGCGGTAGCCTTGTTCTGCATCTGGCTGCGCTCGTTCTGGCAGGAGACCACGATCCCGGTCGGCAGATGGGTGAGCCGGACTGCGGAGTCGGTGGTGTTCACGCCCTGGCCGCCGGGCCCGCTGGACCGGTACACATCGACCCTGATCTCGTCCTCGGGGATGTCGATGTCGTCGGCCTGGTCGACCACCGGGATCACGTCCACGCCCGCGAACGAGGTCTGGCGGCGTCCCTGGTTGTCGTACTTGGAGATACGGACCATCCGGTGCGTCCCGTGCTCGCCGCGCAGCGTGCCGTAGGCGTACGGGGCCTTGATCGCGAAGGTGGTGGACTTGATGCCGGCCTCCTCCGCGTAAGAGGTGTAGTAGACCTCGGTCGGGTAACCGTGGCGCTCCGCCCAGCGCAGGTACATGCGCTGCAGGTTCTGCGCCCAGTCCGCCGCGTCGGCCCCCCCGGCCTGGGCGTTGATCGAGATCAGCGCCTCACGGGAGTCGTACTCGCCCGACAGCAGGGTCCTGATCTCAAGCTGGTCGATCTCCTTGCGCAGGGCGGCGAGTTCGCGGGCGGCCTCGACCCGGTACGCTTCGTCGTTCTCGCTCTCGGCCAGTTCGAACATCACCCGGGTGTCGTCGAGCCGGCTGCGCAGCTTGTCCAGCCGGGCCAGTTCGCCTTCAAGGTAGGACAGGCGGCGGGTGACCGCCTGCGCACGCTCCTGGTCCTCCCACAGGCCGGGCTCCCCGGCCTGTGCCCGCAGACCCTCCGCCTCCGCGCGCATCACGTCGGGGTTAAGGACGGCCGCCACCGAGGCAAGCGTCGACGACAGTTCCGAGATTTCGGCTGCTGGGTCGGTACTTGTCATGCCGGAAAGCCTACGCGAGAAGGAGGGTGCCGCCGGACGATGACCTCCGTGGCGCGCCGGTTCACCGTAGCTGACGCACCGATTAACCAGCGGTCATACCGGCTGCCCACCGGCCGCTTCATGGCTGGGCCGGCAGGGTGCTCGCCGCCACCAGGGTGCGGATGGCGCGGACGGCGACCGACAGGGTGGCGACCGTGAACCGGTCGGTCTGCCAGATCTCCCGGAGCGTCTGAGTCGCCCGGCGCACCGTCGGCTCGTTGCGGCCCACCCACTCCGCCAGGCGCTCTTCGGGGGTGCCGTGCCCGGTCACCATCAGCACATCCCTGGCGAGCGCCGCGTGGGCCGCGTACAGGTCGTCGCGGAGCGCGCCGCGGGCCATCGTGTTCCACCTGTCATCCCGGGGCAGCGCGACGATCTGGTCACGCAGCCGGGCGATCTGGAGCCGTTCGGCCAGGTCGAAATAGACCTCCGCGGTCTCGGCCACCTCACGGCCGGTGCTGGCGGCGATCTCCACCACGTCGAAGGCCGAGTACCCGGGAACCATCGCCGCCACCCGTTCAGCCAGTCCGGCGGGTACCTCGCGGGCGATGAGGGCCTCCTGGCGTTCGGTCAACCCGGCCAGGTCGCGGCCGGCCAGCAGCTTGGGCAGCCCGGCCGCGATCGCCAGCACGCCACCGGCCAGGAAGTCGATCGTGGCCTGGATGGCGAAGGGCGGGCGGCGGCTGTGCAGCAGCCACCGGACCGCCCGCTCGCTGAGTTTGCGGCCTTCCAGCAGCAGGGTGACCTGGGTGGCCATGTCCACCTGGCCGTCGAGCGCTTCCACCTGTGCCCAGAACCCCGGCATGTCGAACACCTCGCGCGCGACCAGCCAGGCCCGGCTGATGTCGGGGACCGACGCCCCGGTCTCCTCGTTCATCCGGAACAGGAACGTGGTGCCGCAGCGGTTGACCATGTCGTTGACCACGGCGGTGGTGATGATCTCCCGGCGCAGGGGATGGCGGTCCATCTCCGCGCTGTAGGTGGCACGCAACGGTTCCGGGAAGTAGGCGGTCAGCACCGAGCGCAGATAGGGATCGTCCGGCAGATCCGATTCGAGCACGTCCTGCACCGCGGAGATCTTGGCCTGGGCCAGCAGGACAGCGAACTCCGGCACGGTCAGCCCCAGGCTGGCCGACCGGCGCTCGGCGATCTCCTTGTCCCCGGGCAGTGAGTCCATGCGCCGCCGGATCCGCCGTTCCCGCTCTAGTTTGCGCAGGTAACGGGCGTGCACATGGAGCATCTGGGCGGCCTGCGCGCTGGCGGCGGCCAGCGCCCGGTTCTGCTGGTAGTTCTGCCTCAGCACCAGGGCCGCGACCTCGCCGGTCATCGCATGCAGCAACTCGCCGCGGGCCTGGCCGGTCAGGTCGCCGGCGGCGACACTCTCCTGCCGCAGGATATTGATATTGACCTCGTGGTCGGAGGTGTCCACCCCGGCCGAGTTGTCGATGAAGCCGGTGGTGACCTTTCCCCCGGGCCGGGCGTGCTCGATCCGGGCGGCCTGGGTCAGCCCCAGGTTGCCCCCCTCAGCGACCACCTGGGCGCGCAGCCGTGGGGCGTCGATACGGACGCCGTCATTGGCCCGGTCACCGGCATCGTCGTGTGACTCGGTGCTCGCCTTGACGTAGGTGCCGATGCCCCCGTTCCACAGCAGGTCCACCGGCGCCGCCAGGATGGCGGAGATCACCTGGTCGGGTGGCAGCGTCAGGACGGAATCGTCGAGCCCGAGCGCCATCCGCGCTTGCGGGGACAGGGGCACGGACTTCGCCGTCCGTGGCCATACCCCCCCTCCGGGGGAGATCAGCCCCGGGTCGTAGTCCGCCCAGGAGGAACGGGGGAGGGCGAACAGCCGCCGCCGCTCCGCGCGGCTGGTGGCCGGACCGGGGGTGGGGTCGAGGAAGATATGCCGGTGGTCGAAGGCTGCCAGCAGCTTGATGTGGTCCGACAGCAGCACGCCGTTGCCGAACACGTCGCCGGACATGTCCCCGATTCCCACCACGGTGAAGTCGGTGGTGGCGGGGTCCAGGCCCAGGGTGGCGAAGTGGAATCTGACCGACTCCCAGGCGCCGCGGGCGGTGATCCCCATCTTCTTGTGGTCGTACCCCTCCGACCCACCGGAGGCGAACGCGTCGCCCAGCCAGTAGCCGTAGGCATTGGCGATCTCGTTGGCGGTGTCCGAGAAGGTGGCGGTGCCCTTGTCGGCCGCCACCACCAGATACGGGTCGTCACCGTCGTGCCTGACCACCCCGGGTGGCGGCACCACCTCGCCGCCCCGCAGGTTGTCGGTCACATCCAGCATCGCCCGGATGAACGTCTGGTAGCAGTCCCGCACCTCACGCTGGTAAGCCTCCCGGTCGGCCGGGTCGGGCAGATGCTTGCAGACGAATCCGCCCTTGGCGCCGGACGGGACGATGACCGAATTCTTGACCTCCTGGGCCTTGGCCAGGCCGAGGATCTCGGTCCGGAAGTCCTCCCGGCGGTCGGACCAGCGCAGCCCGCCCCGCGCCACCGGGGCGAATCTCAGGTGCACCGCCTCCAGCCGCGGTGAGTAGACGAACAGCTCGAACCGGGGCCGGGGGGCAGGCAGCTCCGGCACCTGCCCGGCGTCCAGCTTGACCACCAGGTATGGCGGCTCTTCCGGCGATGCCAGCTGCCCGGGAATGTGACCCACCTGGGAGAAACTGGTCCGCAGGGGGGCCAGGATCAGCCCCAGGGAGCTGCGCAGGGTCCGGGCATGGG
>OFHG01000528.1_pt1 | contig 15205 bp, 14 predicted proteins | sample 1521931 | NCBI WGS metagenome assembly OFHG01 (sample SAMEA2468438, study PRJEB22500) | soil metagenome | biome: Glassland; feature: Farmland; material: Clay | place: Australia | collected 2013-01-31 | depth 0.55 m
TGAGGCGTCCCAGGCCCCCCGGTCGGGCTATGCGGCCGGCGACGTCGGTGGAGTTGCGCTGCGGCTACGGAGAGAGGGCCGGGCTGGTGATGGCGTATGGGGTGGTCCGGCGTCTGGTCCTCGCCTCGGCGTCCTGCACCACCTTGCGCAGGATCATCGCCGAGAGTTCCTCGGGCAGCCATTCCTCCTCGCCGACGACGACCCGCTTGCCGGGCACCGCCGGGGCGGGCAACGGCAGCGCCTCCCGGCCCGTCCGGGGGTTCTCGATACAGCCAAGCCAGCGGTTCAGGCCCATGCGGCCCACGCACTCCTGGTTGCAGGACAGGCACGTCCTGATATGGGCTGGGTAGCCCACGCGGGCCTTAGCGGCGAAGTCCGGGTCAGCGATCTGGCCCCGCACCACGCCGACCAGGTCGCAATGGCCCTCAGCCAGCGCGCGCTCCGCCTGCACCGGGTCCTTGATCCGGCCGACACCCACCACCGGCAGCGGCACGGCCCGGCGCATCGCGTTGGCGATGAAGAGGGCGTAGCCGGGCGGGATTGTCATCGAAGCCTCGATCATGAACAGCGTCGCCGTCGCGACCCCGATCGAAGTGTTGATGTAATCGACCTTGCCGGTGGCTGCTACCAGCCTTGCGACCTCGACTGCTTCCTCCAGGGTGCTGCCGTCCTCGATCAGCTCGTCGCCGCAGATCCGCACCCCAAGGGCGCGGCCGGGCCCGATCGCCTCCCGGACCGCATCGATGATCTCCAGCACGATGCGGGCCCGGCTGGGCAACGGGCCACCGTAGGAATCGGTGCGGAGATTGGTCGCTGGCGACAGGAATCCGCGCACGATCGAGGAATGCGAGCACTGCAGCTCCACCCCGTCGAAGCCGCCCTCCGCGCAATGCCAGGCGACGGTGCCGTAGCCTGCCACTATCTCGGCTATCTCGTGCAGCTCGACAGCCTTGGGGACTTCGCGGAACATCGGGTCGGGCACAGCTGACGGTGCCCACACGGGCAACCGGGAGAACATCGACGACCCCTGGCCCCCGTTGTGGTTGAGCTGCGCGAAGATCGGGACGTCGTGAGCATGCACCGCCTCGGTGATCCGCCGGTAGCCGGGGACCACCGCGCGGCGGAAGCCGTGGATCAGTTTCTCGTACGGCCAGTCGGTGGGATGGGTTGAATGCTCCTCGGTGATGATCAGCCCGGCACCGCCGGCCGCCCGGGCCGCGTAGTAGGCCGCGTGCTGGGCCGTGGGGAGCCCGTCGCGAGCGTAGTTGGTCAGGTGCGCGGCGAAGACGATCCGGTTGCGCACGACAACCGGTCCGACGCGGAGCGGGGAGAACAGGTACCGGTACCTGCTTGCGCCGCTCATCGGCTGCCACCGGTCAGGATGCGCTGCCTGGCTGTCGCCACGCCCGGCCGCACCGGTCCCGCACCGACCGCTATGGCCGCCCTGCGCCCTTCCAGGACCGCCTCGTGCACTGTCCGCGGCGCGACACAGTCCCCCGCGCGCGGCGTGCCTGGCCGGCTCTGGTAAAGCGTCTGTTCGGGCAGCCGGTGCCCACAGTGCACGACCAGCGCACAGTCCACGATCCGCCGCTCACCAGTCCAGGCGTCCTCAAGGACGGCGTGGTCGGCGGTCACCTCGCGCAGCAGGCTGCGCAGTTCCCTGCGTACCCCGGCGCGCAAGAGCCGCGTGTTGGCGTCCGCCAGGTCGCCGCTGCGCGCCAGCTGGGTGCCAGCGACCTGGTCCTGGGTGACGATCGAGGTAGGCCGGCCCGTCGCGGCGAGCAGTTCGGCAACGCCGACCCCGATCGGCCCGCCGACGGGGTCGAACACCAGGACCGGCCCGGCCGGATAGGCTGCGAGCCCGTCGGCATGCACGAGCTCGACCAGGTCCGCGGCCTCGACGACGCGGGCGTCAGCGGTGGCCCGGTAGCGCCGGGGGCCGGGCACCGACCCGGTGGCAAGCAGGACGTGCGTGCCCCCGGCCGCGGCGGCATCCAGGTCGGCCGTGGTGATCTCGGTGCCGAGCTTGACGGATACACCCAGCCGGTCCAGCTCGCGTTGCCACCAGTCCAGCACGGTGCCCAGCCTGCCGCGTCCGTGCACGAGCGCAGCTACGGCAAGCATGCCGCCTAGGCGCCCGCCGCGCTCGGCCAGGCTCACCTGGTGGCCTCGCAGGGCCAGCACTCTGGCGCCCTCCAGGCCGGCCGGGCCGCCGCCCACCACGAGCACCTGGCTGCCGGGCTGGTCGGCGCCTGCTGTGTCGGGGTCGGTCGTCTCATGTCCGCTTCGCGGCTCTATCACGCAGCTCACCACCGGGTTCCGGGCGTCGCGGGCCATGCATGCCTGGTTGCAGAGCAGGCAGGGTCGGACCCGGCCGACGTGGCCAGCCCGGCACTGGGCCCCCAGATCGGGGTCGGCGATCTGAGCCCTGGTCATCTCGACCAGGTCAGCAATCCCGTCGGCGAGCACACGCTCTGCCTGTCCCGGATCGACCACACTGCCCTGGAGTGCAACCGCCGCGACGCCGCCGACGGCCGTCCGGATGTGCCGGCACAGGTCCACATTGAAGCCCGGCTCGGTGTGCAGGTCCGGCCTGGTCGCCGACACGGAGAAGATCGACCCGCGCACGACGACCAGATAGTCGGCCAGCCGGGCCAGCCGGGCCGCCTGCTCGGCCGCCACGTCCGGTGTCACACCTGCCCAGGGTGCCAGCTCGTCGCAGCACAGCCGGAGGCCCAGCACCCGGTCAGGGCCGAGGGCCGTACGCGCGGCCCGCAGCACCTCCTCGGTGAGCAGCAGCCGGTCGGCGCCGTAGGCGTCGTCACGCAGGTTCGTGAGGCCAGAGTGGAACTGGCGCAGGAGCGAATGCTGGCCGGCATTGATCTCGATGCCGTCCAGGCCAGCCGCTGCTGCCACTCTGGCCGCCGACGTGAACCCGGCGAGCAGCGCCTCGATCTCGGGCTGCCCCATCACCATCGGCATCTCCCTGGTGGCGGGATCGGGCACGCGTGCGGGCGCCCACAGTGCCCGCTGGGAGTAGGCCGAGGAGCCCTGCATGCCCGCATGACCGAGCGAGGCGAACACCAGCGCCCCGTGCGGATGGCAGGCGGCGGCCGTCGCCGACCAGCCATCAGCGCAGTCCGACGCCAGCCCCGCCCCCCCCGCTGCCCGGGGCGCGTAGTACGGGGCATGGCGTTCCGAGATCCCCCGCAGCCGGCCGAGGTTGGTCTCATGCGGCCCGAAGACGAGGCGGCTCGGCGCACGGCGGGTGCGCAGGTCGATCGGCTCGGCGAGGGTCACGGTCATCGTCGTGTCACCAGCGGGCTGGAGTCACACAGCTTCGCCGGGGCCCGCCGGGACGGCATCCCCAGCGCCACCGCGCGGCCGTGGCGGGAGTGATCTTTCCCGGGGCAAGGCGGCTTCCGCTGGCCTGCCGGGGACCGCGATGCCAGCCCGTGCCCCCGTACGCCGTTGGTGGAGAGCTTCACGCCGACCCGGTTGGCGGCCGCGTAGTCGAGCAGATCCCAGAAGTCCGGGTGGACGGTGGGCTCACCGCCGCCCACGTTGACGTAGAAGACCTGCATGGCCGCGAGCTCGCCGATCACCGCCATGATCTCGGCGGTGGACAGCTCCAGCGGGTCGCGCCGGCCCGGCGAGGACAGGCAGTGCACACAGGACAAGTTGCACGCATAGGCCCACTCCCAGGTCAGGCAGATCGGGGCGGCCAGGCCGCCCTTGAACTGCTCAGCCAGTGGCGGGACACGCACCCGGGCAGGACCTTCGAAAGCGCGGCTCGCGGGCATCACGGCTGTCCCCCGCTTGCGGCCTCGTCGGGCACGATCACCCCGGCGGCGGCCAGGGACGCCAGCGCACGCAGGCAGGCGTCCCGGTGCTTCTCGGGCAGCCCGGACACGGCATCGCGGGCGCTGCTGTGGGTGCCGAGCCCGCGGACCACCTCGGCCAGTTCCGGCACCTTCAGGAAGCACAGGCGCCGGTTCCCGAAGTGATAGGCGAGCGCGCCGAACGGCTCGGGACGCAGGGCCACCTGCGGGCTGACGCGGTACCGCTGCGCGGGGTCAAACGGGGAGATCATCGTGACCCTCGTTAGTAGACGCCGCACATGCCGTCGATGGACACCTCCTCGACGAGCAATTCCTCAACGCCCCCGTCGTCGCCGGCGGCGGTGTCGTCCAGCTGGCCCTGCGGTTGCTGGCTCAGCTGGCCCTGCGGTTGCCGACTGCCGTCGTCCATTGCGGTCCTCCTCATGTCTTTCCGGCGGCGTCCCGGGGTGGCGGCGCTGCTCACATGCCACCGGGGATTGACGTTAGGGGCCGCCCGGCGGTGACGCGCCATGCTTCCGGTCTGACCTACCTGCCCGGTCGGGCAGGAACTCCCCGCGCCCCGGTGGCCCGCGCCCCGGCACCTCTCCGATCGGGCAGGTCTGGTCCCAGCCGTTCGTGCCGACCTGCTGCACCGCCGATCTGTCTGGCCGCCGCACCTGTTCCCAGCAGTGACCGGCGCAACTAGCTTGGCCACGTCCGTGCTCCGCCGGCTCGGGCGCCGCCGGCGAGGGAGCAGCGGCCGCAGTGCGCAAGAACCCGTCGCGCGGAGAGGACCAATACGAAAATGCAGGTCGAAGAACTACTCAAGCCCTTCCCGATCAAGGAATTCCATCCGTTCCCGCGCGCCATGCTGGGTCCGGGTGCGCACGAGATGATCGGCCCGGAGGCCAAGAAGCTGGGTTTCAAGCGGTCGCTGGTGATGACCAGCGGCCTGCGCGGTAGCGACACCGTGCACAAGATCGTCGAATCGATGAAGTACCACGGCCTCGAGGTCGTGGTATACGACAAGGTGGAGTCCAACCCCAAGGACTACAACGTCATGGACGCCGTGGCGATGTACCAGGAGAACAAGTGCGACTCGTTCGTCTCCATCGGCGGCGGTTCCTCACACGACGCCTGCAAGGGCGCGCGCGTCTCGGTGGCCCATGACGGCCGGAACGTCAACGAGTTCGAGGGCTTCAACAAGTCCGAGAACCCACACAACCCACCGCATATCGCGGTGTCCACCACGGCAGGCACAGGCTCGGAGACCTCGTGGGCCTATGTCATCACCGACACGACCACTGACCCGGAGCGGCCGCACAAGTACGTGGCGTTCGACGATGCCTCGGTCACCAGCCTGGCGATCGACGACCCGGTCCTCTACGATGACTGCCCGATCGACTACACCGCGCAGTGCGGATTCGACGTGCTCGCGCACGCCTCGGAACCGTACGTCTCCAGGCTGAACTTCGAGCCCTCGCTCGGCAACGCGCTGCACGCGATCAAGCTCACCATCACCCGCACCCACGACAAGCCGCGCCTGGTGGTGCTCGCTGACGTGTCGCTGTCGGTACGGGCCACGGCCCGCTTCACCCTGCACCTGGTGCACGGCCTGCAGTCGCTGTTCACCCAGGTTCGCTCGTTCGTCTTCGTCGACGAGCCGGCCGACATCACCGAGCTGTTCGCCGAATACCCGCTGGAGCGCGCGCTCGGGCTGATCTTCGATGGGCTGCCGGCTGGCGGGCTGCTCGACGTCGACGGGAACTCTGACTATGGCCGGACGTTCGACCTGCTGCTGGCCGACTACGGCTCGATCCTGCACCGGCGGACTACCCTCCTCGTGCTTGGCGATGCCCGCGGAAACGGCAACGACCCCGGGACGGAGGCCTTCGAAGAGATCACCCGCCGGGTCCGCCAGACGATCTGGCTCACACCGGAACCGAGGCGGACCTGGGGTCTTGGTACGTGTGACCTGCCGCGCTACGCGGAGTTCTGCGACCGCGTCCAGGTAGTGGCGGACCTGGCCGGTCTGGAGCACACAGCCCAGCAGATGTCGGTGGCGGTGACTGGGCGTTGAACGCCGAAAAGGCCGGCCTGGACATGATGCTGACCTCCAGCCAGATCCAGCTGGCCGCACATCCGGTCGACCCGTTTCAGCCCTGCCAGCCCGGGCGGTACGCCGACGAACTCGTGGTGGTGGTGCGCGAGAACCTCCCGGGTGGCGCGGGTGCGGCTGCCACGCCGGGCGTCGTCACCGCGCACTTCGTCCTGCGCCGCCGGAACCGGCGGGTCGAGGTCGGACACTGGCTGCGTCCCGACGAGCTGGACAACAGTCTCGCCGGGCTGCTTGCCGGCGAACTGTTCGCTCCCGGCTGGCTATCCGGGCCGGAGATCTTCGAGCGGGTGTTCACCGGGGTCGTCAGGTCATGTGTGCCCGGCGCAATGCCCGCCTGGCTTACCTTCTACACCAACACTGTGGACCGGATCCGCGAGTGCTGGCGGGCGCCCGGCCAGGCTGATCAGCGGGGGTCGCCCATCACTGACTTCGCGGCCATCTACCGCCAGGCACTGCGGTTCATCCCGGCCGGCCGGGTTCTTGACATGGGGTCCGGCTTCGGCTTCCTTCCGCTGCTGCTGGCCATGCGGAGGAAGGGGAGCGTGATCGCCGCGGACTGCTCACCTGGCTCGGTCCGGCTACTCGGTTCCCTGGCGGAAACGTTCGGCTCGCCCGTTGAGACCCTCGTCTGTGACGCGGCGCAGGTGCCGCTGCCCCCTCGCTCGGTGGACACGGTGGCAGCCATCCACCTGCTGGAGCACCTGGGCCCGAAGCACTGCGACGGTACGCTCCGGGAGGCGATCCGGCTGGCCCGCCGCCGCGTCGTGGTGGCTGTGCCGTTTGAGGACGAGCCGACAGCCGCCTACGGCCACATCCAGAGCTTCAGCCGCACCGACCTCGTCCGGCTTGGCCAGCGTCACGGGCATAGGTTCCGGGTCAGCGACCACCGCGGCGGCTGGCTGGTGATAGACACCGGCTGACCTCGCGGTCAGATCACCCCCAGCTTGCTGGCCTCGTAGACGGCCTCGGCGCGGCTGGCCGCATCCAGCTTGCGCATGAGATTACGCACATGGAACTTCACCGTGGTCTCGGAGATGTACAGCTGCTTGCCGATCTCCTTGTTGCTCAGGCCATGGGCCAGCAACCCTAGCACATTCAGCTCGCGCTCGGTGAAGGCGGGCTGGTCAGCCTGCACCCGCAGCGACCGCACCATCGCGGCGGCCGATCGCGAGTCGAACGCGCTCTCGTGGCGCACCACTGCCCGGATCGCCCTGACCAGTTCCGTGGTGTCCACGTCCTTGATCACATAGCCGCGTGCACCGCGGTGGATCGCCTGCGCCACCAGGTTGTCATCCAGGAAGGTGGTGAGGACCAGCACGCCCAGGCCGGGATGGCGGGTGGTCAGCCGGGAACACAGCTCCAGGCCCTGGCTGTCCGCCCCGGTGGAAAGCTTCAGGTCCAGCAGCACCACCGCCGGGTGGGTGCGCTCGACCACGGCCATCGCCTCGTCGGCGGTGCTTGCCTCGCCAACGATCCGCAAGTCCCGTTCGCGTTCCAGGATCGAGCGCAGCCCTTGCCGGACGATGGCATGGTCATCGACTAGCACGATGCCCACTGCCCCCGCTCCGGAGGCTCCGGGCATGGGGGCAGGGACCGGCGGGTCAGAAAGCATCGTGCCCCCTCTGGTCGACGGCCACGGGCAGCGGGATAGCCAGATTCAGCCGGACCCCGCCCATCCCGGACCGGCGGATGAGAAGCGTGCCACCCAGCTCCTGCGCCCGCAGGAGCATATTCGCCAGGCCCCGGTGGCGGCCGCTCAGGTCCGCGGCCTGGGACAGCCGCAGCGCCCGGCGCAGCTGCGCCGGATCGCCGCTGCCGTTGTCCGAGATGCTCAGCGACACTTTGTCGGGCAGGTAGCGCAACTTCACCACCGCCCGCGTGGCCTTGCCGTGGGCCGCCGCGTTGAACAGCGCTTCGCCTGCCAGCCGGAGCAAGGACTGCTCGGCCCTCGGCGGCAGCGGCGTCGGCCTGCCCTCCGCCTTGACCATGACGTGCAGGTCGTTCGGCCGGTGCACGCTTGACAGCCGCTCCAGCATCACCGGCAGTGGGCCGGGCGGCTCGGCTGATGGCTGGTGCAGCGCGTAGATCGCCACTCGCAACCGTTCCGCGGCCTGCTGGGTGAGGTCCTTGGCCAGCACCAGCCGTTGCGCGACCTCTTGCGCCTGCCCGTCCAACCCCGCCATTTCAGCCCGGCACACCTCGATCGTCATGCCGGCCGAGAGCACAATCTGGGCCACGCTGTCATGCAGTTCACGCGCGATCCGGTGCCGCTCGTCGTCCAGAGCCTGCCGGAGCATGGCATCGAGGAGCTGCTGCTGGGTTTCGGCGAGTTCGGCGCTGCGCTCGGCCAAGTCCCGCGCCCGGCGCTCGGCCGCCTCGTACAACTGCTCCCGCTGTCCGCGCAGCCGGGTGGCGGCATGCAGCAGGAACGAGTTGTGCAGCGCGACCGCGGCCTGGTTGGCCAGAACCCGCAGCACCGAGAGGTCGGTAGCGGCGATCTCGAGGCCGGCACCCGGCCGCGCGACGATGCCACCGACCGGCTCATCGTCCAGAGTCATCGACGCCCGGACCCAGCCCTCACGCGGAGCAGAGGCCTCAGCCTCCCACGGCCGCGCGCGCAGGACGTCGAGGTGCTCGCGCCCATCGGGGGGCACGCGGGCCAGGTCATCAATCAGGTCGCCATCGGCGTACAGCAGGAATCGCGGGCGGGCCGCGCGCAGGGCACCGTCCGCCAGGGCCAGCAGCAGCCACCGGGCGTCGACATGCTCGGCGGCGGCGCGCACCACTGCCTCGACGAGTGCCCGTGGCCCATCCGCCGTGCGCACCAGCGCACGGGAGGTGCGGTCAAGCGCCACCACTGCTCGTTCCAGCCGCTGATTGGAGCGAACATATTCGGGATAGAAAGACTTTTTTCCCGTACGCAGCCCGGTGAGGACGCCGAGGTCAGCGGCCAGGTGATGCGGCCCGCCGCCGACCGGCGCCGGCCCGGCTCCCTCGCCGGGCGGACTGCCCGGCATGCCGCTCACAGCGCCTCGCGGAACAGCCACTCGATGTCCCGGCGGCCAGCAGCCCTCGGGTTGGTGGCCACGCAGGCGTCCTTCAACGTGGTGCCTGCCAGCCGCGGGATGTCGGCCTCGGTGACGCCCAGGGCGGCAAGCCCCTTCGGGACGGCCAGGTCATCGGCAAGCTGGCGGATCCGGTCGGCGAACTCAAGCGCCACCTCCTGCGCTGGCACCCCGGTGGCGGGGATCCCCAGGGCGGTGGCGAGTGGAACGAATCGCCGCGGATGGGCCTGGGCGTTGAAGCGGACGACATGCGGCAGCAGGATCCCGTTCACCACCCCGTGCGGGGCATCGAGCAAGCCGCCAACCTGATGGCTCATCGCGTGCGTGACCCCAAGGATCGCATTGGTGAACGCCATCCCCGCCTCCAGAGAGGCCTGGGCCATCGCCAGGCGGGGCTTGACTTTCTTCGGCTGGAGCTGGGTGTGGTGCAGGTGGCCGCTGATCAGCTGGACCGCGCGCAGGGCATGGCCGTCGGTCAGCGGGTTGTGTGCCCGGGAGACATATGCCTCGACCGCGTGGGTCAGGGCGTCGAGACCGCTGGCGGCGTTAAGCCATTCGGGCATCGTGGTGAGCAGCCGCGGGTCGGTGATCGAGATCTCCGGTACCAGTGTTCTGCTGATGATGGTGATCTTGGTGCGTTCGGCGGTGTCGGTGATCACTGCGAACTGCGAGACGTCGGCCCCGGTGCCTGACGTGGACGGGACCATCACGGTCGGCGGGATCGGCCGCACTACCTTGTTCACGCCCTCGAAGTGCAGGATGCGGCCGCCATTGCCGGACAGGATCGCCACGCCCTTCGCCGCGTCGATGCACGAGCCGCCACCCAGCCCGATGATCACGTCACCGCCTTGTTCCAGGTAGCACTCGAAGGCCGCCTCGACCTCGTGGTCTTTCGGGTTCGGGGTGACGTCGTGCCATATCACCGGAGACAGCCCGGCCTCCCGCAGATGGCCGACGGCCTCGTCGACCCAGCCCGCCTCGATCAGGCCCGGGTCAGTCACCAGGAACGGCCGCCGCGCGCCCACCCGCACCGTGCAGTGACCTAGCTCGGCCAGGGCGCCGGGGCCAAACACGATCTCCGGGGCGTGGAACTTAGCTAGCTGGGACGGCTCACGCTGGGCTCCGTCCCCGGCCACACGTGGCCCTGCCAGTTCCCCGGTGCCTTCGCCTGCTCCCCAGTCGTCGACCCACGGCCAGCCGCGGGCCGTCTCCTTAGTGTCGTCTGGCTGCGGCACGCGGGCCTCCCGGTTGGCACCGCGGGGCGCTTCGGCGCCAATGACAACAGCCTGCAAGTTTGCGCGGAGACATGCAACCCTCGGCCGGACCTGACCGATCAGGCAGGGACGGGCTGTCCTACCCGGCGGTTTCCCCGTCTCCTGCGCATGGTTTGCGCACGAACGTCTTCACCTGCCGTCCGCCGCGGCCTAATGTCCCCGGCATGTCCATGGTGCCAGCCTGACTTCCGCAGGTCGGCCCGCAGCCCACGACCACGGGACGCCGAAATCAACGTCACTTTCGCCATGTGGGCCGCCCGTTCCCGAACGGCCCGCCTTTCGACTGGTTGGAGGACCCACCATGACCCGCTTCGCTGCTCCGGGCCAGCCCGGCGCCACCATGCAGTACCTGCCCCGCTACGACCACTGGATTGGGGGTGAGTACGTGCCGCCAGCTCTGGGCCGCTATTTCGAGAACCCGACGCCGGTGACTGGGCAGACGTTCTGCGAGGTCGCCCGTGGCAGCGCCGATGACGTCGAGCGTGCCCTGGACGCGGCGCACGGCGCCGCCCCGGCGTGGGGGCGCGCATCGGCCGCCGACCGGGCCAACGTCCTCAACAAGATCGCCGACCGGATGCAGGAGAACCTGGACGCCCTCGCCGTCGCGGAGACGTGGGAAAATGGCAAGCCGGTCCGTGAGACCCTGGCGGCCGACATCCCGCTGGCGATTGATCACTTCCGCTACTTTGCCGGCGTCATCCGGGCCCAGGAAGGCAGCCTGGCCGAACTCGACGACGACACCGTCGCCTACCACTTCCATGAGCCGCTCGGTGTGGTCGCCCAGATCATCCCCTGGAACTTCCCGATCCTGATGGCCACCTGGAAGCTCGCCCCCGCCCTGGCGGCCGGGAACGCCATCGTGCTCAAGCCTGCTGAGCAGACCCCGGCATCGATCCACTACCTGATGAGCCTGATCGGCGACCTCCTGCCGCCGGGCGTGGTCAACATCGTCAACGGCTTCGGCGTCGAGGCCGGCAAGCCGCTTGCCTCCAGCCCGCGGGTGGCGAAGGTCGCGTTCACCGGTGAGACCACGACCGGGCGGCTGATCATGCAGTACGCCAGCGAGAACATCAAGCCGGTCACCTTGGAACTCGGCGGCAAGAGCCCGAACATCTTCTTCGACGACGTCTCCGCCAGCCATGACGACTTCTACGACAAGGCGCTGGAGGGGTTCACCATGTTCGCCCTCAATCAGGGTGAGGTGTGCACGTGCCCGTCCAGGGCGCTCGTCCAGCAAGGGCACTACCAGGAGTTCGTGGCCGACGCGGTCGCGCGCACCAAGAGGGTCACCCAAGGCCACCCGCTCGACACCGACACGATGATCGGGGCGCAGGCCTCCAATGACCAGCTGGAGAAGATCCTCTCCTATCTCGACATTGGCCAGGCCGAGGGCGCCAAGATCCTGACCGGCGGCCATCGGGCCGAGCGGGAGGGCGAGCTTTCCGGTGGGTACTACGTCGAGCCCACCATCTTCGAGGGCAACAACTCCATGCGGATCTTCCAGGAAGAGATCTTCGGACCGGTCGTGTCGGTGACCCCGTTCGCCGACTTCGCGGACGCCATCAAGATCGCCAACGACACGCTGTACGGGCTCGGCGCGGGTGTGTGGACCCGCGACATCAACACCGCTTACCGGGCCGGCCGTGCGATTCAGGCGGGCCGGGTGTGGACCAATTCCTACCACCTGTACCCGGCGCACGCCGCGTTCGGCGGTTATAAGGGCTCTGGGATCGGCCGCGAGACCCACAAGATGATGCTGGAGCACTACCAGCAGACCAAGAACCTGCTGATCAGCTACTCGCCCAAGGCCATGGGCTTCTTCTAGGCGGAAGCCATGGGCACTGAGGTGTCACGGGCCGCCCTGACCCCCGCCGCCGCTGACCTGCTGCGGAAGCTGTATGCGGCCAACGGGCCGCTGATGTTTCACCAGTCCGGCGGCTGCTGCGATGGCAGCTCTCCCATGTGCTACGCGGAGGGCGAGTTCCGCACCGGAGCCTCCGACGTACTGCTGGCCGCGCTGAGCGTCGAGGGTGTGCCGGAGCCCGTCACCTTCTGGATGTCGGCCGCACAGTTTGACCGCTGGCGGCACACCCACCTCACCGTGGACGTGGTACCGGGCCGCGGCGGCGGCTTCTCACTGGAGGCACCCGAGGGCGTGCGGTTCCTCATCCGCTCCAGGTTGCTCACCGCGGAGGAGAACGCCGCCCTCGGTCAGTAGCGGTCCGCGCGACTCGCCGGGCGGGGGGACACGAGCCGTCCCGCCCGGCGAGTGGCGGCGCGGCGGGCGCATGGCCGTCGCCGTCCCACGCGGGGGGCCTGAGCTCCTATTCAGCGAGCCCTGGCCAAGGCTGTCCCAGCAAACACCCGTTCCTGAGTCCGCGCCGCAGTGGGCTGTGAACTGGGAACGCTGGTTGCTGCGCTCACATGCATTTCCGCAGAATCCGGCCTGCTGACGCGGCTGGCGCAATATCCAGCTATGTGCGTGCTCCGCCGTCGGCACCATCACGCATGCGCCGCTCACCAGGTTGCCGCCCGTGGTCCACGGGCTGACAGGACGAAGGACTCTGCCGTACTCCGTCCCCGGCCCGGCATGCTGGCGGCATGCTGCCAGGAGGTCTTTCCTGATACCCGGGCCGCGGCTGGCGCGACTAGGGCGACCCAGGTGATGCGCCCGATCGGCGGATTCCAGCCGTGATGGGTGCCGGTCACCGCTCGGTCCCGCACACCGCGCGCTTCGAGGCGTGGGCACCGAACCGGGATCAGTGCCTCGCCGAAGCGGTGCTGGCTCTGATTGAAGGGTTCGCTGACACCACCGTAGCGACGGTCACTGCGGAGACGCAGATCTGGATCGAGCCGACCGACGATGACGACCAGCTGGCCCAGCTCCTCGACGAGATCATTCACCGGCTGGATGCAGACGCCGTGCTGCCCGTCGACATCGAGGTCACCGAGCCGCAAGGCGGCGGCCTTGACGTGCGGTTGGCGGTCGCGCGGCTCCGGGACGTCCACCTGACCGGCTCGCTTCCGAAAGGGGTCCTGCTGTCCGAAGTGTCGATGCGCCGCGTGGGTGGCCAGTGGCTGGCTACCTTCACTGTCGCAGTGTGATGGTCCTGCCCGGCTGCGTGGATCGTGAGCGCGAAAGTCTCGGCCTCCTTCATGCTGGGCTCGAATATGCGTTCTCGGGCGTCCGGCTGGGTGTATGTCGTAATTGAGTCCAGGTCGACCGGGTGGGCGCGCATGGTGCGGAGTAGCCTCAAATTGAGGCATCCAGGCCAGGGGGCACAGATGAATGCCACGAGCGCACAGCAGGTCGTCGTCATCGGATCGAGCTTCGCCGGGCTGACTGCGGCGCTGGAGTTGCGCAAGCGCCTGGACCACAGGCACCGCATCGTTGTGCTTGACCCGCGCGAGGATTTCACGTTCATACCCTCGCTGGTTTGGCTCCCCTTCGGCCTGCGCGATGCCGCGGACATCACCTTCCCCTTGGCGCCGCTATATGAGCGCAAGGGCATCGAGTTCCACAACACGGCCGCGGCCGGCTTCGATCTCGATAACCATGTCGTGCACACCGCGGACGGGGACTTCCCTTACGACCGGCTGATGCTGGCCACCGGGCCCCGCCTGGCGTTCGAGAAGGTTCCCGGTCTTGGCCCAGCCGATGGCTACACGCAATCGATCTGCAACCTCGACCACGCGCTGCTGGCACGGGACGCGTGGGGTCGCTTCCTGAAGAACCCTGGCCCCGTTGTGATCGGCACCGCCCAGGGCGGCTCCTGCTTCGGTGCTTCCTACGAGTTCCTCTTCAACGTCAAGTACCGGATCGATAAGGCTGGGCTGGCAGAGGTCGCGCCGGTCACCTTCGTCACCGCCGAGCCGTTCCTGGGACACTTCGGCCTCGGTGGGGTCGCCGACTCGGGCAGGCGCGTCACCGCGTTCTTCGACAAGCTCGGCATCGAGGGCATCCCTAACACGGTCATCAGCAAGGTCCGCGACGGTGAGATGGAGCTCGAGGGCGGCCGCGTGCTGCCGTTCGCCTACTCGATGATCGTCCCTCCGTTCACCGGCGTTGACGCGGTGCGTGAGACCGAGGGGCTAGGCAATCCGATGGGCTTCATCCCGATCGACGACGAGTTCCGCCACCCGGAGCACCCGGAGGTGTTCGCCGCCGGCGTGGATATCGCTATCGCGCCCCCGGCAGCGACGCCCGTGCCTGCGGGCGTGCCCAAGACCGGGCAGATGAGCGAAGCCATGGCGAAAATCGCTGCGCAGAACATCGCCGCCGACATCACCGGCGGCGCGGCCAAGCGGATGCCGCTGTCCGAGCTTGCGGCGTTCTGCATTCTCGACGCCGGCGGCAGCGGGATCATCTTCAGGGCTGACCACGTGCTCGGCACGAGCAAACACGCGCACGTCATGTCTGGACCGCAGGCCCACTGGGCCAAGATGGCCTTCGAGCGCTACTTCCTGGCCAGCCGCAAGCACGGGATGACCGCGCTATGAGCCGCCAGGCAAGCGCTCAGCCCCAGCCGACCGGGATACGGCCGTCGGTATCGGTGTCCTGGGCACGCGAGATCCGGGGCTGGTCCATGCCCGCCGTGTGCTCGTAGGTGGCATGGGCCGCCTTGACCGCAGGCCCGTGGATCAGGCCGGGAGCAGCCACCCGGGCCGGGATCCGGCAGGGCTTCCTGCGCCTCCAGACCCCGGCCACATGAGAATCTGGTTGGTCACTGCTGCGGGTCAGCGGGCCCGCACTGGTGCCCGCAGCAGCGGCGCGGCCAGGCAGACCCCAGCTACCCCCGCTGCCAGCGGGACGAGGCCGACCAGCGCGATTATCAGGCCACCAGTTCCGCCGGTGGCAGCGCCCACGGCGATCAGCGCCAGGCCGGCCACTGCGCGGCCGGCTCGTCCTGCGGTTGAGTTCATCAG
>OFHG01000529.1_pt1 | contig 15197 bp, 16 predicted proteins | sample 1521931 | NCBI WGS metagenome assembly OFHG01 (sample SAMEA2468438, study PRJEB22500) | soil metagenome | biome: Glassland; feature: Farmland; material: Clay | place: Australia | collected 2013-01-31 | depth 0.55 m
CGCGGAGAAGCGCCTGCCGCAGGACGGGCGCATGACGATACGCGTGGCGGGGAAGGTGGTCGACGGGCGGATCCCGACGATTCCCACCGGGCCCGGCGAGCGCGGGGTTCTGCGCCTTGTCGACCAGCACGCGGGGCCGCTCGGCCCCCCCTCCTCTTCCCCCATGCCCCGCTTCTCGTACAGCCGCGCGGCATCCTCATACCGGCCCGCCACTACGAGGTTCTCGACGTGGAAGCGGTTCACGCGCCACGCCGCCTCGCCCGTGAGGATGCGGCCCATGAACACATACCCCTCGCCCCACGGGCTGACCGTCTGTCCGCGGGACATCTGGTACCGCACCGCGCGCTCGAAGCAGTCCCAGGAGCAGGAGTACGCGGTCGCTTGCCGCCCTTCCGAATCCGGGAAGCTCAGGCCCACCGGAATGGCGAGGCACCGCACGCAGCCCGGGCGGTTGCACGTCGAGCAGCCGAACACCTTTAGGCCCAACCCTTTGTTCCCGCACGTCGGACAGGTGGCCATCAAGCACCCTTCGGATGGAGGGAGGCGCGTCGAGGGATTGGAACCTTTCGGTCTGCCCTCCCGGGCCGGCAGGGAGGCATCCCACCGCACGGCGAGAGGCTCCGACGCCGGCCCGGAGGTTTCATGCGCGCGGAGGTGCGATGCACCGGCCATGCCTGCGAAGGGACGGTCCGGAGGGAAAGGCGCGCGAGCCTCCGGGAAGGAGAGCGTGCCGGAGAACGCGATCGCGAGGTACCAGCCGGGGTTCCGCGGCCTCGCAGTCGACGGCGACGACCGGCTCACGGAGCGCCTGCGGCGCGCGCTCGAGGCCGCGGACGGGTCCGTGCAGCGGGCCACGACCGTGGGGAAGTACGAGCTCAGCACGGTCACGCTCACGTGCTCCCTGAAGGCCGGGTTCGTCGTCCTCGACATGAGCGGCGCGCTCGCATTGACGTGGACGCGGCCGAAGGCGTGAGGCCGGCCCCGGCCGCCCCCGGACGAGCCGGGGCGCAGGCGGCCCCGCGGCGCCGGAGACAAGCTAGTAAGAGCCCGGACGGCATGGGGCTGCGCGAGGTGAGCGGGACGGCGTCTCAGAAGGCAGAGAACGGGCGCTTCCGCCGCATCGTCGCGGCGACGGACGGCTCGGAGGACGCGCAGCGGGCCACGAGGGTGGCCATCGACCTCGCGAAGCGCGAGGGCGCGGAGCTCCTCATCGTGAGCGCGGTGGCCTGGGCCACGGGCGTCAACGGATCCTCGGCGGACGTGGTCGGGGGCGTGCGCGCGCTGACGGAGTACCACGACTACGCGAGGACGGAGGCCAAGGAGGTCCTCCGGAAGGCGACCGCGCTCGCGAAGGCCAGCGGCGTGGAGGCCGAGGGCGTGCTCCTGGACCGCGCGACCTCAGCCGTCCAGATGATCACGGAGTTCGCGAAGAAGGAGAGAGCCGACCTGATCGTCGTGGGGACGCGCGGGCTCTCCGGGTTCCAGAAGCTCCTTCTGGGGAGCGTCTCCAGCGGCATCGTGAGCCACGCGCCCTGCTCCGTGCTCGTCGTCCGCTGAGCCTCCGGGGCGATCGGCGGAAGAGACCTCCGTCGGCGGAAGATCCGTTACGTCTCCTGCGACGCCTGCCGGACGATCGCCGTGGGCGCGGGGGACGCACGGCGGAAGCGGAGGAGTGGGGGCATGCCGCACGCGGACCCGAGGAGGTTCCTCCCGACTCGGCCTCGCCCACCCGCCCCATGATCCTCTCCCGACTCCGTCTCCGGCCCGGCCCGTAGCCGTCCCTCGCTGAGAAACCCTTAAGTCCGTCCCTCCCCTCGCCCAGGCCACCCACCCCGCGCGGAGGGACCCCGTGAAAGCCGTCATCCCGGCCGCCGGACTCGGCGTGCGCTTCCTGCCGCTGACGAAGGAGCAGCCAAAGGAGATGCTCCCCGTGGTCGACCGGCCGGCGATCCACTGGGTCGTCGAGGAGGCCGTGGCCGCCGGAGCCACGGACCTGCTCATCGTCACCGGCAGCGAGAAGAGGGCGATCGAGGACTACTTCGACGCCTCGCCGCGGTGGGACGCGGCCCTCCGCAACAGCCACGACATCCGCGCGTACAAGGAGCTTGAGGAGCTCTCCTCGAAGGCCCACGTGCACTTCGTGCGCCAGAAGGAGCCGCGGGGCCTCGGCGACGCGATCCTCCAGGCGGAGAAGCACGTCGGCCGCGAGCCGTTCCTCGTCACCCTCGGCGACACGATCAACGTGGCCGATCCGCCGGTCGCCAAGCAGCTCTGGGACGTCCACGAGCGCCTGCACCGCAGCGTGATCGCGGTCGAGGAGGTCCGCGAGGCGAAGGTCTCCGACTATGGCATCATCGCGCCCGGGAAGGCGGTGGACGAGCGCACCCTCGAGGTCGCGGACCTGGTCGAGAAGCCGTCGCCCGCGGACGCGCCGTCGCGGCTCGGCATCAGCGGCACGTACGTCCTCACGCCGGCCGTCTTCGACGCCATCCGCGCGACGCCGCCGGGGAAGAACGGCGAGGTCCAGCTCACGGACGCGCTGCGCGTCCTCCGCCGCACGGAGCCGGTGTACGCGTACCGCTTCTCCGGGCGGCGGTACGACATCGGCACGAAGATGGACTGGTTCCGCGCGCACGTCGAGCTGACGCTGCAGAGCGCGGAGTACAAGGAGGCCGCGACGGCCTTCCTGAAGGAGCTGCTCGGGAATGCCTAGGTCCGTGGTCACGGGCGGCGCGGGGTTCCTTGGCAGTCATCTCTGCGAGCGACTGCTCGCGGAGGGCCATACCGTCGTCGCGGTGGACAACCTCCTGACGGGCTCGCGGGACAACCTCAAGGCGTTCCGGAGGGACCCGAAGTTCATGTTCCTCAAGCAAGACGTGACGGAAGAGCTGAAGATCCCGGGCAAGGTGGACTACATCCTGCATTTCGCCTCGCCGGCCAGCCCGGTGGACTACGCGAAGTACGGCATCCAGACGCTCAAGGTGAACGCCCTCGGTACGCACAAGACCCTGGGCCTCGCCAAGGCCAAGAAGGCGCGGTACCTCCTCGCCTCCACGTCCGAGGTCTACGGCGACCCGGAGGTGCACCCGCAGCCGGAGACGTACTGGGGCCACGTGAACCCCATCGGAGCGCGCAGCGTGTACGACGAGGGGAAGCGCTTCGCCGAGGCGCTCGCCATGGCCTACCACCACCAGCACGGGATGGACGTCCGCATCGCCCGGATCCACAACACGTACGGCCGATCCATGCGACTCGACGATGGCCGCGTCATCCCGAACTTCATCGGCCAGGCCATGCGGGGCGAGCCCCTCACCGTCTACGGCGACGGCTCGCAGACGCGGTCCTTCTGCTACGTGGACGACCTCATCGAGGGCATCGCGCGCCTGCTGACCGTGGAGCGCGTCGAAGGCCCGGTGAACCTCGGCAACCCGGACGAGCGCACGATCGCGGACCTGGCGGCGATTATCCAGCGGCTCATGGGCAAGGACGTGGGCATCGTCCACAGGCCGCTGCCCCCGGACGACCCGAGGGTGCGGTGCCCGGATATCACGAAGGCCCGCACGGTCCTCGGGTGGGAGCCGAAGGTCTCCCTGGAGGAGGGCTTGCGGCGCACAATCGAATCCTACAAGACGAGAGAGAAGGGAAGCAACCGATGAAGCCACCGCGGGGACCGGGGCTAGCTGGCCGCCGGCAAGGCAGCGACGAGCACACCCACGGTGCGCCGCAGCACCTCGGTGGACACCCGACCCACCACGGAGCGGACCAGGGCGCGGTGGATCGTGAAGAGCTTCAGAGGCCGGATTTCACTGGGCTTGGGCAGAAGGCCCTCGGCCATGCCGCGGTCCTCGAGGGGGACCGAATCGGCGCGCCGCGAAAGCTTGGAGGTCACGCCGCAAAGCACGAGGTCCTCCCCGTGAGCGATCAAGACAAGAGCCGGCCGATGCTTGGAAGCCGGGAGGTCGGTGAACGGGAACGTGACGGTGACCACCGAGCCGGGACGCACGGCCATGGGAGATTCCCCTCACACGTCGTTCCAGGCGTCGTCCTCGGGGTTGTCCCAGAGTTCACTGAGGGAACGTTCGGACGCGCGCAGGAGCGGCATGAACTCATCTTTGAGGATGCCCTCGATATCCTTCTTCTTCCGCAGGACGATGGCGTCCCCCGACTCGAGGAGGATCAGGTCCACGTCCCGGTCCAAGTGGTGTCTCTTGCGGACCTCTTTGGGGATGACGATCTGGCCCTTGCTCGAAACCCGAACGACGTGCACGGGAAAGTAAGTCCCGTCTTGCTTGATAGACCTTCTGCAGGGTGGTGCGAATGCACGCACCCTGAACGCCATTCAATGCCAGGAGAGCACTCCGAATGACGACGAGACGCATCCTCGTGACCGGCGGCGCGGGCTTCATCGGCAGCTACCTCGTGGACGACCTCGTGGCCCAGGGCCACCAGGTCGACGTGGTCGACAACCTGGAGCCGCAGGTCCACAAGAAGAAGCCGGACTACCTGAATCCCAGGGCGACGTACCACTTCGAGGACCTGCGGAAGGACGGCGTCCTCGAGCCGCTCCTCCGCGACGCGGAGGTCGTCGTCCACCTCGCGGCCATGGTCGGCGTCGGGCAGAGCATGTACCAGGTCACACGCTACGTCGACGTCAACGTCGGCGGCACCGCGAGGCTCTTGCAGGTCCTCGCGGACGGGAACCACGGGGTCAAGAAGCTCCTCGTGGCCTCGTCCATGAGCATCTACGGCGAGGGCGCGTATCGCTGCGCCGACCACGGCATCGTCGCCCCGGACCTCCGCCCGGAGGCGCAGTTCGCGAAGAAGGACTGGGAGGTCCATTGCCCGGTCTGCGGCCAGACGCTCGCGCCCGTCCCGACGCCGGAGGCGAAGCCCCTCGCCACGAACTCCGTGTACGCGGTCACGAAGCGCGACCAGGAGGAGCTCTGCCTCGCCGTCGGCCGCGCGTACGGCCTGCCCACCGTGGCGCTGCGCTTCTTCAACGTCTACGGCCCGCGGCAGAGCCTCGACAACCCGTACACCGGCGTCGCGGCGATCTTCCAGTCCCGGATCAAGAACGCGCAGCCGCCGGTGGTCTTCGAGGACGGGCGCCAGACGCGGGACTTCGTCAGCGTCCACGACATCACCCGCGCCTGCGCCCTCGCCATCGAGAAGAGCGGCGCGGACGACCATGCGGTCAACATCGGCACCGGGAAGCCGACGTCCATCCTCGACGTGGCCAACGTCCTGATCACGCTCTACCGGAGCCGCGTCCGGCCGGCGGTCGAGAACAAGTTCCGCGCCGGGGACGTGCGGCACTGCTTCGCCGACATCTCGGCGGCCCGGAAGCTCCTGGGCTACGAGCCGAGGGTCGCCTTCGAGGAGGGCATGAGGGAACTCGTCTCCTGGGGCCAGACGGCCTCCGCGGAGGACGGCTTCGAGAGGGCCTACGAGGAGCTGCGGAAGAAGGGGCTCGTCGGCGGCTGAGCCTCAGCCCCCGAGCACGCGCAGCTCGACGCCCTGCATGGCCTTGCGGTCCAGGATGCGGCGCCCGTCGACCACGAGTTTTCGCCGCATGCCCGCGAAGTCCTTGGCCTTGAGCTTACGCCACTGGGGCCAGTCGTTGTGCACGATGCATACGTCGGCGTGGGCGAGCGCATTCGCCACGTCCGGCGCGATCTCCACGTCCGGGACGACCGCGTGGAAGGCGGCGGAGGCCTCCGGGTCGTACCCGACGACGGAGGCGCCCTTCTCGAGCAACGCCCGCGCGAGCGGGATGGCCCGCGACTCGCGGATGTCGTCGCTCCCACCTTTGAAGGAGAGGCCGAGGATCGCGACGCGCTGCCCGCGCAGGTCGCCCGCGGCGGCCTCGACCAGAGCGACGGCCCGCAGCGGTTGGACGTCGTTCACGTCGAGCGTGGCCCGGAGGAGGGAGGACTCGTAGCCGCTCGCCCGTCCCGCGGCCAGGAGGGCGCGCACGTCCTTGGGGAAGCAGGAGCCGCCGAACCCGAGGCCGGCCTTCAGGAAGCGCGGGTTGATGCGAGCGTCCAGGCCCATGCCCTCGACCACGCGGTCCACGTCGATCCCGCCGAACGCGTCGCACAGGTCCGCGAGCTCGTTCGCGAAGGACACCTTGGTCGCCAGGAACGAGTTCGTCGCGTACTTGATCATCTCCGCGGTGCGGAGGTCCGTCCGCAGCTTCCTGCACCGCACCTTCGCGTACGCCTTCGCGAGCGCGTCCCCCGACCGCTTGTCGAGGGAGCCGATCACGATCCGGTCCGGCTTCAGCGCGTCCTCGACCGCGGACCCCTCGCGCAGGAACTCGGGGTTCATGCAGAGCCCGAAGCCCGTGCCGGCCGTCTTGCCGGACGCCGCCTCGAGGGCGGGTCGCACGACCGCCTCCGTGGTCCCGGGGACCACGGTGGACTTGACCGTGACCACCTGGTACCCTTTCGCGGCGAGCAGCCCCTCCCCGACCGTCTTCGCCGCGCCCTCGACGTAGGACGTGTCGATGGAACCGTCCTCACGTGACGGGGTGCCCACCGCGAGGAACACGGCCTCCGCCTTCGCGACCTCCGCGGCGATCTCTGTGGAGAAGGACAGGCGCTTCGTCTTGCGGGCCCTCGTCAGCGCGGCCTGCAGGCCGGGCTCGTAGAACGTCGGCTTCCCTTTCCGGAGGGAGGCGATCGCCTCCGACACGACGTCCGTCCCGACGACCGTGTGGCCTTGGAGGGTGAAGGCCACCGCGTACACCAGGCCGACGTGGCCCGTGCCGACGATGCAGATGCGCGCCATCGGACGCCCGGAAGGGACCGGATGGCTTTAAGGCTCCGCGCGCCGCGGCCGGTCCCTCCGAGGAGACCGACCTTTGGCACATCGGGCGTGCTGGTTTCAGCAGACTTCCGTCCCGAGGGCAGACGCTGGGACTCAGGGGATACTGCTTCCCGCACGTGGGGCAGAACTTGACGACCATGCCCGTCTGCGAGGGCGGTTCTGGCGGCACGGGCGAGTCCTCGGGAGGCGGCGGGAGCGTATCCCTCGGAACTCGGTCGACGCCGCCCTCGTCCGGCTCCGCACGTTTCGTCCCGGCGAAGGGGAACCGCTCCGATGGGAACCGGGTCGCAGGGCGTGTGGCTCCTCCTCCGCGCCCTCATATAACGGGAAATGCATCCCGCCTTGCCCCGGTCCCGGGCGGCGGGGCAGGAGGAAAGCCATGGCCTTCGTCGATCCGCTGGCGCTGCAGCTGTTCACCCTCGCGTTCGTCGCCGCGCTCCTTTTCTACTCCGGCGCCGTCGGCTACGTCACGTTCCGGCGGCACGGGCACCACCGGACGTACGCGCACCTCCGGGGCGCAGTCATTCCGCTGGCCGGCCTCGGCGCCATCGTCTTCGCGATCGGCCTCTGGGGCGAGATCACCTGGCCGCTGCCGGGATCCTACAACATCCTCTTCTACGACCGTACGTCCTGCTGGGCGTGATCCTCATCGCGTTCGCGGTCTCCGTGCACCTCCGCCTGCGGACGCAGTACGTCGGCTTCCTCGCCTGCGTCACGGGCGCGCTCAGCATCTACTACGGCGTCTCCGCGTACAGCCTGGGGAAGACCGCGGAGCCGCTGTTCATGCTCTTCCTGTACGTCGCCCTGGGCGGGACCGCGGTCCTCACGTTCCCGGTGACGATCTACATCGACCGCATGGTCGTGGAACCGGAGCTCGAGAACCTCCCGGACGTCGAACGGAAGACGCTCACGATGCCCTGGAAGCTGGCCTACGGGGGGTTCCTGCTCTTCCTCCTTTTCGCCGTTGCCTCCGCCATCCTCGCGCTCGCGATCGGCGGCGGCGCGCTCGGGTCGCACCTGGCCAGCGCGCCGTGAGCGGCTGCCGTCGCGAGAAGCGGAGAGATGCCGCAGAGTGCAGCCCCCCCGACGGGCGCAGGGTCGCCGGCCATTCCTCAGGTTGGGAGGCCCTGAACCCCGACTCGCGCACCTGAGGGGGCACGCCCAGACCCGTTCGACCGACCCCGGGCAAGGGTTAAGTAGTCCGTTTACGTTTAAACATACATGGTCGTCAAGACGATCACGATCACGGAGGAGGCCTACCGAAGCCTCAGGGCCCGCAAGGCGGGCGACGAGAGCTTCTCGGACGTCATCCTGAGGCTCACGAGACGCCGCCCTCTCCGCGACTTCGTGGGCATCCTGAGCCCGGAGTCGGCGGACGCAATCCGCAAAGCCATCGACGAGGACCGCGCGCTCCGGCGCCACGTGGACGCGACCCGATGATCCTCGAGACCAGCTTCCTCATCGACATGATGCGGGGACGCCCGGAGGCGGTCGCCCTCGTCCAGGAAATCGACCGCTCCGGCGAGAACGTCACCCTGCCGTCCCCGGGACTCTTCGAGCTCTGGGTCGGGGCGGGACGGTCGCGGCGCAGCCGCGAGGAGAGAGACAAGATCGACGCCCTGGTCGCCGCCTTCGACGTCCTCACCCTCACGGACGCGGACGCGAAGGAGGCGGGACTCCTCCAGGCTCGGCTCTCGCTGGACGGAGCGCTCATGGGCACCGTGGACGTCCTCCTCGCGGGGATGGCGAAGGCGCGCGGAGAGACCCTTGTGACGGGGGACCGGGACTTCTCCGCCGTGCGGCGGGAGGTATCGATCCGATCGTACGCCCGGAGCCCCCGGTGACGACGGCCCCCGCGGGGCGTCTGCTTCTCTCCGACGGCCTGCCTCCGGGGGCGGAGCGCCTTCGTCCTCAAAACGCCTTCACGACGAATCCCGGGACGAACCCCGCGAGGAGGCCCACGTAGAGCAGGCGCGGGCGGTCGAGCGTCTCCGCCGCGGTCGCGGCCGTGGCCCTCGTCCTCTGGCTCGCCCTGCGGGGGCGCAAGAGCATTCCTCCGGCGGGCCCCGCCCCCGGAGCCGGTCCCGCCGTGCGCGCCGCGAACCGTGTGGCCGCAGGGGGATCCGCGCACTTTCACGCACCCCTCCCGGGGGACGCCTTATCCGCCCCGCCCCCGGTCCCTCCCGGGGGCTTCCGTTGTCGCGTACGAGGACGCCGTCCGAGGGCTCGTACCAGCACCTGGACGCCGTGGTGGTCGCCTGCCTCCGCGGGCGGCAGGGGGTCGAGCCGTCCGTTCGTGCGCTCCTGGGCTCCCACGGCCCGGACCAGATCAAGACCGTGCTGCTGTACGAAGGCGAGCGCTATCGGCGGTTCAACCGCGCGCGGTTCGCGGACCTCGTGGAGGCGCTCCGGAGCCGCGGCGTCCTGTGGTGACGTCGCCGCCGGTGTCCCGAAAGCTTTCCATCCTGAGGACGCCTACCGGCGGGGCGAGGGAACGATGGTCTCTTACAAGACGGAGGTCCTGCCCATGATCGGGGCGATCTCGGAGCAGCGCATCACCCAGCAGGTCCAGAGCCGGGTCGAGTCGTTCGCGGCGGGGGGATGGCGCCTGTCCGCCATGGCCGGCGTCGGCGGGATGGGCGGCTTCTTCGGCGGCGCGACGAACCCGTACCTCGTCCTCGTCTTCGAGCACGAGTGACGCGGGCGCGGATTCACGAAGGGTCCTCCCGACGCTCCGCCTCCCGGGGGGCGGTCCCATGTGCCGGAACATCAAGCCGCTGTTCAACTTCGACCCGCCCGCCACGGACGAGGAGATCCGCGAGGCGTCGCTCCAGTTCGTGAGGAAGATCCCGGGATTCACGAAACCCTCGAAGGCCAACGAGCCGGCGTTTGCCGAGGCGGTGGACGAGGTGGCCGCGGCGGCCCGGGTCCTCCTTGCATCGCTCGTGACCGACGCGCTGCCGCGGAATCGCGAGGTGGAGGCCGCCCGCGCACGGTCGAGGGCGGCGCAGCGATTCGGACGCTCCTGACGGCAGCCCGGGCGGCTGGGTGAAACCTTAAGCGCCCGGGCGGCTCAACGAGGCCCGTGGAGACGCTCGACAAGGCGGACCTGCGCCAGCGGCTCACGCCGCTCCAGTACCACGTGTGCGTCGAGAAGGGCACGGAGCGCCCCTTCAGCGGCGAGTACTGGGACCACCACGAGCCCGGCGTGTATGCGTGCCGCGTCTGCGGCCGCGACCTCTTCACTTCGTCCGCCAAGTTCGAATCCGGGACGGGCTGGCCGAGCTTCACCGCGCCGATCGCCCAAGGCAGCGTCCTCGAGAAGGTGGACCGGAGCCTGTTCATGCGGCGCGTCGAGGTGGAATGCGCGAACTGCGGCGCCCACTTGGGCCACGTCTTCGACGAAGGACCGCGGCCGACGGGGCTGCGGTACTGCATCAACTCCGCCTCGCTCCGGTTCCGCCCGGGCGACTGAGCGGAGGAGCCGAAATCAAGGCCCCGATGACGGGGCGTGCCGCGGATCCTTCACTCCAGGCACAGCTCGAGGAGGGCGCGATCCCAGGCCCGCACGAACACGTCCTGCTTCGCCGTCGCGCCGTCGTTCGCGACGGCTACCACCAGCGACCGTCGCCCAGCCGTTCGATGGCCCACTCCTGGTCCGCGAGCTCGCCGAGCTCCGCGAGGGCGAGTCCGATTGCGTGGTGCAGCGGTTCGTGCGTGAACACGTGGACGAAGATGTCGTGCCAGGAGCGGGTCTTCGCGAGCGGGATCATCCGCCACAGGTGGACGGCGGTCGTGCTCCGGTACTCGCCGCGGCCCTCGTCCGGCCGGCCGTAGGTCACCGCGAGCCGCAGGTAGCCGTTGCGCCGGCTCCACTCCCCGATCGCGAGTTCGCGGGGCGGGACCTCGGACTCCCGGAAGTGGAAGACCCAGGTGATGCCGCCGTCGCGCAACGGAAGGCGGGAACCGGAAGCGGGGATGGGACGCATGCGAGGCTCCTCCCTACGCGGGGCTTGCATATCAAGCGTGGCCCAGCCCGCGTCCCCCCGTTGAGCCTGACCATGTGCCGCGGAAGCCGTCACGCCTTGGGCTTCGCGACCGCCATGGGGAGTGGGTCGTCCTTCCGGAGCGCGTGGAGCCCTGTTCCTTCGTCCGTGCTGTACACGTCGCAGAGCCGCATCCCGGCGCGAGCGAGGAGCTTCCGCAAGCCGAGGACCGACGTGACGCGCGTGGAGTAGGTGTTGACGAACGTCCGCCGCCGCCCGTCCTCTCCAAAGGCGAAGAACCGGTTCGCCGCGGTGAGCCGGTGCCGCCGCCGGTCGAAGGTCAGGTCGTACAGCCACAGGATCTCCGTGGGGCCCTCGTGGTAAATCCAACCGGGGCCCTCCGTTTCTTCCTTCAGGGCCTGGGCGAACTCGAAAACGTACACGCCGCCGGGCTGGAGGTGGCGGCGCACCGTCCGGAGGTGCGTCACGATGTCCCGCTCCGTGAGGAGATGCGTGAAGGCGTCGTCCATGCAGATCGCCGCGTCGAAGGTGCGGTCCATCTGGAAGCGCCGCATGTCCGCGTGCACCCATCGCGGATTCGGGCGGCCGCGGGCCTTCCTGCGCGCCACGCGGAGCATGCCGGCGGAGGCGTCGATCCCCGTGACCCGATATCCCCGCTCCGCCAGGATCAGCGCGTGGCTCCCGGTGCCGCAACCGAGATCGAGGAGGGAGCGGGGTCGCCGGGGCAGGTACCGCGAGAAGACGGTCTCGAGGAGGGCACACTCGGCTGCGTAGTCGACGTCGTCATGGAGGATGTCGTAGTAGTCCGCGAGCGCGTCGAACAGGTTCCCCGTCGTCGTTCCCTCCCGCGGAACCCTCGTCCGCGGATCCGCCCGCCCCGGCAACCGCGCAGGAGGTCTTATACCGAACCGACGGACGCCACCTCGAGGCGTCCCGAACCGGCCTCGTCCGGTTCCCGCCGCGAAGGCTCGGCCTCATCGCGGGTCACACGCGTCCCGCCTCCCGTCGTCTCGCCCGGCCTCAAGGATTGCTCGGCGGACTCTCCGGAGGCGGCGTCTTCGGGGGCGGGGACCCCTTGCGCTTCCGCATCAGCAGGACGGCCGCGATCGCGACCACGATCACGATGACGATGACCGCGAGCACGGCGTAGCCGATCATGGCCGGCAGGCCCAGGAACGTCGGTTCCGACGGCGGCGTCGACGCCTGCGTCGTGAAGCTAAGGATCGCGCCGTGCGCGAAGCCTGCGGTCCCGTTCGCCCAGGCCTCGAAGTAGTACGTCGTGCCCGGCGTCAGGCCCGTCAGGCTGCTCGTGAAGGCGCCCGTGGACGTGTGCGCCCCCTCCGTCACGTTCGTCGCCCCGGAGAGGGTCGAACTCGTGCCCCAGAGGAACCCGACCGTCACACTGCTCGCGGATCCCAGGCTCCCGACGTTGCCGTTCAGCGTGGCCCCGGTGGTCGTGATGAGGCTGGCCGAGGCCGTGGTCGCGGCCGGCGGCGAGGGCGCCGCGGCGGTCGTCGCGAAGCTCGCGATGCTGCCCGCGGCGAAGCCGCTCCCGTTGGCCCAGGCCTGGAAGTAGTACGTCGTGGACACGCTGAGACCGGCGAGCGCGGAGCTGAACGCGCCCGCGGCGGTCTGCGAACCCGCGGACGCGTTCGTCGCGCCGGCCAGGGTCGAGGACGTCCCGTACAGGAAGCCCACCGTGACGCTCGTCGCGGACCCGAGGCTCGTGGTCGTGCCATTCAGCGTGGCCGTCGTCGCCGCGATCGAGGTCGCCGCGTCCGTCGTCACGGACGGGGGCGTCGTCGCCCCGCTCCCGGTCGTGAAGCTCAGGATGCTTCCGGTGGCGAAGCCGTTGCCGTCGGCCCAAGCCTCGAAGTAGTACGTCGTCCCGGGTGTGAGACCGCTCAGCCCGGAGCTGAAGGCGCCCGGCGCCGTCTGCGTGGTGGGCGTCGTGTTCGTCGCGGTCGCGAGCGTGGAGCTCGTGCCCCACAGGAAGCCGACCGTCACGGAGGTCGCGGTCCCGAGGCTCGTCGTGTGCCCGTTCAGGTTCGCCCCGGTCGTAATCACGGCGCTCGCGGGGTCCGTGGTCACCTGGGGATACGTCGTCGAGGTGGTGAAGCTCAGGATGGACCCGCTCGAGAAGCCGTCGCCCAGCGCCCACGCCTGGAAGTAGTATGTCGTCGAAGGCGTGAGACCGGCCAGGGTGTCGCTGAAGGTGGTCGCCGCCGTCTCCGTCGTGGGCGTCGTGTTCGTCGCCGCGGAGAGGGTGGAGCTCGTGCCCCACAGGAAGCCCACGGTCGCGCTCGCCGAGGTCCCGAGCCCGGTGAGGTCGCCGTTGAGCGTCGCCGCAGTGGCCGTGACGCCCGTGGCCGGGGCCGTGGCCACGGTCGGCGGCGTGTGGGCCGTGTTGAAGCTCAGGATCGCGCCATGCGCGAAGCCGACCCCGTTCGCCCAGGCCTCACAATAGTACGTGACGCCGTTCGTGAGACCGGTCAGGGCGCTGCTGAACGGACCCGTCGCGGTCAGGGTGCCTGCGGTCACGTTCGTCGCCCCGGAGAGGGTCGAACTCGTGCCCCAGAGGAACCCGACCGTCACGGAGGTCGCGGACCCCATCGATGTCAGGCCGCCGTTCAGGGTCGCGCCCGTGCCCGTGATCGAGGTGGCCGGGACCGTGGTCACGCCCGGCGGGAGGTTCGCCGGTTGGAGCTCGAGCTGCGGGTACGGCTCGTAGGGATAGGTCCCCGGGCCCGTGGCCGCCGGCCCGCCCTCCGTCGTGCCGCCCGTGCCACTCCAGGTGCCCGCCGCGGCGCCCCACGTCCCGTAGGCGGAGGGGAAGATCTGCTTCAGGGAGAGCGTCGACGCGATCGTCGGCAGCGACACCCCGGTCTTGTACGGGTCCGTCCCGAGGGGCGAGGTCGCGGGGTTCTGGTAGTAGGTGCTCGAGTTCGTCGGGAACACGAAGTTCCAGTACTCGTTCGCCTTCGCCGCCCAGGAGATCGGCGTATAGTCGAACGACGTGTTCGTGCCGTAGTCGCCGCTCCCCGGCGTGGTCTTGATGTAGTTCAGGCCGCTGTAGCGCGTGATCTCAGCGGGGTGCTGCGACGAGAAGACGCCGTAGTCCAAGAGCATGGGCCCCCAGGTCCAGTACGGCGTGTCGTCGGACGGCGACGCCTCCGTGCAGGTCGTCTGCCCGCGGTAGCAGTTGTCGGGTCCGGGGGCCGAGCGCTCCTGCAAGTGGTACTGGAGGACGCCCTTCAGATTGAAATTCATCGTGGCCGACACGAGCGTGCCCGTGTAGTGCACGCCCTCCAACCAGCCGTTCTCCATGCCCCACCAGCCCGCCGCCTTGCTGGAGTCGAGCGGGTTGCCGGTGTAGCTGGCGTTGCCCCAGTAGAACCAGCGGTCCAGGAGGGTCTCCGTGCCCCACGCGCCGTGCTCGATGTAGACTTGCGTGGTCCCGGTGGCCCCGGGAGACAGGACCGTGGCCGTGATGTTCGTGTACAGGCTCGTGTACCCCGCGTCGTAGCCGTTGTAGATGTCGTACTTGGTGTTCGCCTCGTTCGCGAACCAGCTGTTCACGGCGGTCTCGAGGGGGCCGGCGCCGGGACTCTTGCCCGAGGTCGACATGGAGCATCCCGGCAGGGTGTTCGTGCTCCACCAGCCTTGCATCGTGCTCAGGGACGTCGAGACCGTCGCGCCGAACAGGCGCGCGGCCTCCTCGTTGTCCATCGTGAGGTAGATCTTGGACTGCAGCTGGTAGCCGTCGTTCGCGTTGGCACCCGACCCGCTGTAGCAGCTCAGGGGGCTCGAGGTGAGCGCGTTGAACTGCGCGGTGTTCAGGTACTGCATGTTCCAGTTGAACGAGAGCGAGGTCCCGGGGGCCGCGGCGTAGTTCAGCACCGGGAGGAAGACGGGCTGCGACAGGTTGTAGCCGGGGATGTTGAATGCGGTGATGTCCGCGCGGTACGGCGCGTAAACCGACGTCACGCTGCCCTCGCTGTTCGTGCTCCCCGAGCCGGCCCAGTCCATGTAGGGGTACGAGGCCACCGCAGGCCATCCCGCGACCCGTTTCGTGCACGTGCCGTCGTTGTAGGCGGTCTGGTTGAAGCAGTCCGCGTGGATGGGCTCGTCGCCGTGCAGCGGCGCCCGCCGGCGCAGGTAGTCGGCCCGGCTCGGCACCGGAGTCGCCGGACGGCGGGCGGTCGCCATCGTCAGCACCAGCGCGATCGCGGTGGCGCCGGCGAGGATCAGGGGATTATCCACCACCGCGATGCCGCGGAAGGTCAGTTCGCCCAGGCCGCCCGCGCCGAACGCCGGAGCAATCGTCGCCATGCCGAAGGTCAGCACCGGCGCAGCCCG
>OFHG01000530.1_pt1 | contig 15194 bp, 15 predicted proteins | sample 1521931 | NCBI WGS metagenome assembly OFHG01 (sample SAMEA2468438, study PRJEB22500) | soil metagenome | biome: Glassland; feature: Farmland; material: Clay | place: Australia | collected 2013-01-31 | depth 0.55 m
CGGGTGGGCCGCAAGGGCGTGGCGGTGGGGTGCCCGCGCGAAGGGTTTAGGGCGAAGGGGTGTCCGCCACAGCCTTGGGGAAGGCGGGCTGATTCCAGAGACGGGTTCGCGGGTGAGGTGGACGGCCCGCCGGTTCGGGACCGAGGCGCGCAATCGAGGCGCGCAATCGAAAAACGAAAAGGGTGCATCGAGCGTCAACGCCGAGCGAAAGCGAGGCGGTAATCCCGCCCCCTCCGCCATCCTTCGCGCATACGCGCTTGCCTACTTCGCCGAAGCAGCCGCTTCGGCTGCGAAGGCCGGGCGGGTAGTAGGCCAGCTGAAAGCGTAAGAGCGTAAGAGCGTAAGAGCGTAAGAGCGTAAGAGCGTAAGAGCGTAAGAGCGTAAGAGCGTAAGAGCGTAAGAGCGTAAGAGCGTAAGAGCGTAAGAGTATGCGCTGACCTGCCTTTGCGGGCGCCTTGTGGTCCTTCGCGGCTGGTGGCGTCGCAATCGGCACGGAGAGAACGGCCTCTACGTATAATGGCCGCAATTCCGCGCGCACTTTCTCCCGCGCGCAATTTCGCGGTCCGGTTTGGTGGTCAAGCGCGCGTGCCAGCGGCGGCCTCCGTCACCAATGCCGCGGAATCCGCTTTCCAATCGAGACACGATACGGCGCTCCGCCGGTCTCAGTGGCCGAGCAGCTTGCGCTTCTCCTCGAATTCTTCCTTGTTGATCTCGCCCTTCGCGAATCGCTCCTCGATGACGTCGAGTGCCGCACGCGAGCGCCCGCGTCCACAATATGGACACATCCCATGGCCGTGCCAATGATGCCAGGGCCCGCGGCTGAACGAGCGCACCAGCCATATGATCAAGGCGACGACGCCGATCAGAGCGAGCAGCATCACGAACGGGCCCAGTATGGAGCCGGCGTGGTAGCCCCAATGTCCGCCCCACATGTAGCCGTGGCCGTACATGGGGCCCGGAGCGCCGGGTCCACCGGCCTCCTGCGCGAGGGCGGGCGACGCCGCCAAGGCGATGATGGTCGTGGCGAAAAGCACGCGAAGACGCGTCATGGCACACACTCCTGCCGCTGTTGCTCGTTCATTTTCTCGTTCCCATCGAGCGTTCGAACGTGACTTTAACATAACCGGGTCTTCGCACGGCACGTGAACCTGCTTGCGGATGGGACACGAAAAAGTGATCGGGGTAGTCATGCAGCCGGATCGCGCGCTCCGGTGACACTGGAGAGCCTGATCGGCGGCGCGCGGGTCATCGATATGTTGAGTGGGGAGCAACTTCCCCGCATCTGCTAAGTCGTTCACGGATGTTAGCACCGCTTCAAAAAAGGCGGTTATGCAACAACTCCGGCATCATGCAACAAGACCGCAGATCGCGAGTAAACCGCCTCCGCCGAGAGTTAACGTGTCAAAGCCTCCGTGGATCTGCTTCTCTTCGTCGTCCGTCCTTGCGACGAAGTCGGCCTCGGACCCCCGGCGGAGGAAACTCTTGGAGGCAAGGGACGATCGCTGCGAGCATGCCCAAACCGACGAACGAATTCCCGATATTCGAGCAACGACTTCATCTGCTCATGCTTCGGCTGGTCCGCATGGCACCCCAGGCAGAGGACTCTCACGTTTTTCGAATTGCGACTGCGCCTCGCCTCGTCATCGTAGATAACGTGCAAAAATCTGTGGTCCGATGGCACCATCAGCACGATCTTGCATCTGTCGCACCTGTATTCTCGCTCTCGCTTCATGCGCGCACTGAATTCCGAGAAATCACGCACATAGCCGTTGTTCGCCCCCGCATCGGACTCGCGAACGGAATCCTCCACCACCAGGCATTTCGGATAACTTTTGAAAAAGCGCCAAATCGAAAAGGAGCTCAGGATTCTTCGACGCTCATGCTCCGGCAGATCATGGGAAAAGCCGTCGAACGACAGCGTGTGCAGACAATGTTCACAGACCACGAGGCGAAGAACGGCTCGTTCGGCTCTTCCCCATATGTCGACCCTATCAACGGCAAAGCTTGCATCTTCTTTCGTTGCGACGACGTACGGTGCCCACCGATTCCTTTGTCTTGCGTCTTTAAGTTTCTTGCAGTTCGCAAAATGGAATCGAGGTACCTGCCATATTGTGTCGCCAGCATCCGAGGCAAGCGATACCTTCCGGCTGTAAACAAGGACGCGGCTGTCCTTGTAACCGAGCGTGCCATCGTCCAGAATCCTGATGTCCTCAGTGGAGACGTCGATGCCGCCACTGATCAGCTGGTCCAGTTCGATGGGGGTCAGTCGCCGGACCGATTCGACGGGGGCAAAGGAGCCAAGCTCATGGGCTCCCATCTGCCGGCGAAGAAAATTCAGCTGTCCGTGTCGGGAAAAGTCGATGAGCTTCATTGCGGCAGGGCTTCCAGCATTTTTGCGATTCTGGAGTCGGCGTCCGTTCGAACGCGGAATTCGACTCTTTGCGAACGCGCCGTATCCTCGGTGCCATCGGCGTTCTTCACCGGCCTCGCGGATGAGAGCCCATTGGCCGTCACATAGGATCGCAGCCACGGCAAGTCCGCAGAAACCGCATTCAGCCCCATGACGTATTGCAACACGCTTCGGGTCCTGGCCTGTGAGAGCTCCATGTTCTTGAAATAGGCGTCTTGTTCCGAGGTGCTGTCGGCCCAAAGGCTCGAGGTGTGACCTTCGACGCGAACTTCTTTTATCGAGTTGCGATACTTTTGCGACGTGAGAATCCTGACGTATCGCGGGAAGAAGTCGTCGAGGATGGCCTTGAAGCGCGGCTTGAGGTTATCGCTCCCTGTGTCGAACAGAACGTCGGGCTCCTTGAAGCGGATCGTCATGTCCCGGTCGAGTTCCGCGCCCCATTTCGGCAAATCTTCGGCAAATTCGGCGTGCAAATCTCCGTACAGTTGAAGCCGCAACGCGCTGTAGTCCGTGGCGATATGCGTCAACTGCTTCGAGTCGGCGTCGACCTTGACCATATAGACGATCGAGACAAGCAGAAAAACCATCATCAGGCCGGTCATAAGATCGGCAAGCGGAATCCAATGCGTCTCCTGAGGGATCAACGGCCTTTGAATTTCGCGAAGTGACATTTTATGCCACCGCCCGTCCCATTTGGACGACTTGGCGCAGCCTGTCCGTCAGCGGCGCGTAATCTTCGACGAACTTCTGCGACAGCGCGGTCAATTGCCGGCCGAGAGACTCCAGTGAGTCGTTAAGGCCCTTTTCCAGAGCCTTGTCGAGGGCCACGACCTGCAGTCGCGTTTGGTCCGACATCTCCCTGACATGCGTATTGAGCTCCTGGTTCGCGCTTCGAATGGAGTCGACCAGAAGCCGCTTCAGCTCCGTGGTCGATTCTTGAACGGTCTGGGTCACGGCTTTTAAGGCGCCCGCCCATTGCTCGTTGTTCGCGCGCACGCCGGATTCGATTTGCTTCGTCATCTCCAGTATCTTGGCTTCGATCTTGGGCAGGCCATTCGCAGCCGAAACGATCAATTTCGCCAGCGATTCCAGCGATGCGCGGAGCTGGGTTTTTTGGACCTCGAGCCCGGAGAGAATCGACTTGAGGGCGTTCGAAACCTCGATGAAGCCCTTCGCGTGGGTTACGAGCTCTTTGTAGCTCCGGGCCGCCGTCGTCATGCTCGTCGCGCAGGCCTGCTGCTGGACGATCATTTCGTCGACCTGTTCGCGATACTTCTCTTGCCACACGAGGATCTTTTCGACGGCCGCGTTCAACTGCTTGAAATTGTCGCCGAACTGCTCGTTGATCTTGGCGTTGAAGTCCCGGATGACCTGCTGGAGCGCTTGAATCAGCGCTTTTGAATTGTTGTCCGCAGCGGTTTCCAGGAAATTCTCCAGGCCGCGGCTGAGTGCATCGAGACCGTCGTGCGATTCCTGCCGCATCAGCCTTACCTGGCCGAGCAACGTGGCGTCGCCCTCGCCCGCGAGCGACGTGTGAAGGTGCGACAGCAGGTTTGCGAGGTCGTCGATGGTCGCCCCTTGGACTTCGCCATCGTTCACCGATTTGGGCGGACCAAGGAGCAGGAGCCGCATCTTGATGGCAAGTGCGCCTCCGATGCCGATCACCGAGGACCAGAAGGAGGTCTTGATTCCGGCGAGCAGGCTCGGCACGGAACCCTGCACATTCGCGGTGTCGAAGTGCATGAGCCCGATCGCGATGCCGAGGAAGCAGCCGAAGATGCCGATCATTGTGAGGATGGTCGGCCCGTAGGTGATGGACATGACGTTGTAACGGAAAACCGCCAGCCACAAGGTGAGCAATGCGATCGCCACGATGGCGGCCAGCGTAACGGCGGGAAGATCCATAAGCGACGAGATCAACTTGGGCTCCCTCTGTAACGAATTCGGTGCGGGACTGCCTTGTGATGCGCGGTGCGGCCACATGCCGGGAGGGCGACGCTTCGCCCGCGTGCACGCGCATGAAAGCGAGGCGGCCCGCGCCAGGCAGCGGTTTCAACAGGGTTCCCCGAGCAAAAACCAAGCCAACGGATCGCTCTGATTTTCCGGGCGATTCGCGGCCGCATGCGACCGGCTCGTTCGGCAGCTTGTACCGGCAGGCAAAAGCTACCGGGCGGGGACGTTGTGCTTGTCGGAAACCTCATCCGGGCTCATAGGGAGCGGCGGACCGGGCAATCTGCTCCGATGCGGGATTACCGCCGCCTCCTGGTTGGCCTTTTGGCAGCCGTGTCTATCGCAAACCTCGTCCGGGTGGCAGGAAGCGTCGGAGCAGCAGATCCGCGCCTTCGTCCTGAGCCGAAGCGTGTTTTCGGCCGGCACGGTCCCCTGTGGCCGCGGAACGGAGGTCATGGAAGCACCGACGAGCCCTGCGACCGCAGCGCAGCCGGACTCCGCTCGAACGTGCAGGGACTTCCGGGGCTCGGGTCGGTCCATGAGGCGTGCCGCGACGCAGACTCTTTCGCAGCTCCTGGACTAAATGATCGCCGAATAGGTACCGCGTCGCAGTCACACGATTCGGTGAAGGGAATCCGCCAGTTACGGCAAATGTAGGCGAACGCGGCGTAGCGCCGCATCAAGCGTAGCGCGTTGCGACTATTGAAAATCGCGCAGCGGATACCACCTCTTGTGACGGTAATTTCGAATCCGGATCGATACATCCGGGCATCGAAGAGGGAATAGCACGCAATATGATTTCACTTCTTCGCCGCGGCAGCGTCGTGGTTGCTGCTTGCGCGCTCTCCGGCTGCGCCGCTCCGTTATTCGCCGGAATCACGCTCAATGAGATAAGCACGGCCGGATCCGTCGTTTCGACGCTGGCAACGGGAAAAGGCTTGGGCGACCACGCCCTCGATGTCGCGACCGGGGACGATTGCCGTTTCCTGGAAGGGCTGATGAGGAAAGACCGGAACATCTGCGAGACGCCCGGCTCGCCCGGAACGGCCGGCGACTTCCAAGGCGTTTCCGACCTCGTGTCGGCGCATCCGGCGGCCGATCGCCCGAGCTTGACGGAGCACTCGGTGGGCCCGGTCGCCAGCACCCTGGCCGACCGCGACGTCGGCCGGCCTGCCGAGAGAAAGGCGGCGCAAGTTGCCGCCGTACCTTCGACCCCGACATCGGTCCCGGCCCCGATTGCCGCACCGGCCGGATCGATGGCCGGCTGGCAGACGGCGGCTGGGGCAGTCCCCCTCGCTGAAGCTCCCGCCGGTGTCGGTCCAGCCGCTCCGGGAACGGCCGCGCTCGCAGCCCTGCCAAAATATTATTGATAGTCGCGCAGACGCATTGGGTCACGACGAACTCGCCGTATCCGCGAGGGTGGACGGTCCTGGAGTCTTCCGCGCCGGATCGTGATCGCCCCGGCTCGAACGGCAAAGCCGGGATGTTCGGCTATTTCGTGCGGTAGACGACGAGTCGGTCGGCGCCGGATTCCGGAACCCAGACTTCGCCCGGGCGGCCGTTGATCTGACGTACGCCGGCGTCGTCGCGGTCGTTGGGAAACACGTCGAACGTTTCCGTGACGGGATCGAACCGGACCACCGCATTGGCGCCCCAGTCGCTCGCCCAAACCATGTCCTTGTCGTCCACGTAAACGGCGTAGACGTGCGGGTCGGCGCCCGGCAATTTCCAGGTGCGCCATGTCCGGGTCTCGGGATCGTAGCAAGCAAGATTGCCGGCGTTCCATTCGCTGACCCAGATCCGGCCCTTCGAATCCGACCATACCCGACGGGCGCCTTGGCCCTCCGTCGGCGGCTCGATGACCGTGGCCGCGCCGGTATCCGGATCGACGCGCGCGACGTGGTTGCCGGCGAGCGACGCGTAATAGATGTCGCCGGTCGGCGTCGCCGTGATGCCGTAGGGGCCGGTGCCGCGCGGCGCGTCCCACACCTGCATGTCGCCGCTGCCGGGATCCAGCCGGCCATAGATGCCGCTCTGGCCCGTGAACCAGATGCGGCCGCGCTTGTCGAAAACGGCGGTGTTCAGGTTCGCATCGCCCCGTGACGCGGGCAGGGGCCAGCGCGTTACGTCCCGGGTCCGGGGATCGACCCGGAGGATGGCATTGGCGCCCGCGTCCGTAATCCAGAGCGCGCCGTCCGGCCCGACGACGACGCCGTGCGGCGCAGCGCCGGCGCCGAGAGGGATGAGATCGATCTTTCCGCTCGCGGGATCGAGCCGCCCGAGCTTGCCGTCATGCTGCGCCGTGTACCAGACGATGCCGTCCGCGCCCACCGCGACATCGTGCGGGTATCCGCCGCCCGCGGGCAGGGCGTACGCCTGGACGGCGACTCCCGAAGGCGGAGGATCCGCGTGGAGGACGACCTTGGCCGCCGCGACGAGCGGTTGGAGGGTGAGCGCGACGGCCAGCGAAGGCAGCAGGCGTCGCGTGACGGCCTTGCACGGGACCATTGCAAACATGACGATTAACCCGCTCTTGGCCCGGGGGCAAGTCCGCGGCCGGCGCGCCGGCCCGTCCGTCCGGCCGAATGGTCCGGCCGAATGGTCTGGCCGAATGGTCTGGCCGAATTGTCGGCGTCGCGGTAGTGGCAGGGGTTCTCCATCGCACCGTGGAGTCTCGTTTATCGTAATGGAATCAGGGTCGGTCGAGTAAAGACCGGCAAACATGCGTGGCCGCGGAAGGGGATGCGATATCGGCTCTTATTCGAATAGTACATCGATAAAAAATCCCGGAGTTCCGGCCGAACTCGCGATATCGCCATCCCCGCGCAGACCTTTGATGAACGGTTGCTTTACCCTCGGCGGACGATAATACCCCCCTCAAGGCATGGATGTCGGGCGCCGCCGTTAGGATCGCAATGATGAAGCCCTGCGCAACGGAGCAACGGGTACGGATTTGCCTACAGGCCGGCCGCCTCGGGAGCGAACCGCGTGGAGAAATCGATGCGCACGACGGGCGAAGCGACGGCTGCGCCGGTCGGCATTCCGCTCGACCTGGCCCCGTTGGCGTCGCCCTTCCGGGAACGCGGGCAACTTTTGCTCAGGGTCGAGCGTCTTGCCCGTCAGGCGAGCCTGTCCGCGGGGCGCAATAACGGCGACGGCACCTGGTCGCTGACGCTCGATGACCTGGACGGCCTCGTTTACGTGCCGCAAGACGGCATGGACGAGGCGCACACCCTTTCGGTCAGGGTCCTGAACCTGGACGGCGGATTCGCCGTCACGCTGGCGCAGATCGATGTTCCCGTCCCGGCCCGAAAGGCGCCGTCGAAACCGGCGCCCGGCGCGGCCGCGAAGCCGGGCGGCGCGGCGGACCGGACCGCCGGCAAAAGCGCCCAGATACAGGCGGCGTTCGAGCAGAAGGTCGCGGACCTTTCCCGGCAACTGGAGAAGGCGCTCGAAGACGCTTCCGCCGCCGAGGTGTCGCACGCGCGCAAGATCGTCGAATTGCAGGATCGTCATCGCAACGCCTTGCAGACGCAGGCGACCAAGGTCGAGGCACGACTCGCCCAGGAGCTGGAACGGCAGCTGGGCGAAGCGCAGTCCAGATGGGAATCCGAACTGGCCAAGACGCGGCAACAGATCGAGCGAACCCGGGCGAAGGGCTCAAAGCAGATGATCGAGGCCGAGCTGGCCGCGGCTCGGACCGCCTGGGAAGCGGAGCTGGACGAGCGCCTGGCCGAAGCCGCGGCGGAGGCGGCGGCGGCTCTCGAGACGAGCCGCGCGGCGTTGCGGGCGCAGGAGAAGGATCGCCTCGCCAAGTCGGAAAAGCGCACGCAGGACCGTCTCGATCAGGCTCGGGAACGCTGGCGGCAGGAGGCCGAGGCGGCCCTGGCGAAGGCGCAGGAAGCGTGGAAGGCCGACGAAGCCGCCAGGCTCGCCGCGGCGGAAGAAAAATGGCGGACCCAATCCGCGAAGGCGGTGACGAAGGCGGCGGCGCGGCCCGAACGGGGCGAGCCGGGGACGGCGGAGGCGCCCGCTCAGACGGAGGCCCCGCCCGATCGGGGCGAGGATGCGGGGCTTCGCCGCCTGCGCGAGGAGATGGCGGCGACGCGCGCCGCTCTTACCGATCGCGACACCGACTTGGCCCAGGCGCGATCGGAGGTCGAGCAAGCGCGCGAACACTGGGCGGCGGAGGCCGAGCGGCTCCTGGCGGCGCGCGTGCAATGGCGGCAAGACGGACGCACTCCGCGTCCCAGGCGCCGGGTTGCCAAGGCGGTCAAGTCGCACCGTCACGCGGAGATCGCGCGTCGCGTCGTGCGCGGCGGCGCCCTGGCCGCGTCGCTGGCGCCGGCGGTCGTGCTCTATCCCCGCGTCGAGCCGATGATCGCCGAGCGCTGGTGGCCGACGATCGCCGAACGCTGGTCGCTGGCGGTCGCCATGCTTGGACCCGAGCTGGACCAGACTCTTGGCACGGCCGGCGGTCCGCCCCAGCCCGAGCAGCCGGACCCCCCGCAGGTCGCGGAGCAACGCGCGGTCATCGGCGCATCGGTCGCGAATGTCCGCGCGGCCCCCTCGACCGAGAGCGCGGTGATCGCGACGCTGCCGCAGGACAGGGAGGTCACGCAAGTCGAGCGGCGCGGAAACTGGGTGCGGATTCGAATCGCTGGCGAAGACGGCAAGCAGGCGCAGGAGGGTTGGGTGTACGCCTCGCTGCTCAAGGACGCGGCCGGCCGATGAGATAGCAGGCCGGGCCGTCGAGGCCGGCGATCCGTTCGGCACGCAGGCGCCCGCCGCCAAAATCTCCGAAGTCTCCACGAAGTTTCGAAGGCCTCTCCAAGCAGGTCCCGCCTTCCCGTCGTAGGCTCGTCACGGTCGACGGGTCATCCCGGCGACGCCGAAGCACTCGGGTACGGGAGGGACTCATGACCGCTATCGTACAGCGGAACCGGTGGAAAACCGCATTGCCTGCGCGCGGCGTCTTCCACAAAGCCGCCCGCCCGGCCAACGATGCGCGCGACGTCGCGAAATGGTGTTTTCGCGGGCCGCGCTCCGCGGAGAGGCGAGCCTACGTTCGGTGACAGGCGATCGAGGACATGTTTTAATCGGGCAAGGTCGAGCAACGTGCGGCTCCCCGCCGTCCGAGTCGGGATGCGCCGGGAGCAGGCGATGGCGATCTTGTTCGAGCCACAGCAAACGGACGAACGGTTGTGGGAGGAGAAGCCATGGGTGCGGTCGATCCGAACGCTCAGAACGCCGAGTACGTGGACTTCTGGAACGAAATCCTGGTTCCGAAATTCGTCAAGTACAAGCACATCCTGGTGGACGGATTGAGCCACCATAGCGAGGCGATCTTCCCGTCCTTGCAGGTCAAGGAGGGCGACATGGTGCTGGACGTCGGCTGCGGCTTCGGCGACACGGCCATCAGGCTCGCCGAGCGCGTGGGGCCGAGCGGCAAGGTGGTGGGGGTGGATTGCTGCGAAGCCTTCCTGGACTACGGCCGCGAGGACGCCGCCGCGCGGGGGTTCACGAATATATCCTTCGTCGAGGCGGACGCGTTGATCGAGCGCTTCGAGCCCGAGTACGACTTCGTGTTTTCGCGCTTCGGCACGATGTTCTTCGCCAATCCCGTGGCCGGACTTCGCAACATGCGGAACGCGCTGAAGCCCGGCGGGATCATGACGCACATCGTCTGGCGCGCGCCCGAAGCCAATCCCTGGCTCAGCATGGCGAAGGACGTGGTCCTCGAGTTTCTGCCGCCGCCCGGCGACGACGCCCGAACCTGCGGGCCCGGCCCGTTCTCGATGTCGAACCAGGCGATGGTCACGAAGATGATGGAGATCGCCGGCTACGACGAGATCGCCTTCAAGCGGGTGGACGCGCCCGTTCTAATCGGCAGGACGGTCGAGGACGCCATCGGCTTCCAACTCGCGCTCGGACCGGCGGGCGAGGTGTTCCGCGAGGCCGGCGAGGTCGCCGAGAAGAGGCGCGGCGAGATCGAGGTCGCGCTGGCAAAGGCGGTCAAGGCCCAGAGGAAGGAGGCGGACGGGATCGTCATGGAGTCCTCGTCCTGGGTGATCTCGGGCAGGAACCCCGCCTGAGGCGCGCACTCGAGAGACGAAATCGGCGCGTTGAGCCTCGATGTAGAGCGAAGACGAGGCGCAATGCCGCCCGCCGTCGCGGGTCGCGGAAACGTGCGGCTCGCCACCCCGCGTTCACAATGGGACGCGGACCCGCCCGGTGCCCTGCGCGCAACCGATGAATTGGCGGGCGCCGCACCGTGCGCGACGCCTCCGCGGTCACCGCAGCGCGAACAGCAGCGCCGCCGCGAGGAACAGCAGGGTCAGGCCCCAGACCAGCCTCGGCACGACCGCGTGTCGCATGACGCTCTCCTATTCGTACTTGAACCGTTCGGAGACGATCCGGCGTGCCGGAACGCCCAGGCCGACCAGCGTGTTTTCGACGCCGTCCAACATCGGCGTCGGGCCGCACACGAAATAGAGCCAGCGGGCCGGGTCCGGCATGTCGAGGCAATCGCGCAGCATGTCCGGGGTGATCTCACCGACCCTGCCCCGCCAGTCAGGGGGCGGCTCGGAGAGCACGAGATCGACCTTGAGACCGAGCGTTCGCTCCATCTCGCGAAGTTCCTCGCGGTAGAGAATCTGCGCCTCGATGCGGTTGCCGTAGATTAGGCGCACGGGGTGGGGATAACGCTTTCCCTGGAGGTGCCTGAGTATTCCCACGATCGGCGCGAAGCCGACGCCGCCGGCGATGAGGACGATCCCCGTGGCCTTGCGGCCGGCGAGGGTGAAATTGCCGTGAGGGCCGTCGAGATAGGCGCGGGTGCCGAGTCCGATCGTCCCGATCCGGTCGGTGAAATCGCCGCCCTCCTTGATCGTGAAGGAGATCCGCGGCCGTGCCGCCGGCACGGAGCTGATCGAGAAGGGATGCTCGGTCACGCTGAACGGCGAATGACCCAGGTTCAGCCAAACGAATTGCCCCGGCGCGAAGTCGATCGCCGGCCCGCGCTCGGGTTCGACGGCGACCTCCCACATGCGGTGCGCGACCTTCCGGTTCGAGACCACGCGGTAGGGCGAGCGGAGCTGCAGCGCCGGCTTGATCGCGTACACGTACAGAAGCGAGAGCAAGGCGAGGCCCGCGAGTGCGAGCCAGAACCCCGCCAGCCAGGAATCCGCGCTGTAGGTCCCGGCGCTCAACGCGTGATGCGCGCTCAGGCTCGCCACCGCCGCCGGCTGATCGCGGCGCCTGGAGGCGATGCAGGCGATCCGATCCGGCCGGAGACGGCCTAGTCCGCCGGCTTGACGAACTTGAGAGTCATGTTGTCGGCTTCGCCGATGGCCTCGTATTCGGCCCGGTCCTTGTCTTTCTGCCTGAGGGCCGGCGGCAGGTACCACACCGGCATGGTCCGCGGATCCTTCGGGTTGGCGTTGACCTCCGAGCTCCCGGCGAGACGGAAGCCCGCCCGCTCCGCCTCGCGGACGAGAAAGGCCTGGGGCACGCGGCCCAATTTGAAACTTTTCGACACCGGCATGTCCGGATTGGCGCGATGGGCGACGATCCCGAGGACGCCGCCGGGCTTGAGGACCTGATAGGCGCCGCGCAGGAAGCGCTGCATCGGTTCGTCGGTCACCTCGCCGTGCACGTTCGCGAAGATCAGGTCGTGCATGTTGCGGAACGTGAGCACCATGTCGGCCGAGCGCGGCGCGCCCAGGGCCATGTAGTCCGGAAGCTCGAAGGGCTCGATCTCGACGCGCCCATAGACCGCGGGGTCCGCCGCGAGCTTTTCCGCGTACTTGACGGCCATCTTGCGGGCGAACGCGTTGTCGCTGCTCTCGGGCGGCGTCGCCTCCACGAGCCGCCCGTGGTCGCGGAGGAAGGGCGCGAGAATCTCCGTGTACCACCCGCTTCCGGGCAGGACCTCGATCACCCGCATGTCGGGACGGATCCCGAAGAACTCCAGAGTCTCCAAGGGATGCCGGAATTCGTCGCGCTTGACGTTCGCGGGAGTCCGCTGGGGCCCGTCGATCGCCGCCTGAAGCCCGTCCCGCACGCCCGCAGGCGGCGGGGTCTGGGCGGCGGCGGCGCAGCCCAGCATCAGGACCAGGGCCGTCGAGTACGCAAGCCGGAGCTTCATGACACAACCCTCCGCCGGCATCGCTGCCGAAGCGCCGCCGCGGAGAGCGGCGACGGGATTCCACGTGACGCCACGGTGTCGGAAACCGCGCCGAGTATACCAGAGCGCCGGGCTCGGCGCGCCTGCCGCGACGCCGATCCCCTAGTCTTTCCGGAATTTAACTTGAGTTTCCGGCTTCGGGGCGTTTCGATTCCGCGTCGACCTCTACTCACGGCGGACGGTGCGGATCGGCGGCGGATGGCCACGCTCGCGGCACGAAACGACGACGGAGACGCGCCCGCTCCGCGCGCGGTTGCGCGTCCCGCACCGCCGGCGCCGGTCGTGTCCCGGCGGAACCGCCTGCTGGCCGTGAGTCTCGCGAGCGTCGCCGCGGCGATGCTGGCCACGGTGGTGGCCGTGGCGCTGCTGCTCCACTATGCTGAAGCGCATCATGCGCTCTCGAACCTATGAGGAACGCGTCTCGGCGGGGTCGCGCGTGCGGCCGATGACATGGCGGCGCATGGCCGGACTCGTCGGCGCCGCGCTTTGCCTGGCCCTGCTCGGCGGCTGCGACAGCGGCGCCAAATGGCATTCGATCGACGTCTCGGGCAGCTCGCCGCCGCTCGCCTTCACCATGACGCGGGCGTCCGACGGCAAGCAGGTGACCGCCGCCGACTATCGCGGCGAGATCGTGATGCTCTACTTCGGCTATACGTTCTGCCCGGACGTGTGCCCGACCACGCTTTCCAACATCGCCGCGAGTCTCGACCGGCTCGGGCCCGATGCCCGGCACGTCCGCGTGCTCTTCGTCACGGTCGACCCCGATCGCGACACGCCGTCGGTGCTCGCGACCTATGTCAAGAATTTCGGGTCGCAGGTCGAAGGCCTTCGGGGCACCCCGGACCAGCTCACGGCGCTGGCGCGGCGCTATCGCGTCGTCTATTCCGTGCGGCCCGCGACCAAGGATCACCCGTACGAGGTCACGCACGCCTCGGCGATCTATGTCTTCGACGGATCGGGAGCGGCGCGCCTCCTCGTCCCCTCGCTCGCCTCCAAGACGCCCGATATCGCCGGCACGGCCGGCGACCTCGAGCGGCTCATCGAGGAGACCAATCCGCCCGGATTGATCAGCCGACTGCTGCGCCTGGTGTGATCCGCGTCATCACCGGCCGGTCGCGCCGCGCACCGCAAAGTCCGCCGTGAGGGTGCCGCCGTCCGCGAAGCGCAGCGTGACGGGAACGCTGCCCCCCGGTCTCACGTCCTCCGACGGCGACAGGCACATGAGGTGATAGCCGCCGGGGGCGAATTCCACTTTGCCGTGCGCGGGCACGGTGAGGCGTTCCACCATCGTCATGCGATCCACGCCGCCCTCATGCACGCTTCGGTGCAGCATGAGCCTGGCGCAGGCCGGCGACGACGCGCCCACGAGCGTGCGCGACTCCGCGGTGCCGTTCGACAGGGTGAAATAGCCGGCGGCCGGGCGCGAGGGCATGATCCAGCGCATCCAGGCGTCGCTCACGGCGAGCCCGCCCTCCGCGGCTTGCGCGGGCGTGCCGGCCGCGAGCGCGGCGGCAAGGGCGCACAGGAAAAGGATCGCGCCGCGACCCGACCTAGCCATCGCCCGAACGGCCGGCGAGCGCGGCGACGGAGGACGACGCGTCGTCTTCGGTCTCGACCGTCCTTTCCTCGTGAAGCCGGAGCGCATTCAAGACCAGCAGCACGGCGACAATGCTCATCATCGCCGGGGGAATCCAGCTCACGATGCCGCCGATATGCTGGTCGTTGAGCGCGCTTATGGAGGGGAAGAGGCGGCCGCACAGGTCGTAGTAGGGGTAAAGGTCGCGCGGCCAGAAGGCGATCGCCGCGCCCAGCAGGATCTGCGGAAACATGACGCCGAAGGCCAGGGCCGCGCGCGCGCCGAAGGAGACGCGCGCCGGCGGCTTCGGCCGCGGGTCCAGCACCAGACACCAGAACAGGAGTCCGGTCAGCACCATGCTCCAGTTCATCAGCGCGTAGAGCCGCACGTCGAGCATGGCGCGGAAATGGACCGCCGGAACGAGCCAGAAATAGAAGAGCCCGACGAACAGGACCGTCGCCAGCAAGGGCTGTTGCAGGACGCGCACGACGGCGACGATCGAGGGCCTATCGATCGCCTTCCGCGCCCCACGCGGCATCCCCAGCCGGATCGTCTCACCGGCGCCGCCCAGCGCTACGGCGGGCGCGGCTGCAGCGGCGGGCTCTTCCACGATGTCGTGCAACTATCCCGGTTACGAGATGAAGATCCTGCGGCAGATAGTGCAGGATGCTGGCCGGCTGGCACGGCGCTTTTCTCGGTCCGAGCGGTGCGTCGTGCTGGTCGCCCTCGTGAGCGTAACGGCCGGCGGAGTTCGCCTGCCAAATCTCGACCAGCGTATTGGGAACCGGCCGCCCATCCTCGTCGAGCACGTAGCCGGTGACGATGATGCGCTCGCCCTTGGCCTCGCCGCCGTTGAAGTGCGTCAGATCGGCATCGCTGGCGCTTACCGTATCGCGGCTGAAGCGCGGCCCCGTAATCTCCGAAAGCGTATGTTCGAAATGGATCAGCGGTTGCTGTGGAGAGCGCTTCTGGGTACTCGCGTAAGGTACGGGAAGGTATGGCGGGTGGGGGCGCGGGGCCGCCCGCCGGGAGGGGACGGTGTGAGTGAGATGTTTGTCCATCCCCGCCCG
>OFHG01000531.1_pt1 | contig 15185 bp, 14 predicted proteins | sample 1521931 | NCBI WGS metagenome assembly OFHG01 (sample SAMEA2468438, study PRJEB22500) | soil metagenome | biome: Glassland; feature: Farmland; material: Clay | place: Australia | collected 2013-01-31 | depth 0.55 m
AGGGCAATATCTCGGAGCTGCATGTCGGCCTGAAGGGCACGATGAACGCGCTCTGCCTCAAGGACCTCGCCGCCAAGACGCATCGCGGCCTGCGCGGGCGCCACCGGGCCTTGCCCCCCCCCAACAAAGGCGAGGCCGGGCCTCGCTTTCGCCTTTTCCGTCCGGTAGCACGCAATCCTGGTCCCCCACTGGGCCATGGTAGTGCGCCAAAAGGCCAGCCCCGTGCGCTCGGTGCCGATCAGCAGCCCCACCCTCGCATGCAGAAAATCCTGGATAAACCATTGGATGTCCGAATCGAGGCTTACCCGGAATTCGTATTGGTCGGCTTTGATATGTTTTTTTACGTCTTCCCGCATCGCGGCGCTTGCCGGGTTTCTCGCGGCAATGACCACGGTGCCGGAGCTGTCCTTGATGACCGGCATCCACTGGTACGTCGAGAGCGAGTCTGCGCTGAGACTTGCAAGAATCTCGGCCGGTATGGGCAGGCGTTCGTCATATTCTATAGAACGGCATCCGTAATATTCGGCAAGAGCAGCGAGCAGGTCCTGTTTGGATACCTGATACTCGGTCAGCAGGACCCTCTCGGGATCGATTCCCCTGGCCTGGGCGCGGCTCATCGCTTCTTCAAGGTCGGCCCGGCTCAGGATGCCCCGTTCGACCAGGGAAGAAAATTCAAGCCCCCTGTTTACAGATGTGTCGATATCGTCGTTCATCAGTTCATTCGGCATAGTTATTAAAAACAACCGTTCCCCACTCGGAGTTTGGTCTACTGTAATCGGGAATTGTTATCTCCATGTCCCCGTAGCAGTAGGGATACTCTTTCCGTATGCGTTCGGCAGGAAGCATCCAACGGTATCCGTCCACGATCAGCACCAGCCCGCCCACGATCAGCAGGGCATTGAAGATTGTCCAGCCGGGCGAGGCGACGCCGAAATAAACCATCAGTCCGGCGCCGACAGAGGTAATGCTCATGCCCGTCCTGATGTACGCCATACCCGTCCGCGACACCGCCATGACCGTCCGGAGTCGCGCCATGACGCCGCGACGGTCGGCCAGCACCGTCCGTTCGAGGGCATGGCCCGTCGTGGCCCAGATGCCCGGCTTCTGATCCGCGCTAACCGGCGGCCCCGGCCTGTCCTTCCCCGGTCCCGATCGTTTGTGGCCGAGCGGAAACACCAGGTCCCAGATCGTCTCCTTGTTCAGCGCCGCGAGCACGGACCGCAGGCCGTCGATTCCCGACTTGCGTCCGCCGAAATACCAGTAGAAACCTTCCGCGGACATCACGACGCCGGCGGCGATGAGCGACAGGTCGAGTATCGTCCACCAGCTTTCATGAAATTGCCTCATCAATCCGATGCCGAGGCCCAGGAAGGCAATGCCGGTCCTGCTGAAGGCGAGGCCCGTCCGCGCCCGGGCGAGCTTCGTCCGGTGACCGGCAAGTGAGGTCCGCTCCTCGGCCATGTCGGTCCGGTCGCTCGCGAGATACCTTCGCCGCATGACCGGCGAGAGATTCTCCCAGTCCGCCCTGAGCTCGGCGGCGCCTTTCATCTCTTCCGTCCGGGTGATGAGCGGGCGGCCGTCCGGCACATCGGCGTTCAGCACGCAGGTCCCCCAGGTCGGCTCCGTGCACGTCGCGTCAATCGGTTTGTCCGCGATCCTCCGCGCGGGCAGATACCATTTAATCCCGTCGTAAACCATGATGACGCCGGCGGCCAGGAGGGGCGCTTCCAGGAGCGCGTAAAAGCCCGCGCCCAGCACCCGCAGGAACAGGAGCGATATGACGATGAAGGAAACCCCCGTCCGGATGAAGGCAAGGCCCGTCCGCCCCTTGGCGAACAGGGTCCGGTAATGTGCGTACGTGGAACGCCGGTACGCGAAGAAGGTCCTTACCCGCGCGAGCGGCGTTCTCCCTCCGGAGATGCGGAAATTATTGTTCACGTCGAAATTGTGTTCAATGATGCGGATGAGGTCCGCGGGAAGAGCGATGCGGAAATCGATCTGCTCCACGCCCAGCGTTTTTCTGATGTCTGCGGTCACACGGGGGTCGTCGGGACAGGATGCGATGACTTCGGCCTTCTTCCCCTGCACGGAGAGCGGAAACCACGACGCCTGCTTTTGGTGCTCAAGGTCAAGCCGCAGGACCAGAAAGTAGGACGCCGCGACGCTTTCATCGAATTCAACGAAGGGCAGGCCGTAGTGTTCCGAGAGGCTGAACAGGATCTCGTGCTTCGGGATCCCTTGCCGGATCATCAGCTCCTCGACCGCCGTCCCCGCGGCAAGCGATTCCCGCTCGATCGAGTCCAACTCGACCTCGGAGAGGATCCCCCGCCGGAGCAGTCTCTTGAATTTATCCCTGATCATAGAAATATCACCTTGGCCCTATAATGCCCTGCAATACGGGAGAGAAACGTTTTTGTTAAGGATTCTGTCCGACGTGTCAAAGAGAAATCGGTAGGTGCTGTTCGCAAAGTCGATTTCCGGCGTGTGGCGGATTGCCTGTCCGAATCCATATTCTGTCGAGAGCACATGGTTTGGCTCTCGTAATCATTCGATGGTCCCTGAGGACGTTGTTTCTCTATTCGCTGTTTCTCCGAACCGTTTCGCCCGTGCGTTCTATGCCTTCTTTTCTTCCTTCTGTTTTATGGGCGGTGTCTCCTGCCCCTCTTTCATCGCCTTTTTAAACTCTTTGATGCTCTTGCCGAGTCCCGCGCCGAGCTCGGGCAGCTTGCCCGGGCCGAAGATGATCAATACGATCAACAGAATCAGGATCAGATGCATCGGTTGAAATAAACCTTCCATATAATAGATTACTCCTTTTTTTAATTCCAGGCAATAGTTGCGTTACATGCCGACGACAAACACCGGGCACGGCGCCTGGTCGATGACCTTTTCCACCACGTGGTCGCCGAAGAGCCTGCTCAGGATGCCTTTTTTCTTTTTCGAGCCCATGATGATGAGGTCGCACTTCTCCTCTTGCGCGACCTCCACGATCCGCTGCGGCACGTCGCCCTGCTCCAGCCTTGTTTTCACCAAGGCGCCTTCGGTTTCGGCGGTCTTGTTTATCTCCCTGACGGCCGCGGATCCTCCATCGTCGAGGATGTCGTTCAGGTTCTTGATGCCCGTCAGGTTCAGGTCCCCGTCGAACGGCTGGACGACCTTGACGACGGTGATCCAGGTCTTCTCGTCCCGGGCCAGCTTGATGCCCTGCTCCAGGACCTCTTTCGAGCCGTTCAGCGCAATCAGTACTTTTCGATAGCCTTTCATGCCGCCATACTCCTCATCCGGGAAAACCGGAATCAATTTATCTGACATTTATCCCTTCTATTTCACGATCAATACGGGGCACGACGCATTGGCGATGATGCGTTCCGCCGTGCTCCCCATGATCGCCTTGTTCACGCCCCGCCAGCCATGGGTCCCCATGACGATCACGTCGTTCTTCAGCTTATCGGCGATCTCCACGATCTTCTCGCCGGCATGCCCCTCCTGGACTACCGCCTTGATCTGCGCGCCCTGGGCCGCCGCGAGCTTCTTCGCTTTTTCAATGATCTTTTCCGCCTCCTGGAAGAGGCTCTTCTTAATCGTGTCGGTCTTGAAGAAGTCCATCATCTCCTCGTACCGGGGAATGACGTACAGCACCGAGAGCTCCGCCCCGTCCGCCTTCGCGAGCGCGCAGGCCCGCGCAAGGGCCTTCTCGCTCGATACGGACCCGTCGAAGGGAACGAGAAGAGAGCTGTAGCTGCCCGTGCATTTGTCGCACGGCTTCTTCACCACCAGAACGTCGCACGGCGAGTTCAAAATGACCTGCGACGTGACGCTGCCCATGAGCAGCCGCTTGAGGCCCCGACGTCCGTAGGTCCCGAGGGCGATGAGGTCCGCGTTCTTTCCCCGCGCCGTGTCCACGATGATCTCGGGGGGTTCGCCCTCGCAGACCAGGGACTCGATGCTTCCGTCCAGGCCATATTCCGCCTGGACGTCCGTCTTTGCCGTGCGGCAGATGTGGGCGCCGATTTCCAGCCGTTTTTCCATCTGCGACGGCAGGATCGCGAACTCCTCCTGGTCGAAGTACACGGCATGGACCAGGGTGATGCTGCCGCCGTTCTTCTTGATCCGCTGCGAGACCTCGGCAAGGGCCGCCTTGCTGTACAATGATTCATCATAGCCGACGACAATGGATTTATACATGATTAATGAGCGCCTCCGCCCTTTCTGAACACCAGGCCGACGCCGAAGCCCGCACCGAGGGCGATGCCGATAGAAAGAAGTCCGTAGAACGCCGCCTTGTTCTTCGCCATGGTCGCCAGTGTCTTGACCAAACCGACCTGCTCGACCATCACCTTCGATTCCGCCTGCTCCACGACCTTCCCGTTCTTCACGGCATAGACCGACACCAGGTAGTCCCCGGGCGCCGCCTGATAGGGCCAATCGGCCAGGATGTAATATTCCTGGTGTCCTTTGGCATTCATCTTCGTTTCTATTTTTCCGAAAGTGCTTGAGTACACTCCGGACCCTTCCTTGTACTTGACGAACTCCTCGAACCATTTGGCCTTTTCTTCTTCGCTCTTGACCGGCGATACCTCGATGTGCCGCTCAAGGGCGGGATAGCCGATCAGGTATTTTTCCTGCTCTTCCTTCGACAGGATGTCGTCGAGTTTCTTTGTGCTGTACACGGCGTAGAAGTTGGGAGTCTTATCGAACTTGAGCTGGCCCACGTTCATCCACAGGACCCCGCCGACCTTGCCCTTCTGTTTGAGGACCTGGTGTCCCTCGGGAGAGGTCAGCTTGATAACGAGGTCGACATTGGGGTCCGACTCGCCCTTCACGCTCACCGAGCTGCCGTGGTAGAAGAAGTCGATGGTGATGCGATCGTGGTTCGCCTTGGCCGTCAGCATTGCCGATGCCGGTTTTGCGCCGGCCAGTTGGAACAGTGAAAACACCAGCATAAGAATCAAGGCGCCTAAAAACCGCGTACTGCCGAAAAGCCTGGCATAATGAATTATGAACGAGTGTAAATGGATATGCATTAGTGGCCTCCAACCTGAGAGAGAAGTAGCGACGGGGTAAGCGTCAGATCAAAAACGATCTTCACGGTAACGACAAGTACGATCACGGCAAGCAAAATCTTGAGCTGTTCGCCTTTCAGCTTCCTGCCCAGGACGGTGCCCACCTGCGCGCCGAAGGTCGAGCCCACGAGAAGCAGTACGGCGAGGGTAAAATCGACGCTGTGGTTCGTATAGGCCTGGAGAAACGTCACCTCGATGCAGGTAAAAAGGATCTGGAACAGGCTGGTGCCGACCACGACGTGCATCGGCATCCGGAGCATGTACACCATCACCGGGACCATCAGGAAGCCGCCGCCCACGCCCATGATGGCCGCCAAGACGCCGACAAAAGAGCCCAAAACGATGGGAACCAGGACAGAGTGGGTAACGCCTGATTTCTCGAACCGGGTCTGGAGCGGGAGAGACTGCAGGAACTTGCCGATGGAAGACGGTTTCCCTTCCTTTTTGACTTCCGCCGCGGCGGGGTCTTTTTTCTTCCGCATGCTCTGCAGGCTTTCGATAAACATATACGAGCCGACCCCGCCGAGCATCAGCACGTACGTCATCTTGATCACGAAGTCGGCGTTTCCCATGGCCCGCAGGACCTTGATGGCCTGGACGCCGAAGATGCCGCCGACGAACCCTCCCACGAGAAGGTACAGCCCCATCTTGAAGTCCACGTTTCCGACCTTCCAATGCGCGTAGGTGCCGGACGTGGATGCGGCGACGATCTGGTTCGAGTCGGTCGCCGCGGCCACCGTCGAAGGGATGCCGAACATGATGAGAAGCGGCGTCAGCAGAAAACCGCCGCCCACGCCGAAGAGGCCGGAAAGCAGGCCCACGGCGAGCCCGAGCCCCACGGGGATCAGGATGTGGATACTGGTCAAGGCTACTGGTAGATACAGGTACATTACATGCGCTCCTTTTCGTAAAGTAGATTTATGTAGATTTATGAACCGAAAATCGGACTGGTAAATTCATTATTCTCACATCGAGAATTAATCCGCTCTTAACGTGAAAATCCGTGTCTCCAAAAAGCCAGGTCTTTTACCCGACAGCGCAGGCCTGACGGGTCATAGTCACGATCGGCCGGGACGCCGTCCGCACCAGCCGGTTCAGGTCCTTGGCGGTAACATTTCCCGCCTCGGTCACCACGGGGCTCAGAACGACCTTGTCGATCCCGGTGTGGTTCTTGAGGTACGTCCGGATGCCCGAGACCGCGTCCAGGCCCGTATGCTGCACGCTCACCCGGACCCCTTCCCGCTTACACCGCCCCGTAAGCTCGGCAAGCTTCCTCTGTACTTTTTCCAGTCCATCCTGGGAACCGTCGGCCATGATCTGGCGCGCCGTCTCATGCTCGTCCGCCTCGGCAAAGCTTACAGCCGTCATCAGGTTCCCGAGCTTCTCTATGAGATTACTCTTTTTTTGAACGAGCAGAAGCGTGATGTCCTCAAACATCGCTTTTGCCAACTCGATAGCGTATGAAAGCCCTTCCTCGAGGTTCTCATCACCGTAGGTGACGAACAACAACTGCCTCTTTCCCATTTCATTGACCTCCTTAGCTTGAAATCCTGACCTTACTAAAGCAACATGTGTGCCAATATATAATCAATTGTTTATATTAAGTAATTTATATATATAGAAAAACAATCATGTTTCATATTTGAACGTATGTGAACAGTGCGGGACTGCCTAAGAACGGGGCGACTTGATAAAAAAGTCAGCGAGCCCTTTGTTTGCAGGCCGAAAATGCAAAGCAGCTACACGTTTTCCGTGGTCGCAATAAGTGAAGAGCAAACAGCGCAAGTGTTTAAATATGGAACGTTATTCTTCTTTGAAAACAGAAAAGAATCTGATAGGATGATTTAACAAGAGAGAAAAGATTATCCGCAAATTTCGGGTCTCTCTCTGCGCGTCTGGTTTAACAGGTTTGTTCAACTACAATTACGAAAAAAATAGAATTTTAAACAGGTGATGAAATTATGGCTGGTATGAACAACCCCGGAGAAGACAAGGCCTGGGAGATCCTTGCAGCCATGGGACCCCAGGAGGTTTGCAGGGCGGCGGCAGTCTCCTATGACGCGGTATCGGAGAGCTACGGGATAAAATCCTTCGGCATGGATTTCTCCGCATCGATGCGGGAGAAGGCAATTACGAGCGCCTCAGCGGGAAGCGAGGTGCTGCTGCAGAAACTCGGCTATTTTTTCAGGCTCTCGGTCCTCTGGTACCTGGTGAGCGCCAAAGATATCGCCTGCACCGGCAGGCTGGTGAAGCTTCAGAACATCAGGGGCGGTGACATCTTCACCAAAGGCTCGCATGTCCTGCCGCTGGAGCCGCTGGCCCGAAAATATGGAAAGAACAGGGAAGGATTCATTAAAAAAGGAAAAATACTTGGCGGAGAAATGGAAAGTTTCGGCGATGCGGCCCTTCGGCTCTTCCCGTTGCCGCGGATTCCGGTCATCCTGTCGCTCTGGCTGGAAGACGAAGAATTCCCCGCTCGCGCGGACCTGCTTTTCGACTCCACCTGCGGTCTGCAGATACCGACGGACATCATCTGGTCCGTGGCTATGATGAGCGCGCTGGTGATGCTATAACCAATGGCTTATTGACAAACCAGCCGCGATTTGTTATGCCGCATTCACAGGCCCACTGCATGATGATCTCCTTCGAAATAAAGGACGGCTATTCAGTTCTCTCTTCTTTTTCTACTTTACTGTCTATGCGATATCTCCGCTCACGAGTGGCTTAAGGCGCATCCGAAGGTAACGGTCAGGATCGAGGGGAATTGCGATGAGCGAGGAACGAGGGAATACAACCAGGCTCTTGGCCAGCGCCGTGCCTCAAGCGCCAAAAAGTTCCTCACGGACCTCGGAATCCCGGCCAAACGCATAACGCTTTTAAGCTGCGGCAAGGAAAAGCCGGGCTGTACGGAAGGCAGCGAGGCGTGCCGGCAAAAGAACAGGCGGGACGATTTCGTTGGGGCAAGCGAATAGAAAATAATCAGCCGGCGCGGCACTGCTGCAAAGACCCGCCGGCTGTATTTGTTCCCTCCTGAAAAAACCGGAACCGGCTTCCTTCTGCCGCCTCCGAGAGCCCCTATTTCCTGAAATAATCCGGATAGAGCTTTTGAGCGCATTCAGGACAGATCCCGTGGCTGAACTCGGCGTCTGAATGGCTGCTGATGTAGGTTTCCAGGTTGTTCCAGTACCCCGAGTCGTCCCTGATCTTCTTGCAGGTCGAACAGATCGGCAACAGCCCGCTCAGGGTCTTCACTTCAAGCAAAGCGCCCTGAAGATCGATGATGAGCTTCTCCCGCTCCGCAGCCGCCCGTTTCCGCTCCGAAATATCGACGCAGTATTCGATCATCTGGATCATGCGCCCCTCGCCATCGAAGATAGGAAAGCAGTGGACCTCCATGCTCCTGGCAGTGCCGTCCCGATCATAGTGAACGTGCTCCGTCATGACCGGTCTGCCCGTAGTCCGCACTTCATCGAGCGGGCAGGGATGATCATCGCCTCCGCACGGCGTTGCCCGCTGGTGGGAGAGCTGATGACAGGTCAAACGCTCCGGCAACTCCCCGTCGCAGGCGGCCTTGTTGGCCAGCTTGAGCTCATAGCTGTCGATACTGAAAACATAGAAGGGGTGCGGCAACGCGTCAATAACGGTCGTAAGGAACCGGTTCTGCTCCTGTATTTTTTTCTCCGCCTTTTTGAGCTCGGTAATGTCCTTGATGACAATGACCGCCCCGACGCACGCCTCGCCGTCGAAGAACGGCGAGAACGATATTTGCGTTTCCTTGATCGTGCCGTCTTTTGACTTCGTCTCGGCCTCGCGGTGCAGGATCGGCGCCTGTTCCTGCATGGCTTTCCTCGTCGGGCACTGGTCCTCGCAACGGGAGGACTGCTCGCAAAAGATATGATGACAATGCTTTCCCACCGACTCATCGAATGAGTAGCCGGTCAGTTTCTCCGCCGCCGGGTTGGCATACTGGATGCGCATATTCCGGTCAACGACATAGACCGCCTCGCTCATAAAGTTCAGGATGGCTTCGTGAATGGACGTAAATTGCATGCCGACTCCTTAAATGACTTTTCTGATACGTCGGTATTATACCACCGGCGATACTATTTTGCGACAGCGCAGATACGCATATAGTAGTACTAAGTAAGAGGACCTGACTCGGCCGGAGTTCCTCTGCCCGCTGTTCTGTTTGACAGGCTGAACATATGGTGCGATAATTTTTTTAGAGAAGGAAAATGAAGGAGGGATTAGCCATGAAAACACTGGTTATCGGGTGCACTGGTACGGTCGGAAGCGTTGTCATGAAAAAGCTGGCGGCCCAGGGCGTCAGCATACTGTGCATGTCCCGTTCTAGCGATAAACTTCGCCAACTCCCGGCAGGAGTTGAGGGCCGCATCGCGGACCTGGACAATCCAGGCACGCTTGCCCCGGCTTTTTCCGGCGCGGACAGCGTCTTTTTACTTGTTCCGGTCAGCCCGAACGAGACGGCGCAGGGCCTCGCAGCGGTCCAGGCGGCCAAAGCCGCACGCGTGAAGAAGATCGTTTACCTGTCGGTCTCCATGCCTGAAGGCTCAACCCATATTCCGCACTTCGGCAGCAAGATACCGGTCGAGAACGCCATAAAAGAGTCCGGCATTGCCTACACGATCCTGAGGCCGAACAACTTCTTCCAGAACGATCTGGCGTTGAAGGACCAGATCATGCAATACGGCCTGTATCTCCTCCCCATCGGCTCGATCGGGTTGAACCGCGTCGATGTGCGGGACATCGCCGATTGTGCCGTGAATGCCCTGACCAAGCGGGGTTTTGAGGGCCAGACCATTGCGATCCACGGTCCGGACACCTTGACCGGCAATGATATCGCCCGCATCTACAGCCGTTATGTCGGCAGGGACGTCCGCTACGGCGGCAACGACCTCGATGTCTGGGTGCGGCGGGTCAGGAACGTCATGCCGGAATGGAAGGTCCGTGATTACCGGGTGATGTACAAATTTTACCAGGACCACGGGATGGTCGCCGTCGCGGCCGACCTCGAGAAGGAGCAAAAGCTCCTCGGCCACAAGCCGCGCAGGTTCGAGGACTTCGCCAAGGAAATCGCCGGCGGATGGAAAGAGGAACTGGCCAGGGCCGCGTAACCTGCATGTAAGTTCGCGGGAAGAGATTTTGCCAAGGAGAAGGCATAGGCGCAACCTGAAGGAAAGGAGATACTCCGACCAAGATCAAAAAAGGTAACGAAAAAACAGGCATTAACCTGCAAGTGTCACAGCTCTTGTTAATGGGGAATGATGTCGCCTCCGTAACCGGATAGATCAGGGAGCGGCAGGAGGAATGCACCATGAATGTCAAAGACCCCGTATGTGGAATGACGATCAATGACAAGGACGCCGCGGCAACGTCGACCTACCGTGAAACGACATACTATTTTTGTTCGACCTCGTGCAAGGAGAAGTTCGAGAAGGACCCGGAATCCTACACGCATGAAAAAAAGACCGGCGCTGCGGAACCCGGTCCTGCAGCGAATTCTTCTGTGAGCCCGGAAGATATGAAACACGCGTCAACCTCCTGTCCCACCTGTGGAAAGAAACTCTTCCCCGGCGCACCCCATGAACATGAAGCGAAAAAAGCGTGGACCTGTCCCATGCATCCCGAGATCAGGCAGCCGGACCCAGGGGCCTGTCCGAAGTGCGGCATGGCCCTTGAGCCGGTCGAACCGCTTTCTGTTTCATCGAAAACCGAATGGACCTGCCCCATGCACCCGGAGATCGTGCGCGATGCGCCGGGGGCCTGCCCCATTTGCGGCATGGCCTTGGAGCCGAGAACGGTCTCTCTTGGAGAAGGGGAAAACCCCGAACTCACCGACATGACCCGCCGGTTCAAGGTGGGCGTTGTTCTCACGGTCCCGCTCGTCTATATCGCCATGGGCGGCCTCATTCCCTCGATCTCGCCGGAGAAGTTCATCCCCGCGGAAATGCTCACGTGGCTGGAACTGATCCTGGCGACCCCGGTCGTGCTCTGGGGCGGCTGGCCTTTCTTCGTACGCGGGTGGAAGTCGATCGTTACCTGGAACCCCAACATGTTCACCCTGATCGGCCTCGGGATAGCCATTTCCTACGTTTATAGTTTCGTCGCGGCGCTTTTCCCGGGTCTGTTCCCTGCTGCGTTCCGGGACGCAAACGGAGAAGTGGCGACCTATTTCGAGGCTGCTGCCGTTATCACGACTCTGGTGCTCCTGGGCCAGGTCCTGGAGCTGCGGGCCCGGAGCAAGACGGGCGCCGCCATCAAAGCACTTCTCGGCCTTGCGCCGAAGACAGCGCGCCGCGTTAAGGACGGAGCGGAGGAAGACGTTCCTCTTGAGCTGGTGCGCGCCGGCGATCTCCTGCGCGTGCGGCCCGGCGAGAAGGTCCCCGTGGACGGCACCGTGACAGAAGGAACAAGCAGCGTGGACGAATCCATGATCACCGGCGAACCGATCCCCGTGGAGAAACATGCAGGCGACCGCGTCGTCGGCGCAACCGTGAACGGGACAGGCACGCTCATCATGCGGGCCGAGAAGGTCGGCTCCGAAACGTTGCTCGCGCAGATCGTACACATGGTGGCGGAGGCCCAGCGGAGCCGCGCGCCGATCCAGAAACTTGCAGACGTCATCGCAGGCTATTTTGTCCAGATCGTTGTCACGATCGCGATCGTCACCTTCATTGTCTGGGCATGGTTGGGACCGGAGCCCCGCTATGTCTACGCACTGGTGAACGCCGTGGCGGTCCTGATCATCGCCTGTCCCTGCGCCCTGGGACTTGCGACGCCGGTGTCGATCATGGTTTCCATGGGCAAGGGAGCTACGGCCGGCGTACTGTTCAAAAATGCCGAAGCCATCGAACTCATGAGAAAAGTGGACACGCTCGTGGTGGACAAGACCGGCACGCTTACGGTTGGCAAGCCGAGACTCATGGGCGTGGTTTCGAATAACGGATATGACGAGAAGTCCATACTCCTTTATGCCGCAAGTATCGAGCGCGGGAGCGAACACCCCCTCGCGGCAGCGATCGTTGCCGGTGCGCAGGAACAAGGAGTGAGTCCGAAGAACGCCGGGGTCTTCCAGTCTTTGACCGGCAAGGGGGTGACGGGAAATGTTGAAGGTCGTACAGTAGCTCTCGGCAACCGCGCCTTGCTCGATAATCTCAACATCGATCCGGGCGAACTGGCCACAAAGGCCGAAACAATGCGAAAGGACGGCCAGACAGTGATGTTCCTTTCCGTGGACGGAAAAGCAGCGGGGCTCCTGGGAGTGGCCGACCCGATAAAAGAAACGACTCTCGAGGCTGTGAAACTCCTTCATGACGACGGCATCCGTATCGTGATGCTTACGGGCGATAACAAGACCACTGCCGCGACGGTCGCGAAAAAGCTGAATATCGACGACGTGATCGCGGAAGTGCTGCCGAACCAGAAAGCAGAAGTGGTGAAGCAACTCCAGAGCGAAGGCCGCTTCGTCGCCATGGCGGGTGATGGCATCAATGACGCGCCCGCCCTTGCACAGGCCCAGGTGGGCATCGCCATGGGCACCGGCACGGACGTAGCCATGGAGAGCGCCGGGGTGACGCTCGTGAAGGGCGATCTCAGGGGAATCCTGCGGGCGAGGCTCCTGTCCCGCGCCACGATGAAGAATATCAAGCAGAACCTCTTCTTCGCCTTCGTATATAACTCTCTCGGCATCCCGGTTGCGGCGGGAGTGCTCTACCCGTTCCTCGGCATCCTGCTGAGCCCCATCTTCGCGGCGGCAGCCATGAGCTTCAGCTCGGTCTCGGTCATCGGGAACGCCCTGCGGCTCCGGGGGGCGAAGATATGACCGTTCTTGATTAAGAAAGAAAGCACAGAATGCTGCCGTATGCAGCGGGGATGCTGACGCTAACTCTTGTCAAGGGTCGCGCCTGTTTTTCGAAAATTATTCTGGTACTGGCCGGGATTCAGGCGGCGTGGGAGCTTATTGCGGAAATTCTCACCATTGCCGGCAATGCCCCGTCATATCATAAATACTGCGAGAACGTCACTTTAATTCAGCGGATCATTTTTTTGGATTTTTTCCAGTGTCGTGACGCTGACAGGACTAATTAGTGTTATTCGTTAAATGGAAACTTCAAACTTAATGTTCCTGTCGTCCCATTTTGAAACAAAACTTTAGTTTTTTTTGCAACTACCTGCGCAAATTACTCTTCAGCTTGCATTTGTACAAAAAACATGATCCGGCTTTAGTTTTAGGCGGTCTCGGAATAAATGCAAAACTTGACAAACATTTTCTCCAGCGCTATGTTTTGGTCAACTAGAAATTTCCCATGAGCAATAATAGCTACGGAAGTCTTGTAGCCGCCATCGATTTATTAACATTAACGAATCAAAAGTGGCAATGTTTTAGGGGCGTAAAGCGCGCGAGTAGACTTGTTATGTTCCACAATTATTTAGAGGAGGTCCTTCCATGAGTGATGAAAACCTCTACCAAAGTCTCAGAAGACGCGGTGTTTCTCGCAGGGACTTCATGAAATTCTGCACGGCAATGGCAGCCACCCTCGCCTTGCCTCCAACCTTTGTATCAAAGATCGCAGAGGCGCTTGAGAAAACCAGGAAGCCGACCGTGGTCTGGCTCGAATTCCAGGACTGCTGCGGGGACACGGAATCCATGCTCAGGGCCTCGAAGCCGACCATAGGACAACTCGTCCTGGATGTTATTTCACTCGATTACCATGAAACAATAATGGCCCCGGCGGGCAAACAAGCTGAAAAATCGCTCAGTGATGTGGTAAAAAATCAAAAAGGCAAATACATCGCAATTGTCGAAGGAGCCATCCCGCTCAAGGATGGAGGCGTCTACTGCACTATCGGCGGAAGGACCGCCGTCGATATCGCCCGTGAAGTGTGCGGCAACGCCGCAGCTTCCCTTGCTGTCGGATCGTGCTCCTCGTGGGGAGGGATCGTCGTCGCGAGCCCCAATCCAACGGGCGGCGTGAGCCTGAAAGAGGCAGTGCCCCGCGCCACGGTCGTGAACCTGCCCGGCTGCCCGATGAACGTCGAAAATGTCACCGCCACGATCGTTTACTATCTTACCTTCGGTTCTCTACCGCAGCTGGACAGCCACTATAAGCCGCTATTCGCGTATGGCCAGAGGATACACGATAACTGTGAGCGTCGCTCACACTTCGACGCCGGGCAGTTCGTCCGTCAATGGGGAGATGAAGGCCACCGGTTGGGCTGGTGCCTCTATGAGATGGGCTGTAAAGGGCCGGAAGCTCATTTTAATTGTCCTACTATCCGGTGGAATGAAGGAACGAGCTGGCCGGTGAAAGGCGGTCACGGCTGCATTGCCTGTGCGGCTGATAACAACTGGGATAAAATGTCTCCTATGTACAGCAGGCTGCCGAAGGTCCCTGGATTTGGCATCGAATCGACGGCTGACAAGATCGGCGCGGGTCTCGCGATAGCAACGGGGGTGGGCATTGTTGCCCACGGCGTCGGCAGGGCCATGCAGCCCAAGGGAGAGAAAAAAGAAGACAAGCCGGCATAGGCATAACTACAGGAGGAACAGCATATGGCCAAGATCGTGATAGATCCCATTACGAGAATCGAAGGACATCTAAGAATAGAAGCGCAGGTTGAAGGCGGGAAGGTCGTGGACGCGTGGTCGTCAAGCACCATGTTTCGCGGTATCGAGATTATTCTCAAAGGCAGAGATCCCCGGGAGGCATGGCTCTTTACCCAACGCATCTGAGGCGTCTGAACCACGGTTCATGCAGCCGCCTCGGTGAGAGCGGTAGAAAATGCATTACAGATTACGATCCCGGATAACGCACGAATCATCAGAAACCTGATCAGCGGCATTCAGTACGTGCAGGACCATGTCATCCATTTTTATCACCTCCATGCGCTGGACTGGGTGGACATCGTCAGCGCCTTGAAGGCCGACCCGTCAAAAACGTCGTCGCTCGCCCAGTCGCTGTCCGACTGGCCAAAATCCTCTGCAACTTACTTCAAAGGAGTTCAACAAAAAGTCAAGGCTCTCGCGGAGAGCGGACAGCTCGGCATCTACGCCAATGCATACTGGGGGCATCCGGCCTACAAACTTCCTCCGGAAGCGAA
>OFHG01000532.1_pt1 | contig 15182 bp, 18 predicted proteins | sample 1521931 | NCBI WGS metagenome assembly OFHG01 (sample SAMEA2468438, study PRJEB22500) | soil metagenome | biome: Glassland; feature: Farmland; material: Clay | place: Australia | collected 2013-01-31 | depth 0.55 m
CATGTTGCCAGACCGCCAGGTTTGTCTGCCAGCTGGCCTTGGCCCACACTTGCCCGGATGGCGCCTGTGCCAGCGGCTGGCGGCTGGACTTGAAGGCGGCGCTGGCCTGTTGCAGGCCAACCGTTCCCGAAATCACGTTCGCCTGATTCTGGGCCAGGGCCCTTAATTGATTGTCGATTTCCATGGTTTTTTGTGATTCCTGGATAGCGACGCTCAATTGCTCCAGGATGACCTTCTGCCAGGCCTGTACGGCCTGGGCAGCACGCTTGGGTTGGGAATTATCGGCTACCAGGCGCCACTTCCCGGCGTTGCGCCAGTAAACATGCAGCATGCTCACCAGGTCGTCCTGGCTGACGTTATCCCAGTACGAGTCCTGCTGGTGCAGACGATTAAGGGTCTCCAAAATAACCGGATCCATATAAATCATGGTGTTCAAGTTGGCCATTTGCCAGTTCTTGTAATCGTCTGCGTAGTTGAACTTGATCGGCACATTGTGATCGTCCAGGGCGCGGTAAACGTTGATCGCCACGTATAATTCTGCGGTTGCCTCGTGTGGCGATGGCCAGACGCGTGACACCCCCCAACCCAAGGCAGCCCCCGCCAGGCAGAAAAGGATGATGACCGGCCAGCTGTGCGAGAGGGTAAGGATTTCCTCGCGTAGTGACCATTGGTTGCTCATTCAAACTCCTTAAAAGACATCCCGCCATTATAACCAATCTTCGTATCTTCTCAAGGGCCCACTCTTCCCTAAAATATGTGAGAAGCTACCAATCTTCCTTCCTGTCTAGCCACAAGATTGCAATCAGGCTGAGGGTCAGGACCACGCCAAAACCGAAGTTGGCGGTCAGCGGGGGTTGGGTCAGCAAGATAAACGCCAGGCAGCTTAATGTCAGACTCGCCACCTGCATAATCACCACCGAGCGGAAAGAATCCAGGCCCAAGCTGAGCAAGCGATGATAGGTGTGATCGAGCGAGGCGCCGTAAACCGGTCGCCTGCGCCGCAGGCGCGAGAATACGATTAAAGCCGTATCGAAAATAGGGACTCCCAATAACAGGATCGGCACGAACCAGGAGGAAGATTGGTTGGCGCCTAGAGGGCTGTAAGCGATGGCCAGCGCTGAAAGGGCGAATCCCAGGGTCTGGGAGCCCGAATCGCCCAGGAACAGCATGGCGGGCGGCGAGTTGAACAGGTACAGCCCGATGCAAACGCCGAATATCAGGGCGCTGTGACGGGAGAGCAGCGGCTGGTGGGCGTCCAGGGTCACAATCATGAAAAAAGCGGCTGCCAGGCCGCCCAGTCCAACCGCAAGGCCATCCATGCTGTCGACGAAGTTGAAGGCGTTGGTGATGCCCACCACCCAGAAGATGGTCAGGATCCAATCCAGGAAGCGGGCGATTTGCGGGCTGGTTTGGATAAAGAACTGCGGAGACTCGAAAATCAGGATGGATACCCCCAAGTTGATGAGCAGCATGGCAGCGCCGGCCTGTCCGGCGAGCTTCACCAGCGGCGGAATATTCTTATAATCGTCCCACAGGCCGAACAGGAAAACTACGACCACTGCCAGGTAGGTTGCCCGCACGTTGGGATCGGCGAAAGTACCGAAAGCCCACTCGGTGACCAGCAACGTGCCCAGCATGGCGATGCCACCTGCCAGGGGCGTCGGGCGGGTGTGCTGTTTGTGTGGGGCGCTACCGGGGTAATCGATAAGTCTTAAGGTCCTCGCCAGCTTGATGCTGAACCAGGCCGTGATCACGACGACGAGAATCGCCAGTAATATTTCCTGAAATAAGAAGAAACTAGAAGCAAGGTTGGTCGTCATACAAGTCTCTGCACAATCTTACACCCTGGATCTCCCCCTGGCGAACCATACTCAGGGTTTATGAGAACCGGCGTATTTATCGCGTCGCAAGAAATTGACCAGAATTGAGACGACCAGTTTAAAGAACATGGCGGCGTAATACAAACCGTTGAATAAAAAGAAATAATCCCCGGCAAAGTTTTTACGATAAAACAAGAAATAGGAGCGGTGCCATTGGTAGATCGAGCGATAGGGCTGCACGCGTGAGCCGCCCATACTGCCGTAGTGGATGATACGCGCCTGCGGCACGTAATAGATCTGCCAACCGGCCTGGCGGGCGCGCAAGCAGTAGTCGGCGTCTTCCTGGTAAGCGAAGAAGCGCTCATCCAGATAACCGATCTGGTTGACGGTTTCACGGCGCACCAGCATGCAGGAGCCGGAGACACCGGCTACCAGGTGGGTCTCATCTTCGTCCATGTAGCTCATCAGGTATTCCCCGAACAGCTTGCTTTTGGGAAACAAGTGGGAAAGGCCACTGAAATAAGTAAACACCGCCCAGGGGCGCGATTCGCCACGCCGGCAGGGTTTTTGCAGGGTGCCATCCCGGTTAAGCACTTTCGGCCCGCAAATGCCCACCTGTGGGTGATCCTGCATAAACGCCACCAGGGTATCCAGCGCGCCGGGTAAGATCAGGGTGTCGGGGTTCAGCAGGACCAGATATTTCCCGCGGCTGAGGCGCATGGCCTGGTTGATCGGTCGAGTGAAGCCCAGGTTTTGGCCGTTTTCGATGATGTTTACCTGTGGGAGACCCGGCGAGGAACCCGGCGGGAACTCCCGGCGCAGCATATCCAGCAGGCCGTCCTGAGAGCCGTTATCCACAACCGTGACCTCGTAATCCAGGCGGGTCGACTCGGCCAGTGAATTCAGGCAGTCGCGCAGCAGGTCGCGCCCATTAAGGGTTACGATGCAAATCGAAACCGTCACCTGGGTTGGCTGGGCGGGGCTCACACCGGCTGCACTCGCCGGTAAACGTTCAGTGTCTCTAGTGCGGTACGGTTCCATGAATAGTGTGCGGCCCTGGCGGGACCTTTCTCGGAAAGCTGGCGGCGCAGGTCCGGGTCCTGCAGGATGGCTAACAGGGCCTGGAAGAGGGCGCGTTCATCCGGGGGCGGGATCAAGATACCCGCCTCGCCCACATGTTCCGGCATCGAAGAAACGGCGGTGGTAATCACCGGCGTGCCACAGGCCATTGCTTCTAATGGCGGCAGGCCAAACCCCTCGTAAAGGGAGGGATAGACGAAAACATCGGCTAAATTATAAACGATTGGCAGGTCCTCGGCGGGGATATATTCCCTGAAGTGAACCTTTTCCTTGATCGCCCGCGCCTCCACCAGCCCGCGCGCAGTCACCACCGTCACCCACTCCCCGTGCCGCACGTCGCATTCCGCCGCCAACTCCGGCGAAATCTCGCAAAACATTTCCGGCTGCAATTCCGCCAGGTGCGGCAGCGTCCGCGACATCCCGCCCGCCGTGTGATGCTCGGTCAGCCGGTACGTCGTCAGCACGTAAGGAAATCGCGGATCGGGCGAATCCGCATAAGCGTTTTCCGGCCCCGCTTTCGCATCGGCCGCGGGATTCGTCTGCCGCGTCGAATAAAGCGGATGCCGGACCGGCGATTCGAGCGGCTCGTAATGCGTGGGCAGCGGCCCATCCCTCAGCCCCGCCGGCACCCACAGCCAGCCCAGCCCGTCCGGATGCAAGAGAAACGGTTTGTCGCCCGCGAGAGCCGCGTCTCCCGTGGCATCGTCCGCGGGCCGATAATCAGGCGCTTTCCCGATGGCGAAATCCGGCACGTCGAGCCCGGTCCAGCGCCGCGCCGCATCGTCCCACCAAACGAGTTTTTTCCGCTCGCTCCAAGGCCGCCCATCCGGCCGCGCCGACGCCCGGTTATAAAGGATGCGCCGGTCGCTCGGCCACGCGAACCCCCACCCGTGCCCGTAAGCGTCACGCACGTGCCGCTCCCGCGCGTGATTTTCACCCGGCGCCGGCAACACGCCTGAATAAATCCAGCACCCGCAAGCCGTAGAGCCATCAGCCGCAAGTTCGGTGTAACTCGAAACCGCCCGTCGGTCGCTCCATCGGAATCCGTTGATCTCCGCGAGAATCTCCTCGATACGCGGCTCCCCATGCGGTCCTTCGAGCGTGTAATCCCAGGTGAGCGCCGCGAGGCCTGCGTTGCGCGGCCGCGAATCGCGAAGCGCTCTCTCCTTCAGCCGCCGCCCCAGCTGGTAGATGAACCAGGTCTCGCTCCGCGCCTCCCCCGGCGGATCGACCGCTTTCTCGTGCCATTGCAGCAGCCGCCGCGTGTTCGTGAAGCAGCCGTCCTTTTCCGCGTGCCCCGCCGCCGGAAAGAAAAATACCTCGGTCCCAATCTCTGCCGGCTTCAATTGACAGGAGTTCCGGTCATGGAAGACGACCAGGCTGACATCATCGGCGGATCGTCCGTGCCAGGAGTGTTCAGCGCGCTAATCGGGCTTCCGGGCTTGACACCGACGGAGATTATCATTTGTGGCCAGCATAGCTCGGTGTTTATGCGTGCACGCCGGACACCCCCAGCGCCCTACCAAGACAAACGGCTGGGCCGGGTGTCGGCGCGGCGCGCGCCGGTGGACGAGGTGCTGCGTCCGGAGGCGTTGTACCGGAGCCGGTACGCGGGCTGGCATCTCAAACACTTTCACGCCTGGTATCGGCGCTGCCACGACGGACCGCGCAGCTACAGCTGGGTCAGGCAGACGCTGCAGGCCCGCGGCGTGGTCGGCAAGGCGCCGGGGCGGGGCAAACACCGCAAGCGCCGGGCGCGGGCGCCGCTGGTCGGGATGCTGATCCGTCAGGACGGCAGCACCCACCAGTGGGTGCCGGGCGTGTACTGGGACCTGATCGTGACGATGGACGACGCAACCTCTGAACGCTATTCGATGTTTTTCGTCGACGAGGAAGGCACGGCATCGGGTTTTCTGGGGGTCGCCGAGGTCATCCGAACCCACGGGCTGCCATGCGCACTCTACACCGACCGCGGCAGTCACTATGGGCACACGCCCGCGGCGGGCGGCAAAGCGGACAAGGCGCATCCGACGCAGTTCGGTCAGGCGCTGGATCGGCTGGGCATCGAGCGGATTGCGGCCTATTCGCCCGAGGCGCGTGGGCGCTCAGAACGCGCGTTTGCCACCCATCAGGGACGGCTGCCCCGGGAGCTTGCGCTGGCCGGGATCACGGAGATGACGGCGGCCAACCAGTATCTTGACACGGTCTACCGGCCCGCCTTTAACGCGGAGTTTGCCGTCCACGCGGCGCGAGCGGGATCGGCCGCGCGACCGCTCGCAGCCGCCGCCGGACGGCGCTCCGCTGACCATCCATCCGCGGCACAGCTTCGGATTCGGTGTCATCGCGCGCCGGATGTTCGGCCATTATCTCAGCCGGTCGTTTTTGAGCCTGTCGCTGATCACGTCCCAGGCGTTTCTCTACAACGCCGTGTTCTTCACCTATGCCTTGATCCTCACGCGCTTCTACGGCGTTCCCGGAAGCCGGACGGGGCTCTACCTGCTGCCCTTTGCTGCCGGCAATTTTTTCGGTCCGCTGCTGATGGGCCACTTCTTCGATACGATCGGCCGCCGACCCATGATCTCGGCCACCTACGCGATCTCCGCCGCGCTTCTCACGCTCACCGGCTGGGCCTTCGCCCACGGCGCTCTTTCCGCCACTACCCAGACGATCGCCTGGACCGTGATCTTTTTTTTCGCGTCCGCCGCGGCAAGCTCCGGCTACTTGACCGTGAGCGAAATTTTCCCGCTCGAAATCCGCGCGCTTTCGATCGCTTTCTTCTATTCCCTGGGCACCGCCATCGGCGGAATCGTGGCGCCGTGGCTCTTCGGCACGCTGATCGGTTCCGGCTCGGCCGTCCTCGTCTTCTACGGATATCTCATCGCCGCCGTCTTGATGTTCGGGGCCGCCGTCGTCGAAATTGTCTACGGCGTCAAAGCCGAAAGGATTCGCCTGGAAGCAATCGCGAGCCCGCTATCCACCGAGCGCTAGATAACCGGAGGACTGCAGATTGAGTTGGAGCAGAGCACCTGGTCCCGGCGGCGCCGTTTGGTTACGGCGCGGCCCGACTGGCGCTCGTGGCACAGCTGGTTAGTTCGTCACGTCGGTGCCCAGCAGCCCGCGCCTGGGGAGCGTGAGCCACCACCACAGCATCGTGCCCACGACCGGCGCCATCGCCGTGAGCATGAACGCCTCCGAATAGTGCTTCGCGTCGAACATGTGCCCGAGCAGCGGCAACGCGAGCAGCGCCCCGCTCAGGCGCAGGCGCACGGGGCTCAGCGGACGGTTCGGCGCGCGCGCAGGAACGGATCGGCGAGCGGCAGGCGGCGCTCGAATCCTACCTGACAGCAGGAAAACTCTTTGCGCGGCAGGAGGCGTACGAGGAGCTCGCGGCGGTGATTCCGAGCATCGAAGCGATCGATCCGGAAAACCAGGCCGGACGCGCGTTCAAGGGGCTGCTTGCCTTCGTCGATTCGAACTTCGCGGCGGCGAAAGAAGCATTCGAGCCTTTGATAGCGGAGGGCCTCAAGGACAGCGGAGTGGCCTACATGCTCGGGCTCATCCTGAGCCGCGAGGGCGAGCGCACGCCCCCCCCCGCGACCGCCCGCGCCCCCCCGCCCAATCCCGCGCCGAGGTCGAGGTAGCTCATCTTCGGATTGAGCGCGAAGGGCTTCACGAGCTTCATCACGTGCTCGGTGCCGCCGGGCGTGACGTATCCGGCGCCCCAGATCCGCTCGCAGATCTTGATCCGGGTGTGGTTCCAGACGTGGCGGCGCTCCTCCGCGGATTGGGGCCGCACCGGCTCGATCTTCGTGGTGTCTTCCTTGAGCTTGGCGACCTTCTTCTCCTCCGCGGGCGCCGCGGCCGGGAGCTCGTAGCCCTCCCACCAGGCGATGAACCGCTCGCGGAAGGTCGCGAGGCTGCTCTGCTCCCCGCCCTCCTCCAGGGACGGGGGCGCGGCTTCCTCGTCGGCTTGCGGGCGGGGATCGTCCTCGGCGGCGGGAATCGGCTCGATGCCTTCCCACCACGCGTACAAACGATCCCGCAGCGTGAGCGTTGCTCCCATCTGTCTTCCGGAAACGCCGGTTCGTGATCCAGCGTGACGGCGGACTGCCGGGCGCCTGGTGGCGGCCGCATGCAACTGCCCTCACGGTGCCGACGATCCCCGAAATCTCTTAAGTCGTAGTTAACCTTAGGCCCGACACCACGCACCTGTCACGCGGGGCGCCGGCATGGCCCCTGGCCGGCCGAATCGACCCCCGTTGCGCCGCGGCCTCCCGTCCGCCGAAGACCGGGGGCCAGTCCGCGGGTCCCAGCCGGAGCGGCGCCCGAATCGCCTTAGCCGGCGGAAAGGGCGGTGCCGCGCCCGCGGCTTATGTTGCATTGCAACATAAATCCTCCTAGAATGGCTTCAGGCTCGAATTCGCGCCCTCGGGTGCGGATCGACGGGCATCGCGATGGACGGCCGGACCGGGCCAAGAACCGCGGTCTCGTTGAGCTGTCCGACGAACGAGAGGAGGACCGATGACCTCCGAATCCAGGGCGCAACAAGCCTCCCCCGACCCCAAGACCGAGACCAAGAAAGGGACCGGCGCGCGTGTCCTGCGCGCCGCCGCCCGCGAACCGGAGGCCGCGACGGCCGTGCTGCCGGCGGCCGTCCCGGCGGAAGCCGCCGAAGCCCGAGAGAGGGCGGAGGTCCCCTGCTACGCGGGCACCCCGCGCGGCAAGCGCGTCAGACGCCCGGCCGAGGAGCTCGAGCGCGAGATCCCGATGCCGATGCCGAGCGCCACGCTCGACCGCATCGTGCACGCGGCCATGGGGCGCTTCACCCTGGGCGTGTCGCCCGCCTCGCTCTTGCTCGCCTATTCCGACTGGGCGTCCCACCTGGCCCTGGCGCCAGGCAAGCAGGCGGAGCTGGTGCAGAAGGCCGCCCGCAAGGCGATCCGGTTCTGGCTCTATGCCGTGCGCAGCGCGCGGGATCCCGAAGGGTGCCCGTGCTGCATCGAGCCGCTGCCCCAGGACAACCGCTTCGACAGCCCGGACTGGCGGCGCTGGCCCTTCAATCTCATCTACCAGTCGTTCCTGCTGACCCAGCAATGGTGGTTCAACGCGACCACCGGGATCGGCGGGGTTTCGTCCCATCACGAGGACGTGGTCTCGTTCGCCGCCCGCCAGCTCCTCGACATCTGGTCCCCGTCCAACTTCGTCGCCACCAATCCGGAGCTCCTGACGGCGACCCTGCAGCAGAGCGGCAACAATTTCTATCGCGGCGCCGTGAACATGATCGAGGACTGGGAGCGCTCGGTCGCCGGCCGTCCGCCGGTGGGGACCGAGGCCTTCGTTCCCGGCGATACCGTGGCCGTGACCCCGGGCAAGGTCGTGATGCGCAACCGCCTCGTGGAGCTGATCCAGTATTCGCCCACGACCGAAACCGTGGCGGCGGAGCCGATCCTGATCGTGCCCGCCTGGATCATGAAATATTACATCCTCGACCTGTCGCCCCATAACTCGCTCGTGCGCTACCTCGTCGAGCGCGGCCACACGGTCTTCATGATCTCGTGGAAGAATCCGATGCCGGAGGATCGCGACCTCGGGATGGACAACTACCTCCAGCTCGGGATCACGGAGTCGCTCAAGGCCATTTCGGCCATCGTTCCGGACGAGAAGGTGCACGGGGTCGGCTACTGCCTCGGCGGCACGCTGCTCACCATCGCCGCCGCGGCCATGGCCCGGAACGGCGAGGACCGCCTGAAGACCCTCACGATGCTGGCGGCGCAGACGGATTTCACGGAAGCCGGCGAGCTCATGCTGTTCATCGACGAGAGCGAGGTCGACTATCTCGAGGACATCATGTGGGAGCAGGGCTGCCTGGACACGCGGCAGATGGCCGGCGCCTTCCAGCTTCTGCGGTCCAACGACCTCATCTGGTCGCGGCTCGTGCACGATTACCTGCTCGGCGAGCGGCGCTCGATGATCGACCTCTTGGCCTGGAACGCCGACGCCACCCGCCTGCCGTACCGCATGCACTCCGAGTACCTGCGCAAACTGTTCCTCCGGAACGACCTGGCGGAAGGCCGCTACACCGTGGAGGGGCGGCCGGTCGCGCTCACCGACATCCGGGTGCCCGTCTTCGCGGTCAGCACGCTGCGCGATCACGTCGCGCCCTGGCGCTCGGTGCACAAGATCCATCTCCTCTCGGATACCGAGGTGACGTTCCTGCTCACCTCCGGCGGGCACAACGCCGGCATCGTCAGCGAGCCCGGGCATCCCAGGCGCACGTACCAGGTCGCGACCAAGACCGAGACGGCGCGCTATGTCGATCCCGACACGTGGCTCGCCACCGCGCCGCAACACGACGGAAGCTGGTGGCCGGAATGGGAGAGCTGGCTTTCGGAGCACTCCCGTCCCCACGTCCCGCCCCCGCCGATGGGCAACGCGCGCGCCGGATACCGGTCTCTCGCCGACGCACCCGGAACATACGTGCTCGAGCCCTGACGGCGATGCCGGCGATCGGATCGGTGTGCCAGATTCTCGCGGGCAAGAAAGGGCTCGTGACCGGCATCGCCAACGAGCACTCCATCGCCTACGGCTGCGCCAAGGCGTTCCGCACCTGCGGCGCGGAGCTCGCCGTCACCTATCTGAACGAGAAGGCCGAGCCCTTCGTCCGCCCGCTCGCCGACGCGCTGAACTGCCCCATCGTGATGCCGTGCGACGTGCAGCGCGAAGGCCAGCTCGAGGCCGTGTTCGACCGCATCGCGCGCGACTGGGGCCGGCTCGACTTCCTGCTCCATGCCATCGCGTTTGCCCCCAAGGCGGACCTGCACGGGCGGGTCATAGACTGCAGCCCCGAAGGGTTCGCGATCGCAATGAACGTCTCCTGCCACTCCTTCCTCCGCATGGCCCGTCTGGCCGAGCCCCTGATGACGGAGGGCGGCTCCCTCCTCACGGTGTCCTATTACGGCGCCGAGAAGGTCGTGGAGCATTACAACCTCATGGGGCCGGTCAAGGCGGCGCTGGAGGCCGCCGTGCGGTACATGGCGGTGGAGCTCGGCCCCAAGGGCATCCGCGTCAACGCGATCTCGCCGGGTCCGATCCGCACCCGCGCGGCGTCCGGGATCGAGCATTTCGACGCGCTCATCGAGAAGGCGGCCGCCGAGGCGCCGGAACATAAATTGGTGACCATCGACGACGTGGGCGCCGTCGCCGCCTCCCTCGTCAGCGACCAATCCGAGGCCGTTACCGGCAACACGACCTTCGTCGACGCCGGCTATCACATCCTCGGCTGACGCAAGGCCGAACGGGAAAGCCGCCCCGCGGCGCCGTTGCGATTCGCCGGTGCCGTCTTTCGCGCGGCCCGCATTGCAGCCCGCCTCCGGCCTCCCGATATTAGGGACATGTCCACGGCACGAACCTTCGCATCGGGAGGCCGTCCCGTCCGATCCGGGCTCGCCTGGAGGGTGCGGGCGGCGCTGGGCGCGGCGTTGCTGCTGCTCGCCGCCTGCGCGACCCCCACGACCTACACGCCGGCGCTCGGCGGCGACGAGGGCTGGTCCGAACAGAAGCTCGGGGACAATCACTACCGCGTGACGTTCGAGGGCAACGACGTGACGCCGCGGGAGACGGTCGAGGACTATCTCCTCTACCGGTGCGCCGAGATCACGCTCAAGAGCGGCAACGACTATTTCGTGGTGCTGGAGAAGAACACCGAGCGCAACGTCTCCTACCGGTACTACCGGCCGTACGCCAGCCTTCCCCGCTACGGCTATCCCTACTGGCACCCGTACGGCTACGGTTACTGGTATCCGCCGTACTACGACCCGTTCTGGGACATGCCGGTGACGGAGGAGCCGATCGTGACCTACAAGGCCTATGCCACCATCGCCGTCTTCCCGGGCAAGAAGCCGGCCGACGATCCGAACGCCTTCGACGCCCGCGATCTCATGGCCACGCTGGGCGCGACGATCGTGCGCCCCGCGCCCTAGGGTAGCGCGCCCCAGGGTAGCGCGCCCCGGGGCGGTCCCCTTCCCGCTGTCCCGCAACCGGGCCTATTTCGGGGCGGCTTCGAGAAGCTTGCGGATCTGATCCTTGATCGGGCTGTGGCGGCTGTAGCTCAGATCGAGCGCCTCGATGCGGCCGCCGCGCTCGTCTCCGTATTTCTTCGACTCCTGCGGCAACTCGATGAGCGTATTCTCCGCCGGATCCCGCAGTACGCCGAGCGGGTCCTCGCCGCCGCGCACCTTGTCGATCTGCTCCAGGAACAGCCGGCGGAGCATGGCGATGCCGGTATCGGAGCTGCCCAGATGCTCGCGCGTGCGGTCGGCGATGGGACCCTGCGTGACCGCCACCATGATGTCCTGGCCGTCGACGAAATCGGTGATGAAATCGCCGTTCTCGTCCTGCCACGGGACCTCGTAGAACGGGATCGTCTCCTGGCGCGGAACCTCGACGCCCGCGTCCGGCTTGTAGCACGCGTACCAGACGTGCCAGGTGTGCGTGTCGTCCACGGGCACGCGAATCTGGAACGTGTGCTCCCAGTGCGCGCCGACGCGGACCATGGTGGGGAAGACCAGAGGATGCCCCACCTTCCAGTCCTCGTCGTTTTCGCTGCCGCCCTCGAACACCCGGCGCTTGATGATCCCGTACTCGAAGAGGTCGAAACCGATCTTCACCTGGCGCTTGCGGTAGGGCAGCGCGTCGTCCAGCCCGCGCGCGCGCCGCAGCGCCGCGAAATGGCGCCCGTGCAGCCATTCCACGTGGTACGGGTCCATGCTGTTCTCCATGATCTGGAGCCAGTTGCACGGCACCATGGCGTGTCCGATGTCGCGGAGCGCGTTGTCCCACACGTAGAGGTCGAAGCGCGGCAGCAACGGCGCCGGTTCCGGCCCGAGATAGGCGAAGATCAGGCCGCCCAGCTCCTGCGCGCGGTAGGATTTCGCCCGCACCCGGTCCTTCAGTTTCGACTCGGGGGGCTCCGCCGGCGTCTCCAGGCACGCGCCGCCCGCGTCGAACTTCCAGCCGTGGTACGGGCAGCGCACGCCGTCGGGCTCGACGCAGCCTTCCGCAAGCGACGCGCCCCGGTGCGGGCATCGCTCCTCCAGCAGGCCCAGCGCGCCGCGCTCGTCGCGGAAGAGGACCAGGTCCTCGCACAGCAGCCGGACTTTCTTCGCGCGAGCGCCCGCGACCTCGCTCGCGGCGGCGACCGGGTGCCAGTACCGGCGCAGCAGATCGCCCATCGGCGTGCCGGGGCCGACGCGCGTCAGCGTCTCCTGCTTTTCCGGAGACATCATGGCCCGGTCGCCCGCCGTCGCGGCGATGCCCGGCGCGCGGCCTGCCGCGTTTCCTGGAAATCGAGAACGGTCATAGCTTGCGGCACACCATCTCGCCCTTGCCGATCGGCACCACCAGCGCATCGACCCGCGCGTCCGCGAGCGCGCGGCGCAGGAACGGCTCACACGCCTCGGCGTGGTTGACGGCGTTGTCCGCCACCACGAGCCCGCCGCTCACCATGTTCGGGAGAATCTTCTCGTAGCAGTCCAGATACTGGTCGTCGACGCAGTCGAGGAAGCAGAAGGAGACGTTCCTGTAGCGGGGCAGATGCTCTCGCGCGTCCCCGAGCACCAGATCGACGTAGGGCTCGACGCCCGCCGCCTTGAAGGTCTCGCGGGCCAACGCCGCCTTGTGCTCGCGCAGCTCGATGGTGGTGAGCGCGTGGCCGCGTCTGGCGCAGGCGAGCGCCAGCCACAAGGTGGAATAGCCGCCGCTGGTGCCGACCTCGACGAACGCCCCCGGCGGCGCCGAGACGGCGAGGAGCGCGAGGAACTTGCCGGTGTCCGGCGTGATGGAGCACAGCCGCTCGATCGCCGGCAGGCCTTGGCGTCTCTGCTCCGCGTCCAAGCCCTCGAGCTCGCGCATGCGGCTCTCCACGGCCTTCGGAATGTCATGGAACATGGGGCGAGCCTTCTCCTTGGCGCCTCTCGCGGCCGAATCCTACCATGGCCCACCTTCGCCATGGACGGCAAACGGGCGCGCGCCCCGAGCGGACGCCCCCGCGTCGGCGATCGGCGGGCCGGGCCTCCGGACGGACGCCGCAGCCGCGATCGGGTTCCGATCCGCTGGCACGGCAAAGCCAGATTATGCGTGAAGGGGTAAAGGAATGGTGGGCGCGACTGGGATTGAACCAGTGACCCCTACGATGTCAACGTAGTGCTCTCCCGCTGAGCTACGCGCCCGTTCCGTGACGGTTTCCGGTCCCTCGAGGGGCCGGCCGGGGTCGGGATTAATAAACAAACAGGGCCGATTTGCAAGCCCCGGCGGGCCCGCGATCAGCCACCTGCCGCTCGCCTCGCGCGCGCCGGCGCTCAGGCCGCCAGGACCTTCTCCACCTCGTCGACGAGGTCCTTGAGGTGGAAGGGTTTGGACAGGATCTTGGCGTCGGCGCTGAACTCGGCGCGGGCGCGAAGCGCCACCGCGGCGAATCCGGTGATGAACATGATCGGCATGTCGGGGTGCCTCTCGCGCGCGCGGCGCGCCAACTCGATGCCGTCGATGCCGGGCATGACGATGTCGGCCAGCAGCAGGCTGAAGCTGTCCTCCAGGATCGCCTCGAACGCCTCCAGGCCGTCCCCCACGGCATAGACCTGGTGCCCCGCCTTTTCGAGCGCGCGCTTGAGGAAGCCGCGCATCGAGCCGTCGTCCTCCGCAAGAAGAATGCTTGCCATCAGGGGCCTTTCGCGAGCCGGGCCGAGAGAGCGGAACAGATGCGCGGCGACGGCCGGGCCGCGCTGTCGCGCCCCGGCCGTTCCGCCACGAGTATTCGGCACGCACGTTGAAAAAAGGGTAAACAGGACCGGCGTGCCCGCGAAACGGACGCGGCCCGCGCCGAAAGGGGTTGCGCGGCGCGGCCGAAGCGTCATGATTCGAGAGACTCCCGAGAGCGACGGAGCGACGGCCTCATAGCATGCGGTCCTCTCTTTCCCCGGACGGCGGCGTCCCTTTCGGCGAGGCGGGGCCGATGCCGGCGCCGCCCTGCGAGGTTCTGTCGCCGCGCGAGCAGAGCCTGCCGCTCGTTCTCGCCTCGCCGCACAGCGGCAGCGAGTATCCTACCGAGTTCCTCGCCATGTCGCGGCTCGACGCCTCGTTCCTGCGCCGATCCGAGGACAGCTTCATCGACGAGATCTTCGCCGCCGCGCCAGAGTTGGGCGCACCCCTGCTGCGCGCGCGATTCCCGCGCGCCTACGTCGACGCGAACCGGGAGCCGTTCGAGCTCGACGCGCAGATGTTCGACGAGCCGCTGCCCGCCTACGTCAACACGCGCTCTCCGCGAGTGGCGGCGGGGCTCGGCACCATCGCCCGCACGGCCAACGACCAGCTGCTCACCGGCTTCTCCGACGAGGAAACCGCGCAGCTGAAAAGCATGCTCCAGAGACTGATCAGAAATGCCGGCGAGCAATAACACCCTGCCGCCCGGCCAGCCCTCAGCCATATGGTCCTGCACACCTACCTGATCTGCACGCACCAGCCGATCGGCGGAGAAGCGCCACTGGCCGCGCATGGCGGCGGTACCGTGTGCCACACCCGGCTCCTTTGTGCGGTGGTGCCGTGGCTGGTCGCTCGGCGGCGAACACGAGGAGCAGCCCACTGATGCCCTATGACGGCAGGCGGGTCGCGGGGGGCTCGCGCCGGTACCGGGGGATGACTGGCCTGCTGGGAGTGAGCAAGGCATGGTGGCCGGTCTGCTGTGTGGCTCCATGCGAGCCCAGCCCGGGAACAGGGCCAGGTATCGCCTGGTTCATGGTTGACATCGCTCTGTAATAGGACGATACTGTGGGGGTGCGTACCGCCGCGCCCGCCCTGCTGCCAGTCTTCCGCTCCAGGCTGCAGGGGGAACTGCTGGCTCTGGTGCTGGCCGATCCCGGAGTGGAGTGGACGGTCGACGAGCTGGCCAAGCGGACTGGCCAGCCGTATCAGACCGTCGCCAACGAGGTTCGCCGCCTCCAGGCTGCCGGCTTGGTGGCCATGCGGCCGATCGGACGCAGCAAGCTCTTGCGGGCGAACGAGGACAGCCCGTATTTCCGGCCGCTGGCGCACGGGCACTGATCGTTGCGCTGGATGAGGTGCCGCCTGGAGGGTGCGAGGTGGCGGAGGATCTTCAGCTGCCGCTCGTAGAAGTCGTCGAACGCCTCGACGTCGCGGCCTGTCTCCTCGATCACGAGGCGGGTGATGCGGCCGCACGTGAAGATCGCGCCGTACAGGGCGCGGATCATCGGCTGCTCCTCGTCGGTCGGG
>OFHG01000533.1_pt1 | contig 15169 bp, 12 predicted proteins | sample 1521931 | NCBI WGS metagenome assembly OFHG01 (sample SAMEA2468438, study PRJEB22500) | soil metagenome | biome: Glassland; feature: Farmland; material: Clay | place: Australia | collected 2013-01-31 | depth 0.55 m
CCCAGACCCTGCGCCGGGGCGCGCTCCTCCGCCCCCCGCCCCGGGCCCCGGGCCATGTATCCGTCCCCGGCCATCCCGGGCGGCCCCCTCCGGCCCCTGCACGCTGCGCTGGCCGGACCCGGCAGCATCCGGCACCGGCTGGCCCGCCACGAGCAGGGGGCCGGCTTCATCGCCCAGGGCATGGCCCGCACCAGCGGCCGGCCGGCGGTCTGCCTGGCCTCGTCCGGGCCCGGCGCGACGAACCTGCTGACGGCGATCGCCGACGCCAAGCTCGACTCGGTGCCGCTGATCGCCATCACCGGCCAGGTGCCGCAGGCGCTGATCGGCACCGATGCCTTCCAGGAGGTCGACACCGTCGGCCTGTGCCGCCCCATCACCAAGCACAGCTTCCAGGCGCGTGCGGCATCCGAGCTGCTGGAGATCATGCCGGCCGCCTTTGCCATCGCCGCCTCCGGCAGGCCCGGGCCGGTGTTGATCGACATCCCGAAGGACGTGCAGGCCGAGATGCTGGCCGTGAGCCACTGGCCCGCTCCGGGAATCCCCGAACCGCCGCCGGCGTCCGATGCGGACACCATCGCACGGGCGGCGGCCATGATCGACGCCGCCAGCTCACCGGTGCTCTACCTGGGCGGCGGCGTCAATCATGCCGGTGCGGCGCGGCTGGCGCAGACCCTGGCCGAAAAGGCGGGATTGGCGACGACGATGACGCTGATGGCGTTGGGCGCCATGCCTGCGGGCCATGCACTGAGCCTAGGCATGCTGGGCATGCACGGATCCCGCCACACGAACATGGTGCTGGACGAATGCGACCTGCTGATCGCCGTCGGCGCCCGCTTCGACGATCGGGCGACGGGCAGGCTGGAGGCCTTCTGCCCGAGGGCCAGGGTCATCCACATCGATATCGACGCCGCCGAGCTGGGCAAGCTGAAGACCCCGCATGTCGCCATCTGTGGCGATGCGGCCAGGGTGCTGGCGGCCCTGACGGTGCAGGTGTCGCCCAAGACCCGCCGGGACTGGCTGGCGAGGATCGATACGCTGCGCCGTCGCCATCCGACGCGGCTGCCGGGCATCGACGATGTGCGCAGCCATTACGGCCTGGTGCGGGCGGTCGCGGACTGTCTGGACGAGAACGCCATCATCGCCACCGATGTCGGCCAGCACCAGATGTGGGTGGCCCAGGCCTATCCGTTCGCGAGGCCGCGCCGCTGGCTGAGTTCCGGCGGACTCGGCACCATGGGCTTCGGCATCCCGGCCGCCATCGGCGCCGCCATGGCCGAACCGGGCGGCACCGTGGTTTGCTTCACCGGCGACGGCAGCATCCTGATGAATATGCAGGAGCTGGCGACGCTGGCGGAGACCGGCGCCAACGTGAAGATCGTGCTCATGGACAACGCCTCGCTGGGGCTGGTGCAGCAACAGCAGGAGCTGTTCTACGGTGAACGCGTCTATGCCTCGCTGTATACGGCGCCGCCCGACTTCACGACCATCGCCCGCGGCTTCGGCCTGCAGGCGATAGATCTGGATGCGGCGAACGACCCGCGCGCGACGTTGTACGGCCTGCTGAACGCACCGGGCCCCTGCCTGATCCATGCCGGCATCGACCGGGATGCGAGGGTGTACCCGATGGTGCCGCCGGGGGCCGCCAACACGCAGATGATTGGTGGTGCCTAGGGCCGGCCCTCGATCAGCTCGATGGCGTAGCCGTCCGGATCGCGCACGAAGGCGATGACGGTGGACCCGTGCTTCATCGGCCCCGGCTCGCGGGTGATGGTGCCGCCCTGTTCGCGGATGCGCGCGCAGGCCCCGTGGATATCGTCGACGGCAATAGCGACGTGCCCGAAGCCGTTGCCGAGCTCATAGGACGCCGTGTCCCAATTATGGGTCAACTCGATGACCGCGCCCTCGGATTCCGGGCCATAGCCGACGAAGGCCAGCGTGAACCGCCCCTCGGGGTAGTCCTTGCGCCTGAGCAGCTGCATGCCGAGCACCTCAGTGTAGAAGCGGATGGAGCGCTCCAGGTCCCCGACCCGGATCATCGTGTGCAGGATGCGCATCGTCATTCCCCCTTTGCCGCCTGAAAGCGGCGACGGATAGCCTCGACGCGCTTGCGGTTGACGCCGAAGTCCGAATAGCCGACACGCGAGGCGGAACGCACCTGCATCACCTGCGCCCCCGCCGGGGCGTAGAATTCGACATCGTCGACGAAGCGCAGCCAACGCGTCGTGTACTCGGCATGCAGGTAGTCGGGTGTCTGCATCACGATCCTGGCGCCGTACATGCCGGTGATCGCCTGCGCCAGCCTGGCCATCGCCTGGGCGCGGGAACCGGTATAGGCGAAGGGCGCGATGCCGTGCACCTTGCCGCTATCCTGGGAGCACACGCAATTCGGCGAGGATGGGCAGGGCAGCAGGCGTCCAGCGTGCAGGCCGAGGTTCTTCGGCGCCGGCGCCGAGCAGGAGGCCAGCATCAGGCCGGCCAGCATCGATCCGCAGAGCATCGCCATCGGCAGCCTCATGCATTCCCCCGTGCCAACAATTTCCGTGCACAACACCAATGTAGACCCGTCATCCATGCATGCAAGCGCTGAAAAAGAAGCCGGGGCGATGGGGCCCCGGCTTCACGATGCACACGCTTACGGCGTTTTCACAAGGAAATACCGAACGGGTATCAGTAGCTGCCGAACTTACCATTCTTCACAGTCATGAACAGCGCATGTGCGGCTTCTTTCTCGTGGCCCTTGATCAGGTGGTCAAACTGTGAAGTCATCAACCCTTCCTTGGATTTCCACTTTGCGATGGAGTTAGCAACCCGGCGCTCCTTGAAGCCGGCTTCGAAGTCCTTGGCCAGCGCAGCCTCATCGCCATATTTTTCTACCACCGTCTTCCAGGCAGGCCCCACCTTGTCATGATCGATCGCATGGCAGGCCATGCATTTCGTAGTTGAGAAGGGGCTGACCGTCGTCGACATGGCCTCAGGCTTCGCAGACGACGCTGCCGGCTTGGTGGTCATGGCCGTGGATTCCTCGGGCTTTGCGGGTGTGGAAGTTCCCGCCGCAGATGCCGGCGCGGTCGACTTGGGAACCATGGTGGCCGGCTGCGTGGCGGCAGGGGCCTCGGGGGCTGGCTTTGGCTGCTGCTGGCATGCCGCCAGTACCAATGAGGTGGCGATGATCACCGCCACATGCATGGAGCTTTTGAACATATCCCACCTCCTGCTTCCCTGACCATAGACAAAAAAAGGGGCGCCCGCAGGCGCCCCTTACCGGTTCCGTCGGCGGCTTACGCCGCTTCCTCGCCGCTATCCTCGCCGGTGGTCGGATCCTCCGACTCGTGGACTCCGTCATCGACGTAGTGCCCGAGCTCCGCCTCGAGCTCAAGGCTGCGCATGCTGGCCTCCTCGATCGCCTCGGCCTCGGCGTGTTCGGCCTCCGGCTGCGGTGCCAGGCGGGCGGCAAGGCCCGTACCGGCCGGCAGCAGGCGGCCGAGGATAACGTTCTCCTTCAGGCCGTTCAGCCAGTCCACCTTGCCGGCCAGGGCCGCCTCGGTGATCACGCGCGTCGTCTCCTGGAACGAGGCCGCCGAGATGAAGGACTCGGTGTTCAGCGACGACTTGGTGATGCCGAGCAGCACGGGCTCGAAGCTGGCCGGCACCTTGCCCTCAGCCTCCAGCTCGCGGTTGACCGCCAGCGCCTGCCGGCGCTCCACCTGCTCCCCGGCCACGTACATCGACGAGCCCGGCTCGGTGACCTGCACCCGGCGCATCATCTGGCGCACGATGACCTCGATGTGCTTGTCATTGATCTTCACGCCCTGCAGGCGGTAGACCTCCTGCACCTCGTCGGTCAGGTACTTGGCCAGCGCCTCCACGCCCAGCACGGACAGAATGTCGTGCGGGGCCGGCGAGCCCTCCATCAGGCGATCACCCTTGCGCACGCGGTCGCCTTCCTGGACCGTGATGTGGCTGCCCTTCGGGATCTGGAACTCGATGCCATCCGAGCCGTCGTCCGGATCGACGATGACACGGCGCTTGCCGCGGATGTCCTTGCCGAAGCTGATCGTGCCGTCCTTGGGCGAGATGAAGGCCAGGTTCTTGGGCTTGCGCGCCTCGAACAGCTCCACCACGCGCGGCAGACCACCGGTGATGTCCTTGGTCTTGCCGGCCTCGCGCGGGATACGCGCCAGCACATCGCCGGCCTTGACCGTATCGTCGTTGTCGATGTTCAGGATCGCCCCCGGCGACAGGAAGTAACGGGCCGGTGCCTGCGTACGCGGCAGGGTGATCGGATCGCCCTTCGGATCCTTCGGATCGACCAGCTGGATCTGCGGGCGCAGCGTCTCGCGGCGCGTGTCGGCCTGCTGGGTGACGACGCGGTTGGACAGGCCGGTGACGTCGTCGGTCTCCTCGCGCATGGTCCTGCCGTCCTCCAGGTCGACATAGCGAATCAGGCCGTCGACCTCGGCGATCAGCGGCATCGTGTACGGATCCCACTCGGCCAGCTTCTGGCCGGACTTGACCTGCTCGTCGTCCTTGACCATCAGCCGGGCGCCGTAAGGCACACGATGGCGCTCCAGCTCCTTGCCCGCCTTGTCGGCGATAACCACCTCGGTGTGGCGGTTGATGACGATGTCGGCGCCGTTGCTGTCGCGCACCAGCAAGCCCTGAATGACCTTGGCCGTACCGGTGAACTTGGACTCGACATGGGCCTGCTCGGCCGAACGCGAGGCCGTGCCGCCGACGTGGAAGGTCCGCATCGTCAGCTGGGTGCCCGGCTCGCCGATGGACTGGGCGGCGATGACGCCGACCGCCTCACCAATGGAGACCGGGGAGCCATGGGCCAGGTCGCGGCCGTAACAGGTGGCACAAATGCCCTCCTCGGCCTCGCAGGTAAGCACGGAACGGATGCGCAGGCTCTCGATGCCCGCCTCCTCGATCTTGTCGGCCAGTTCCTCGTTGACCATGGCCCCGGCCGGTGCGATCTCGTCGCCGGTCAGCGGATCCTCGGCCGGCTCCAGCAGCACGCGGCCCAGCGCGCGCTCGGCCAGCGACTCGATGATCTCGCCGCTGTCGACCAGCGCTGTCACCGTGATGCCGTTCTCGGTGCCGCAATCCTGGATGCGCACAACGGCATCCTGGGCCACGTCGACCAGGCGGCGGGTCAGGTAGCCGGAGTTCGCGGTCTTCAGCGCCGTGTCGGCCAGACCCTTACGGGCGCCGTGCGTGGAGATGAAGTACTGCAACACCGTCAGGCCCTCGCGGAAGTTGGCGGTGATCGGCGTCTCGATGATCGAGCCATCCGGCTTGGCCATCAGGCCGCGCATGCCGGCCAGCTGGCGGATCTGCTGCGCAGAGCCGCGGGCGCCGGAATCGGCCATCATGTACACCGGGTTGAAGGTCTTCGTCGACTCCTTCTCACCGGTAGCGGAGGTGATCTCCTCGCTGGCCAGGTTGTTCATCATGGCGCGGGCCACGCGCTCGGTGGTGTTGGTCCACAGGTCGACGACCTTGTTGTAGCGCTCGCCGGCGGTGATCAGACCCTCGGCGTACTGGCGCTGCACCTCTTTGACCTCTTCCTCGGCCTTGTGTACCAAAGTCTCCTTCTCGGCCGGCACCACGACGTCGGCCAGCGCGAACGAGGAACCGGACTGCGTGGCATAGGTGTAGCCGAGCACCTTGATGCGGTCGGCGAACAGCACCGTGGCCTTATTGCCGGCCTCGCGGTAGCAGCGCTCGATCAGGGCACCAAGATCCTTCTTCGTCAGCTCGCGGTTGATGGTGTCGAAGGGCAGCGCCTCCGGCAGCACCGTGGACAGCAGGGCGCGGCCGGCGGTGGTGGCCACGCGCTCGCCGCGGATGCGGCACTGGATGCGCGAATGCAGGCCCAGAGCGCCGGCGTCCAGGGCACGCACGACCTCGTCCGGGGAGGAGAGCACCATGCCCTCTCCGGGCTCGAACGGCTTCTCGCGGGTCAGGTAGTACAGGCCCAGAATCATGTCCTGGGTCGGCACGATGATCGGCCGCCCGGTGGCCGGGGACAGCACGTTGTTCGTGGCCAGCATCAGGGCGCGGACCTCGGTCTGCGCCTCCACCGACAGCGGCACGTGCACAGCCATCTGGTCGCCGTCGAAGTCGGCATTGAATGCGGTACAGACGAGCGGGTGCAGCTGGATCGCCTTGCCCTCGATCAGCACCGGCTCGAAGGCCTGGATGCCCAGTCGGTGCAAAGTCGGGGCACGGTTCAGCATCACCGGATGCTCATGGATGACCTCGGCCAGGATGTCCCAGACCTCGGGGATGCCCTGCTCGACGAGCTTCTTGGCACCCTTGATGGTGGTGGCCAGCCCCCTGAGCTCCAGCTTGTGGTAGATGAAGGGCTTGAACAGCTCCAGCGCCATGGTCTTCGGCAGGCCGCACTGGTGCAGCTTCAGCTCCGGGCCGACGACGATGACCGAACGGCCGGAGTAGTCGACGCGCTTGCCGAGCAGGTTCTGGCGGAAGCGGCCCTGCTTGCCCTTGATGATGTCGGACAGCGACTTCAGCGGGCGGCGATTGTTGCCGGTGATCGGCTTGCTGCGGCGCTCGTTGTCGAACAAGGCGTCGACCGACTCCTGCAGCATGCGCTTCTCGTTGCGGGTGATGATCTCCGGCGCGTTCAGCTCCAGCAGGCGACGCAGGCGGTTGTTGCGGTTGATCACCCGGCGGTACAGGTCGTTCAGGTCCGAGGTGGCAAAGCGGCCGCCGTCCAGCGGCACCAGCGGGCGCAGCTCCGGCGGCAGCACCGGCACCACCTCGAGCACCATCCACTCGGGGCGGTTGCCCGAGCCGATCATGTCCTCGACGGTGGACAGGCGCTTGGTCAGCTTCGTCAGCTTGGTGACGGCGTTGGTGGCGGCGATCTGCGCACGCAGGCTGCGGCGCTCCTCATCCAGGTCGATGCCGCGCAGCATCTCGCGCAGCGCCTCGGCACCCATGCCGACGCGGAACTCCTCGCCGTACTCCTCGAAGGCCTCGATGTACTCTTCCTCGCTCATGATCTGGTGCTGCTCCAGGCTGGTCAGGCCGGGATCGAGCACCACGTAGGACTCGAAGTACAGGATGCGCTCCAGATCCTTCAGCGACTTGTCGACCAACAGGCCGATGCGCGAGGGCAGGCTCTTCAGGAACCAGATATGCGCCACCGGGGCGGCCAGCTCGATATGGCCCATGCGCTCGCGGCGCACCTTGGACTGGATGACCTCGACGTTGCACTTCTCGCAGACCACGCCGCGGTGCTTCAGGCGCTTGTACTTGCCGCACAGGCACTCGTAGTCCTTGATCGGGCCGAAGATCTTGGCGCAGAACAGGCCGTCCCGCTCCGGCTTGAAGGTCCGGTAGTTGATCGTCTCCGGCTTCTTGACCTCACCGTAGGACCAGGAGCGGATCTTCTCCGGGCTGGCCAGACCGATGCGCAGGCCATCGAAGTCCTCGATGCTGCTCGGCTTCTGGAACATCTTTAGAAGTTCTTGCATGGCTGTCTCCTCAGTTCCCGGCCGGTTTCTTGATCATGTCGATATCAATCACCAGCGCATTCAATTCCTTCACCATCACGTTGAACGACTCGGGGATGCCTGCATTGAATTGCATATCCCCACGCACGATGGACTCGTACATCTTCGTACGGCCCTGCACGTCGTCACTCTTCACGGTCAGCATTTCCTGCAGCGTGTAGGCGGCGCCGTAGGCCTCGAGCGCCCACACCTCCATCTCACCGAAGCGCTGGCCGCCGAACTGGGCCTTGCCGCCCAGCGGCTGCTGCGTCACCAGCGAGTACGGGCCGGTCGAACGGGCATGGATCTTCTCGTCGACGAGGTGATGCAGCTTCATGATGTACATGTGGCCGATGGTCACCGGGCGGTCGAACGGCTCGCCGGTACGTCCATCGAACAGCGTCGTCTGCCCGGTTTCCGGCAGGCCGGCGAGTTCGAACATGCGGTGGATATGCCCCTCGTTGGCGCCGTCGAACACCGGTGTGGCGATCGGCACGCCGGCCGTCAGGTTGCCGGCCAGTTCCAGCACGCCATCGTCCTTGAGGCCCTTGATGGTATCGCTGGCCTGCTTGTCCTCGGCATAGGCTTCGAGCAGGAACTTCCTGACCTCCGCGGACTTGGCCTTGGCCTTGATCATGACGTCGATCTTGCGGCCCAGCTCGCTGGCCGCCCAGCCCATATGCACCTCGAAGATCTGGCCGATGTTCATACGCGAAGGTACGCCCAGCGGGTTCAGACAGATGTCTACCGGCGTACCGTCGGCGGTGAACGGCATGTCTTCCTCCGGCACGATGACCGAGATCACGCCCTTGTTACCGTGGCGTCCGGCCATCTTGTCGCCCGGCTGCAGCTTGCGCTTCACCGCCACGAACACCTTGACGACCTTGAGCATGCCGGGCTTCAACTCGGAACCCTCACGCACCTTGGCCACCTTCTCCTCGAAGCGGGACTCAAGGCGCGCTCGCTCCTTGTCCATGCTCTCGAGGATGGCGGCGACGCGGGTGTTGATCTCGTCGTCCTGTGCGGACACCGAGGTCAGGTCGCGCAGCGTCAGCTCGGACAGGTTCGCTGCCTCGATGACGTCACCCTTCTTCAAGCCCTTACACTTGGCGGCCTTCTGGCCGGTCAAGAGGCCGTGCAGGCGGGCCACGACGTTGGCCTCGAGGATGCGGCGCTCCTCCTCCTTATCGGCGTAGAGCTGCTCGATATCCTGCTCCTCGATGGACTTGGCACGGGCATCCTTCTCGTCGCCACGGCGGGTGAAGATCTGCACGTCGACGACGACGCCCTCCTCGCCCGGCTTGACGCGCATCGAGGTGTCGCGCACGTCGGATGCCTTCTCGCCGAAGATGGCGCGCAGCAGCTTCTCCTCCGGGGACAGCTGGGTCTCGCCCTTCGGCGTGATCTTGCCGACCAGGATGTCGCCGGGGTTGACCTCGGCGCCGATGCGGGCGATGCCGGACTCGTCGAGATGGCGCATGGCCTCCTCGCCGACGTTCGGGATATCGCGCGTGATCTCCTCGTCACCGAGTTTGGTCTGGCGCGCCACGCACTCGAACTCCTCGATGTGGATCGAGGTGTAGACGTCCTCGCGCACCAGCTTCTCGGAGATGACGATGGCGTCCTCGAAGTTGTAGCCGCGCCACGGCATCAGGGCCACCAGTACGTTGCGGCCGAGCGCCAGCTCGCCCATGTCGGTGGACGGGCCGTCGGCGATGATGTCGCCGCTGTGCACGACCTCACCGACCTTGACCAGCGGGCGCTGGTTGAAGCAGGTGTTCTGGTTGGAACGGCGATACTTGAACAGGCGGTAGATATCCACGCCCGGCTCGCCCTCGATCTGCTCGTCCTCGTTGACGCGCACGACGATGCGGCTGCCGTCGACGCGCTCCACCTGGCCGCTGCGGCGGGCCACCATGGTCACACCGGAATCGCGGGCCACGCCGCCCTCCATGCCGGTGCCGACCAGCGGCTTCTCCGAGCGGATCAGCGGCACGGCCTGGCGCTGCATGTTCGAGCCCATCAGTGCGCGGTTGGCGTCGTCATGCTCCAAAAACGGGATCAGGCCGGCGGACACCGACACCAGCTGCGACGGGGACACGTCCATGAAGTCGATATCGCCCGGGGCAGACATCACGAACTCGCCGCTCTGGCGGCACTGGATCAGATCGGCGGTGAAGCGCCCCTTGTCGTCCACCAGGGCATTGGCCTGGGCGATGACCGGCTGGCTCTCATCGATGGCCGACAGGTACACGATCTCGTCGGTGACATGACCGTCGGTGACCCTGCGGTACGGGGTCTCGATGAAACCGAACTCGTTGACCTTGGCATAGCAGGACAGCGAGTTGATCAGGCCGATGTTCGGGCCTTCCGGCGTTTCGATCGGGCACAGGCGGCCGTAATGCGTCGGGTGCACGTCGCGCACCTCGAAGCCGGCGCGCTCGCGCGACAGGCCGCCCGGGCCCAGGGCCGACAGGCGGCGCTTGTGCGTAACCTCGGAAAGCGGGTTCGTCTGGTCCATGAACTGCGACAGCTGGGAGGAGCCGAAGAACTCCTTGACGGCGGCGATCAGCGGCTTGGCGTTGACCAGATCCGACGGCATCATCTCCGACAGCTCGCCGGAGCTCAGGCGCTCGCGGATGGCGCGCTCCATGCGCACCAGGCCCAGGCGGATCTGGTTCTCCAAGAGCTCGCCGACCGAACGTACGCGACGGTTGCCCAGATGGTCGATGTCGTCGACCTCGCCGAGGCCATCGCGCATCTGGATCAGCATGTCCAGCGCCAGCAGGATGTCCTCGACGCGCAGCGTGCCATGCTCCAGCGGCACCTCGTCATTGCTGATGCCGAGCCGGCTGTTCAGCTTCATGCGACCGACGCGGGACAGGTCGTAGCGCGTGGCATCGAAGAACAGCGATTCGAACAGCGCCTTGGCGGTCTCCACCGTCGGCGGCTCGCCCGGGCGCATCATGCGGTAGATCTCGACCTGCGCCTCTTCCTTGCTCTGCACGGTGTCCAGACGCAGCGTGTCCGCCAGCCACGGGCCACGGCGGAAAGTGTCGATGAACAGGCAGTCGAACTGCTGGATACCGGCCCCTTGCATGGCGGCCAGCGTCTCGGCGGTGATCTCGACATTGTGATCGACGAGGATCTCGCCGCCGGCCACGACGATCGGCTCGGCCGCGACCTCACCGATCACCGCCTCCTCCGGCACGTCGATCCAGTCCACCTTCTCCTCGGTCATGCGCTTGATGGCCACCGGCGTGAACTTCTTGCCTTCGGCGACGATACGCTTGCCACCGACCTTGATCGTGGTGGCGGCACGGCTGCCCAGGAATTGCTCGGGCACGAACTTGACCTGCAGGCCGTCCTTGCCGAAGCGATAGGTACGACGCTCGTAGAAGCGGTCCAGGATGCCCTGCACGTTCAGACCCAGGGCCTTGAGCAGGATACCGGCCGGCATCTTGCGGCGCAGGTCGATGCGGAAATTGATCTTGTCCTTGATGTCGAACTCGAAATCCAGCCACGAGCCGCGGTACGGGATCATGCGGGCATTGAACAGATACTTGCCCGAGGCATGCGACTTGCCGCTGTCGTGGTCGAAGAACACGCCCGGGGAACGATGCATCTGCGACACGATGGCGCGCTCGGTACCGGTGATGATGAAGGAGCCGTGCTCGGTCATCAGCGGGATCTCGCCCATGTACACGGACTGGTCGCGCACCTCGCGCACCTTGCGGCGCGCGGATTTGTCGCCCTCGTTGTCGAAGATGGCCAGGCGCAGCTTGACCTTGACCGGCAGCGCGTAGGTCAGGCCGCGCTTGCGGCACTCGTCCAAGTCGTAACGGGGCGGACTGTACTCCAGCGATTCGAAGCCGAGCTCGGCATTGCCGCTGTAGTCCCGGATGGGAAAGACGCCGCGGAACACGTCCGCCAGGGAGGACCCGTTGATGTCCCGCCTGCCGCCACCGACACCGACGAAATCGCGATAGGAGTCCGTCTGCAGCTGCAGCAGGTTCGGCATGGAGATGGCCGAATGGATGCTGCCGAAATTCTTGCGGATGCGTTTGACTGTTGCTTGCTTACCCATGTGTTTGACCCCGGACCTATGAATTCAGAGATACGAAAAGGCCAAACCCCGGCGGCCATAGGCCGCCGGGGGTTGACCCCTAGTGATCATTGCGAATGCAACAATGCTTGGCTTGCGCCCAATTACTTCAGAGCGACCTTCGCGCCGACCTCTTCCAGTTTCTTCTTCAGCTCCTCGGCCTCGTCCTTGGACACGCCTTCCTTGACCGGCTTCGGTGCGCCCTCGACCAGATCCTTGGCTTCCTTCAGGCCCAGGCCGGTGACCTCGCGGACCACCTTGATGACCTTGATCTTCTCGCCGCCGGCCGCTTCCAGCACGACGTCGAACTCGGTCTTCTCCTCGGCAGCCTCGGCAGCACCGCCGGCAGCCGGGGCGGCGGCCACGGCCACCGGGGCGGCGGCGGAGACGCCGAACTTCTCTTCCATAGCGGACACGAGCTCGGAGAGCTCCAGCACGGTCATGTTGCCGATCGCCTCGATCAGCTCGTCTTTCGTCAGATTCTTAGCCATTGTCTATGCTCCTCTTGCTTGATTGGTACGGCCGTCTCAGGCGGCCTGTTTTTGATCGCGGATTGCAGCCAGCGTGCGCACGAACGAGGCTGGAACCTCGGCCATGGTGCGGACGAATGCGCCGAGCGGGGCCTGCATGGTGCCCAGAACCTGGGCCAACAGCACCTCGCGCGGCGGCAGACTGGCAAGCGCTTTAATACCTTGCGGATCGATGAATTTGCCTTCGAGCAAACCACCCTTCACCTCGAACCTTTCATGGTCCTTGGCGAATTCGGAGATGGCCTTGGCCATACCCACCGGGTCGTTGCCGTAAGCAATGGCGACCGGGCCGCTGAACATATCTTCCGCAGCCTTGAACCCCGTGCCCTCAGCGGCACGGCGCGCCAGCGTGTTCTTCACAACCTGAAGCGACACATTATGCTGGCGAAGGCGACGGCGAAGATCGCCCATTTCGGCGACGGTCAACCCGCGATAGTGCGTGACCACGCCTGCACTGGCCTGAAGCCAGGCAGAGTGGAGGTCATCGACAACGCGTTGCTTGTCTTCCCGTTTCACTTCTACCCCCTTGCAAAATCCGACCCGCGCAAGTGAGCCTTACCCCATCTATGCAGGACGACCTGAGTCGATTAAGCCGGCAAGCCGACTCCTGCAGTCTTGGACGGATCGTTATTTAGCGGTCCGACTGTCGCCAGCCGGGCCGCTATCCTTCACAGCCTTACGACAGCGATGCCACGTCGACCCGGACGCCGGCGCCCATGGTCGAGGAGATGGTCATCTGCTGCATATAGCGGCCCTTGGCCGCCGCAGGCTTCATACGGTTCAGTTCGGCGATCAGCGCCTGCACATTCTCTACCAGCTTGGCCTCGTCGAACGAGCGCTTGCCGACCGGGGCGTGCACAACACCACCCTTGTCCACGCGCACCTCGATCATGCCGGCCTTGATGGCGGTGACGGCCTTGCCGACGTCCATGGTCACGGTGCCGAGCTTCGGGTTCGGCATCAGGCCACGCGGGCCGAGCACACGCCCGAGCTTGCCGATCTGGCCCATCATGTCCGGGGTGGCGACAACGCGGTCGAAGTCCATGAACCCGCCCATGACCTTCTCCACCAGATCCTCGGCGCCGACGATGTCGGCACCGGCGGCGGTCGCCTCTTCGGCCTTCGGGCCCTTGGCGAACACGGCCACACGCACGGTCTTGCCCGTGCCATGCGGCAGGGCGATGGAGCCGCGCACCATCTGGTCGGCGTGACGCGGGTCGACGCCGAGCTTGACGGCAATATCGACGGACTCGTCGAACTTCGCCTGCGGCTGGCCCTGTACGGCCTCCACTGCGGCCTCGACGGTCACCGGATTCTGCGGCAGCGCGGCGCGCGCCGCCTGCATGCGTTTGGAAAGCTTAGCCATCGTATCCCCCCTTAGCCTTCGACCACTTCGAGGCCCATGGAACGCGCCGTGCCCTCGATGATGCGCGTGGCGGCCTCGACATCGTAACAGTTCAGGTCGCGCAGCTTGGTCTCGGCGATCTCACGCACCTGCGCCCGATTCACCTGGCCGACCTTGCTCTTGTTCGGCGTGGGGCTGCCCTTCTGCACCTTGGCCGCCTTCATCAGCAGCGCCGAGGCAGGCGGGGTCTTGATGATGAAGTCGAACGACTTGTCAGCATAGACGGTGATGACCACCGGCAACGGCATGCCGGCCTCGATCTCCTGCGTGCGGGCGTTAAACGCCTTGCAGAACTCCATGATGTTGACGCCGGCCTGGCCGAGCGCCGGTCCCACCGGGGGGGCAGGGTTGGCCTTGCCGGCCGGCACCTGCAGCTTGACGTATTTGCTTACTTTCTTAGCCATGTGTCCTTCCTTTAACCCTTCTCGACCTGGACATAGTCGAGTTCCACGGGTGTCGGCCGGCCGAAGATGCTGACGCTGACCTTCAGCTTGGCCTTTTCTGCATGCACTTCCTCAACGATACCGCTGAAGGATGCAAATGGTCCATCGACGACGCGCACGGCATCGCCGATCTCGAACATGATCTTGGGCTTCGGACGCTCGATGCCCTCCTCGATCTGCCGGCGCAAGGCCTCGACCTCGCGCGCCGGCATCGGCTGCGGCTTGCCGCTGGCCCCGAGGAAACCGCTGACCTGGCGCGTGTCCTTGACGACATGCCAGGTGCGGTCGTTCATCTCCATCTCCACGAGGATGTAGCCGGGGAAGAACTTGCGCTGGCTGGTGACCTTCTGCCCACCCTTCAGCTCCACGACCTCTTCGCGCGGCACCAGGATCTCGCCAAACTGCTCGGCCAAATCGGCGCGCTGGGCGTTCTCGTGGATCATCGTCTTGACCTTGTCCTCACTGCCGGAGAACACCTGCACCACATACCAATGCTTTGCCATCAGATCACCTTCTGCACGATCAGGCCGAGCCCCGAATCGACGATCCACAGGAACAACGCGATCAGCAGCACCATGACGACGACCATGATCGTCGCCTGCACGGTCTCCCGGCGCTCCGGCCAGACCACCTTCTTGGTCTCGACCTGCACTTCCCGCATAAACCTCTGGATATCTGCCAACCGGCTCATTGCTTCATTCCTCTCGCCCCAAGGGCGCCTGATCGGTCTCCTGTCGAGTGGCAGGCCAGGAGGGACTCGAACCCCCAACCCCCGGTTTTGGAGACCGGTGCTCTACCAATTGAGCTACTGGCCTATTGTTTAAACCTTCGTTTCCTTGTGCTCGGTATGCTTCTTGCAAAAACGGCAGTATTTGCGCAAAACGAGCTTCTCGGTCGTCGTCCGCTTGTTCTTGTCCGTCGTATAGTTGCGGCGCTTGCATTCCCCGCAAGCCAGAGCCAATAAATCGCGCATATCCGTTCTCCAGCGGCGCAAAGGCGGCGGCAGGGAACTGCCGCCGCCTTCCGGGCCGTTTTCTTACTTGATGATCTCGGTGACGACGCCGGCGCCGACGGTGCGGCCACCCTCGCGAATGGCGAAGCGAAGCTCCTTGTCCATCGCGATCGGCGTAATCAGCTGGATCTCCATCGATACGTTGTCGCCA